>WNFS01002159.1_pt1 | contig 22833 bp, 14 predicted proteins | sample 5400141 | NCBI WGS metagenome assembly WNFS01 (sample SAMN13153358, study PRJNA577476) | soil metagenome | isolation source: 60 cm saprolite under Madrone tree | place: USA:California | collected 2016-06-14
TGCAGCTTCACGCCAAAGGGAATGATGGGCAGCGTGAGTTCCATCGCGTCGGACTCTTCATTCGTCAATGCTTTCGCGAGGAGCACCGCCTCGCTGGTGGATTTGGCTTTGACACGCCAATCGAGTTTCGCTTCCCCCCTGCTGGGCACATTCAGCTCGCGTACCGATCCCTCCATCACCTCGAGACCTTTCAGATCGAGGGACATTCGAACGTTTTTCGTCGTCGTAAGATAGTTGTGGACGATGGCCGATACCGTCACTTCGTCCCCTTGCCTGAAGAACCGCGGCACCGTCAGCCGCACCATCAGGTTTTTCCTGACGATGACGCGGTCGATGGTGCTGCCGACCCGTGTATCCGCCGTGATCCCGCGCACCGTCGCGCGCCACGTCGTCAGCGAATCAGGAAACGTCAGTTCCGCCACGGCGCGCCCGCGCGCATCCGTTCGAACTTCCGCCAGCCACAACGCCGTGTCTGGAAAAACTTTGCGAACCTTGGGCTCGACCATCGCGTCGGAAGGCTTCAATTGCGCCAACGCGCGGCCATTCCCGAAACCATTGTTCTTGGTGAGAAACATTTCCCGCTTCCCGGCGTGGCCGCTGAAGTAGAAATTCAGCGACGACTCGGTTCCTACCCGGTCGTACACCGCGCCGTAGAAATATTCGTGAATGTCCGGCGTCGTTTCCGGGCGGATCGCGTACAGTGCTTCATCGACAATTCCGAAACTCAATTCGCCTTGCACCGGCTTTCCGCTGGCATCTCGCGCTATCAGGGTGTAAGTCGCTTTGTCGCCCGGCTGAAACTGCTTCTTCGACGGTTGAATTTCTATCTGCAGCTTCTGCTGCACGGCCGGCACCTTCAGGCTTTTGCTGGCCTGATACAATTTGTCGTCGTGCAGGAACACGGCTGACACAAAAACGTTCGGCTGGTTGCTGCTCTGGATGGGAATTTCCACCGTCACCGTCGGCGCCGTGGCATGAACCACCCTCTTGCTCTGCACCGTCCGGCCTTCTGTCGTAACCAGAAGATAGGCCTCCGGCACGCCGGTCATCACCAGCACGCGCGCCTTGTCCCCCACTTTGTACGACTTCTTGTCCGCTACTATTCGAATCTGGCGTTCCTGTCCCCCGCCCCACCAGTTTTCTCCCGCGCCTGAAACCCAAATCCAAGAAGCCTGGTTCACTTCGCGCTTCTCCGGCGTTTCTGCCGTGACCCGCAGATGAAAACCTCCGGCTTCCTTCGCCTGAAATGCAACTCGCGCGGTCCCGTCGGCTTGCGTGCGAACGTCTTGCGACTCGATCACATCTTCCTGCGACCTGTGGTAATTCCCGTAGCCATACCAACGCCACCGCACCAGCTCCGCGTGCGCGGACGTCTGAACCGGATGCCCGTCGTAATCTTTCGCCACCACCGTCGCATTGATGGTTTCGTCTTTCTGATACACGTAGCTGTCCGCGGAGATCCCCACCTGGAAAGTTCCGTACGTTGCGATGACCGCATTCATTCCGGAAATTTCGCGATTGCCCGCGTCCGTGACTCGCGCTTCGATGCGATAGCGCACGTCGCGATGCTGTCCGTTGAGTTGCGTCGGAACGCGAATCTCCAGCTTTCCGTCGGCGCCTAATTTTCCGCTTTCTTCCAGGATTTGTTCGCCGGCAAAGTACCGGTCTGAATTCTCGCTCCTTTCCGAATCATCCCCCTCACCATTTCCGCTGTTGTCCGCGGTGTCGTCTTCGTCCCGCTCGATATACGGCGACCAGTACGCTGCCGTGTGCACAACCCACTTCACCGCCGCGCCCGCCACGGGCTCACCGAAGTAATACTTCGCTTCGATGGTCGCGGCGATCGAATCTCCCTGCAGCACTCTCGTTTGCGCCGGCGTGACTTTCACCTCGTATTCCGGTTTCTTGTACTCCTCGACGTGGAACCCTCCGCTCATGTTGTAGTGCCGCTGGCCGCCGGTGCTCACGGAAATCGAGTAGTAGCCTAGCGCCGCGGTCCCCGATAGCTTCAGTTCGCCGTGCACTGTGCCGAACGAAGAGACTGGGAAGTTGGCCTGCAACAGCTGCTTGCTCGTGGGATCTTCGATCACGATTTGCACGGATTGCCCCGCCGGCACCGTGTAGCGTTCGCCGCTTCGCGTGCGTAAAATCACCTTGAACTGCACGGTGTGCCCGGGGCGGTACACCGGCCGGTCCGTGTACACATATCCAGTCCAGTCTTCTTCCGGATTGCTGCTCAAGTTGTACGAGGACGGCGATACGACCGCCACGTCATCGCCGTGTGTGGCGAGCACGCGCACGTCTTCATATTTTTCCTGCGGCAGCGTGGCTTCGGCCAGCCCGTCAGTCCCGCTCGTCATCTGCGCCAATTCCTTTTTGTCTGACCAAAGCAAAATATTTGTTTTGGCCACCGGCGCGCCGCTCCGGCGATCGGCCACAAACGCCAGCATCTGCCCGGCGGCGCTCTTGGTCACCAGCCCGAGTTCCGTCACAATCACAATCGTGTACGCCCGCAACTGCCCGTTGGTTGCCTCCACGAGGTATACGCCCTTGGCCAGCCGCGATACCGGCACCTCCTCCGTCTGCGCGTAATAATGCGGCGGCATTTTCTGCTGCCACCGCGCTACCAGCTGTTGGCTGTTCAGGATTGGTGTCTGCGCAAAGACCGTCGCCTCTACCTCCTTGCCTTTCTTTGTATCTCCCCGCTCTTCGCGAATCTTTTCCCGCACCTCGCTCGAATATTGGTGACGGAAAAAATTCCGTATTCCACTCCACAATTCCCTCTTCCAATCGTGAAATCGCTCCAGCAGCGTCCGCGTCTCGACTTGCTCCTTCTGCACGAAGTGGCCAAAATTGTGCACGTTATCCAGCTTCTCGAAGAAACGCACCGGGTTGTTAACCTTATAAACGCGGAACTCCAACGCATCCACGCCGTTGGCATAGAGATGCAAATTGATCTTTTCGCCCGGCAAAAAAGTTTTGTTGGTGCTCAGAGAGAAATACACATTTCCGTACTGGCTGTCGGCCGGAATCGCCATCAGGAGCACTACGAGCAAGCAGAAGATCGTCTTGTTACGCACTAGTTGGCCTCTTTCAAAATGTTCCAGCGATAGACGCCGAGAAAATTGCTGTTGCCTTCGACCGGCCGCCAGCGTGGTGAAGGATGGTGCAACAATTCTTCCACTCTCACGCGCCGCATCTCGCCCGGCTTCTTGCCCGCCGGGCCGGTGTGATACACCACGATGTCATCCACCTGCGGGGACTCTCCTTCCACAGGCCACTGGCTCCGCCCTATGAAAATCATCGAGTGAAACGGCGACCCCTGCTCCAACTGGAAGTAGAAGAGCAAATCGCCCGGCCGCGCCTGGCGGATATCGCGCGAGACAAAAAACGTGTTCAGGCTCTTCAGCATCTTCGCGTCGGCAAACTCCGCGAACGCGCCATTGCGCGCATCCCCAGGCGCATAGGCCCCCGGCTTCACCCGGAACAGCGCCGCCCCCAGCGGAGTGCCGGGGTAACCGTACTTCCCCACCGAAGGCAGCGCCTCCGGCGGCCGCAGTTGCGTTTCCTGGAACCAGGCCTCGTCATGCCCATGCAACGCGTTCCGATACACATACCGAATCAATGCCGCGCAATCATTGATCTCAGGTGGAAGTTCCTTTTCAGGACGAAGCGCCTGGTATTCGGCGATGACCGCGAACCAACGGCGGAAAGCATCGCGGTCCTCTGGCGAGTCGAGGCGAAGAAAATCGGGTGTCCCATCGCCAAAACGGTCGGTAGCGTCGCCCCTGCGAGCGTCGTAATCCACCGCGCTAGCGGCGGTAATGCCAACCGGGGAAGGCCCTCGCATCAACGGATGGAAAAACGCGACGCCGCCAGCCAGAATGACCACGCCGAGAATCACCAACATAAGCAGTCCCGTTTTCGGAAAGCGCTTCACCATGGGGACTCCTCAGACAGAACGCCCGGGCAATGCCGTCCGCGCGATCCGCGCGGAGTCTCCTCTCGCATTTCTAGCAATTCACAGCCCAACCAGATTTCGCAGGCAGAATGGCCAATTATCTTAGGAAAGTGCAAACGGAGTGAACGGTGACAGAATCGAATGTGTCAGAATCTTAACGCCTGTGTTTTCTCACACACACGCCTCCAACCGGTAATTCGGTCGGCACGATAAGTGTGTCCGACATAAGCTTCGGTACCTGTAGCGGAGTCGATGGACTCGCGGAACACTCTCTTGGATTCGTGGATTGGTACTGAAGTAAGAAAGTTGGCGGACGAGCCTGTAAGCCGGAATCTTCAAGCCGATTCGTGTTTTCAATAAGTTGCGTAGAACCAACAAAAGCATACCGTCAATGAAGTCAGTTTTGTCAGTGAGAACAAGTTTTGTGTCACAGTTATGGCACAGTTTTCGCAAGGGCGATGTGTAGCCCGAACGGATTTCCTCGTCCCGAAAATGGTTCTGGTTCTAGGACTGCCCACCGACCGTCTAAAATTCACTCCTCAGTGCCATTCTTCTACTGAGGTCTTCAAATCTTCCGAAACCGCTACTGTTGTATCGACATTGTTGACACCACATCAAATCCCCGAATACGGAGGCTTAGGAGAAGAGCCATGCCTTCGGCATGGGATGAGGTATGACACGCCAGTCCTATTTACGAAACTCGTTCAGGTCTTCACTGGGGCACTAATGCCGCTCAATACCTGATTGCGGGTTTCTCTCGTTCGGCATAAAGAAGTCAGTGCAGTGAGAACGTGGGGGTGAGAAGACCGTAAATTATCCATCGGGGTGGCAAGTAAACTCTGGAATAAGAGAAACTTTCCCCGTTCAAGTTCGACGATCATTCTCCGCTTTGCCGGTAGGTTGTTGGTTTTTTTGCGTCCCGGCCTCGAAGTATCTTCGGCTCTTTTCCGTTGTCATGCCGTCTCGATCCGGCGGACTAACAAAGTTCATCAGCCCAGAAATGGTGTCCTATGGAACACAAGGTTCGTGTCTCTCTTTGTGCGTGTTTGTTAGTGGCCAGTGGCATTCTGTTTGGAAACGCGTGTTCAACGAGCGCCCAAGTCCCGGCGCGTTCTCCCGGTCCGTCCGCGAAGCTGTCTCCCTTTGGGACGAAGTCGCGCGTCGTGGAATCGTTCGTACAGCCGCCGTTGAGCTTTGAAGCGAATCATGGGCAAACCGACCCAGGCGTGAGATTTCTGGCGCGGGGCCAAGGCTACACGCTTTTTTTGACGCGACGCGCCGAAGCCATATTGAGTTTGGCCAATCAGCCCACAACCAAAGCAGATGTGCCCCAGCGCGAGGCCGAAGTCATTCGCATGAGCTTGGCGGGCGCGGCCATCAACGCAGCAGCAGCGGGAGTGAACGCGCTTCCCGGCAAGGCCAACTATTTCATCGGCAACGACCCAAAGAACTGGCGTACAAACGTGCCCGTGTTCGAAAAGGCGAAATATCGCGGTGTTTATCCGGGCGTGGACCTAGTCTATTACGGCAACCAGGGGCAATTGGAATATGACTTCATCGTAGCTCCCGGCGCAGATCCGCGTTCTGTGGCGTTGAATTTCGCCGGGGTGAAAAAACTTTCTATCGATGTTCAAGGCGCGCTTGTTCTGCAAATGAAAGAAGGCGATCTTCGCTTGGCGAAGCCCCTCATCTATCAGGAAATAAATGGTGAGCGGCGGGAAATCTCAGGCGGCTACGCCCTCAAGAACGCGCATGAGGTTAGCTTCCAGATACCTACGTATGACCCCACAAAATCGCTGGTCATCGACCCAACCCTCTCTTATTCGACTTACCTGGGCGGTACAGGCTTTGATAGCGCTAACAGCCTTGCCGTGGATGCGACTGGTAACGCCTATGTGACGGGTTGGACCTCCTCGGTCGATTTCCCGGTGACTCCAGGAGCCTTTCAAACAGCAGCGCCGCCGTCGGGGGGCGGCCACTACGCCTTCGTCACCAAGCTGAATGCCGCAGGCTCAGGGTTGGTCTACTCTACTTATCTGGGTGGTAATCAAGAGGACGTCGGCTACGGTATTCGCGTCGACGCTGCCGGCAACGCCTACGTCACTGGTTATACGAGCTCCACAAACTTCCCCGTCACGCCGGGCGCCTTTCAGGAGGTTAAAAGGGCACCGGGAGCCTCTAACGTCTTCGTTACCAAGTTGAATGCCGACGGATCGGCTCTTGTCTACTCCACTTATCTCGGGGGTAGCTCCCGTGATATCGGACAAGCCATCGCCTTGGATACAGCGGGCAACGCTTACGTGGCGGGCTGGACATTCTCTACCGACTTCCCAACCACCCTAGGCGCCTTCCAGCCTATTAATCGCGCAAGCGTCAACGCGACCACCAACGCGTTCCTGACCGAACTGAATGCACAGGGCGCGGCCCTCCTCTACTCCACCTACCTGGGGGGCAGCGGGGGCCCCGGCAACGGCCCCGAGGGCGACACTGCCTCTAGCATAGCCGTGGACGCGCAGGGTAACGCCTACGTGACCGGTCGGACCTGCTCCTCTGATTTCCCCACCACCCCGCTTGCGTTCCAGATGTTTTTCCAAGGCAGTCGAAGCTCGGCTACGTCTGTCTGTAGCGGTAACGCCTTCATGAGCAAGCTGAACCCTGCGCTGGTAGGGCCAGCGTCTTTGGTCTACTCCACCTATCTCGGAGGGTCAGGCGGCGTGGCCTACGGGATCGCCCCAGAAGGTGATGCGGCCTACGGGATCGCCGTGGACACACAGCAAAATGCCTACGTGACTGGGCAAACTTGTTCCGCCAATTTCCCGGTCACGCCACTTGCGTTCCAAGTAGTTTACGGAGGCGTGTGCGATGCGTTTGTAACTAAGCTCAATCCCAGCGGACCCAGTTTGGCGGGTTTGGTGTATTCAACCTTTCTCGGTGGCAGCACTGTTGAGCGTGGCGCTGGGATAGATGTGGACAGCGCAGGCAACGCCTACATTGCGGGTTACACCTCATCAACCAATTTCCCGACAACACCTGATGCCTTTCAGACAACCATAGCCGGTAATGCTTCGCTTAACGCCTTCGTAACCGCGCTGAATCCTTCGGGATCGGCACCGCTCGTCTACTCGACCTACCTCGGGGGTAGTACGCCCAACTTTTTCAGCGATTCCAACGGAAGGAGTATCGCTGTGGATATGGCGGGACAGGCATACGTGACAGGGTATAGCTATGCCGCCGATTTCCCGACAACCCCGGGTGCATTCCAAACGGCGTCTCCCTATGTAAGCTTCAACGTGTACCACTCCTTCGTCGCAAAATTTTCCGGATTTCCGACGCAGTAGCGCCCCGAAGGGGCGGAGCAAATGCAATTAGCCGTTTTGGTTGCCGTATTCAAGTACATGCAATGCAACGGGAGTTTTTGGTCTTTCGGTATCAATGGCGCGGTGTGGAACGTTGCGGCCCAAAATCTCTAGCTGCGGCTGTGACAGAAAATGGGAGCGGTTCACCAAGATTCTAGGTCGGTACCAGTGTGACCTGATTGCGGGGCCTGATTTGAACCAATGACTCCTCGGATCAGAACCGAAAGGTGATCCGCTACGGAGCGAGCCCAGGTTTACGCGAGGTTTTCCAAACCGCCGCCACGGCAATGCCGTAAGGACCTGCGAGCTCATCCGATCGCAGAATCGATGAGGGCAGGGCTTCTTTTCGAAGCGTCGCGCCCAGTCCAGCCCGCGCCGACCTGATCTTTTTCGCTTCAGTTATATTTTCGAAACCCACCGCATATGACTTTTTTCACAATTACAATTTTCTGAAAACAGACAATAAGGTTCTGAAGCACCGTTTCTGGCGCTGTCAAGTTGACAAAAAGTGGTTAGCTGGGATGCTTAAACTCCGGCAAGCTATTAAAAAGAAAGCGGGCGAGCCATATAAGCCGGATTCTGTGCCGCACGCACACCATAGAACGGCATGCGCGCGCGGCGATCATTCCTCTAGGTCACGGTTCGCACCGTGACTCCAGCAGCCTACCCGAGGGTTTTCAATCGACGATGGCTTGCGCCACCGCGAAAGGAGTGCGTTCATTCGCATGAACGCTGACTCAGTGAGCCGGGCCGGCTCTCCCCTCCTATTTGGCCTTGCACCACGCGGGGTTTTCCGTGCCCCCGGTGTCACCACCGGAGCGGTGGGCTCTTACCCCACCTTTTCACCCTTGCCAAACGATGCGTGCTTTGCGAAGACGTCCCGCAGGTTTCCCTGCGCGATGCCACCGTGCTGCGCTCCGCCGGCGGTCTATTCTCTGTGGCACTTTCCGTAGCGCCGTTGTAGCGCCGGGCTTTAGCCCGGCATCTTCAACTTCGCCCCCTGGCGTTACCAGGCGCGTTGCCCTGTCAAGAGTTCCGCCAACCACTCCGCAGTCGCCATAATGACGCCCGCAGGATGATCAACGTGCTTCAGGACGGTGTCCGGACTTTCCTCCCGCCCCGACGTTGTAGCGGCGGCTTTACGCCGCCACTCCTCCGCCGGGACCAGCGATCACCCGGCCCGCCCGCCAGTTTTATTATACCTTCAGAACAACGAGATGAACGGCAAAGATTTCAGTCGCGCAATGCTCGTACTATTTCAGGCCAAGCAACTTTTCGAACTCGGCCTCGGTCAGGATCGTCACGCTGAGTTCTTTCGCCTTCTCGAACTTCGATCCCGGATCGGTCCCGACCACCACGTAATCCGTCTTCTTGCTCACCGACCCTGAAACTTTCCCTCCGTGCTGTGTAACGAGCTCTCCCGCTTCCTCCCGCGAACGATTCGCCAGCCCTCCTGTAAACACAAAACTCTTGCCCGCGAGTTTCTGGCTCTTCACCACGCGCTTTTCCGCCGTCGGATGCACGCCCGCCTTGCGCAGCTTCTTGATGAGCTGGCGGTTGGCAGGCTCCGAGAAAAATTCCACGATGCTCGCCGCGACTTTCGGCCCAACCTCGGGCACCTCCTCAAGCTCCTCTTCTTTCGCCGCCGCTAATTCTTCCAGCGAAGAAAAATGTTCCGCCAGCAATTGTCCCGTCCGCTCGCCCACAAACTGAATCCCTAATGCGTAAATCAACCGGGCCAGCGAATTCTTCTTGCTGGCGTCGATTTCCTCCAGCAGGTTCTGCGCGGATTTTTCCGCCATACGCTCCAGCCCGGCTACTTCGTCTTCCTTCAACGCATAAAGATCCGCCACATCCTTGACGAGTCCCTTGTCCACCAGCTGATCCACAATCTTGTCGCCCAGCCCGTCAATATTCATCGCGTGCCGCCCCGCAAAATGCAGGATCGATTCTTTCCTTTTTGCCGGGCAAGCCGCGTTCACGCACCGATACGCCACTTCTCCTTCGACATGATGAATCGTGCTCCCGCACTCCGGGCAATGCTTCGGCATACGAAACGGTCTTCGATTTTTCCCCTCCTTGACCACTTTCAGAACATGCGGGATCACTTCCCCGGCTCGCTCGATCAGCACCGTGTCGCCGATCTGCAATCCGAGCCGCTCGATTTCATCCATGTTATGGAGCGTCGAACGGCTGACAGTGACGCCTCCCACCTGCACCGGTTCCAGCACCGCCACTGGCGTCAGCGTCCCCGTGCGTCCCACTTGCACGATGATGTCGTTGACTACCGTCGTCTCTTGCCGCGCCGGATACTTGTACGCAATCGCCCACCGCGGCGCCCTGGACGTGTAACCCAGCTCATTCTGAATGGCAATCGAGTTCACCTTGATCACCACGCCGTCAATTTCGTACGCGAGCTTCTCGCGCTTCGTATCCCAGTCCTCGCAATACGCAATCACCGCCTCGATCCCCGCGCAAAGCTTCCAGTCGTCCGAAGCGCGGAACCGTAATTGCTTCAATGCCTGCAGTGACTCCGAATGTTTCGCAAACGGCACTTTTCCATCTACCAGCAGGTAGTACGCAAAAAAATCCAGCCGCCGCGCCGCCGTGATCGAAGGATCCAGCACGCGCACCGCTCCCGCCGCCGAGTTCCGCGCATTCACAAAAATTTTGCCGCCAATCCGTTCCTGCTCCCGGTTCAGCGCTTCAAACGCCTTCTTCGTCATCATCACTTCGCCACGCACTTCAAAATCCGCCCGCAGCTTCACCTTCTTCAGTGTCACAGCGTCCACCCGCAGCGGAATCGACCGGATGGTCTTTACGTTCGGCGTCACTTCCTCACCGGTCGTTCCATCGCCCCGCGTAACGCCGCGCGCCAGCACTCCATCCTCGTACTGCAGCGAGATGCTCAGCCCGTCGAATTTGTGCTCCGCAACGTATTCAATCTTTTCCTGCCCGCTTCCCTCCCGCACGCGCCGGTCCCAATCCCGCAGCGCATCATACGAAAACGCGTTGTCCAGGCTCAGCATCGGCCGCGCGTGCCGCACCGTGGAGAATCCTTCGCGCGGCGCCCCTCCCACGCGCACCGTCGGAGAATCCGGCGTCACCAGTTCCGGATGCGCCGCCTCCAGTTCCTTCAAACGGTTCATCATCCGGTCGTAGGCGGCATCCGAAATCTCCGGATCGTCGAGCACGTAATACCGGTATTCGTGGTAGCGCAACTTCTCGCGAAGCTCTTCCATCTCTTTTTTGACACTCGCTGGCGCGGCCTTGACCATGAAACCCTCGGCAGAACAGTGTGCTCGAATTCGGCTGGTATTATATAGAATGAATGTCTTGGCACACGAACGGCATAAGCCTGAACCAACGATGACTACAAGTCTTAGAAACGCTTTGCTGATTCACAATCCCAACGCCGGCGGGGGAGGCAAAGGCCGCCGCGGCACGCTCGATGCGGCTCGCCATATTTTTGCCGCTGGCGGTATCGATTCCGAACTCGCGGAAACCACCGGCCCCGGCCACGCCACGGAAATTGCCCAGCGCGCCGCCTTTGAAGGCCGCGGCCTGGTAATCGCCTGCGGCGGCGATGGTACCCTCAACGAAGTCATCAACGGCCTCGCCGCTAATCAGAACGGTCACCGCGTCCCACTCGCCCTTCTTCCCGGCGGCACCGCCAACATTCTCGCCAAGGAACTCGACTTGCCTTGGGACATTCCCAGCGCCGCCGAAAAGCTCGTTCGCGGCACCGTGAAAGAAATCGCCCTCGGCCTGGCGACTCCTCTCGAACATCCCCATAAGAAAAAGTATTTCCTCAGCGTCGCCGGCGCGGGACCTGACGGCATGATCGTCTACTCCCTCGATCTCGACCTGAAAGCCCGCATCGGCATGCTGGCCTACTGGTGGGAGGGCGTCCGCGAAGTTTTTCGCTACAATTTCCAGCATTTCCGCATTCGCATTGGCGATCAAAAACTAGACGCCTCTCTGGCCATCGTCGGCCGCACCAAAAATTACGGTGGCCCCTTCAAGATCACCACGAACGCCGACCTCTTCGAAGACCAATTCGAAGTGATGGCTCTCACCACACAAAGCGGTTTTCGCTATTTGAGCTACTTGCCTACACTCTGGATGGGCAATCTCCGCGGCACCGAGGGCGTTCACTTCTACAAAGCCGACACAATCATTTGCGAACCGCTCGACAAGAATCCCGTTTACGCCCAAGTCGACGGAGAGCCCCTCGCCCGCCTCCCCGTCGAATTCAAGATCGTCCCCCGCGCCTTGAAGCTCATCGTCCCCGGCACTCCCTCGTAATTGCCGGGGTGGAACTTGTCCCGACCCGGTCGGGAAACCAGCGGTTTTCTTCACTCTTCTCCGTGTCCTCTGTGATCTCTGTGAACTCTGTGTTAAGTCTTTTCTCTTTCCCTTAGCCCTTCGGGCCGAAAAACAAAGCGCGTGTCGCCTGCCTTCACAAATTCATGAGATAACTTTACCCATGGACCCCCTCACTCACGCGCTCGCCTCCTACACCCTCAAGCGAGCCGCGTTTCCCCGCGTCCCTCGCTCTACGACTATCGCCATGCTCCTCGCCGGCACCATCGCCGACATCGATTTGCTCAGCAAATTTGCCGGTCCCTCCGCCTTCCTCACGTTCTACCACACCTACTTTCATTCCCTGGTTGCGGCTGTGCTGCTCAGCCTCGTCGTTACGCTGCTCCTCCGCCTGCGCAAGCGCGCGCAAACGGAAAACTCACCTCCACCGCTAGGCGTATTCGCCGCCGCTCTAGCCGCCTATCTTCTCCATTTGCTCATGGATCTCTGCCAAAGCGCTGGAGTCGAACTCTTCTGGCCTTTTTCAACGCTCCGCTTCGCTCTCGACTGGCTTCCTCATCTCGATCTGTGGATTTTGGGAATTCTCCTGGCCGGAATTCTTCTCCCCACGCTCAGCCGCCTGGTCACGGAAGAAATCGGCGCCAAATCAAAAGGCCCGCGCGGCAAAGTCGGGGCATCTGTCGCGCTCGCCGCCATAATTCTTTACGTCGTCTTGCGCTTCATTCTCCACGGCAATGCGCTGGCCGGATTGGAATCGCGGAGTTACCGCGGCGAATCGCCACGCAAGACCGCCGCCTTCCCCGAATCGGGCTCGCCCTTCCGCTGGCTCGGAATCGTCGAAACCGTCAGCGCCCTCCACGAGGTTGAAGTCGATGTCGGCCCCGGCGCCTCTTTCAACCCGGACGCTGCCGTCACTTCCTACAAGCCCGAACCCTCGCCCGCCCTCGACGCCACTCTCGGCACCGCCGTGGCCCGGCGCTTCCTCCAGGCCGCTCGCTTCCCCAAAGCCACAGTTGAAAAAACTCCCGACGGTTTTCATATCATCCTGCGCGCTTTTCCCAACTCTAGCGATGCCAACTCCAGCTTGCGCGTTCATGTGATCATCGACACCGATCCCTCCGCCAAAATCCTCTCCCAAGAGTTGGCCTGGGACTCCATCTCCCAGCAATTCTGGTTTAAATAGCGCGTGTGGAGTGGGTGGCCCGAACGATAAGTGGTGGTACGAATTTGGGTGGTCCGTAGCAAGCGTTTAGCAGCTAGACACGGAGGCGCCTGCCTCATGTCATCACCCTTAAAACCGAAGGGTGCAGCACCCACATCTCCTACTACATCGGATAGTGCCGAATGATATACTCCGTCCTTGCCACATGACCGGAGAAATTCTGGGAACAATTCTCTACCCCACCGGCCACTTCCATCTATCTATACCGAATCCACGTCCACCGAGGAACTGAAAATGAACCTACGTTATTTGATTTTGGCATTCGCAATTCTGCTTCCCGGCACGGGCGTATCCTCCCAGACGACAGGCCATTCCGAAGTCAATCCCTACAATGTCTCTGACGAGCTTAGAGCCTGTCTGAGGACAAAGCCTGAACTCGAAATCGATGGCAGAGTTAATCCTTTCTATATAAGCGGGGACTTTGATGGTGACGGCTTCACCGACTCTGCTGTACAAGTCAAGACAAGGAAGGACCAACGTCAGGGTATCCTCATTTGCTTTGCAAAAGGGAATCCAGTCCTCTTTGGCGCGGGGGCCGCAGTTGTGTGGCCACAAGAGGACGATGGGAAGTGGCCGTTTGACTTCTGGATGTTGATTCGCAAAGGCAGCAAACACCTATCGATTTACCCGCAAATAAAATTCGATACATTAGCTCTGATAAAGGGGGATGAAGGGGGCGGCCTGGTCTATTGGGACGGACAAAGATTTCGCTGGCAGCAGCAAGAATAAAAGTAAGGAGTTCTCGGGGCGGATGGCAGGCCCTTGGCCTGGCGCGTGGGCACTCCTTTTTGTACGTAGAGGGGGTGTCGCACCCTTTGTGATTTTCAAAGGGTGCGTTCTTCTTCTTTTTTGTTTCGTTCTGCGTGATCGATCTCAATCAATTCCTTACCAGTATCAATTCCCTGAGGGCGTCCGGCGCCGAAGCGCTACTCGCGAAAGAACATAGCTCACGATTACCAGCGAAATCACAAACACCGTCACCTGCAGCTTATGCTGCATCAGATACGGCAACGCGTCCGCGCCATACCGGATTGGCGGGTGGCAGGCCCTTAGCCGCCGGGCACGACGGGGGTGCCGCACCCTTTGGGGTTTGGTTTATCAAAGGGTGCGGGGGTTGACTTTGCTTCTTCTTTCTTGTCTCGTTCTTCGTGATCGATCCCAATCAATTCCTTACCAGTATCAATTTCCTGAGTGCGCCCGGTGCCGAAGCACCACTCGCGAAAGAACATAGCTGACAATCACGAGCGAAATCACGAATACCGTCACTTGCAGCTTGTGATGCATGAGATACGGCAACGCGTCCGCCCCATACCGGATCGCCAGATATCCGATTCCGAAGTACCGAAACAGCCGCGCAATCGTGATGGCCGATGTATAACTGAACAGCGGCACTTCAAACACGCCAGCCGCAATCACGAAAAATTTGAACGGCGTCGGCGGCGGCAGCAGCGCCGCTATCAGCATCCCCACAAAGCCGTTCTGCTCCACCCAGTGCTGAATGGCGTGCGCGTGCTTCCCGGCCTTGCTGTGAAACAACGCTTCCCCGCCCTTTCGCGCGATGAAATACAGCAACACGCATCCCAGCACCGAGCCGAGCGCCGCCATCAACGCATACAGCGGCATCCGCGCCGGATGCTGCATGGAAAGCTCGATCAGCAGCAGATCGTTGATGACGGGAAACGTCAGCACGGAAGAATCCAGAAAGGAAATCAGAAGAAGTCCCGGCGCGCCCAGCCCGCCTGCAAACGCCACAACTTTCTGCTTCCATCCGTTCAAACTCGTGGCCAATCGCAATTCCTCCGATTCGATGGCGGCAATCTGTTTGTGTTTGGCATTGGATTTGTCGAAGCCGAAAGACGCGCACTTGCAACTATTGCGAAAAGGCCGCGCGATCGAAATGATTCATGAAGACCTGCATCAGCGCCGTCCGATGAAGATTCGGCAGCTTGGGAATCTCGCCGATCACCCGGACATGGCCAAATCGTTCGATGGTTTCGCGGTTCTCGCGGTTCTGATCGCCGATGAGCACCACCGTGCCCATCGCGCTGCGCGCCGCCACAATCACTGGCAGTTTGAATTTCGCCATCATGTCCAGCATGAATTGTTTCTGGTTGATGGGCACCAGCACGCCTCCGGCTCCCTCGACGATCAGCCAGTCATTGATCAAACTGTTGGGCATGTTGATCCGCCCGAGGTCGATCTCCACTCCTGCCCAACGCGCCGCCAGATCCGGCGAAACCGGAGGCACGAATTTGTACACCTCATCGAGTGTGCGGTCCGTGCCAATCCCCGCCAGCCGCATGACGGTCACGCGATCCGAGCCTTCGAGAGTGCCCGTCTGAATCGGCTTCCAGTAAACGGCGTCAAGCGCCGCGCACAACAGCGCGGACAGGACAGTCTTGCCCACACCCGCATCCGTGCCGGTGACGAAAAAATGATGTCTCATGCGCGACCCGCCACCGTTGGCGAAGCCACGCACTCAGAAACATCAACGCACTTTCGGTTTCCCTCGTGGCGCAAGTTGCTGCTCGCGGCACCGATTCGCGCCGCCCCTGACGATTGTTTGCTACGCATGGACTCCCGTCTGTATAGGGTTAATGGCCTTCAAACGAATCTGGCATGTTACCATCGGTTTGCATCCGCGTCTCGGCTCAGTATCCGACGCGACAAGGGGTGGTGTCGTTTTTTTCAGGGTGGCCCGTTTGACCCGTCCTAGGTAAAATGTTATAAATCGTCGTTTTGTGCAGCCCCTTGCGCCCGTCTTTGGGGTGCTTCACCGGCCACTTTAGGGGTAGACATTGGACCGGCGCGCGGCGGCTTCTTCCTGGTGGAATGTGAACAATTTGCTCTTCGGTCGCGCCCAACGGCGCTCGGTTGAAAAAGTGTGCCGGTTGTGGATGCGCATGGAATCAGCTGCCTTGTGAACGCCATTGAAAGAATGATCTACGGAGGATTGTGAATGCTTACCTGGCTTGCAAACGCCTGGTCTCTGAGCTGCAGATTCGCCAAGTTTGGAGCTGCCGCGGTTGTGCTCACGCTGCTCGGGGCTGCCTCGGCTCTCGCTGAGGAAGCCGGCGGCGAAGCCAGCCTAAAGCTTCCTGACCTTTCCAAGGTCTCTTTTCTCGGGATCGACGGCCACAAGCTGCTGCTCTTCGGCATTGTTATTTGCATCTTCGGCTTGGGCTTCGGATTGGCGATTTATTCGCGCTTGAAAAATCTGCCCGTTCACAAATCCATGCGCGATATTTCCGAACTGATTTACGAGACCTGCAAAACTTACCTGATTACGCAGGGAAAGTTCCTGCTGATTTTGTGGGTGTTTATCGCCGTCGTGATCGTGATGTACTTCGGCTGGCTCGCTCCCGTGCAACCCGTAACGGTCACGCTGCCGATCATTCTGATTTTCAGTCTTGTCGGAATCGCGGGCAGTTACGGCGTCGCCTGGTTCGGCATTCGCGTAAATACTTTCGCAAATTCGCGCACGGCGTTCGCTTCTCTGCGCGGCAAGCCCTATCCGATCTACAGCACGCCGCTGCAAGCCGGCATGAGCATCGGCATGATGCTCATCAGCGTCGAGCTATTGATGATGCTCTTCATTTTGTTGTTCGTTCCGGGGGACTATGCCGGTCCGTGCTTCATTGGTTTTGCCATCGGTGAATCGCTCGGCGCGGCCGCGTTGCGGATCGCCGGAGGAATTTTCACCAAGATTGCGGACATCGGCTCCGACCTCATGAAAATCGTCTTCAAAATCAAGGAAGACGACGCGCGCAACCCCGGCGTCATTGCGGACTGCACAGGCGACAATGCCGGCGACTCCGTCGGCCCCAGTGCCGACGGCTTTGAAACTTACGGCGTAACCGGCGTCGCGCTCATCACTTTTATTTTGCTGGCGGTGAAAAATCCGACCGTGCAAGTGCAATTGCTGGTGTGGATCTTCGTCATGCGCATCGTGATGCTCATCGCCAGTGCCGCGGCGTATTTCATCAACGCCTTCATCGCCAAGGCCAGGTACGGCAACGTCAACGAAATGAACTACGAGGCGCCACTCACTTCCCTGGTGTGGATCACCTCCGCCGTTTCCATCGCCCTGACGTACATCGTCTCGTCGCTCATCATCCCGATCCTTGGCGGCGATGAATCGCAATGGTGGAAGCTGGCCACCATCATTTCTTGCGGCACGCTTGCCGGCGCCATCATCCCTGAGCTCGTAAAGGTCTTCACCTCGACTGAATCGCGCCACGTAAAAGAAGTCGTAACCTCGGCGGAAGAGGGCGGCGCATCGCTTGGCATTCTCTCCGGTTTCGTAGCGGGAAATTTCTCGGCTTACTACATCGGCCTCGCGATGGTGCTGCTCATGTCTCTCGGATTTTTGATCAGCAATCTGGGGCTCGACCACCAAATGCTCGCTCCGGCCGTGTTCGCGTTTGGCTTGGTGGCGTTCGGCTTTCTCGGTATGGGCCCGGTGACCATCGCAGTAGATTCCTACGGTCCTGTCACGGACAACGCGCAGTCGGTCTATGAGCTGTCCTTGATTGAACAGATTCCCGGCATCAAAGGAGAACTCAAAAAGGACTACAACATCGACGTCAACTTTGAGCGCGCCAAGGAAATGCTGGAAGCCAACGACGGCGCGGGCAACACCTTCAAGGCCACGGCAAAGCCGGTGCTTATCGGCACGGCCGTCGTCGGTGCGACCACCATGATTTTCTCCATCATCATGGCGCTCACCAAAGGCTTAACCGAAAACGTCAACAATCTTTCGCTCCTTCACGCGCCATTCGTGCTGGGCCTGGTCACCGGCGGCGCCATGATTTACTGGTTCACTGGTGCTTCCACGCAGGCCGTGACCACCGGTGCTTACCGCGCGGTTGAGTTCATCAAGGCCAACATCAAGCTGGAAGGGGCTGCCTCCGCCAGCATCGCCGACAGCAAGAAAGTCGTTGAGATTTGCACCAAGTACGCGCAGAAGGGCATGCTGAACATTTTCATCGCGGTATTTTTTGCGACGCTGGCTTTCGCCTTTGTCGAACCCTTCTTCTTCATCGGCTATCTTTTCTCCATCGCCATCTTCGGTCTCTACCAGGCCATCTTCATGGCCAATGCCGGCGGCGCCTGGGACAACGCCAAAAAAATCGTTGAAGTCGAGCTGAAGCAAAAGGGCACTCCGCTCCACGACGCCACGGTCATCGGCGACACGGTTGGCGATCCATTCAAAGACACATCTTCCGTTGCGCTGAATCCGGTCATCAAGTTCACGACTCTCTTCGGCTTGCTCGCCGTCGAACTTGCCGTGCAATTGACGGCTTCACAGGGGAGCATCCTGACGCACATCCTCGCCGCTGCCTTTTTCGTCGTTTCCTTCTTCTTTGTCTACCGTTCCTTCTACGGCATGCGCATCCGCGAAGGCGCGGCCCACTAGGAAATTATCTTTGGTCAACTTTTGGTAACAAAGAAGAAACAGGGCAGGTCGCGCATAGGCCACCATTCCTTCTCGTTCCGGAGTAAAATCCTGTCGGCCGTGATGAGGTTTAGGAACAATGAAAAATATTCTCTTTGCTACGAGCGGCGCTCTGCTGCTGGCAGCTGTACCGGCAATCTGTAACGCGCAGGTCGACACACGATGGAAAATTCACGATCCCGGTCGGCCAGTACCGCCGGTGATCGATTCCGGGACACCCAGCACGCAGGATTCGCCGGGGCGTCCGCCTTCGGATGCAGTAGTTCTCTTCGACGGCAAGGATCTTTCCAAATGGGCGCACAAGGACGGCAGCGCGGCGAAGTGGAAAGTGGAAAACGGTTATTTCGAAGTCGTGCCAAAGGCGGGGTACATCTACACGCGCGAAGCTTTTGGCGATTGCCAATTGCACGTGGAGTTTGCCGAGCCCTTTCCCGCAAAGGGCGAGAACCAGGACCGCGGAAACAGCGGCGTCTTCCTGCAGGGACTCTACGAGACTCAAGTCCTGGACTCTTACCAAAGCAAGACCTATGCGGACGGCCAGGCTGGCGCGATCTATGGCCAATACCCTCCACTGGTGAACGCTTCGCGTCCGCCCGGCCAATGGCAGACCTACGACATCGTCTTCCACGGGCCGCGTTTTGATAAAGACGGAAAGTTGCTTCGCCCCGCTCGCGAAACGGTTTTTCACAATGGCGTGTTAGTGCAGGACAACGTGGAACTAAGCGGGCCGACGGCGCACGGCAAGCGGCCGCCGTATGAACCGCAGCCGGAAAAATTGCCGTTAGCGCTGCAGGATCATAGCCATCCGGTGCGCTATCGCAATATTTGGATTCGGGAATTGAAAACGCCGGAGTGAACCGTTTTTACCGCAGATATTCGGCGACGGCGCGGGCATAATCCGCAAAGGCAATCTCGGGATCTTCCAGATCGGGATGCCACACTTTTTCCCATTCGAAACAGTAGAAGCCCTTGTAGCCAATGGAGCGCAAAGTTGCGATCTGCTCTTTGATCGGAACGTTTCCTCGGCCGGTCAATACATACTTGCGATCACCGCCCTTGCCGACGGAGTCCTTCAAGTGCGTGTGCCGGATCCACGGCCCCAGCTGCCCCACGGTGAATTTCGGGTCTTCGTTTGACTCCGCAAACGTGTGATGAGCATCCCACAAGAGTGCGACCGACTTGGAATCGGCGCGATGCAGCACATCGGCGAGCGTGGCCGACGACGTAAAATCATCGTGCGACTCGATGATCACGGTAACTTTACGTGGGCCAGCATACTCGCCAAGTTCATGCAACCCGGCAGCAACGCGCGCCTTCAAATCCTCGCTTGGAACAACAGGATGCCCGGAGTCAGTGCTGGAACCGAACACGCGCACGTAAGGCGCATCGAGCGTAGAAGCCAGGTCGATAAACCGCTTGGCGTCGGCCAAAACTCTGGAACGCTTCTCCGGATCGGACTCATGCAGGCTGGCGGAGCTGCTGACACAGGCAACGCGAAGGCCGTGAGACAGAATCTCGCGTTTCGTCTCGGCGATATGGTCTGTTGCAAATGCCGCGTGAGAAGGCAAATCCAGATTGCCTTGCAATCCGCGGAATTCGACGGCCGCAAAACCGTGCTGCTCCGCGAAGTTCAGGATTTTCTGCAAATCCCAGGCGGGACAACCCAGCGTCGAAAACGCAATCGGCAGACGCGCCGGTTCCCCAGCGCGCGCAAACGAGGCGGCCACCACCGCGCCAGTGAACGTCTTGGTGAATTCTCGTCGCGTCGTTTTCATAGACGTGCGCCTCCCGCAACTGCTGGGGCAAAGACTACCTGTGCCGCGAAAAAGTGTCAAAGGCACGAATACGAACAGCGGGGCTCGTTTGGAGGGCGGCGGCTTGCCGCCGCTTTTCCGTCAGCGCAGCAGCTTTAGTTTTCGCATCATGAAAATGCAATCCGCAAGCCTGCCTCCCCAAGTTTTGCTCGCTGGAGTCGTATAAGTAAGTGTATAGTAATTCCCGTAGAAAACTGTGCTTCGATTGCGGGAGATTCTTCTCCCGCTTTTTCATTTTAGGGGCAGCTTTCCTCGCTTGCCAGTTTCCTCGCGCGCAGCCAGAAGCGGCGTCAAGCCGCAGCACTCCAAAGTAGAAACCAATGCCAGACAAGCAGCATATTTTAGATTCCATAAGGGCCATCGCCAGAGGGCTTGGCCGCGCCCCAACACGCTCAGAATTTTTCAGGCTCGCGGGAATCTCCGAGTATTCCATCTCACAATGCTTCCCCAGTTGGAATAACGCGGTCAGATCAGCGGGACTCCACGCCAAGACCTTGAACGTGAGGCTCGAGGACAGCGAACTCCTGAAAGATTGGGGCGAAATCGTCCGCGCAAATCGCGCCATACCCGCCAAGCGCGCCTACCGCCGTGTCGGGAAATATGACCCTCGCAGCCTCGAAAGACGATTCGGTCACTGGTCATCACTACCGCAAGTTTTTCTCAATTTCGCTAAAGACAACCCGGAATGGGCGGATGTAGTGGCGCTTCTACCCGCTCGCGCACCAATTCACGAGCACGAATCGAACGACGACCTGGCTTCCCCAATTCTGAAGAAGAAAACGCGGCACGCGCCGTTAAAAGATCGCGCTATCTATGGCAATCCGACCCACTTCCGCGGACTGCGCCATGAACCCGTAAACGAACAGGGCGTCGTCCTCCTCTTTGGCATGCTCGCGAAAGAGTTGGGCTACATGGTTGAAGCGGTTCAAACGGGATTCCCCGACTGTGAGGCCATGCGGCAAATAACTCCTGAACGATGGCAGCGCGTGCGCATCGAGTTTGAATTTGAGAGCAGGAACTTCCGTGACCACGGCCATCCTGCAAGCGGCTGCGACGTCATTGTTTGTTGGCGCCACAACTGGGACGACTGCCCCAAACATATCGAGGTGGTGGAGCTGTCCAGAGTGATTCGGTCTTTGGGCAGCCCGGAAGACGGAGAGCTTGTTGAAAAACCTTGAGACCGGATCATTCCGAGGAGCGAAGACCGTGGAGAGTCAGTTTCCAGTTTCGCTAATCGGGAGTTGAGGCCCCGAGCGACGCGGGCCTAATCTTGGTCTTTGTCCTTCCTCAGCTTCCAATCGACAGGAATTTGAAAGTCTTTGTCCGGAATCATGTCAGACCTGATCTCTGTGATGATCGCTTTTCTTTCAGCTGGTGGGATTCTGGGAGGTGGAATCTGCTCGGACTTGAAACTAGATTCTGTCCTTGCGCCAAGCAAAAACAGATTCGTGCCTTGCCCAAAGAAATAGGGTCCAATGGGAGAAAGAGAGGGGCTGATTGGCACTACCGCCCGGACGTAACCTCGCTTCATCGCTTCGCGGATGAAGTTGCTGAAATCACTTGCTGCGGCTGCAACCGTTGACGAAGACTTCCTTCTTCGGTGTATCGAAGCGAAATCTCTTCCCATCTTCCACACTGTAGATCATGACCGTTGCGCTTGCTTCGTCCTCGATCCGCATTTGCAAGCCTTTGATCTCTATGGTTCTGTTCACTTGGCGGCTTCCTTGGAGGTCCTTGAATGTGAGGCGTTCCTTGACACGCACATCAGCGAATATCGGAATCGTCGTGTCCGCGAACACTAACCCGGTCGTTGTTAGAATGGCTAAACAAACACGCTGAAACGCTTTCATCCAGCGAAGCCCCCCACGATTTGCAGAAGTTCAGCGCAGCATATCATACCCGCGAGGCAGGCGACTGTTTGCGGGGCCTCGCTACCGAGGTCCTGATTAACGCGGTATCTCTAACGACGCCGGCCGTGTCAAGAGTTTTTTAGGTTTTTTCTTTTGCCTCTCACTGAATTTCGAGCACACTTCTTCGTCAACGCGCGAGCTGCGTCTCTTTCTGCCGCTTCTGTTCATCTGTGTCGCCCTAACCTGCTCAGCCCGTTTACGTTCATCAACTCAGTGTTGCCCACCAAACATCTCTTCAGTCACGATCAACCATGATGAGTTATTCGAACTCCCTCCTGTTCAGGGAGGCGGGTAGCCTAATCAATCGGCCGGTGACTGTTCGCGCCATACCGCGTTTCTGGCATCCCCGCACAGGCTTCACTGCTTTTCTGCTGCTTCTGTCCACGACGACAGAACTCGTTGTACTCGATCTGATCCCGCAACATGATCCACAGCCGGATCCCGAGTTTGCGAGCCACGGCCACGCTCGCCTTCCCCAGGCCCTTCTGTACCAATTTGCGGCGGTAAAAACGCTGCAACTCCTGATCCTTGCGTGCGGCATGCGCCCCCGCCTCACCCCAGAGAAACCGCAACAGCGGGTTGCCTTGTTTACTCAACCCCCCGAGCCGCTGTCGCCCTCCACTAGAATATTCACGTGGAATCATTCCCACATAACTAGCCAGGGCCTTGCTGTCTGCGAATCGGGCTGGATCGCCCAGGAAGACCTCGGTCGCCAACGCTGTGATCGGCCCTACTCCGGGATGGGTCATCAACAGCCGTGCTCCGGAACGTTGGCCAGCTTGCTCT
>WNFS01002127.1_pt1 | contig 22832 bp, 22 predicted proteins | sample 5400141 | NCBI WGS metagenome assembly WNFS01 (sample SAMN13153358, study PRJNA577476) | soil metagenome | isolation source: 60 cm saprolite under Madrone tree | place: USA:California | collected 2016-06-14
GTCAGCGAGCTGCGGGACATGCAAGCCAACGGCTCTGTGTCTTCATTCCTGGTAGGCGATCCCGACAATAATTGGTGGGAAGTGACTTCGCCGAACTGAACTTTTATGACGGAAAAACCACTCGAACAGATGGGGCTTCGGGATCTGCGCGCTATCGCGCGCCAGCAGATGCCGGCGGAGGCATGTGACCATTTCAATGGCGCGGCGGAGTCCAAGGCGACCTTTTATAGAAACCCGCGCTCCTTTCAAAGATATCTTTTTCGGCAGCGGATTTTTCACGACATTGCCGACCCAGATATTACCATTGAGCTATTCGGTCACAAGCTTCCCATTCCAGCCATGGTCGCGCCGGTGGGAAGTTTTAGTTTGATCGGCGATCACAAGGAACAGGAGGCAGCTGAGGGCGCAGATCGCGTCGGAGCCATGGTATTTTGCAGTCAAGCGGCCAAATTCAATCCGAAGAATTGGCGCGACGCAACGAAATCGCCGCTGGTTTTTATGGCTTACATGAACCGCGGACGAGCAGAGGTGTCGGAGTACGCAAAACTCTCCCAAGACCTCGGCTTTGCGGCGGTCGGCATAACCATGGACACGGTGCGGCCGGTGAAGATCGGAGATGAAGTTCCGCTCTCAACGAAAGATGGCAAACCAAGGAGGGGGCATGTCTCGTCACCGAAAGATATCGAGTGGATGAAAGAACAGGTTTCTTTACCGGTGGTGGTTAAAGGAATCATGAGCGCTGCTGATGCGCGTGACGCAGTGAATGCAGGTGCCGATGCCTTGTTGGTGTCGAATCACGGCGGGAGGATTCTCGACTTCAATCGTGCTGCGCTGGAGGCTTTGCCGGAAGTAGTCGACGCTGTAGGCGGTAAAGTACCGGTGCTGCTCGACAGCGGCATACGCAGCGGCGGCGATATCGTCAAAGCTCTCGCATTAGGTGCGAAGGCCGTGCTCACCGGCCGCCCAATTGCCTGGGGGGTCGCCGCCTTCGGTCCAGCAGGTGTCGAGCGAGTGTTCGCCCTATTCAGCGAAGAGATGAAAAGAGTGCTCTGTATGACCGGTGTTCCCAGCGTCGGCGCGATCACAAAATCTATTTTGATTCGTGATGAAAATTAACAGTAGGGGCGACCGCCCCGTTGCCCCTACGCTTACACGAGAGCTACCAAATCGATCTCCACGAGGGCGCCCCGAGGTAGTTCAGCAACGGCAACCGTGGAGCGCGCCGGCTTGGCGCTGCCGAGATATTGCGCATATACTTCATTCATGGCGGCAAAATCCGCCATATTCTTTAAAAACACGGTGGCTTTGATGACACGATCAAGTGATGAGCCTCCGGCTTGCAAGACGGCCCTGAGATTCTCCAACACCTGCCGAGTTTGCGCCCCGATACCTCCTTCGACGAAGTTCCCGGTTTTTGGGTCGATGGGTATTTGTCCTGCCGTGTAGAGAAAACCGTTGGCTTTGATTGCCTGCGCATACGGTCCGATGGCCTTGGGAGCGCTGTCGGTTTGTACGGGCTCTCGGGTCATTTCTTTTTCTCCTTGGTTGCTGGAATCTTTTGATTGAGAATCCTATATGACGATGTCAAGACTCGCAACGTTCGCTCTCAGGTTTCTTGCGCTGAACGGTTTGTCTGTGGTTGACTATTGACTCACGGAAGTTGTTTATGAGGTTACTAACGGCCCACAAGATTCTGATATCCACAGCCGCGGTGTTTTTCTTCTTCTTTGGACTCTGGGAGCTACGGAATTATTCCGACGGGGCCGACGCATGGGCGATTTTTCGCGCCGCTCTCTACATGCTGATTGGCGTAGGATTCGCCGTCTATTTCAAAAATCTAAACCGGTTGTACAAATAGCGGGATAAGAATCTATGTTCCGGCATCTCGTCTGTCTTCCCTCGTTTCTTCTCTGCTGTGCTGTTGCGGGAGCTGGATTGGCCGGGCAAAGCAGTGAATCCAAAATCTTGGCCGTCGATTCTCCGCCAGCATCGGAGCGCCAAACAAGGCTTCTGGTGGGCGCGCGGCAGGAAGGAGAGGTCGTCGTCTATCTCAATCTCGATTTGCTTGTCGCCAACGCCTTGATCGACGCCTTCAAAAGAAAGTATCCATTCCTTCAACCGCGGGTGGCCCGCTTTTCCGGAGCCTCCATCATCGCGCGCGTGGAGAACGAGGCGCGGGTAGGCAAACTCGCTGCGGACGTCATATTGAGCGGCGAGCTGGGCATTCTGGTCCTGGTCGATAAAGGAGTTATGGCCCGCTACCGCTCCCCGTTACGGGAGATCTACCCCGAGGGTTTCAAAGACAAGGAAGGCTTTTGGCACGCTTACTTGATTAACGTTTTGGTGCCCGCTTATAGCACTAGACTTATCAGCAAAGCAGAAGTTCCGCAGCGACTTGAAGATCTGTTTCGTCCATATTGGAAAGGCAAAATGGCGATGGACAGTCAATCTTACTACTGGTTCGGGGCAGTACTGCAGCAGAGTGGGGAAGAGGCTGGCCTGAAGCTTATGCAACGGCTCAACGAACAAAATCTTCACTTTGCCCGGGGCCGCCGTCTATTGACTCAGCTTGTCGCCGCCGGTGAGTTTGATTTGGCAGTTGAGACCAACCTCAACTCGGTTCTCGGCATTGCCCAGCAAGGGGCGCCTGTCTGGTTTGCGCCCATGAAGCCGCTTTATCTACGGCCGAGCTTTTTGTTTCTGACGCAGGGCGCCGCGCATCCCAATGCGGCGGCGTTGCTCATTGACTATCTTCTTTCGGAAGAAGCGCAGAAGGTCCTGGTTGACCACGATCGGATGCCAGCCCATCCGAAAGTGACAGCTCGAGAAACGCAGCTCCTCAAGGGGATCGAAACCAGAATGCCCGATGCACTCGATATTGGTCGCCGTTATGCGGCGCTTGGGAAGAAATACCTCGAGGTTTTTCCAGGAGCGAGATAATGAATCTAAAGGCTTTCGTATTTCTGATTTTATTATTCGACTCAATCCCTTCGGTATGCTTTCCGCAGCCGAGTAAGAGTATTTCCGTCTACCAAGCAATTTCAACACCGGACTTTGGATACCTTCCGACTTATGTTGCCCGCGCCAAAGGATTCTTTACCGACGAGCGACTTGATTTGAAGGTCATCGTGATGAATTCCCGCGTCTCGATGCCGGCACTCATTGCCAACGAGATTCAATTTGGCGTTGCCGGCCCGTCGATCACCGGAGCCTTGCGCGGGGCGCCGCTGAAAGCGATTTTTTTTATCTATAACACCTCCACATTCCAATTCACCGTTCGTCCGGAAATTCGCGGCGCAGAAGATCTCAAGGGAAAAAGCATTGCGATTTCCAGTCCGGGCTCAACCAATGATCAAGCAATGCGGTTGATGTTGGCAAAGCTAGGTTTGGACCCGGTGCGAGACGTCAAATTCATCGCCATCGGAGACGCCAAGGCGAGAATGATTGCAATGGAGACGGGACAAATAACGGCCGCGGCAAATAATCCGGACGTGGCCGCGGAATTGGTGCGCAAAGGATTCCGCATATTGATGCATTCTGGGGATGTCTTTCCCGTGCCTTTTTCTGGGACGGCAGTGAATGATCGATTGATCCGCGAGAATCCGGATGCGATCAAGAGATGGCTCCGGGCTTATGTGAGGGCGCTCCTATTCATTCGGCAGCGGCGCGACGAAGCAGCGCAAATCGCCACGAAGGATCTTAGGCTTAATCTAGAGATTGCCCGCGACGCTGTGGGTCAGGTGCTGCAATTTATGAGCCCCGATGATCCGGGAGGATTCACCGAAAAGGGCATGAGAATTTTCATACAGGAGAGCGCGCCGCGATTGGGGGTAGATCCCGACAAAGTAGCGATCTCTCAAGTCGCCGATGTGAGCTTTTTACGCGAAGTGCAGAGACAGATGGGAATTTATTGCCGCGGAGGGTATGTTTGCCCATAGCAATTTTCACCCGGACAACGGATTGGGCCACAGCATGAACTATGTCGTCGGCGTAGACATCGGGGGAACCTTTACCGATTGTGTGGTTGTTGACGAAGCGGGCGCGGTCACCATCGGCAAGTCGCTCTCTACGCCGGTGGATTTTTCGCAGGGTGCTTTGGATGCGGCCGCGGATGCGGCCAAACACCTTGGGCTAAAAAGTGTCAACGAACTTTTAACGTCTACTCGGTTGTTTTTTCACGCCTGCACCATCGGTGATAATACTCTCATCACCCGGGCAGGGGCTAAAACCGGCTTGATCATGACCAAGGGCTTCGGGGACACCTTGCACATGATGCGTGGCAAGGTCGCCGAGGGTCTCACCGAAAACGAAATCGCGCACCGCTCCGCCCTCGACAAGCCGGAGCCGTTTGTGCCGCGAAAACTAGTGGAAGAGGTACCAGAACGGGTCGACTACAAAGGCACGGTTCTGATTCGCCTAAACGTTCAGGAAGCAGAACAAGCCATCGAGAGATTAGCTTCGAAAGGAGTGGAATCCGTCGCCGTCTGTTTTCTCTGGTCTATCATGAACGATGCTCACGAGAAGCAGTTGGCTGAAATTCTCCGGAAGAAATACCCAAACTTGTTCTTTAGCCTTTCCAGCGAAGTTGCTCCCTATCTCGGGGAATACGAACGCACCGCGACGACGGTTTTCAACGCTTACATCGGTCCGAAGATTTCCAGCTATCTCCAGAATCTCCAGAGCACTTTGAAGACGAAAGGACTGCGTAGGGAGCCCCTGATCATGCAGGCCTATGGTGGCGTGTTAGGGATCGAGGCGACGTGTAAAAATGCCGTCGGGATTATCGAGTCGGGTCCAGCAGCGGGCGTCGTCGGCACCCGTTTTTTGGGGGAGCATATCGGAGAAAGAAACATCCTCGCCACGGACATGGGCGGGACAACGTTCAAGGTCAGCGTTGTGCGGGACGGCGTGATTGAGAGAGACTACAAGCCCGTTATCTTGCGTCACAACATTCTCGCGACGAAAATTTGGGTCGAGTCCATCGGCGCAGGCGGCGGCAGCATTGCCTGGATCGACCCGGAAACGGGTCTGCTTAAGGTGGGGCCACAAGGCGCGGGAGCTTTGCCGGGGCCAGTTTGTTATGGCGCGGGAGGCGAGGAGCCTACGGTGTCCGATGCAGATCTCGTCCTAGGTTATCTTAACCAAGACTACTTTCTCGGCGGAAGAATGAAACTGGACAAGGCAAAAACGCTCGTGGCCATTCGCGAAAAGGTTGCGAAACCAGTGAAGATGAGCGAGGTCGATGCCGCCAGCGCAATTTACCGCATAGCCAACTCGCATATGAGCGACCTGATCCGCAAGGCTACGGTGGAGAAAGGCCACGATCCTAGAAGCTTTGTGCTTTTCGCTTTCGGTGGCGCGGGTCCGGTGCACGCGAGCCGCTACGCCGCCGAGCTTGGTATTCGACAGGTGGTTATTCCACTGACGGCGTCTGTCCATGGGGCCACGGGATTGATTAGCTCGGACTTGGTTTACGAGTACGGCAAATCTGATCATGTCGTGGTCCCCGTGAAAATCGATCACGTGAACGACAATTTTTCAACGCTTTTGGCGAGGGCTCTCAATGATTTGCGCGCCGCGGGGTTTAACGAGAGCGAGATCCAAGTCATGAGGAGTGTCGATATGCGTTATCGCTACCAGGTTCACGAGCTCAATGTGCCTTTCGCGGCCGGCATGTTGGCGATCACCGAACAAGACATGGAGGATCTGTACGGACGGTTTGACGATTTGTACGAAAAGGCCTTTGGGCAGGGGTCCGGCTATCGCGAAGCCGGAAAGGAGATCTTGACCTTTCGACTGACGGCTACCGGCTTACTCAAAAAGCCGGATATCAAGCGTGAACCGATCAAAAGTTCAACTGGCGAGCAGGCGCTGAAAGGCCGTCGAGACGTCTACTTTGAAGAAGAAAGAAAATTCATTCCAACACGTGTTTATGATTTTGAGAAAATGCAACCGGGAATCGCTTTCCCTGGTCCGGCGATCATCGAAACTCCGGTCACCACCGTCGTCGTCAATCCCAACGACCGAGCGGCCATGGATGAGTTTCGCAACATAAGGATTCACATAGGAGAATGAAAATGGAAGTTAGTCCCATCGTCACGAGCGTCGATCCGATCACATTTGAAATCCTGTCGCATCGCCTCTACCAGATCGCCAAGGAGATGGGGACGGCCCTAGAACGCGTCGGAGGCACAGTCAACACCACGCAGATGCACGACTACATGGCTTCTCTATACCTCGCGAACGGTGACGTGTTGTCGGCGGGTGATTCCATGGGGTGGCATGTCGCGTGCGCGGGATTTGCGGTCAAAAGGATCATCGAGCGATTCGAAAAGGATGGCGGCATTAACCCCGATGATATTTTTCTTCTCAATGATCCTTATCTCGCGGCGATTCATCAGTCGGACGTCTACATGATCTCCCCCATCCATTTTAAGGGCAAGCTCATGGGATGGAGCGCGACGTTTGTCCATGTCATGGATATCGGCGCGATGTCACCTGGCGGCAATTCGCCCGGCGCGACGGAAATTTGCCACGAGGGGATTCGGATACCGGGAATCAAGTTGGTGGACCGGGGCGAGCTTCGAAAAGATGTGTTTGACGCATTTATCAACATGACCCGGCAGCCGGTCATGGTCGGCCTCGATCTCAAGTGCGAGATGGCGGCGAACAACGTCGCCAAATCGCGAATGCAGGCGATGTTCGAGACCTACGGATCGGAACTCGTTAGTGCGGTCTCGTCTGAAATGATTCATTACTCCGAAGCGATCCTGAGAAAGAGAATCACGGAGATTCCGGACGGTCAATGGAGTGACACCGGCATTATTCAGGCCGATGATACGTGGAAAGTCAATCTCACACTGACGAAGAAACGGGATCATCTGCTCTTCGATTTCGCCGGCAGCAGCCCGCAGGCCAAAAAAGGCATCAACATGCCGTATCACGCGACCTTCGGCGCCTGCTATGAAGCGATCCTCTGTACTCTCGCCTATGATCTGCCGAAAAATCATGGGGCGCTGAGACCCATCGAAGTTATCGCGCCTGAAGGAACGGTCGTGAACGTGAAGCCTCCGGGTCCGGTCTCCTTGAATACCACGTCAGGCGGAGCGACTGTAAAATTCGTCGCCAACTCGGCGCTCACGCAAATGCTGGCGAGCAGTGAGAAATGGCAGCGGGAAGTGATGGCCCTGAATGCCGGTCATCGGCTGGCACGGCACGCGGGCGTCAACCAGCACGGCAAATACTATGTATCCACTCTCTCGGAGGGCGCCTTGGATGGCACCGGCGCGCGGTCTTATAGAGACGGGGGTGACTCGGCGCGAGGACTCAGTTGTCATAACATTGAATGGCTCGAGTCCAATTTTCCGTTGCTTTATCTGTTCCGTCGTAACACGAAGGGCAGCGCCGGTGCGGGAAAGTTCCGTGGCGGCACGGGAGGAGAGTCGGCGTTGACCCTTCATGACGCGCCGGAAGGCAAGATCAAAGGTGTTGCTCTGGGCGTTGCCGGGCTGAGAAACTCCGGCCAGGGACTCTTCGGTGGCTATCCGGGGGCTCCAAGTTTACTCATGTTGGTGGAAGGAACGAAAGTGGAAGAGACGATCGCCGAACAAAAGTCTCCCGATCATCTTCCGGATCTCGGCGGTAAGAGTCGATTGCTGCCCTATTGTGAATTTGACATAAAAAAGAAAGATGTCCTTTATATGCGCATGTCCAGTGGCGGCGGTTACGGAGATCCTTTGGAACGGGACCCGGATCGGGTATTGAACGACGTACAAGATGGGATCGTTTCCCGAGAAGAAGCCCGTGAGATTTACGGCGTTGTGATCGACGATGATGATGGCGTTATCAATTTCGCAGCGACTGAAAGGTTCAGAGCCGATCTTCGACAGGAGCGTCTGCAAGAGCGAAAATGAATCATCCGTTGCGGGAGAATTTAGAAAGTCATGTCGGCAATGGCGGTGAATGGATTCGCTGCAGCCGGTGTCAGCATACTCACTGCCGCGGCGATCAGGATTGGCGCCAATTCTGCAAGGTTCGTCTTTCGCCGCCAATCAAAGCAGGCGGACTCATGGCGGATTTGACCGGCCAATATCTCTTGCGTCAGATTTACTGTCCATCTTGCGGCGTGCTCTTGGATACCGATCTGGTAGAGGAGGAAGGACAGGATGGAAGAAGGGCCTAATCGACCGGAGCCTCAACAGCTAAAACTCGATAGCAAGACGACCGCTGTCCTAGTGTTGGACTTGAGCACGCGTTGCCAGGATCCCAAAGAAGTTTGTTTTCAGTTGATGGGGCCTTTGGCTGAGTTTCTAGATAGGACAAGACAATCTTCAGTGCCGATCCTTTACACGATCTCAGCCGCGGGGAAGGGAACTCCTCTAGGCGAAGCTGCAGAACCGCTCAAGCGACGCGCAACGGAACCGGTTCTATACCCCGATGCCTTCGACAAGTTCATGGGCGGTGAGCTGCGGGATAAATTGAGCCAACTGGACTGTCGTTCTCTTGTGCTCGTCGGCTCCGCGACAAATTTTGCGGTGCTTTACACCGCGACGACTGCGGCGCGTATTTACCGTTACGATGTCGTGATCCCTCTGGATGGGGTCAATGCCAAACGGCGGTACGAGCACGAGCATGCGATTCACCAGCTGACGATTTTGCCGGCTTCCGCTCATAAGCAGTTCCTATTCACAAATTTGAAGCTGATCGAATTTTGTTAACACTCTGTTCCGTGCGCAAACGAGGACAATTCGGCATGCATCGAACAGCCGCCCAGACTATGTTCACGATCCTGGCGCTAACCAGTATCCACCTTTCGGCCAGCCTAATAGTACCGGAAACAGTTCTGGCGCAGTCCTTGACGAAGGTCCGGGTCGCGAACATCGGCGGCACGTCTGACCATATGCAAGTCGCGATCAACGCCGGTGTCTACCGAAATTACGGCTTTGACGTCGAGAATATTCAAATCGGTAGCTCGGCCACCGTCGTTCAGTCGCTGATTGCCGGTGAAGTCAGTTTTGCGCACGTGGGCGCGGTGCCCGTGGTCGCGGCCGTAGCTAACGGCATCGATCTCAAGATCGTCGCGGTGTTCATCAATCGTTTCAATTATGTCATGGTCACAATTCCTGAATTGCAAAAACCCCAAGATTTGAAAGGGAAGACCTTAGCCATAAGTCGTTTGGGTTCCGGCGACGAGTTCGCCACGCGTGAAGCGCTGAGACGGTGGGGCTTCGACCCTGACAAAGACGTTCGCTTGTTGCAGGTTGGATTGACGGTGGCACGGCTAGCGGCGCTTCAGGGACGGCATGTCCAGGCGAGTCTTCTATCGCCGCCGCAAATTGTTGAAGTTCAGAGAATGGGTCTGAATGTTCTGGCGGATCTTACGGATCTGGATGTGGAGTATGCGCATTACACTTTGGCGACAAAGGGCTCTTTAATTACTGAAAACCGTCGATTGGTGGAACGATTTATCAAGGCATACGTCGAAGGAATCAGATACTACCGTGACCATCCCGATTCGGCTATCGTTTATTTGCGGAAGTTTTCTAGGCTAAACGACGCCGAGCTCAGGATCGTCTATGAGAATTTGCGTAAGCGTATACGGGAAGAACCCGTGCCCACCGCCAGCGGTGTGCGGACGATTATAAGAAACCTTAAAAGCGATAAGGAAAGAGAGCTCGATCCGCGCCGGGTGATCGATACGAGCTTTTTTGTCGGGGCTGCCGCTAAGTAAAATGGAATCCGTCCCTTTTCTCGTAGAAGTCAGCGAGGCAGAAATTCGCCGCGAGCGGCAAAAGGCGCGCGAGCTGCGTGCCAGCCAGTGGTGGAAGCGGAAGCTCGCCGCCGGTATATGCCATCACTGCGCTGGAAAATTTCCGTCGCGGGAGTTAACCATGGACCATTTGGTTCCAATCATTCGCGGAGGTAAGTCGACGAAAGGGAATTTGGTGCCGTGCTGCAAGAAATGTAATTCGGAACGAAAATATCGACTGCCCTTTGAAGATCCAGCCAGTTAGAGCCGGCTTGCCATATGCTCCGGCTTTGCACTAGTATCTTTTCATCAGGAGGTCGCCATGTCTATGGAAACTTTCTTGGTTCGCACGATGTCCGATACGGTCGAGACTGACATTCAACGAGTCTTTACGATCGCCAACGAAATACTGCCGCGCTACGAAATGCCGCCGCTTTCGTTTGCCGAGCTGCGCAAAATCGCCGACGGCCCGTTCGATTTGTTCCTGATTCCGTTGATCTTTTCCAAGGAATACGACAAGGATCGCTATCTGATGTTCAACGAAGCCAAGCGCGTGGAGATTAGAAGGCACGCCTTGGAGATCGCACGCAAACACGGGTTCGATGTTCATCCCCCGGACTTCATTCAAGGCATCGAGCAGTCGTTAAACGAAACAAAGGAAGCCGGCCTGCGCAATGTTCTCATAACCACCGGCGGGCGGCGCTACAAGCACCAGGCGATGGAAAAAGCCGGGATCGGCGGCTATTTCGAAGAAATCGTCGATCGCGACGAAACGTATTACGCTAAAGAACAAGGACTCTACTATCTTTACCGCAAACACAAGCTCTCACGACTCCGGATCGTCCTTGTCTCCGGTACGGCAACTTACATCCGCGCCGGCAACAATACGCACGGCTGCAAAGTTGGCGACACCGATTTGGAAGTCGTGACCGTCGCACTTTCTACGGGACATTCCTACAACGATGAGGAGACCCTACGGGCTGCACAGCCAAAAATGCTCGTCCGTCATTTTAACGAGCTGTTGCCCGCACTGAAAGAACAGGGTTTGTTTCATTAGACACAGAGCGAGTTAGCCCTTAGTCTTGAGTGGAAATGGCAGGAAATTGCTGAGTTCAGAGTCAACCCACAGAGCGACGTGCTACTGAGTCGATCGGTGTCGATGTCCGACCTCGTGAATCACGGCTTTATGAATGGCCTTCTTTCTCGGTCACATGGGCTCCGCCGAACGCTTCGGAGCGATTTCCTACCAGCACGAGGGGCTCCGTTCCCACGTTGGTGAGCTGGTAGTAATCCTTTGCGCCGAAAAAAACGATTTCATTTTTCTCGATGATACGCTCTTCACCTTTGAGGCCCTTAACCGATGCTTTTCCTTGGAGCACGAGAAAGGTCTCAGGCGACAGGTGATAGTGCATGTCTGTGTGCTCCCCTGGACGGAAGTAGAGTATCCAAGAGCGAAAAGTCTCTGTGCCAAAAAGCGGAACAAACCTCTTATCCTCCTCCTTAGCCGTCCGCATGGTGTCATTGATATTTGCAAATTCCATAGTCTCTCCTTCGATTGCGAGCGTGTAATCCCGAGCGTGATGTTCTCTCTTTGGTTGTTTTTCAGTCTGTCAGATCGAGTAGAACCCCATCCGGATCGGCCAGGGCGTGGCGGCAGAGTTTGCACGATTCGAGATTCTTCTGGCGTTTTTCTCCCTCGCGGCCGATGGTGATCTTTCTTGCAGCCGAGGCCGGAGCGGTGGTGGCAAGATTATCTAGATCTTTTTTGGCGGCTTCTAGGTTTTCCACCTGGAAGCCGAAGTGGTCCAAACCCGCCATCAGTCCGCGGTAAGAGATCATGTCCCAGGGACGAAGGGCTATTGTCACTTTGCCGTCGGTGACATAGTAACTGCCGTCTCCCGACAGCCCCTCCACTGGGCGCAGCTCAAAAACTTTTTGGTAATATTCCGCCAGGTGCGCGGGGCGGGCGCTGCGAATGGCGATGTGGTTAATCCAGCGTGGTTGATCCCAACCCTCCTGCAGGTAACCTTCCCGAACATTGGCCATTCCCTTTTGCGAGAGATCGAATTGATTACCGTCGGGATCGTGAGTTCTCAGACCCGCAAATGGAACGTGTGATTGGCTCTCAGCGACGAAAACCTCTGGATAATACTGTTTGAGCCGGTCCCGAACCTTCTGCACATCTTCGACTTCGAGCCCGAAGTGATCGAGTCCAGCGCTGATACCGGGCTGGCGCTGCAACAACGCGAGGCCGATGACGCCGTCGCTTAGATGACCGCGTTCTTTGTCATAGTTGCCATTCTGGTCGGTCATTCCGGCCGTAATTTTCTTCATGCCGAAGAGGGTTTTGTAGAAATAAGCCATACGAAAGTGGTCATCCGTATGGATGGCGACGTGTCGGATCTTTGTAAACATGGCGTTTGCCTCCTTGTTGGCTGGATTCTGTTCAAAGTTACGGCCTTCTGTCAACAGTTGCCTGCGCGGTTTCGAGTTAACCCACACCTGTCGCGCGTGTTGAAAACACAGCGCAAACTTGACTTCTAGGAAACAAGACGGTTAGAAGAGGTATCGACTTCGTCGAAAAATAAATCATGACCATCCGATCCTTCGATCTTTTGCAGCCGCGCTCTCTTGCGGAAGCGAGCGAGCTTCTGGTGAAGCACGGCGATGAGGCGCGGCCCATCGCGGGTGGCACCACGCTTGTGATTCTTATGAAACAGCGGGCGGTGCATTATCCCTTCCTTGTCGATCTGCAGTCGGTGCCTGGACTCGATCAGATCACGCAGGAGAAAGACGGCATTCGCATTGGCGCGGTGGTTACGCATCGAGCGGTGGAGCTTTCGCCGCTAATACGAAAGTTAATTCCAGTTGTGTCGGATGCCTTCGCCAAAGTCGGTAACGTCCGCGTGCGGCAAACCGCGTCCGTTGGCGGCAATTTGGCTCATGCCGACTATCGGCTCGATCCGCCGCCGGCGCTGCTGATTCTTGGCGCGGAGGTCACGGCCTTCGGACCGAATGGATCTCGGACAATTACTCTGAGAGAATTTTTTTGCGGCATGTACGAGACTGCTTTGGAGCCTGGGGAAATTCTAGTTGACGTCAAGATCCCGTTCATGCCCGAGCAGAGCAAAGCGGTGTATCTCAAATACAGCGCACTCTCTGCCAATGATTGGCCTTGTCTTGGCGTGGCCGCTTTGCTCGCTAAGGTGAATGGTCGTTGCGGGGAGTTGAGACTAGCGCTGGGCGGTGTCGCTGCGACGCCTGTGCTTATTCAAGGGTTAGAATTCGTCCGCGCTGAAAGTCTGACCGCGACAGTCATCGATGAAGTGTTGCGCACGGTCGATGCACAGATCTCACCGTTTGCCGACCTCCGCGGTTCGGAGTGGTACAAGCGGCAAATGGCGCGCGTCTTCGTAAAAAGGGCAATCGACCAATTGAATTAGAGGAAAAGTGATGGCGGATTTTGCAGTTGTAGGTCGCTCGGTCTATCGAAAGGATGCGAATCCAAAAGTCACCGGCCAGGTGTTGCATGTCGGCAATATCGAGATGCCCGGCATGCTCCACGTCGCTGTCTTGCGCAGTCCGTATGCCCACGCGCGCATCACGCGCATCGACAAGTCGAAGGCGGAAAAGCTGAACGGCGTCGCCGTCGTTCTCACCGGCGCCGAAGTCGCCAAGATGCCGGGAGTCGATCCTCATTTTGGCCCCGCCTTCCGAGACCAACCAATTCTCGCCGTCGAGCGCGTCTGCTTCGTCGGCGATCCGGTCGTCGCCGTCGCCGCTGTGGACCTGCGCACGGCGGAAGATGCTCTTCAACTGGTGGAGGTTGAGTACGAGCCGCTGCCGGCGGTTTTCGATGTCTTCGAAGCGGTCAAGCCGGAATCGCCGCTAGTTCACGAACAGCACAGGCCCGCCAAGGCCTTCGCCGATCTGGCCCACGTCAAAGCCGGGCAGCGTTCCAATATCTGCTACCATTTCAAACTCCGCACCGGTGATGTTGAGAAAGCTTTTGCGGCGGCCGACCGTGTTTTTGAGGATACGTTCAGTTCTCCGCCGGCGCAGCACGTGCCAATGGAAACGCACGTGACGCTTGCATACTTGGACGAACACCATCGCCTCAATGTCTGGACCGCTAGTCAATCGCCTTCCTACGTGCGCACCGAGCTTTCTGCTACCTTCGGCATACCGATGAACCGTATTCGTGTGCGCGTGCCGTATCTTGGCGGCGGTTACGGTGCCAAACTTTATGCCAAGTTAGAACCGCTTGTAACAGTGCTAGCATTGATCACTAAAAAACCGGTTCGCTACGCTCTGACCCGCGAAGAAGAATTCTTGACCATCACCAAGCATAAAGTGATCACTAAGATCAAAACGTCGATAAAAAACGGCTCGATCACTGGGCGTAAATGCGAAATCTTCTGGGACACGGGCGCCTACGCGGAAATCGGCCCGCGGATTGGCCACAAGTCGGGATACACATCGGCGGGGCCGTATCGTATTCCCAACGTCTGGATCGATTCCTACTGTGTTTATACGAATCACGTGCCGGCGGGGGCGTTTCGCGGCTTCGGCGTTCCACAGGTGATTTGGGCCTACGACTCCCAGATGGATATCATCGCGCGCGCCATCGGCGCAGATCCGGTAGAGTTTCGTTTAAAGCCGGCTTTGGAAGAGGGTGAAAAGTTTGTTACCGGAACACCGGTGCACTCCTTCGGCGTCAAGGAAGCGATTCAACAGGCGGCGCAAGCCATTGAGTGGTCAAAGCCCAAACCGGTGCAAACCGGAACGACGCTTCGCGGCAAAGGGATCGCCGCCGGTGTGAAGGCGGTACTGACGCCGTCGATTTCCGGCGCCATCGTCATCATGAATGCCGACGGCACCGCCAATGTGCTCAGCAGCACCGTCGAGATGGGCCAGGGATCGGAAGCGACGATGGGGCAGATTGTGGCGGAAGAATTGGGAATCGGGTTCGATCAGGTTCACATCGTGCAGCCGGACACCGATGTTACTCCCTACGACACCATCACGGCGGGAAGCCGTTCGACTTATCACATGGGAAACGCGGTGCGCGCCGCCGCGGGAAAAATCAAAGCGGAGCTGTGCGAGGTGGTGGCCTCGAAGCTGGAAGTCGATCCGGACGATTTGCTCGCGCAGAATGGACGGATCGCGGTGCGGGGCATGGAAGAGCGCGGCATGACGATCGGCGAAATTTTTCTCGCCAAATTCGGCAGCCTCGGCACCACGCTTGCCGCCGAAGCCATATGTCTGGAGGTCGATACGGAAACGGGGCGGGTTACAGTCTTGCAACTCCTCAGCGTCGGAGATACCGGAACGGCTATCAATCCGAGCCACTGCGAACAGCAGCTCCAGGGAGCGGCGGTGATGCATCTGGGACTGACGATGTTCGAGGAAATGATTTCTGACCAGGGCCAACTCATCAATGGCTCGTTGCTCGATTATCAAGTCGCTTCATTTAAAGACATGCCGCAGTCCGTTCGGCCCATCGTTGTCCAGGTGCCGCACGCGGATGGACCGTTCGGGGCAAAAGGGGCGGGAGAAACCGGCGCTTTGACGGTGGCTCCGGCTATTGCCAATGCGATTGCAGACGCTGTCGGGGTGCGCATTCGCGATTTGCCTATTACGCCGGAAAAAGTTCTGCGCGCTTTGGTCGAGAGGAAAGGTACGGCAGCGCCGAACGGTTAGACTTTATGAAGCGCGATCTGACATTACGAATTAATAATCGAGACGAGACTTTGACAGTCGACGACGCCGATACGTTGCTCGAAGTTCTGCGCGATCGCTTCAAACTCTGGAGCGTTCGAGAGAGCTGCGGCGTAGGCGCATGCGGAACATGCACCGTGCTGCTTGACGGGCGGCCAGTGAGCTCGTGTTTCCTGCTTGCGGTTCGCGCGGCCGGACACGATGTCTTAACTCTTGAAGGCCTCAGTGACGGGGAACGCTTGCACATCATTCAAGAAGCGTTTGTGAGTGAGCGGGCGTTGCAGTGCGCCTACTGCACGCCGGGATTTGTCTTATCCGTGAAAGCGCTTCTCGACGAGATCTCAAATCCGTCGGACGAAGAGATCCGTGAATATCTCTCCGGCAATCTCTGCCGTTGTGCCGGCTATGCGGATATCCTGCGTGCGGTCCGCTCGTGTGAGGAAAAGAAACGAGCGAGCGAAGAAACCACGGCGCCGCGGAAATAGCGGGTAATCCTGCCCAGTGCTAGCCGGAAGGCCTCTGAGAATAAGTTCATTGATTCTCGGATACATCCGATTGCTCCACGGAGAAACAAATTTGTCCTTAGATAGCTGCAATTGTTCAACGTCTGTATTTAGGCAAGACTAGCTTAGCGATCGAACTCGACTAACTTATCCGAATTATTACCAGTAGTTTTCAGAAGGGCACGTCCAGACCGAGGTGCGTCTTTGGCATACAATATGCGAACTTGGCTGAACGAAAGTCAGATAACGATTGAAACAGGTACGCATAATAGACGTTGTGCAGAGCACCGAACCTTCCGTATCCACCCCGCCTCTCCGCAGTCTCGATAGATTATTCGAAGCAGCGAAAAAGAGAACGGTCATCCAACTTCGCTGGCCTCTTGTCATCCTATGCTCCTATTTGCTTCTGTACGCTCCCAATAGTTGGCTAACGTCGACTCAAACAAATGCCGTCCTGATTTTCTATCTTCTTACAAATACCACGCTCTATTTTGTTGCTGACGATCTTTTTGATTCGCCCTATTTTTATGGCCCATTGTTGTTTTTTGATACAATCTTTTTAGTTACTTCTCTCACCGTCAGCGGTGGTGCAACCCCGGATTTCTATGTCGCTTGTTTCTTTACCCTTATCTTGAGCTGTGTTTGCAACGATCCCCGCGGGTTGTTCGTAGTGACCCTCTTGGCTCCGGTTCTTTATGCTTATGTCGTCCTCAATTCAGGTGCTACGCATGATGCGAGCGTTTACTTGCGTCTACCTTTCCCTTTGGTGATCTCGATGTTTTATGGTTATTTTGCGCAGGTGGAACGTATCAAACGGCTAGCGAAAGAGAAGGAAGAGCAAGCGACACAACAGCAAAAGGCAGCAGAGGAGATTAAGCGGCAACGAGAACGCCTCGAAGTTCTCCATGAGGTCAACCTTGCCGTTACTTCAACGATCGATTCCAGAAGAATTCTCGAGGTCTTCCTCGAGAAGGTGCTCACTCATCTGCCCTACGGAGCGGCCATTGTCCGGTTACGGGATCGGGAGACAGGGCTTCTGGAGACTGTGGCGGTTAGAGGGATCGCAGCTACAGAATGTGAAAAGCCAACTCACTCGCTCGGCGTGATCGACGAAATGCTCGAAGCTCGATCGCCGTTGATCATTCGCAACGTGTTTACAGATGGCCGAATCAAAGACTTGGAATTCTTCCGCCGGGAAGGGCTAGTCTGTTTTCTCGGAGTCCCCATGATCGCTAATGGCGAGGTCTTGGGGGTTTTATTTTTTTTGGCGAGACAAGAGCTTGGTTGTGGCGAGGAAGAGATGGGGTTTCTTTCAACGCTGGCGGGCCAGGTGGCGATTGCTATTCGCCATTCTCAGCTCTTCGACCAAATCCAACGCCAGGCAAACGAGCTGCGGCAAGCCAACAAGGCAAAAGATGAATTCCTCGGCGTGGTCTCGCACGAGCTGAAAACTCCTTTAAATGTGATCTCGGGTTACAGTAATATGCTCAGTGAGGGAATGCTCGGAGAAATTACTCCAATTCAGGAAAAGGCTCTGCAAACGGTATCAAGACAATCCAAAGAGCTGCATAACCTCATCAGTAGCGTGCTGCAAGTAAACAGCATCGACGCGGAGGTCCTTCAGCCTGAATTGCAGCAGGTGAACTTCTGGGAGTTTTTCTCGGAGCTGCGCGCGCTCTACGATTACCCGCTGGTAAAAGATGTTAGGTTGGTTTGGGAGCTTCGGACTGATCTGCCCACGGTTTACGCAGACCGAGGAAAATTGCGGCATATCCTCGAAAATCTGATCAATAATGCAATCAAATTCACCGATCAAGGTACTGTTACCATCTCGGCGCGATACCTTGCGAGCAAACGAGCGATGGAATTTAAGGTGGCCGATACCGGTATCGGAATAGCGAAGGAGTTATTGCCGAGTATTTTTGAAAGGTTCCGTCAGGTGGATAGTTCGGATACAAGAGTTTATGGTGGCGTGGGCTTGGGGCTCTACATTGTGAAAAAATATGCGACCTTGTTGGGTGGTACCATTCATGTGGAGAGTAAACTGGGTCAAGGCTCCACCTTTGTGCTTCGCGTTCCTTGTCAACTGCAAATTTCGTCTTCCGCGCACGAACAATTGTCGTTTACGATTCGAAGTGAATCGTCCGGCGGTAGTCCCGCGTAAACCTTTCAATTCTGATTATGTAGAGGTAAGGCCCCGTTGGAGATGGGCGCGTATCTAACGGGGAAAGTCTGAAAGGGCGCGATTGTCGCGCCGCAGATACATTCTCACCCAAAGATCGTAAAGATTGTCGGGTCGAAAAACATCGATCTTCCGTTGTCCCTGGGTAGTTTCGACGACAATGTTTATTGAGAAATCCTGCCAGGAGATCCCGAGCAATCGTTCATGTCTTTGCCCAACCATGGCGCCAATGGTTCGCAACAACTGAGAGAGGCTGTGCCCGTCCGTAATGCCGCTTTTACGGCGACGACTCCTGCTTTCATATTCCATGCGCTCGATGTCGCGCAAGCAATACCTATAGCGTTTCGCCTTTACGGATGACGGAACAGTAAAACGTTCCTCTTGGGCGCGCGATCGAGGTTGGGACTTGTTCTTCCAGAGCTTCTGCAAACGATTCTTGCCAAGGCCTGATAGAGGATTGGTCTCTTCCTCGACTGCGCTGGATCGCGACCAAACCAGATAGGAATCTTCCGTGCATTCGAGGTTGAAGGTTTTGAGCTGAAGGGTTTCAAGGTCTTGCCCGATGACTCTCAAATGGCGCGGATAGTCCAGCTGAGAAAATGACTTTTCCGTAATTTCCCCTTGAACCTTAGTCTCTAGGCTAGTGGTTCCTTCGATGTTTGCGATGGATGCCAACCGCAATGCGCCGCGGCGAAAAGGCGAAGTCGTGCGCCGGATACCACGGATAATCCTGCTGATGGGAAGCTTGTAGCTACAGTTGAGGCAGAAACTGGTTACCGAAATTTCTCTACTCTTGAACGGCGGTCTCGCGATCGAGAAGCCCAAGTAATAATTGCATTTAGGACAGTGGCGCGCACGATATTTTGTCATAGGTCTTTCCCGACTCGCTGTTTTTAGTGCGACTGCCGGCAAAAGTCAAGGTGAGGTCTAGTCCAATCCAGTTTCAGAATTGCTGCTCAGTTTTGCAAATTCCAGACGGCTTCTCGAGTTCTAAGGAGCCTACCTGCCTCAAAAGTCACTATTGAGTAGCTTAGACTCGACTGCGACCCAACCGATAGGAGGTAAGCTGGGGCAACGTTCGGAGTCTGGAGGGCTCGGGTGACCCTTACCCCCTCCGCATAGGTGCTTGACCAAGTGGTGTTGATCTTTCTTGGTTTTTTCTGAGATAGAGCATTGCGGCAATGTCTATCATGGCGTATTGGACCGCTACAGAGATTTGCGCGTCGGTTTCTTTGAGGGCGGCTGCGGCTGGATTTTGCTGCTCAAGGATCGCATGGACCGGGACGACAATGTCTACACCACGAGTACGGGACATGCCCGCGGCCTCAAACGATTACCTGAACAGCGATCAAGTCCTGGTTGGGGTGGAAGGAAACGAGTGGATCTTGCCCTACGTGATTAAACAATGCGGCGCCGAGGCGTTTGCCTATGCTTCAGATTATCCCCATGAAGTCGATCTCATGGCGGCGAAAGAAATGATTCACGACACCGTCGAGCGATCAGATTTGACGCATGCGGAGAAAGCGGCGGTGCTGGGGGAAAATGCGAAGAGATTTTTTAGGCTCTAAAAAAACTCTGGTTCAAGCCGTTCAAAACGTTCAAACGGCCTCCCGGCCTTGCGCTTATTGCTGTGGTGAGGCAGGGAAGATCAATGACTTGATGACGACAGGAACTGCACCTGATGAAGGGATTAGCGCGCCGATGTCGATGTAGTCGAAATCGTTGAGAGGGATACCATCGACGGAGATGATAGGATTTTGCAGATGCAACTCTTCTTGAAAATGAAGCCCGACGATGCCGCCGATGTCGCCGTCATTCACTAACACCAGTGGGTGGCCTTTGGCAAAGATATCTTTGAGGCCTTCGGCAACGCCGCTGCAGAAAACCTGCAAGCGAAAGAACGTCGCGGAGCCTTCCCAGTGAAAAGCCACGGCGACGGGTTGGCGTCCATGCAGCAGATCGAGTCTGCGAAGGGCGTTAAGAGTTGCATCGCGCACGGCTTCTTTGGTGAAATCATCCTTGTCCAGCGGAAACTCGGGAGCAACGACGGCGACGTTGCGTACGGGAACCGCGTCTTCCGGGGTGATGAAGATCGTATTGCCACTGACTTGAACCGTGTACTGCGAGGCACCGATCACCGTCGCGCGAATGCGCGCCGCGGGTTCCATCACAAACAAGCCCAAATCGCCCGTGCGTTGATGAACTTCATCGGCGAACAATGGTCCGAGATCACCGAAGCTCGTCTTGGTACGATTGTAAATGAATTCTGAAACGCCGCCGGAAAACATCACGCAGTCGATTTCGCCGCGGAAGGTCAGGGGTGGCAAGCGTAGGAGACTTTTGATATCTTCGGTGATGGATTCCGGCTTCAGCATGGCGAACAACTTGTCGATCATGCCAGAAACCATCTTGCGTATTTGCTCTTCCGGTATCTTTTGACCGAGTTCTACGGAAAAACCCGTCCAGCCGGCATGTTTCCTGCCGGTTTCTTCGATACGGACGATGGCGCCATCTTTATCGAATGCGAGGAGGCGTGCGCCGATGTCGATGGCCGAGACTTCCTGAACTTTGCCGTTGTTGCAAATGGCAAACTTGCTGGTGCCGCCGCCGATGTCGATGTTCAGAACAATGCCGCCAATTTTTCCTGAGTGCGCCACGGCTCCCGAGCCATGCGCGGCCATCGTCGCTTCGAGACCATCGCCTGCGCTCACCGCCACAAACTTTCCCGCTTCCTCAGCAAACAGCTCGCCAATGGCGCGCGCGTTGCGCCGCCGAACGGCGACGCCGGTAAGAATCAGCGCTCCGGTATCGACTTCTTCGCGGCGAATCTTCGCGTTCTTGTATTGTTGGTTAATGAACGCTTCGAGGGCTTCAACATCGATTCTGGCATCGTCGACGTAGGGAGTCAGCAGGATCTGTGATTCGTTTAATATCTCGCGTTTGGTCACGCGATAGCGGGAACCTTCGAGGGTCAACTCTAGGCGGGAAAAAACCAAGTGCGATGTCGATGAGCCAATATCGACGCCCACGCTGGTGAGCTGAAGCGTTTCTTCTTCCTGCATGTGGCGGTTGGCATTGGAAAACGAACCTCTGGGTGTGGTGGCCATGAAAATCCTTTGGAGGAGTTGAATTCGTTTGCGGTCCAGAGTCTAGAGTCTGGTGTTAATCCAAACCCTAGACTCGAGACTGTAGACGCGAGACGGCTGGCTTAGTAAGAGTTCTTGTAGAGCTCCGGTTCCATGCGCGACTTCGCGCCGACATTGGCCAGCGTTTCTTCGAATTCCTTGCGCAGGAACGGATCTTCTTCGTTATAAGGGATCGCCGTGCCGCCATCTTTCATGTCGATGGCGCCGTAGTCGATCGCTTTTTCACCGGGGCGTCCGCGTTCACGGCCAGGCGCGTTTGGTCCGAACCACGCGGTTAGACGGAGCGGCTCTTTGCTGGCACCGAAATGGGCGTGGAACCAGTTGCCGCTCATCGGTGCTGCGCTGACCATACCAACGGGTTCATAATCCTGCCGTCTTATTTCTTCCGTTGTGCGTTTTTCCCAGGGATGCGTGCCTAATTTTGACGGCCACGTGTAAGTGTAGCCTTTGCCGCTCAAGCAGATCAGCACCGCCGCCGAGCCATGGGCGTGGGCTTTCGAGTAGCGGCCGGTTTCATGCTGGCCGATCCACATGTAGCGAGCGCCGGTTATCCATCGGTAGTTCGCAAGCCATAACGTCCGGAATGATGTTGGTTTGCCGCATCGCCAGACCGCGGACCGGGTCCGGAGTAACTTCTTCTTTGTACTTGTAGTAGTCGTCCGACGGATCGAAACGGTCTTTGAACTGATAGGGACAATTGAAGATAAAATCCTCGCTGCCGAATATGTTCATCACGTTCGGGGCCGTCGTTCCGGCGAGCAGCAGCGCCGGACTCGAAGTCGCGTTGACGATGCGGTGCGTGGCATTCATCGGGATGGCAAAGATCGAACCTTTCTGCCATTCAAACGTGAGTTTCTTCGGATTGCCGTCAACCCAAACTTCGGTCGTGCCGCGGCCATCGACGACAAGGAATTGCTCCTCGTACATATGTTTTTCGGCATTTAACGCGCCGGCGCCGGGAACCTCGACGACATAGCAACCCCAGAGACCCTCGGTGCCGAGAAGTTGAATGAACGTGCCGTTGCCGCCCATACGTTTCCAGGGCTTGCGTGGCAAATCTTGCACGCGGCGCACGCCGATATCGCGATAGATCGGAATGCCCTGTGACTCCATGTAGTTGTCATAGGGGGTGTTAGGCCTGAGAAACTTACCTAGTCCAGCCCTGGTGACCTGGCGAGAGATCGGATCGCTCAAGCTAGCGGATTTTTTTAATTTATAGTCTGGAGGTTTAGGAGTCAAATGAACCGGGCCAACGGAACAATTATGGTCACAGCGACGAATTACATACTCCACTCCTTAACCCAACCGAAAAATTAAGAAGTAATAAACGCGGCCCAGACGTTCGCGAAGCCAAACGAATGTAATGAGCCGTATGAGAAGGAGAGAAGTTAATCAGTAGGGTCGAGGACTGGCGCGGTATCTCGTAGGTGGTGCCTATCTGTTTCCGTCTCTTTCGTCTGACGGTGTCTCACTAGCCTCACCGTAAACCCGTCTCCAGCCCCCGCCGCCTCAAACCGGACGTGACCCTTTCG
>WNFS01000825.1_pt1 | contig 22778 bp, 18 predicted proteins | sample 5400141 | NCBI WGS metagenome assembly WNFS01 (sample SAMN13153358, study PRJNA577476) | soil metagenome | isolation source: 60 cm saprolite under Madrone tree | place: USA:California | collected 2016-06-14
CCCCCGCCGAAGCACTGCACGGCGGTCACGGTCCCGGTGCGACCAGCGGGAATGCCCTGTCTCTGGGCTTGCTGGCGATAGAACTCGCGCAGCGCCCGGGCATGGACCGCGAGCACCGCGCGGCTGAGCTCGTGATCCCACGCCACGAGGTATCGCAGCCGATAGGGAAGGGTGAGCACCCACTGGCGCACCGGGGCGAACGGAATCACGTCGTCCACCAGGTGCGCGGCGCGCTCCGTCATCCGCCGTCCTCCGCAGCTCGGACAGAACCCGCGGCCTTTGCACGAGAATGGGACCAGGCGCTCGAATGCGCACTGCTCGCAGCGCACCCGCGCAAAGCCGTGGGCCAGCATCCCGTAGGTCAGGAACTCGCGAAACTCCCGCGTGATGAGCTCGGGCAGGCCGGCCCCGTCGGGCCGGTCAGTGGCAGCGCGCACGAAGTCATCCAGGTGATCCCGGATGACCCTGTGGAGCACGCTCGCTTCCGCGTGGCGGGGCTGGTAGCTTTGCCTGGCACAATTCATGCTCCGGTGTAGCGCGGCGGGAGGAGCGCGGCAATGCCCAGAAACCGATACAGGACGGAGAGACCCTGACGACCATTTGAGCCGAACTGACACGGGCGCCCAGGGCCGCCGGGTCCGACCACAGGCGCATGGCGACCCGCGCCACCTTGACGCCTCCGGCTCGCCGTGTACACTCTGGCGCCATGTCCCCTTCCCCGGCGCAGCATTCGCGCATTGGCGTCGACATCGGCGGCACCTTCACCGACCTCGTCTGGGTGGACGAGGCCACCGGCGCCGTCCAGGTCGCCAAGCTGCTCACGACACCCAAGGATCCCTCGCAGGCAGTCGAGCAGGGCGTGGTGAGCGTGCTCCACGACGCCGGAGGACGGGCCGCCGACGTACGCTCGCTGATACACGGCACAACGCTGGCCACCAATGCGCTCATCGAGCGCAAGGGCGCCCGGACGGGGCTCCTGACGACGGCCGGGTTCCGCGACGCCGTCGAGATCGGGCGCGAAGGCCGCTACGACATGTACGATCTGTTCATCGATCAACCCGCGCCGCTCGTGCCGCGGCACTTGAGACTCGAGGTCGGCGAGCGCATTAGCGCGGCCGGCGGCGTCCTCACGCCGCTGGACGAGTCGAGCGCGCGCGCGGCGATCGCGAGACTCGAGGACGCGGGCGTGGAGGCCGTCGCGATCTGTCTCCTGCACGCATACCGCAATCCGGCCCACGAGCGCGCCCTGAAGGACCTCTGCGTCAAGCTATTGCCGGCCGTGCCCGTGTCCTGCTCGTCGGAGGTCGTGCCGGAGATCCGGGAGTACGAGCGGACCTCGACCACCTGCGCCAACGTCTACGTCATGCCGCTCATGTCCAAGTATCTCGACGATCTCGAGCGCAAGCTGCAGGAGCTCGGCATTCCCGGCCGCTTCTACATCATGCTGTCGGCCGGAGGCGTCGCCACTCCCGAGACGGCAAAGCGCGTGCCGATCCGCCTCGTCGAATCGGGCCCGGCGGCGGGGGCCCTGGCCGCGGCGCGCATGGCGCGTGAGCTCGGCGAGCCGCGCCTGCTGTCCTTCGACATGGGTGGCACCACGGCGAAGGCCTGCGTCATCGACGGCGGCCTGCCGCTGCTCGCCCGCGAGTTCGAGGTAGCGAGGGCGGACCGCTTCAAGAAGGGCTCGGGGCTTCCGATTCGCGTCCCCTGCATCGAGCTGATCGAGATCGGCGCCGGCGGCGGCTCGCTGGCGCGCGTGGACCGCATGGGTCTTCTCAAGGTTGGGCCCGAAAGCGCGGGCGCCGACCCCGGGCCGGCCTGCTACGCCCAAGGCGGAACGACGCCCACCGTGACCGACGCCGACCTCCTGCTGGGCTACCTCGATCCGGCTTTCTTCCTCGGCGGCCGCATGCGCCTCGATCCGGACGCGGCCGGGCGCGCCGTCGAGAGCAAGATCGCCAAGCGGATGGGACTCTCCCTGACCGATGCAGCCTGGGGGATTCACCGCGTGGTCAACGAGAACATGGCCGCGGCGGCGCGCGTGCACGGCATCGAGCGCGGCCGGGACCTGCGCGCCTACCCGCTGTTCGCCTTCGGCGGCGCGGGGCCGGTGCACGCCTGGCACGTCGGGCGCATCTTGAAGGTGCCCCGCATTCTCGTGCCGTTCGGCGCGGGCGCCATGTCCGCCTACGGGCTCCTGGCGGCGCCGCTGGCCTTCGACTTCGTCCGGACCGCGCCGCAGCGTCTCGACGCCGCAGACTGGACGCAGATCAACGGGCTCTTCGGCGAGATGGAGAGCGAGGGGCGGCGGATCCTCCACGGCGCGGACATGCCTGACGGAGATGTCAGGATTCGGCGCACCGCGGAGATGCGCTATGCGGGCCAAGGGCACGAGGTCGAGGTCGAGCTGCCGCAGGGCGCGCTCGACGGCGGAAGCCTCGCCGTCATCACGGCCGCCTTCGAGACGGCGTATCGCGCGCTCTACAGCCGGACGCCGCTCGGCGTGCCCATCGAGGCGCTCAACTGGCGTGCGGTGGTCTCGGGTCCCGTGCCCGAGATCTCCGTCTCCGGTCCCGGGCCTGATGCAAGGGTGACCGACTCCGCGAAGCCCGCGCCGAAGGGCACGCGCAAGGCGTATTTCCCCGAGGCGAAAGGCTACGTGGACACGCCGGTCTACGACCGCTACGCACTCACGCCGGGGGCGGTCCTGGCCGGCCCGGCCATCATCGAGGAGCGCGAGTCAACCACCGTCGCCGGCCCCGGCGCGCGCGTCACCGTGGATAGCCGGTTGACCTTGATCTTGGAGTCGTGATGGACCCGATTACGCTCGACATCTGCTGGAACCGGCTGATCGGCGTGGTCAACGAGCAGGCCGCGGCGCTCATGCGCACGTCCTTCACCTCCATCGTGCGCGAGGCGGGCGACCTTTCGGCGGGCGTCTTCGACCGACGGGGCTGGATGGTCGCGCAGGCCGTGACGGGCACGCCCGGGCACATCAACTCCATGGCGCTCGCCATGAAGCACGTCCTCGACGTGTATCCGCTCGAGGCGTGGGAGGCCGGCGACGTCGTCATCACCAATGACCCGTGGAAAACCTCCGGACATCTGAACGACGTCACGATCTGCACTCCTGTCTTCCGCGGCCGCGACCTCGTCGCCTTCTTCGCCTCGACCTGCCACTCCGCCGACATCGGCGGCCACGTGCTCTCGGCGGAGGCGCGCGAAGTCTACGAGGAAGGACTCTTCATCCCGATCATGAAGCTCTACGAGGGTGGCAAGCTCAACCGCGCCCTCGAGGCCATGATCCGCGCCAACGTGCGCGTGGCGGATCTCGTCATGGGCGACTTCCACGCCCAGATCGCCGGCGGCGCGGTAGGCGGCGACAGGCTGCTGGAGTTCATGGAGGAGTTCGGCTTCGAGCGCCTCGAGCCCCTGGCGGACGAGATCGTCACCAGGACCGAGCGAGCCATGCGCGAGGCGATCGGCCGGCTCAAGCCCGGACGCTACGAGTACGCCATCACCTCGGACGGCTACGACGAGCCCCTGACCATCGCGTGCCGCTGCGAGATCGAGGGCGACAGCCTCTGGGTGGACTTCGCCGGCTCCTCCCCGGCCAGCCGTCGCGGCGTCAACGTGGTGATGAATTACACCGAGGCCTACACGACCTACGGCGTCAAGGTCATCGTCAGCCCCGACGTGCCGAACAACGAGGGCGCCTTCCGCGTGCTCCGCATCACGGCGCCCGAGGGAAGCATCCTCAACGTTCGGCACCCTGCCCCCGTCGCCGCGCGCCACGTCGTCGGCCACTTCCTGCCCCATGCCGTCGCCGGCGCGCTCAAGCAGGCCCTGCCCGACCGCGTCATGGCCGAGGGCTCGGCCAATATCTGGGGCATCCAGCTCTCGGGGAAGGACAGGCGGCAGGAGCCCTTCGTCTACACCTTCTTCGGATCGGGTGGCACGGGCGCGCGCCCGACCAAGGACGGGCTCTCCGCCACCGCCTTCCCTTCGGGCGTACTGGGCACGCCGGTCGAGGTCGTGGAGACCCTCGCGCCGCTCCTCGTCGAGCGCAAGGCGCTCCGCGACGGCTCGGGCGGCGACGGCCGCTTCCGGGGCGGCCTCGGCCAGGTGCTGGGCTTCCGGGTGCTGACCGACGACCCGGCGACCTGTTCCGTCTTCTGCGACCGCACGGTGATCCCTGCCCAGGGTTTCTTCGGCGGGGAGCCCGGCGCCACGGGCGCGCTCCTGATCAACGGCCGGGCGCCCGCGAATCCGAAAGCGGAGCAGATCCTCCGGCCCGGCGACCTGATCGAGCTCTTCATGCCGGGCGGCGGCGGCTACGGGCCGCCCGCCGAGCGCGATCCCGCTCTCCGCGCCCGCGATGCGCTCGAGGGCTACACGACGGCATAGTCAGCCCAGAGTGCCTTGTGACCGGCAAACATTCATCGTGAGGATCGCATGCGGCGTCCTTGCCGCACTGGCGGCCGTCCTCATGGTGGCCTGCAGTTCGAGTCATGAGAATCAGACCCGCGCGATGCTTGGCAACTGCCCCGCGTCGATCCACTACGTCGCACTCGGCGACAGCACAGTGGAGGGCGTCGGCGCGAGCCATGCCAATCTCAACTACGTGAGCCGGCTCCACACCAGACTGCTGGCAAGGTATCCGAACGCGCGCGTCAAGAATCTGGGCGTGGGTGGAGCTACCTCGGCGGACGTGATGACCCGGCAGCTCGACCGTGCGATCAAGCTGCGGCCGAATCTCATCACGCTCTCGATCGGGCCGAACGATATTACCCGCGCTGTTCCTGTCGCCCGCTACGAGGAGAACCTGGGCGTCATCTTTGGCCGGCTGCGAAGTGAGACAGCCGCGCTGATCGTCGTCAACCTCATACCCGACCTCGCGGTGACGCCCCGATTTGCCCACGGCCCGCACGCTGAGGCCGTCGGCGGCCAGACCGTGCTGTTCAACGAGGCTCTCGCGAGGAAGGCCGGTGAGCACGGCGTGGAGCTCGTTGACCTGTACCTGCCGAGCCGGGAGGAGGTGCCGAGACAAGCCACCCTCCTGTGGAGGGACGGCTATCACCCCTCGGATGCCGGCTATGCTCGATGGGCGGAGCTCATGTGGGAGGGCATCGAGCCGCACTTGGTGGGTTGCTGAAGCGGGCACCAGAGCAAGCCTTCTTCATGCTACTTAGGCCGTAAGGAATTCCGACAATGGCAGGTAATTTTCCAGGTCGCTAGGCAAGTTCAACACGAGTTCGGCCTTTCGCGAAACTGTAGAAGCTTTCATACGGGACAGGCTCGGAGGGTCAACCTTTTCCCGATATGTCTTCATGGTGTTCCCCAATGTCGACGAATGTCCCAGGACCGGTGCGAAGACGAAGCAGAGGTGAATTGGGACGTCAATGGCGAGACGATCTGCTATTCTCCCTACTCCCTTCACCGAGATTGCTAGCATGAGAATGCGAGCCCGCAAGCGGATGGTCCAACGGTTTGACGTGAAAAGCCGTGGCGAAGCAGTCCGCTCAAAGGTGCTACCGGCCGCCGTACGTCAGGACCTCCTCATATGTGTGGCATAGCTGGAATCGTCGGCGCTCGTCCCGATATCCGGTTGCTTCGTGCGATGGCGAGGATCCAAGCCCATCGCGGCCCAGACGAGGAAGGTGTGTATCGCGACGATGGCGCCGGCCTCGCGGCCACGCGTCTGAAGATCATCGATCTCGTGACCGGGCAGATGCCCATGACGAACGAAGATGGGAGCTGCGTGCTGGTATTCAACGGCGAGATCTACAACTTCAAAGAACTCTCCACAATGCTCGAATCCAAAGGGCATCGCTTCAAGACAAAGAGCGACAGCGAGGCGATCCTCCATCTGTACGAAGAGGACGGCGATGATTGCCTCCAGCATCTTCGCGGAATGTTTGCCTTTGCGCTCTGGGACGCACGGCGGCGGCGGCTGCTTCTCGCTCGCGACAGGATCGGCATCAAACCGCTCTACTACAGGGTGGCGAACGGGCGGATCACGTTTGCCTCGGAGCTGAAGGCGCTGCTACTGGACGCGACATGCCCGAAAGAGATCGACTTCGAGGCCTTGAGGCTCTATCTGACCTACCTGTATATTCCTTCGCCCGAGACGATCTTCAGGGGGATCAAGAAGCTCCCTCCCGGCCACTTCCTGATCTTCGAGAAGGGCCACGAGACCGTTCGTCAATACTGGGACGTGCCCCGTGACGCCCCCGCGATTCGCGATCGTCGGCAAGCAGTCCGAGAGACGTTCGAGACGCTCAAGGCCTGCGTGGCCGATCATCTGGTGAGCGACGTTCCTCTGGGCGTCTTTCTCTCGAGCGGGCTCGACTCGGCCAGCCTGGTGGCATTGATGAGCCAGCTCCACCCTGGCCCGATCAGGACGTTCACCCTCGATTTTCAGGAGCAGTCGTTCAGCGAAGCAGAAGGGGCTCGACGCATTGCCAAGCAGTTCGAGACAGAGCATCGGGACTTCCTCGTCAGCCCGGACGTCGCGGATCTCCTGCCCAAGCTCGTGTGGCACCTCGATGAGCCTCTCGCAGACTCTTCGCTGATCCTCACATACTTGGTGGCACGTTATGCTCGGCAGGATGTAACAGTAGCGCTTTCGGGGGTGGGCGGAGATGAGCTCTTCTCAGGCTACCCGCGGTACTTGGGAACCAAGCTTGCCCGAAGGTACGATCTCTTGCCGCTTTCATGCCGCCGGGGCGTGGCCCAACTGGCCCGCTTCATCCCCGATTCGGCCCGAAGCGATAACCCGTCGGGACGAATCCGCCGTTTTCTTGTCGGTGGACCGCTTCCAGCTCACCTGCGTTACCTCGCATGGGTCTCGTGCTTCTCTCCCGAAGCGCTCGGTGAGATCTTCTCTCCGAGCTTTCGCTCGAGAGGCGCGACCGATCTGTACGGAGGCCATCTCGCCCACCTCGAACGTTCAGGGGCCGGAGACGCCGGAGATCCGTACTTCTATCTGGACCTCAAGACCTATCTTCCAGAGAATCTGCTCATGCTGGCTGACAAGATGACGATGGCGGCCTCATTGGAGCTCCGGGTGCCCTTCTGCGACCATCGGCTTGTCGAGCTTGTGGCTCGGATCGCTCCGGAGCTTCGTCTGCCGGGATTTCAGCTCAAGGCACTGTTGAGGGAGATGATGACCCCTCTCTTGCCAAGAGAAACGCTCGAGCGTCCCAAGCGCGGCTTCACCCTTCCGCTTGCAGCATGGGTGAAAGGCTCGCTCCGAAGTCTGGCGTTGGATCTGTTGAGCGAAGATCGAATTGCAAGGCGCGGGTATCTGAATGCGCAACTGGTCACGGATCTCGTGGAGAACCACCTCGAGGGAACGCAGAACTCCACCGATCACATCTTCGCGTTGATGGTGTTCGAGTTGTGGCACCAGGAGTATATCGACGACTGGCCAAGACGACAGGCTGCGGTGTTTCGTGAGGTAGCCGGCGACAAGGCTCAAGGAGAACCTGCCGCCAAATCGACCACGACCGCGAAAGGGCGACATGTCGCCTAGAAGGACAACGGCCGGGCGCCCGGGAATCCGAAGGCGGAGCAGATCCTCCAACCCGGCGATCTGATCGAGCTCTTCATGCCAGGCGGCGGCGGATACGGGCCGGCCGCCGAGCGCGATCCCGCTCTCCGCGCCCGCGACACGCTCGAGGGCTACACGACCGCCTAATGTTGTCGCGTCAAACCCATCGAGGACACCCTGGGGTCCTACGTCAAGGCCCGCGTCGGGGATCGACACCAGTCATGCGGGTCTTCGGTCTCGCCTCTAGGCCTTTCTCCACGCCCCGATCAGCCCTAGCCCAAGCAGCCCGCCCAAAAGCAGCATCAATGTGGAGGCCTCGGGGACGCCCACCGGTTCGCCGTACAGGAAATCGTCCATCACAACGAGATCCACTGCGCCCGCTTCATTCGGCCCCAACGCAGTGTTGCCATTGGTGATGTGAACCCGCGAGACGATGTTGCTTCCGAAATCCACACCAAGAAACGATAGGCCCTCATTGGCAACTGGCACGAAAAACACGCCGAGTGAAACATTGTTCGCGGCAAAGAACTCGATGCTGGTGGTGTTTGCGAGATCGACATCCGTGAACACCGAGCCGAAGCCGCGCGTCAGCGCCGGCGTGGCGCTGCCGGGCACAAAGAAGTTCACGTCGAGCGAATTGCTGCCGAGCGCGGTAAACAGTCGCGGCGAAGAGAAGGTCTGGAACAGGCCAGGATACGTGGCATTGATATTGCCAAATTCGATCGCTGTGCCGCTTGCCGCGGTGGCGCTTACCTGAAATCCGGTGCCCGCGGTCGTGAACACAACGCCACGTGGCGAGTTCACGTTGAAGAAGTTGGCGGGCAGCAAGTTTGGAGCCGACAACGCGTCCGGCACCCCATCCCAGTTGATCTCGCGCCGGCCGCTGCCGAAGGAGCCCGCTACGTTTGGATTCAACGTGCCAAGGTCGGTACGATAAGCGTCGACCACGGCTTGAATGCCGGCCGGCGAGCTACCCGACCCCGAGAACGTGATCGGCGCCGCCGCCGCCGTCGCAACATTGAGAACGAGCATGAGTGACGCGGCCGCAACTCCAGAGGCGATGACGCGCATGGTCTTTTACCCCCGGTCTGTGCGTAAAGAGGATGCGTCGGCCATGTTTACAAGTACCCCGCAAAAATGGCTCTTCGATAGCCTGGCGCAACAATCACGCCAAGTGTGACTTTCGGCAAAGGAAAAGGGATTCGTGGGGGCGGAAAATATTACACTTAGGAGATTCGTAAAGCATTTCGACAGAGCGTGGCAACTCTGTGGGATGAGATGCCGGCGAGCCACACGGGATGAAGCGGCAGATCCACTGGCAGCGCACTATTTCCGCTGCGCGAATCGCGGGTCGCGCAGTGGCGCAAACGTCGCCCATTGGCCTCGATCTCGCCGTCATCGTCTAGGCGGCGCTACGATCCAGCCTGCCGCAAGGAGGTGGACATTGAGGCGCGCTCTCTTGGTGCTGTGGGCCGTGGCGACCGTCGCGCTGACGAGCAGCGCGGCGGGGGCTGCATCCGAAGTCTGGTTGCCGAACGGAAACGCAGCCGACCCGTTGACGTCCGCTCCGCAGAAGCGGCGCCCCGTGCTCTTTGTCCACGGCCACAACCCGGACGACGCGAACGACGCCGATTTCAACTACCGGAAGAACTGGGTCCAGGCGGTCGACGGGCTCCCCTCCTTCCAGCAGACCCTCGACGATCCGGCGAATACCGCCACGCTCGACATCGAGGCGTACTTCATCCGCTTCGTCGATCAGCACCGGTCCATCGTGGAGGACGCGCGGGACATCGGCGACGCCGTCGAGCGCATCCTGGCGCGGCACGATTCGTCCTACACGCCGTTCATGGCCAACCCGTCGACCGCGGTGAGGGTGGCGATCATCTCCTTCAGCAAGGGCACGATCAGCGCGCGGCTGTATCTCAAGAGCCTCGAGACGCAGCAGTTCGACCTTCCCGCGCCTCGCGGGGGCTTCAACCCGGTGTCGGAGTTCGTGGCCCTCTCGCCGCCCAACCACGGCATCGCCCTCTCGCCACTGCTGACGCTCAACCTGGCGGTCCGGCAGCTCAACAACGGCTACACGGACAGCTGCCAGGCGTTCGTCGTGGGCGCAACCGGGCGCGACTTCATTCAGAACCTCAACGGGCACCCGATCACCGATTCGCAGTCAGCCCCACTCGGGTCGTTCGGCGCCGAGGCCCCGCTGAGCCGTCACCCCACCGACGACCCGGTGGGCGTGGGCACGCTGTACGTGACGATCTACGCGGATGGCAACCGTGACGCGGTGGGTGGCGGCACGCCTTCCAGCGACTGTCAGGGTCGACTGCTCGCGAAGAACCTCGCGCCGCACGCGCGGAACATCGAGGTGCTCGAGATCCCGGACATGCCGCGCACCAACGTCGGGTTCGGCGCGGATCCCATCCCGCTGTCCGTCCACCGCAACACCCCGCACACGCCGGCGGTGATCTGCCTCACGCTGGTCACGGTCGTGCACCAGAAGGCGCCCGCTGACGACTTCCGATGCGCCAGCGCGGGCAACCTGCCGCGCATACCCCCGCGAGCGGCGGTGGTGCAGGTTCTCGACATCTCGGGCAGCATGCTCGATCCCGCGTGTCCAAGCTGCGCATCAAAGCTTGAAGTCCTGAAGGACTCGGCGGAGCTGTTCATCCAGCTCTGGGGCGTGCTCGCCGGCCCCGGCGATCGGCTCGGCGCCACCTACTTCGGGAGCCAGGTCGGCTCGTTCGCCACGGGCAATCAACAGCTCGTCGAGGTATCATCGGGGAACCTGACCGCGCTCATCGGCGACCTCAACCAGCGCACCAGCGTCCCGGCCAACCGCACGGCGATGGGGGGCGGAATCCAGCGCGCCATCGAGGCCCTCGAGACGGCCGACGTCATCGCCATCCCGCAGCGCCACATCATCGTGTTCACGGACGGCATGCAGAACCAGAACCCGATGGTCGTCCCCGGCGCCACCGGCCTCGAGATCAGGAACGACGGAAGCTTTCCCCATTCCAACGTGACGCCGTCCCAGCCTCCGCGCGTACTGGATGCCGCGCTCGGCGTGCGGATCCACACCGTTGGAGTCGGCGCCACTCCCCAGTTCGTCGGGCTCCTCGCCGACATCGCGCAGGGCACGGGCGCGCAGAGCTGGATCACCACGGCGCCGGACGCCGACCTGCGGCAATTCTTCGTGGAGAGCGTGATCGCCGCCCTGCAGGGGAACACGCCCCAGCTCGTCGCCTACCGCCGCGGCACGGTGGTGGGCGCGGGCAGTGAGCGCTTCCGGCTCGAGAAGGGCGTCACGCGAGCAGTTTTCACGGTGAGCTGGAAGCGCGGGAACACGCTTGACGTCCGGATCGAGCGGAACGGCCTCGATGCCTCGTCGCGTGGGCGATTCATCGACGGGCCCTTCTATCGCCTCTTCGTGGTCGACCGCCCTCCCGACGGCACCTGGACGGTGAAGCTGACGGGCCGGCGCGGCGTCGCGTACGAGGTCGCGGCCATCGTGGACGAGCACTCGGTCCGCTCCACGGTCACGCTCGGACGTCCCATCGTCCTCGTCGGCGATCCGCTCGCCATGCGCGTGAAGGTGCTGGTGGGCGGGCGCCCGCTCACGCACACGAGCCGCGTGGTCGTCGCCGTTCTCAAGCCGGGAGAAAGCGCGGCCAAGAGCGCGCCGCGCGTGGTGCGGCTCGACTACCGGGGCGACGGAGTCTTCGCGGGCACGTTCCGGGATACCAAGACGCCCGGGCCGTATCGGCTCGTGGTCACGATCGACGGGGGTGACGCGAAGATCGGCGACTTCCAGCGATCGAAGAGCACGACCGCGGTGGTGCGGTCGGGAGGGCGGACACGACCGGTAGCCGGCGCGTCGAAGGAGGCGGGCGAGTGACCCGAGTGCAGGTTCCCCACCGAAACACGAACGTGAAAGTCGAAGCAGGCCCGTGACCGGGGCCGCGACTGTGCTACACTCCGCGCCAGTTGGACGGTCACCGCCGACCCGCAGCAGATCCAATCGACCCCTGGAGGAGGACCCTCGTGATAGGACGCCCAATCGGAGTGCTCTCCCTTGCGCTGGCCGCCGCGCTCGCGGCTACCCCCGCCTCTCATGCCCAGGCGCCGAAGGAGATCGTCATCGGCGTCATCTACCCGATGACCGGCCAGCTGGCGCAGCTGGGTATCGATTCGGTCACCGCCATGAAGATGGCGACCGAGCTCTACAACGGCAAATCGGACCTCAACCTGCCCTCGATGAAGAAGACGACTGAGGGGCTGCCGGGGCTGGGAGGCGCCAAGATCAGGCTGGTGATCGTGGACCACCAGGGCAAGCCGGACGTCGGCCAGTCCGAGACCGAGCGCCTGATCACGCAGGAGAAGGTGCATGCCATCATCGGCGCCGTGCACTCGAGCGTGACGGCGACGGCGAGCCAGGTCGCCGAGCGCTACGGCGTGCCGTACATGAACGGCGAGTCGTCCTCGCCCACCCTCACCGAGCGCGGCTTCAAGTGGTTCTTCCGCACCTCGCCCCACGACGGCCATTTCTCGCTCGCGATGTTCGAGTTCATGAAGGAGTTCGAGAAGAAGAAGGGCGTCAAGTTCAGGTCGGTCGGCATCATGCACGAGGACACGCTCTTCGGCGCGGACTCGGCCAAGGTGCAGGAGGAGCTGGCGAAGAAGTACGGGTACGAGGTCGTCGTGAACATGGCCTACCGCAACAAGACCACGAGCCTCGACGCCGAGATCGGCAAGCTCAAGGCCGCCAGCCCCGACGTCTTCCTGCCGACCTCCTACACGTCAGACGCGGTGCTCTACGTCAAGACGGCCAAGACGCTCGACTACGTCCCCCGGATGCTCATCTCGCAGGACGCGGGCTGGGTCGACCCCGCCTTCGTCCAGGAGATGAAGAGCGAGATCGAGGGGCACATCACGCGCTCGCCCTTCGCGCTCGACCTCCAGGCCAAGAAGCCGTTGATCCGTCCCGTCAACGAGCTGTTCAAGAAGCAGAGGGACAACCCGGGCGGGCGGGACATCTCCGAGGCGCCGGCCCGATCGCTGACCGCCTTCACCGTGCTGGTGGACGCCATCAACCGCGCCAAGTCCACGAACCCCGAGGAGATCCGCAAGGCACTCGTGGCGTCGAACATCCCGCCCGACCAGCTCGTGATGCCCTGGACGGGCGTGCGGTTCGACGAGAAGGGGCAGAACGCCGGCATCCGGGCCATTCTCCAGCAGATGCAGAAGGGCGCGTACGCGACGATCTGGCCCTTCGACCTGGCCGCGGCCGACGTGATCTATCCCCTGCCCGGCTTCAAGGAGAAGAAGTAGCGGCCGGATGCCCGACGTCACCGGCTGGCGGGCCAAGTTCGGGGTCATCGTCCCCTCGACCAATACCGTGGTCGAGCACGATTTCAACCGCATGGCGCCGCCAGGGGTGACGTTTCACACGGGACGCATGTACATCGAGCGGCCGGCGCTCGACTCGGACGCGGCCTTCGAGGCGCTTCTGGGCGAAATTCGCGCCTCGATCACGACCGCGATCCGCGACGTCATGACCTGTGAGCCCGACTACCTCGTCATGGGCATGTCCGCCGAGACCTTCTGGGGCGGTGTCGCGGGCAATGCGGCCTTCATCGAGCGCGTGCGCGCGCAGTCGGGGCTCGCGGTCTCCACGGGCGCCTCGGCGTGCCGCGCCGCGCTCGAGGCTCTGGGCGTCCGGCGCATCGCCGCGTTCAGTCCCTACCAGCCTGTCGCCGACACTCAGGTGGCGCGCTTCTTCGAGGAGGCCGGCTTCGACGTCGTGCGGGTGACGGGGCTCCGCTGCGCGACGGCAACCGCGATCGCTCGGGTCGGCGAGGACATGCTCCGGACTGTCCTCCGGGAGCTGGACGGGCCCGACGTGGACGCCATCGTCCAGGCCGGCACCAACCTCTCCATGGTGCGGCTGGCTGACGAAGCCGAGCGGTGGCTCGGCAAACCCGTCGTCGCCATCAACGCCGCGACGCTCTGGCACGCGCTGCGCGCCAACGGCATCCGCGACCGGCTGGCCGGCTTCGGCTCCCTCCTGCGCGAGCACTAGCCGTGAGCGTCGAGACCCTGCTGCAAGGGCTGGTCAGCGGGCTCCTGATGGGCTTCGTCTACGCGCTCATCGCCGCCGGGCTGTCGCTGATCTTCGGCCTCATGGAGATCGTCAACTTCGCCCACGGCGAGTTCCTGATGATCGCCATGTTCGCGACCTTCTGGGCGTGGGCCCTCGCCACGCTCGACCCGCTCCTCTCGCTGCCGTTGACGGTCGTTCTCCTGTTCCTTGTCGGGGTCGCCGTCTACCATGGTCTGATCCGCTGGATTCTGGGCGCGCCCATGCTCGCCCAGATCTTCGCCACGTTCGGTCTCGCCATCTTCTTGCGCGCGGCGGCGCAGGCGCTCTGGGGCGTGGACTTCCGCATCGTGAAGAACCCGCTCGTGGATGGTCGGCTCGCAGTGGGCGGGCTCTTCATCGGACTGCCGCAGCTCGCGGCCAGCCTGGGGTCACTCCTGGCCTTCGGCTTCCTGTACTGGTTCATCACGAGGACGGAGACGGGGCTGGCGCTCCAGGCGACGGCCCAGGACCGCCAGGCGGCCGCGCTCATGGGCATCGACACCCAGCGCATGTTCGCGCTCGGCTGGGGCGTCGGCGCCGCCTGCGTGGGCGCGGCGGGGGCGCTCCTCGCCATGTTCTTCTACGTCTTCCCCGACGTGGGCGCGAGCTTCGCCCTGCTCGCCTACGTCACCGTGGCCCTCGGCGGCTTTGGCAATGTGCCGGCGACCCTCGTCGCGGGGGTGGTGGTCGGCGTCGTCGAGGTGCTGGCGGGGCTCCTGATCGCACCCGCCCTCAAGTACGCGGTGGTCTTCGCCCTCTATCTCGTGGTCGTCCTGTGGCGGCCGCAGGGGCTCTTCGGGCGCTTCTGATGGAGGTGCGCGGGCTCCGCTGGGCGATCGCCGCCGCCGCCCTGACCCTCCTCGTCATCTTTCCGCAGGTCGTCACCAAACCCTTCCCGCGTCATGTGATGATCACCATCTTCCTCTACGCCATGCTGGCCCAGGCCTGGAATATCCTCGCCGGGTACTGTGGCCAGATCTCGCTCGGCCACGCGGTCTTCTTCGGCACGGGAGCCTACACGTCCACGCTGCTCGCCAGGCAGCTGGGGTTCTCGCCGTGGGGCGGTATGCTGGCCGGCGCGGTGGCGGCCGTTCTGCTGTCCCAGTGCATCGGCTATCCGGTATTCAGGCTGCGCGGGCACTACTTCGCGATCGCGACCATTGCGGTGGGCGAGATCATCGGCACGATCATGATCAACTGGGACTGGGCGGGCGGGGCGCGCGGGATTTTCGTCCCGATCAAGCGCACGGACTCCTGGCTGAACTTCCAATTCCACGACAGCAAGCAGAACTACTACTACATTTCGCTTGCGTTGCTCCTCTTGGCGCTCTGGGTGACGCGCAGCGTGGAGCGCTCCCGGCTCGGCTACTACCTGCGCGCGATCCGGGAGGACCAGGACGCGGCGGCGAGCCTGGGCGTCCCCGTGGCGCGCTACAAGCAGCGCGCGATGGCGGTCTCGGCCGGTCTCACGGCTCTCGGGGGGACTTTCTACGCCCAGTACATCCTCTTCATCGACCCGGAGTCCGTGCTGCCGCTCTCGCTCTCGATCCTGATCTGCCTCATCGCCGTCCTCGGCGGGGTGGGCACGCTCTGGGGGCCGCTCATCGGCGCGGCCATCCTGGTGCCGCTGGGCGAGGCAACGCGCATCTACCTGGGCGGGACGGGCAAGGCAATCGACCTGCTGGTCTATGGCTTTCTCATCATGGTCATCTCGGTGGTCCAGCCGGGCGGCATCATGGCACTCGCCCAGCGCGGCCGGCGGCGGACGGGCTAGTGGCCACCCTCCCTCACCCAACCCTCTCCCCCGACGGGGGAGAGGGAGTTTTGTTGGACGTCCGCGGTGTCACTAAGCGCTTCGGCGGCATCGTCGCCAACAACGACATCTCCTTCCAAGTCGGCGCGGGCGAGCTCGTGGGCGTGATTGGTCCCAACGGTGCTGGCAAGTCCACGCTCTTCGACGTCCTGACGGGATTCCAGACCGCCGACACCGGCGAGGTGCTTCTGGACGGCCGTGCCGTCACGCGCCTCCGGCCCGATCAGATCAGCCGGCTCGGCGTGGCGCGCACCTTCCAGAAGCTCAAGCCCTTCACCCACATGACGGTGCTCGAGAACGTGATGGTGGGCGCCTTCCAGAAGACGGCCGATCCCGCGCGCGCCCGGCGCGAGGCGCTCGAGGCCCTCGAGCGGGTCGGGCTCGCCGACAAGGCGGAGGCGCACGCGCGCGTCCTCTCCACGGGCCAGCGCAAGCGCCTCGAGCTGGCCCGGGCGCTCGCGACCAGGCCGCGGCTCCTGCTCCTCGACGAGGTGACGGGCGGCGTGGACCTTCGGAGCATCCCGGGTCTCGTCGCGCTTGTGCGCGAGCTGAACACCGCGGGCACGGCGCTGGTCGTCATCGAGCACAACATGGGCGTGATCATGGACGTCTCGCGGCGCATCGTGGCGCTCCACCTGGGCGAGGTCATCGCCGATGGTCCACCGGCCGCCGTCGGGCGCGACCCGCGCGTGGTCGAAGCCTACCTGGGCCGGGCCTATGTCCGCTGACAGGGCGAGCGGCGCCGCCCTCGAGGCCCGCGGTCTCGACGTGCTCTACGGCGACTACCAGGTCCTCTGGGACGTCTCGTTCAGCGCCCCCCTCGGCGAGGTCGTGGCCATTCTGGGACCGAACGGCTCCGGCAAGTCCACGCTCATGAACACGCTGTCCGGGCTCGTACGGGCGCGGTCGGGAGAGATCCGACTCGGAGAGCAGCGCATCGATGGCCTGCCGCCGCATCGGATCGTGCGAATGGGGCTCGCCCACGTACTCGAGCGCCGCAGGCTTTTCCCCCACCTCACCGTGCGCCAGAATCTGCTGCTCGGCGCCTACAACCCCGCCGCGAGGGCGCGCCGCGCAGAAACCCTGGCCGACGTCGAGACCCTCTTCCCGCGCTTGCGGGAGAGGTACACGCAGATGGCGGGGACACTCTCGGGCGGCGAGCAGCAGATGGTCGCCATAGGCCGCGGCCTCATGGCCCGCCCCGCGCTGCTCATGGTGGACGAACCCTTCCTGGGGCTGGCGCCGCGCGTGATCGAGCAGATCGCCGAGGTCCTGACCGCGATCAACCGGGAGCGCGGGATCACGGTGGTCTTCATCGAGCAGAACGTGGAGCTGGCGCTCAGGATGGCCCACCGCGCGTACATCCTCGAGTCGGGCCGCGCCATTCTCGAGGGCCTCTCGGCCGAGCTCCTGGCTTCCAGCGAGGTGAAGCGGATCTTTCTCGGGCACTAGTCCGCCCGCCGTCAGCGTGAATCGAACGACTCGGGCACCTTGATACCAAGCGCACTCACGAGAAAGGCGAGGGCGTCGGCCGATTCCTCGATGATCTTGCTCGTCGGCCTGCCCGCGCCGTGCCCCGCCCTCGTTTCGATCCGGATCAGGATCGGCGCCGGCCCGCCTTGAGCGCGCTGCAGCGTCGCGGCGTATTTGAAGCTGTGGGCGGGGACAACCCGGTCATCGTGATCGGCGGTGGTGATGAGGGTGGCGGGATACTTGGCCCCCGGCTTGATGTTGTGCAGCGGAGAATACGCGCGGAGCGCCGCGAACTCGTCCGGCTTGTCCGACGAGCCGTACTCAGAGGCCCACGCCCACCCGATGGTGAAGCGGTGGAAGCGCAGCATGTCCATGACTCCCACGTCCGGCAGCGCGGCCCCGAACAAGTCGGGCCGCTCATTGAGCACCGCGCCCACGAGCAGGCCACCGTTGCTGCCACCGGCAATCGCCAGTGTTGCCGGCGACGTATATTTCTCGGCGACCAGCCAGTCGGCGGCGGCGATGAAGTCATCGAAGACCTTCTGCTTGTTCAGCTTTGTTCCCGCCAGGTGCCACTCCTCGCCGTACTCACCGCCGCCGCGAAGATTGGCGACCGCATACACTCCGCCCATCTCCATCCAGACCAGCCTGCTCACCGAGAACCACGGCGTGACGCTGATCTTGAACCCGCCGTACCCGAAGAGATACGTCGGATTCCGTCCGTCCAGCTTCACCCCTTTCCTGAAGGTGAGGAACATCGGCACGCGCGTGCCGTCCTTGCTCGCGTAGAAGACCTGCCGCGTTTCGTAGAGGTCCGGATCGAAGTCGACCTTCGGCCGGCGGAACACCTCGCTCCGCCCGCGGGCGGCCTCGTACCGGTAGATCGTGCCGGGCTGCGTGAAGCTGGTGAACGAATAGAAGGTCTCCGTGTCCGTACGCTTGCCCCAGAAGCCGCCGACCGTGCCGATTCCCGGCAGGACCAGCTCCCGGAGCGGCGAGCCGTCCAGCGCGAATACTCTGACCCGGCTCTGCGCGTCCTTCAGATACGAGGCGATGAACGTGTCGTTGACGGCGCCGACGGAGACGAGCGCGTCTTTTGCCTCGGGTATGATCTCCTTCCACTGGGAGCGCTCCGGCCTCGTGATGTCGATGGCGATGACCCGGCCCCGCGGAGCGCCCAGGTCCGTCTTGAACCAGAACCGCGGGCCGTCGTTGTCGATGAACGAGTATTCCGCGTCGAACTCCATGAGCAGCTCGACCACGGGCGCGCCGGGTGACCGTAGATCCTGGTACAGCACGCGGTTCTTCCGGGCGCTGCCCTGCGAGGCGGCGATGACCAGGTATCGGCCGTCGTCGGTGACGGTCCCGTAGAAGTTCCAGTCCTTGTGATCCGGCCGTTCATACACGAGCCTGTCGTCCGACTGCGGCGTCCCGAGACGGTGGTGGTACAGCTTGTGGAAGTAGTTCGCCCTGGTGAGCCGCGCCGCCTCGGTCGGCTCGTCGTAGCGCGAATAGAAAAAGCCCCTGCCGTCCTTCGTCCAGGACGCGCGTGAGAACTTCACCCACTTGATGTGGTCCGACAGGTCCTGCCCGGTTCTCACGTCCCGCACTTTCCATTCCTGCCAGTCCGATCCGGCGGTGGCGAGTCCATAGGCCATCAGATTCCCGTCATCGCTGACCTCGTAAGCGGTGAGGGCCACCGTCCCGTCCGCAGACAGCGTGTTGGGATCCAGCAGGACGGCGGGCGTGGCATCGAGCGACGTCAGGGTGTAGAGCACCGCCTGATTCTGGAGCCCGTCGTTTTTCGTGAAGAAATAGCGCCCGCCCTGCTTGACCGGCACCCCGTAGCGCTCGTAGTTCCACAGCTTCGTCAGGCGGGCCCGGATCGCTCCCCGCTCCGGAATCCGGCGAAGGTAACCGAACGTGACGGCGTTCTCTGCGTCCACCCAGGCCTTCGTTTCAGGCGAATTGTCATCCTCCAGCCAGCGATACGGGTCGGCAACCTTCACGCCGTGATACTCGTCGACGACATCGGCCCGACGGGTCGACGGGTACACCCACCGCGGCACCGGGGAGTCCGGCGCGGGGCTCGAGGAGACACAGGCGGAGAGGAACACGAGGCCGAGCAGCGACGCAAAAATGAGAGTCGAGTAACGGCGCCTCGACACGCCAGGGCGAAAAGACACGCAGGGCATCCCGCGGATCGTGCCAGATCACCCGCGACAGGTCAAACGGGGCCCGCGCTCGCCGTCCCTCCGGCGCCCGTCCGCCCGGACAATGCAGTAGCGCCGTCCGAGCCCTCGCTGGGGCTTCGACCGCCTCCCGGGCGCGCCGATGGCTCGCTCCGTGCCGTGGGGGCCCCTCCGTCCCTCTGTGCTATGCTTGCCGCAAGTTTCAGTGGGGTGGCCGCGCCCCTGGGTGACGTGGGTGGCGGCTTCACGAGCGAGGGGGATTCAAGGCACGTGGGCTTGCTGAGGCTCCTGTCGCGCATCTGGGACGCGATCACCAGCTTCACCCGTCCGCCCAACGCCGCCACGCTTTTCCGGCGCGCCAATCTCTATCGTCAGGAAGGGCGCTTCGAAGAGGCCGCCGAGCTGGTCTCCCAGGGGTTGCGACTGGCCCCGAACAATGGCGTTGGCCATCTCCTCTCGGCCTACCTCCACCTGGCCTTCCGCCAGATCGGCCCGGCCAAGAGCGAGTTCCAGGCGGTCCTCGACCTCGATCCCTATCACCCGAGGGCGCTCCTCGGACTCGCCAAGATCGCGCTCGAGGAGCGGGACATCGCCCAGTGCCGTCCCTTCCTCGACAAGGCACTCCAGTACTACCCGGACTTCCCCGAGGCGAGGGCCCTGCAGGAGATGGTGGCGAGCTGGTCCATGACGCCGGCGGCCCAGGGCCAGCGGCAGGTCTACGCGGGTCCGCCGATCCTGGTGGAGAAGCTCAAGCCGCCGGCGGGCGGGCGCGAGTTCGTGCTCACGCAGGCCGACGGTACTCTCGTCTTCTCGCAGCAGGGCGACAAGGACGCCGAGGACCTGGCCGGCCACGTCACCCAGGTGTATCGGATCGCGTCGGCGACGCTTCAGCGGGCCGGGCTCGGAGCATTTCGGCGCGGCATCATCCAGGCCGTGACCGAGACGACCTTCTTTCGAAGCAACGACAAGCTGATTCTCGCTCTCAGCTTCCCCCAGGACGTCAAGGTCGGCTTCGGGCTGCTCGAGACCGACAAGCTCTGGACCAACTCGCTGCGTGAGCTGGGCATCCGCGCGTGAGCCCCGAACCCACGCCCCTCGGAAGGCCGGCTTCGGCGCGCGCGCGCGAGTTCCGGCGCATCCTGGCCGAGATGCTCAAGATCGATCGCGTTCGCGGCGGGCTCGTCGTGGCCGCCGACGGCCTCGTCATCACCGCGAGCCTGCCCCGCGGCATCGCCGTGGAGCCGCTGGCGGCGCTCACGGCCACGCTCGGGCGTGAGCTCGAGGTGGGCGCCGACCGCCTGAAGCGGACCGCCTTCCACACGGCCCTCTTCTCGTCGGACGACGGCACGGTGTTCCTGGGCTCGAGTCCGGTCGGCTTCGTGGTCGTGTTGGGGGATCGCGAGGTCAACGTGGGGCTCGTGCAGTGGGCGCTCCGCAAGGCGCTCGCGACCCTCGAGGGCACCTGGGGCGCACCGGTTCCGGCCGGCCCCGAGGACCTGTAGCGGCGCTCTCCGCTTCCACTCGCGGCCGTCCCGCGTCGCGGGTCCTTCTCCTGGCCCTTTCCTTCCGTCAGGGCTTCGTCGGCTCGCCGAAGGTCGTCCGCGATTCCTCCGGCGTCAGCGGCGCCGACAAGTCGCCCATGCTCCTGGGCTTGCTGCGCGCCTCACTCAGGATCTGCCCGATGGCGGACGCCGCCTCTTTCGCGAAGAGCCGCACCATGCCCACCGTCGTCCGCTCGCCGAAGATGGCCAGCAGGATGGCCTGGTCGTCCACGGTGGAGACGTGCATGCTCTCCTTGTTGCCCTGATGGAAGAGCACGGTGAACTCGGTCTCGCCCAGCAGCTGGGCGAGGGCGCCGGTCGAGCTGAAGGCGCCGGCCGCCAGGGCCGAGATCGACACCGTGTCGAGCGCCCGGTTGGCCCCGGTCGCGGCCAGGAGCTGGCCGCTCCGATCGATGAGGAGGGCCTCGGTGGCGCCGGACTCGCCGAGGAACGTCGTCAGGACCGTGTTGATCTTCTCCGCGTCGCCTTCGTGGATGACCACGTCATGCAGTCTCACGGTGCTCCCCCTTTTCTTGACCGAACTCGCCCACCAGGACCATGCGGGAGACGGTGTTGAGGGTGTCGAAGACGCCGTCGCCGCTGACAGCCACGGCCTCGAAGAACGGGACCCTCTTGGGTCGCCGGTTGAGGAGAAACTCCATGTAGTCGAGAGGCGCGATGTTCGCCAGGTCGCGCTTGTTGTACTGGATGACGTAGGGCATCTCGTCCAGACTCGTATTGTACTCGCGCAGGTTCTCTTCCAGGTTGCGGAAGCTCTCGACGTTCTCGCGCAGCCGGTCCCACTGTGAGTCGGCGACGAAGACCATGCCGTCCGCGCCGCGCAGCACGAGCTTGCGCGTCATGTTGTAGTAGACCTGACCGGGCACGGTGTAGAGTTGGAACTTGGCCGTGAAACCGCGCACGGTCAGCGCGGAGACGGGCAGGAAGTCGAAGAAGAGCGTCCGATCGTCGCCGGCCGCGAGCGAGATCAGTCCGCCCTTGCTGCCGTCCGGCAGGCTCTTGTGGATGTGCTGGAGGTTGGCGGTCTTGCCGGCCACTCCCGGGCCGTAGTAGACCAACTTGAAGTTGATGACCTTCTGCGCGTAGTTGATGATCGCCATGGTGTCCTCAGGCCGCGCCGAGCCGCGCCGCCACCCGTTCGACCTGCAGGCGTGCGAGCCCCGGCCGGCCCGTGTCGACGCCCCCCACGACGAGAACGGGCGCGGGACCCGCGGTCGACGGCAGCCGGCGGATCTCGATGCGCTCTGTCCCCGAGCGGAGGACGGCGGAGTCGAAGGAACCGAGCGGTCCCGCCTGGGGACTCTGCGCCATTGACTGCGCGAGCTCCCAGGCGAACGGCGCCAGCTCTGCGGCCGACGCGCCCGGGGGAACGAAACAGTGGATGAGAGCCCCGCTCCCGGGCTCGCGGTATGACTGAGCCTGGAGCGGCCCGAAGGCGTCGAGATCCTGTGCCGCGGCGGCAACGGCGGCGGGCGGCGGCTCGGTGTCGAGCCTCGCGGCGGGCGTCGCCTCGTGCGGGCGCACCATCGATCCCGGGGGATCATGGGCGGCAGCCGCGCGCCGAGCCAGTATCTCAAGGCGCGCAAGGGCGCCGCCTGTGCGCAGGCCCAGCGCGAGCGCGGTGCCTGTCTTCCATCCGGATCCGACCGGCGTGAGCACGAGTGTGCCTCCGACTCCGCGCAGGGTCGCCTGTTCGACGGGCCGCGGTGCCCGGCGCGCGATGACGGGACTCAGGCGGCCGGCGGCGGACGCCACAGCCCCCCCGGCCAGACCGGCCGCCGACACGCTGACGATCGCGAAATCTCCGACCTGGACCTCGTCGAGAGCCGCCGTCTCCCACGGAACGAGGAGGGCGGCGAGCTTCTCAGCATTTCCTCGCTGCTCGACTTGCACCGATTCAGGCTCGGGCAGAGGCCGCGTCTCGATGACGGCAGTCTCGACGCCCGGCGCGACCCACTGGCGCCCGAGCATCGTCCCAGGCATCGGTTCGGGCTCCGCCATGATGGGCGGGGGAGCGGGCAAAGCCGGGGCCGGCGCGACCTCG
>WNFS01000828.1_pt1 | contig 22767 bp, 18 predicted proteins | sample 5400141 | NCBI WGS metagenome assembly WNFS01 (sample SAMN13153358, study PRJNA577476) | soil metagenome | isolation source: 60 cm saprolite under Madrone tree | place: USA:California | collected 2016-06-14
GATCAAAAGAAACAGGAGCGCGCAAATCAACCTGAGCCGCGCGTATTGGAGGAATATCCTAGCCTCCATCGCGAACTCGATATCTTCACTGAGGCGGCTCGCCTCCAAATGGCGACGCATGATGCCGTGGATGGCCGCCGTAGTCTGCCGGACCCAAAGGAGCGCGACCGCATTGCGTTCTCGAAGGAAGTGCCTTTTCAGATCGGACGATTCCAATCGGGAGATGAATGCGAGGTCTTGGCCTGAAAAGATTTGCGAGACAAATTCCGGCGGACATACCTCCACGGTGTCGCCCTCGTCAGGCAGCCACGCGTCCAGAACGGAAGACAGATGCCGCGATGTCGAGTCCGCTCTAATCCACACGAGGATCAGTACGAGAAGCACGACGGCGCCGATCAGCGCACTGGAGGTCCCTATCACGAGCGCACGACCTTCGCCAGGTAGGCTCGTCCTTCTCGCAATCGCTGGCTCGTCGCCACTGCAATTCCTTGGTATTGCTCTTCCAGGTGCACCGCTCTTTTCGGCTCAGGATTCGGAGCATGGGACCACAGATGTACGGCCCAGACTCCGAGTACCACAAAATAGGAAGCGGGATGGAGGTAGAACCAGATGTCGAGAAATCGGTTCCCACCTGACGAGGCGAACGTGAGCCAAATCACGCTCTCGCTGATGAACAAGCCATAACCCAGCAAGACACCTCTCAGGTTCCTGCCAAAAGGTATCGAATAGGAGAAAAACAACAAAACTAGCGCGCCTAGGCCCACCGCCTGCACCGTCCGCAGGACGCCTTCGAGCTCCAGATTTGTGGCCATCGACCACCAATGGGGATCATTCCAGGTCTCGACGAGAACTTTCGTAAACGCCAAAACAAACACGAAGGCCAGCAGATTCCGAGCCATCCTCGCGGTTCCGGGGTACGCGGATAGCCCCACACGATAGATCTCGAAGACCACCCCACAGCCGATGAAAACGCCCAGATATTCCGTGACCCAGTAGATGGGTGGATAGAGTTGCGGCCGCGAGTGATAGAAAGAAAACCGAATGAGGGACTGCGAGCAGACAAAGAAAATGTATGTGTAAAAAACGGGATAACGACCCAAGAGTCTGCCTCGAAATCCTCGAACGAGTAGGAGGGTCTCGAGCAAAATACCGCTCCACCAAATAGCGTGGTTAAGCATGCTCCTCCGACGCACTCATGGATACAATGCGCGGAGATTATCCTAGCATGAGCGGGGGAAGTGCAAAGCGCATCTTCCACCCGCCCATTGAAACACCTTCCTATGCAGTCAACCCGACTAGGGAAAGTGAAGTTGGCGGCCTCGGGACCGGGTCCGTGCCATCTGCAGTCAAGACCACTGCCTTATCGCTGAAAGATGACCGCGTGTTGGCCTGGCTTCGTGTGACGGTTCCGCTGCTGCCCGCATTCGAGAAAACCGCCACGGCAGCGGACAGAACGAACATGAAAAGTGCGACCTGGATTCGCAGTTTCGTCATTTGTATCTCCTTGAAGAGAGTAGGGACGAGGAAAGCTTGGATCGTGACGCCCCTCGTGGCCCCTGGGTAGCCTATGGGGGAACCTAGAAAGGTGTGCTGTCAGCAGATACCTGGTTGGCATCCCAACCAGGGCCTGAACGGCAAGGTCTTGCCGGCGCATCAAGTACTCGCGATCTAAGAAGAATCGCGAAGAACGGTAACGGCAGACAAAGGATTCAAACTGCAACGTGCATGAAACTGTAATATCGAAAGGCCGCGCCCCCCCTAGCGCGTTCCTGGTAACGCCCGCGAGGATTTACGATTGGGCCGTTTTAGCCCGGATATCGCGAAATTGCCGCTTTGCACTCCCCCTCGAGACCTTTGGCGGCTTAAACCTTTAGTAAATGTTTAAACATTTGGAATCGTTTCCGGAAACGTTGGAACGCCTCTTCGGCAAACCCGTAATTTCCAGTTGATTTGCGCTGGTAGCGCCTCAGTGGTTGTGATCCCAAGCGCACGGCAATTTCTGAGAGTTTGCCGCTTATCCCGAACGAATACTGAATGTCATCACGCAACGTGCCAGACAATATTCGCAAAGGAGGACGGGTCGCTGTGGATATCCGGAAGGGTCAGCGGTGGCGCTGTCAGAATCCGAAATGCAGGAGCGAAATCTTCGTAAGCGCATCAAGCCGTGTGCAAGGCGGGTCTAACCTGCGGTGTTCCTGTGGCGAAATCATGAAGAAACCCTATGTCCGGCCGGGACTAAATACCTTTGAATCAGCAAAAGAGCAGCACACCAGTCTTGGGGCCTCACCGAGTTAGTTGCTTGACATGACGTGTACATTTCGGGCGAAGGAGCACGAAGCTTTTTCGCAGATGCCGCAAGAGGGGGAAGTTCCGAACATGAGGGTTTTCAGCGGGTTCGCGATTCTTCTTACGGTGGCGTTGGTTTCACTCGGAATTTTCGTTCTCTGCGACTCCGTGGTACGGCGGAGCGCGGCAGCCTCTGACAGTGTCATGGCCGGGGCAGGGCTCTTCTCTCTGGCTCTTACCTTGCTCTATTTCCGCCCAAGACCGGCCCTAAAATGAAAGGGCAGGGACAAAAAAAGAAGCCGGCCTCCGAGGAAGCTTCCCCCGGGACGGAATGCCGCGCGGAGTTCATTTTTTATGCGCGAAATCGAACGAGCAAGTTGCGATCCGTGGAAGTCTTGGGCGATTACGCCTGCGATTTTAGAAGGCCGGACTGGGCGCATCGATGGACCGACTGGAATTCCGGCCAGAACCCCTACCTGAATCTTTTCCTCTGCGCCAAACACGCCCGCGAACTCGGTCTGATGTAAACGGACACCTTCAAAATCAAGAAGGACAGCGCGTGGCTGTGCGTCACCAGTCAGCTAAGCCTGATCGACAAGTAGCTGCAGTTGCCGACGCGGAGGCGCTGTAGTTTACTAGCGGCTGCGCGATGGGTTTGGGCCAGTGCATGCGGCGCGGACATGGCGCCTCAAGAATTCAGTCTTTGCGCACATTTTGGGCAATTTCCGAACTGTAATAAGAATTCAGAGCCTGATGGAACTGCTGGACTCTAGCGGAATCTGATTCTTTGTGGATCATGGTTTCCAGGATGGGCTCCAGGAATCGGCCGAACATTTTCAGTGTTGCGCCGTCATGCGTGACCAACGCTCTCTGCACTGCCTTCTCCGTTGCGGGTGTAACGATTTCGAGCCGCCCGACAAAGACGCGCACGGTTTGCGCAGGAGCAGGATTGATCGAGAGTGGCAGCACGCCGTCCACAAACGCTGCGGGCAAGACATACAGCAACCGGCTGCCTTCCTCGAACCAGGAATCTCGCCAAGTTTCCACCATAGCATGCGCTTCGTCCTGGTAGAGGCCCTGAGCAACAAGCATTCCTTCCAGGTCTCTGCCCAGATCATCGATTGTGCCCGTAAGTTCCGGGGGATCGAGAATCGCATCCTTCCGTATCGCGCCGCCGATGCGATAACCGACTTTCTGCCCTCGGCGCTCGAAGAGAATGGTATTGGGAATCTCCTCCGTGCTTCGGTTTTCGACCAACAATTTACCGGCGGTAGTCAGCTTCGCCGAAACGGGAACGGAAAAGGTAGACACGCCGCGATAGAAAAGAAACTTCTCCTGTTGCTCGCCTGCAGACGTCTTCACGCGAAGTGGCGTCGAAGAAGTCATGCGGGCAGCGTAATAGTGGTTGTCGAGATTTTCGCGCGGGAATACCTCCCTCAGAATTGGCGAGAGGGTCACAGAGTCCCACGCAATGCTCCCGTCGGGGTGCTGCTGGTAGAGGCTTCCATCAAATAGGTTGGCGGCAGGCTCCACGCAGCTGGCGCGAGGATACCACTCCGTGATGACGCCCTGAGACAAAGCCACTTTGACGGAGACGGTTTCTTCCCGCGAGTCATAGAGATAGATGACCGGTGTTTCCATGCGCACGGTGCCGCGCAAGCCGCGTTTGAAGCCTGCATTACGAAAGTGCTCCACGAAGGCAGGCAAATCCGCGGGCCCCGCGAGCGGTGACCATTCGACGGCCTGACCGTCCCTGCCGGCGATGGAGGTAAAGGTGCCCCATTCATGGGCCGTGAGACCCGAGAAGACAGTGGGGGCCTCCCTGCCCAACGTATGAGACGAGATGGCAAAGCAGCAAGCGAGCAGTGCGTAGAGCGATAATCGCAATAATTTTCGTGACATGGCTGGCCTTCCTGACGCCGTCGGCGTTCGGTGTTCCGTTTACATCCAGCCAAGACGCCAAAGGCTGCGCCGGTGTTAACCAGGCCCTGCCGAATGAGCGACTAAAACCGACAACATTATCTAAGCACCTTAGTTTCAGCGATAGACAGCTTCGTCAAAAAGCGCTTTCAGATCGCGGCTGCTCGCCTTTTCCATCGCCCGCTCGAAATCTCTGGAGTCCACAAGCTGGCGCGCGTTGCCGGACGTATACAAGCCGATCCCCCGCCAGAAAATCTCATCGCCCAGTTCCGTCCTCAGTCGGGCCAAGAAAAGCGCCCCTTTCACGTACGGGATTGGACCCAGCGCCTCATGCGCGTCCTTCCACTTTTCCCAATGGAGCGGGCGGTCCTTCCCTTCTTCGCGCAATTTCTTCATGCGGTCCTGCAATTCCGCGATTTGTTTGTCGTACGCTGCACGCCCCTGGTGCTTTTCGATATAGGCATCGGACATGAACTCCGCAAACCCTTCGTTCAGCCAGAAGTCAGACCACGAGCGGATCCCCAGCGATACGCCCCACCATTGATGAGCCAACTCATGGGCCATCAACTTCACGTCATCTTTGGCGGCGAGATCGGCAAGGTCGTCCTGCGACATGAGCGCCATGCCCGCGGCCTCTTGTCCCATGCTGGGGCCCGGAAAAAACGCCTGCGTGTAGTGCGAGTTCATCGGGTCGACCGAAGCTGCGGCTCGCAGAAAGGCATAGGCATCTTTCGTTTTGGCGAATGCCGCCTTACTTGCATCCATTCTCTGCGCGTAAATCGAAAACATGCCATCGTCCGCAACGGCAAGGCGGGCGACCCCAAAGCTGAACAAATACGTTTGCACCGGATCGCTTTGCTCGAAAACAAAGTGGTCGCCATCGCGGCCGCGCCACTCACGGCCCCGCCTCCCCGGCCCAACCGCCCGAAAACCCTTGCTGCCGCCTTCTTTGAAAGGAATTACGATCTCGAGGCGGAGCGTCGCGCGCTGCCCCGGGCTGCTGTCACAAACCATCCATGCCTCGCAATAAAAGGCTGTGGCGAATCCCGAATCCCGTGAGTACCCGCGCCGAGGCGCCGCGCCCGCGAACCATCGGATTCCTCGCCCGGCCGCCGCCGTGTATTTGAGCTTCAAACTGTGCCGGCCGCCTGAACGCAAGCGGACGCGCACCGCCTGCTCGGTAGCCATTACCTCTCCATCCGCAACGTTGGCGCTGGCAACCCGCATGCCGGCCTGCTTTTGCCACTCGACTTCACCCGCGTCGCCTTGAAATTCGATGGTCTCGTCGCCCTGCAAGAGTTGGCGCTCGAAATCCGGTACCAGCTTCACGGAGTAATGAGTGGATTGCGCCACCGCCGCCGCGGAAGAACAAGCGCAAAAAACGCAAAACAAAGAAACTCTATGGGATCGATTGCCGAGAGGCATGCGCAAAAGTATATCGCGGAGAGGACATGCGGAACCGGTTGAAGAACTCACCCTCGAAAAAACGTCCGGGCCGATGAACGATCATGAGTGAGTCGGCATGTACACCGACGGGGCCGCATTCGACCCCGCCTCTGTATTAGTTGATTGCCTCGTTTGTCCGCACCTCAGAGTGGCAATGCCCGCCCTGACAGATCTAGAGAATTGGCTTACGAATGTGGCCGCTCCCACATTGAGCGAGAAAAAAAGTGGGACAGACATTTCTGTCTGTCCCAGGTATTTTCGTAAATGTTGTTGTTTTAGGCGGCGAGCCGGTCTTGGGTCAACAGATGAGTGGGGACTTTGCGCAGGTCCCAGACGATTCCGAACCAGGAGAGGACTTTTAGCGTGTAGTAAGTGATATCGATCTCCCACCAGAAGAAGCCCTGGCGCGCCGAGGCCATAAAGTGATGATGGTTGTTGTGCCAGCCTTCGCCGAGGGTGAGCAACGCCAGCAGCCAGTTGTTCTTGCTGGTATCACTGGTTTCGTAGCGCCGCGAGCCGAAAAGGTGCGAGAGCGAATTGATGGTGAACGTATCGTGCCACAGAAGCATCGTGCTCACGCAGAAGCCCCAGATAAACAGCGGCCATCCGCCGATAAGCCACAACACCACCGCCAGGGCCACGGGCGGCACCAGATGGTACTTGTTCAGCCAGCGCAGCTCAGGATACTTGGCAAAGTCCGCGATGTATTCGGTGCGCGTGTCGTTGTACTTGTCCGAAATAATCCAGCCAACGTGCGACCAGAAAAACCCGAAGAGCGTGGGCGAGTGCAAATCCAGCTCCTGGTCCGAATGCCGGTGATGGTGGCGATGATGCGCAGCCCACCACAGCACGCCCTTCTGGGAAGAGGTCATGGCCATGAACGCGATCACAAACTGGAACACGCGGCTGGTCTTGAACGAGCGGTGCGAAAAATAACGGTGATAGCCCGCGGTGACGAAGAACATGCGCACGACCAGCAGCGCCAGGCAGGTGAACAGGTAATACCAGTGGAACGGAATGAAAAAAATCAGCAGCGAGGCGATGTGAACGAGCGCAAAGGGCAAAGAAAGAAGCAGGGAAATCCGCGAGCCGTTCGGCAGCGGTATAGACAAATATCGAGAAGGTGAAGCCATCCGGCAAAATCCTCCGCGTCCAGATTGAGACGCTTATGATTGCATCTTTCCGCGAGCGCAAGAGATCCAGCCGGAACTTCGCGCCACGAATCAACAATTTCAGTGTACGGTTGCCCTAAGGAGCGGTCAAGTGCAACGAGGTACAGGTTGCAATAAATTAGATGCCCGAAGGTACGGGTTCGTTGTGAGCTATCTTACATTAAGCTTCGTTAACTTTGGGCTTCGCTAGCGCTCTGCGCAAGCCCGCAAGAATTCTTTCCGGCGAATATGCTATCGTCCCTGTAGACTCATCAACTTAGGAGCATGGGCCACGGAATTGCCTCGCGGCCACTTACAAAAATGGCTGAACGCCCCGTACTCGTTGGACTCGTCCCGCAGGTCATCGTCATCGAGGAAGGCGACCAGGTATCCTGGATCTCCGACGCGGGCAATTTGCGCGTCGAATTTGATGTGAACCGGTGTCCGTTTTCGTCGAACGTTTTTCAAGCGCCGGCCGGCATGCGGCTGCTCAGCGGCCCGCCTCGCCCGGGAAGCAAGGCGGCCACGTACAAGTACCGCCTGTGGCTGAACGATCAGCTCGTCGGCCATGGCGAGGTCATCCTGCGCGAAAAGTGAGCGCGAGAAAATCAAAGCCTCGGGCGGCCGCGAAGCCCCCTGTACACATCCACTAGTTGGATTTCTTTTTGGGTGCAGCCGCTGCGGCCGCGCCGGACTGCTTCGCGATCACCAGAGTGGAGATTTTTTTATAAGTGGCTGCGGGGACGATCTTCTTGCGCGTCAAATCGGTCTTCATTTTGTAGGGACGGCCGTCGATGACCTTCTGTGCGTAGACGTCGCCGATACCCGGTAGGGCCTTCAGCTGATCCAAGGTTGCCGAGTTCAGGTCCACAAGATCCGCAGCGGCCGGAGCTGCCGCCGCCTTCGAAGTGGACTTCGCGGGGGTAGTCTTCGTCGCAGTCTGCGCATTCGCAAAGGTGACTCCCAACATCAAAACCAATGCAGCCAATAAACTTCTCGCAATTTGTCTCCTCATGTGGTTCTCTCCTTTTTTATAGTTTCCGGGGAATTGTACTGTCTATTCTTTTGCGGCCGCACGATAGCCGGCTTTTTGGGCGTCTCCTTCGGTCATGTACTTGCCCTGTTTCGTCTTTCGATACCAGCGGGTGCAGGGCTTGTGATAGACGCCGGAGTCTGTGTTGACCCAGACCGCGCCAGCGCGGTTTGCCGGAGGCGCCTGCTGAGCGCTTGCTTTCTTTGCGGCGGGAGCGCTCGCGGGAGCCGCGGGCGTGGCGGCGGGGCTGGTGACCGGAGTAGTGGAGGCCGCCGGAGTCGCCGCTGGTGCAGCTGTTGTTGATTTTGCGGGAGTCGTCGCTGGCGCAGCCGCTGGGGGCGCTGTCGCCGCGGGCACAGCCGAAGCCGTGGACTTCTTCGAACGGGTCTTTTTTGGAGTCGCATTATCTGCGGGGGCTGCGGTCCACTGAGCTGTCGCTGGCGCAGCTGACTTTTTCGAAGTGGTCTTTTTCGGAGTGGTAGAGGTACCCGCAGTGGCGCTCTTGTCCGCGGCACTGGCCTTTTTCGTCGTACTCTTTTTCGTTGAAGTCGCCGAGGCCGAATCCGTCTTCTTCTTTTTATTGGCCTTCGCGGCGGTGCTGGAGTCAGGCTGGCTCTGAGCGGCGGGCTGCTGGGCCTCTTGCGCACACACAGTGAAGCTACCTGCAATCAGCAATAAGATGCCGAAGAGGGCGATGTACGTACTTCTCATTGTTTTCATTTTGAAGTCATTCCTTCGTCCGTGGCGGCTGATCCATTCTGCCAAACACACTCGCAGGAGAGTGGCCGGCTTAGGCAGGTGGCATTCAAGTGCGCGTCGCGGGTCTTCCTCGGTGGAATGGGCGCATAATGTCGGAGAGCGCGTGGGAAGTCAAGAAAGAAGAAAATTGTGCCCTATTGCACTGTGCGCAAGTGCATGTGTTTGCGGTGCCCTCGGGCGGGAACTTTAGCGTCACTTTCGAGGAAATTGTAAAGCAGGAGAATTTCTGCTGCCCAGAAGAGCATGGCGGCGTTACTTTGGAGTTTGGCCTTACGTCTTTACGGATGAGAGGGTTTGCCATGGGGATCGTCATGATGATGCACGGGAAACAATTCTATCGATTGAGTCTGTTGTTTTTGCTCGCTGCAACAACTGGCCAAGCGCAGGCGTCCGCGCCTGCTGCAGCGGGTCAGGAACAGGGAGCACCACCGGCAGCAGGCCAGAAACCTGGACGGAACGACGGCCGGGGCCAGCCGTTGCTTGGAAAGATTACGGCGATCACGAAAGGATCCTTGGAGTTGGCCAAACCGGACGGCACAGCGGTGGCTGTGAAGTTTACGGATAAGACGGAATACCGCAAGGACCGGCAAAGCGCAAAACTGGAAGATTTCAAGGTCGGCGACATGGTGTTCGTGCGCGGGGAGGAGAATGCAGATCATACTGTGACGGCACAGATGATTGGGGGACGCTCAGGGGGCGGACCGGAAGGTGGCCGAGGGTCCGGCAGTGGCGGCGGATTCGGCGAAATGGGAAAAGACTTTGTAGTGGGCGAAGTGAAGTCGGTGGACGCACCAAAACTTACGGTGCTGCGACCAGACAACGTAACCCAGACGCTGGAGCTGAACGAGGAAACCTCACTCCGCAGAGGGCGCGAAAGCATCACGATGGCGGACATCCAGCCCGGCGACCACGTGGTGGTGCGTGGAGCTGTACAGAATAATGAGTTTATGCCGAAGAATGTGATGGTTCTTTCTCCCGAGCAATGGAAGCAGCTGGAGGAAATGCGGAAGATGAGCGGAATGGGTCCCGCTGGGAATGCGCAAGCTGGAAGTAAGCCCGCAACCGCGCCAAAAAGCAGTCCGCCGCAGCCGTAGTTCACTCAGGGAGCCCACGATTTGAAGTCGATTGCCCGCGTCATTTTCGTACTGCATTCCTTCGCAATACTTTTTGCGCCAGGATCGCCGGCCCAGGATGCCGTGCCGCCTGCGCCGCAGGCCGCGACGACTCCCGCCGCAGCTCCAGCTTATGAGATCAATGGTTCGGCGCGCAGCGGCAAAACTCCATTGCCGGGAGTGACGGTTACGGCAACCAATACGCTGACGGGGAAAAAGTACGCGGCGGCGACGAACTCCGAAGGAAAATTTGCATTGTCAGGCATCCCGCGTGGGAGATACGTGGTGCGCGTCGAATTCATGGGATTCGCGGCTTTCACCCAAGAAGTCGTGCTGAATCCTGAGAATCCATCCGCGAAAGTGGACGCCGAACTGATTCTGGCTTCTCGCCAGCAGGAACAGTCGAACAACATCAATGCGGCAATGGCGGCTGCGGGCCGGGGATTTCAAAGCCTGGCGATGGACAGCGCGCTCCCTTCGCTTGCCGGCGGAAACTCCGGCTTCGGCGGAGCCGGCGGGCTCGGCGGAGGCCAAGGCAATGGCGAACTTTCAAGCCTTCCCATGAACGGAGCGGGAGCGGAGGGACCAACGGAGTCGGTAAGCATCAGTGGCGCACAAGGACGGACGCAGGACTTTGGCGGGGGGAGCGAAGAAGATCTGCAACAACGGATACAGGAGTTTCGCGACCGCGCGCAACGCGAAGGCGGTGGTGGTTTTGGAGGTGGCGGAGGTGGCGGCTTCGGCGGGCCCGGCGGCGGGATTATCGCCCTTGGCCGGATGCCGAAAGGTTTCAACATCAACCAGCCGCACGGCGTGCTGTATTTCTCTGACGATAACGCGGGATTGGATGCTCGATCGTATTCCCTGACCGGAATTGCATCGCCAAAAGCCGATTACAACCAGGCCCGTTTCGGCGTCAACATCGGCGGGCCACTGAATATCCCCAAGATATTTAACGGTGGCAACAAATGGTTTTTTTTCGCCGGATGGAACGGATCGCGCGGGAGCTCGCCATACGATGCGTTTTCGACGGTGCCGACGCAGGGTGAGCGCGGCGGGAATTTTTCGGCCGCGACGTATAATGACGGCAAGCCTGTTCAACTATTCAACCCTCAGACCGGGCAGCAATATCAATTCAACGGAGTTTCGAACGCGATTGATCCTTCGTCGATCAGCCCCGCGGCAACCGCGCTGCTCCAGTTCATCCCCATGCCGAACATCGCGACGACAGCTTCCGGCCAGAACTTTCACTACGTGACGTCCGCGCAGAGCAATTCCGATACCGTGATGCTGAGGCTGATCCACAACTTCGGCGCAAGCAGTGGTGCGGGACTCGGTCCGTTCGCCGTAGGGGGTGGAGGCGGTGGAGGCAGACGGCGAGCGCAGAACAACATCAATTTTGGGCTGAACTGGTCTCGCAGTTCGAACAACCTGGTGAATCCATTCCCTTCGCTCGCTGGAAGCACGGGAACGCAAGGGCTGAACGCCAGCGCGGGTTGGGTGTACAGCAAAGGGCGCGTGAGCAGCATGTTTCGCGTAAATTACAATCACAATCACGTTCTTACAGCGAACCTGTATACGAACGCGACGGACGTGGCGGGAACCGGAGGCGCGGGAATCATAGGGATCTCGAGCGACCCGTTCGACTGGGGCTTGCCGGGAATCAGCTTCACTTCGTTTGGAGGGCTGAACGATCCGGCAGCGCGGCGCGAATTGGACCAGACTTACTCCATCTCGGAGACGGTTTCGTGGAATCGCGGAAAACACAACTGGCGATTCGGCGGAGACTACCGCCGCATTTTGCAGAGTTTCCGCTCGGCAAGAAATGCGGAGGGCAGTTTTGTATTTACCGGGTTTGCGACGTCACAATACCCGGCCGGGAGCACGCAACCAATAACCGACACGGGTTACGATTTTGCGGACTTCCTGCTGGGTTTCCCTCAGCAAACTTCGCTACAGTCCGGCGCAACTTCCTACAACTTCCGCGCCAATGCGTTTGATTTCTTCGCGCAGGACGATTGGAGGTTCCGTTCGAATCTGTCGTTCAATTTGGGGCTGCGTTACGAATACAACGGACCTTACACGGAGGCCGCCAATCAAATCGCAAATCTGGACGTGGCGCCGGGTTTTACAGCGGCCGTGCCAGTGCTCCCTGGCCGCGCCGGGGCCTTCAATGGAACATTTCCGGCGTCGCTGGTCCGGCCGGACCGCAACAATTTCGCGCCGCGGATCGGGGTTGCCTGGAAGCCGCAGAAGCAGACAGTGGTGCGGACAGGATACGGCATCAACTACAACCTGGCGCAATACGGCATTATGATCCAGAATTTCGCGTTTCAACCGCCGTTTGCGACGACGGAAACGAATGCTACCGACGTCAACGGCTACCTAAGCGCGAGCCGGTTGACGATCGCAACTGGTTTCCCCGCTTCCGGGAACACGGTGACCAACAATTTCGCGGTCAACCCAAACTACCGCCTCGGCTACGTGCAGATCTGGAATCTTGATATACAGCACGAGTTTCCTGGTGGCGTGGTGATGAACGCGGGCTATAACGGCGCGAAGGGAACGCGGCTGGATACGGAGCGCGCGCTGGTGGTCCCCGGCGGCCAGCCATTTGTTTACGAGTCCTCGGAAGGAAACTCGATCCTGCATGCGGCCTCGGTGCGCGTGCGCAAGCGCATGGCCAAGGGACTGGGGCTCAGCGCGCAGTATGTGTTCTCGAAGTCCATCGATGACGCGTCGTCCATAGGCGGCGGTGGAAGCGTTGTGGCGCAAGATGCGTTTGACATCTCAGCGGACCGCGGGCTTTCCAGCTTCGATCAGCGGCACAAATTCACGGGGAACTGGATTTACGATCTGCCATTCGGCGAGAACCGGCGGTTTGTTCCCAAGGGTACATGGAGCCACATACTGGGCGGATGGCAGTGGAGCGGTGATTTCACGGTCGGGTCCGGGCTCTATTTTACCCCGCGCGTGCTGGGGGGAGGGCTGGACATCAGCCGCGGTGTGAGCGGGTCGCTTCGGGCAAACATCGTCGCCGGGCAGCCGATCTCGGTAAGCGACCCGACCACGCTCAAATGGTTCAATACGGCGGCGTTTTGCGCACCGAGCGCCAGCTGCGTCAACCCGAATGGTTCTATTTTTGGCGACGCCGGAAGAAATATTATCGAGGGGCCAGGGCAAGTTTCTTTGAACATGTCGGTCAACAAGACGATCACGATCAAAGAATCCCGCGCGCTCGAGCTGCGCATCTCCGCGAACAACGTTTTCAATACCGTGCGTTTTACTTCCATCAATTCGGTGGTGAATTCATTTACATTCGGAGAGGTCACGGGAACCGGCGGCATGCGGCGCGTGACGATGACCGCGCGCTTCCGGTTCTGAAGGAAGATGAATATGGGGATTCCGAGAAAGACATTTTCGACCTTAACAGCAGCGGGCCTGCTTTTGCAGGCGACGCCAGTGCTTGCCCAGCAGACGGGACAAGCCGGAGCGAGCGAATCGCGCATCCAGGTTACGAGCGAACTCGTATTGGTGAATGTGGTCGCACGCGACAGGAAGGGGAACCTCGTTCGCGATCTGAAAAAGGGAGACTTCACGGTCTTTGAGGATGGGAAGAAGCAGGAGATTTCCACTTTCGATTTCGAGAATGTAGACGAGCTGGCAACCGCCGGCGCCGCGGAAGCAACCGTCTCGGGTGCAGCCGGACCGGGCACGCTACTGCGCTCCGCAAAGAAAGCGGCACCGTCGCTCGACGCGCGCGACCGGCGATTGATTTTGCTCTTTTTTGATTTCTCGGCGATGGATCCGGAACAGATCGAGCGATCCGTCGATGCCGCCAAGAAATTCGTCGATACAAAGATGCAGACCGCCGATTTGATAGCGGTGGTCTCACTGGCCACGAACATGCGTGTGGACCTGGATTTCACGGACGACAAGACCAAATTGCTGGCGGCGCTGACCGCGTACAATTCCGGACAAGGCCAGGGTTTCGAAAACGGCAGCACGGGAAGCGCGGAGGGCGCCGCGGAAACAAGCGGGGCCTTCTCGGCTGACGATACGGATTTCAACACGTTCAGCGCCGACCGCAAGCTCCTGGCGCTGCAGTCGCTCATGCAGGCGCTTGGCAGACTCCCGCAGAAAAAGAGCCTGATCTATTTCAGCAATGGAATCAGCCAATCGGGCGTGGACAACCAATCGGCCCTGCGCGCCACGACCGCGGCGGCGGTGAAAGCAAACGTATCAATTTATTCGCTGGATATCCGCGGCCTGCAGGCGTTCCCGCCGGGAGGAGAAGCGCAATCGGCCAGCTTGCACGGGCAATCGGCTTATTCGGGGGCCTCCGTGCTGAATGATCTAAGTGGGAACGCCGCTTCGCAGGAAACACTCGCGACACTTTCGTCGGACACGGGCGGCAAGGCGTTTTTCGATTCGAATGATTTTAGCGGGGTGTTCTCGCAGGTTCAGAAAGACAGTTCGGCGTACTACGTTCTCGGCTTCACGAGCAACAATCCTCTGAAGGACGGAAAATTCCGGCGACTCAAAGTGCAGGTCAACCGCTCGGACCTGAAGCTCGATTTTCGCGCGGGTTATTACGCGGGACGCGATTTCGAACACTTGAACCGCGCCGACCGCGAGCAGCAGCTCGAGGACGAGCTGGACGCCCAACTACCGCGGGTCGACGTGCCACTGTACGCCGGAGCGGCGTACTTCCGGCAGGACGACGCCCACTATTATCTTGCGGTTTCGCTGGTGATTCCGGGCTCGCAGATACCGTTCGTGACGGAGAAAGACAAGGATAACGCGACCATCGACATCATCGGGGAAGCTCTCGGGGGCGGGAAGTTGCGTGTTGGCCAATTGCGCGACACCGTGAAGCTGGCCGTGGAGAGCACGCGGCAGGTGCGCCGCAAGAACGTTCAGTACAACACGGGCTTCGTACTCGCTCCGGGCAGCTACCACCTGAAGTTTGTCATCCGCGAGAACCAGTCGGGCCGGATGGGTTCTTTCGAGACGGACGTGCAAATCCCCGACCTTCGCAAGATGCCGCTGAAAATGAGCTCGGTGGTGCTGAGCAGCCTGCGCGCTCCGGTCACGAGCAAGAAAAATGGAGCGAATCCACTCGTCCGGGACCAGATGGAACTGGTTCCCAACATTACGCATGTTTTCACTCCCGACCAGCATCTCTACTTGCAGTACGAGGTATATGATGCGGCAAAAGGAAAGAATCCGGCGCCTGCGGCGGCCGCTAGCCAGAATGGGACGGCCAAGGATGTGCAGGCGGCCAGGCCACCGAAAGACAGCATCCGAGTTTTCACGAGCATCGAGTTTCTTCAGGGCGCTACAAAGATTTACGAATCAAAACCGGTGGTGGCGAACGAAGTGACGTCTCAGGAACGCAAGGCGGTCATTTTCCAGATGGATTTGCCGCTGCAGGCTTTGAAGCCGGGGCTATACCTGTGCCAGGTGAACGTGATTGACGACGTGGCCGGAAGCTTTTCCTTTCCGCGGCTGCCACTGCTGATCCGCGAAGCCGTGCCAGCGGCGGCGAGCAAAGCTGGGGATTGAAACCTATCGGGCAAAAGTGTTGAGGCAGAGAAGCGGTTCAAAATAGGAGACTTAGGACCCACCGCCAGCAGCCGCACTTCGAGACATTTCGACGGATTCGGCCAAGCCCCGGCGCATCGGCCCCAGGACGAACGCAGGCACTTCGCGCTCCGGAGTCAACGATACGTTGGTAGCTTTTCCGGGGAATTCCGTGCGGCGGTCCAGCCGCAAACCCGCTTCTTTCAGAAACTCAGCCGAAAAACCCATGTCTTCGGCGCGGTCCACACCCCAAAACCACAGCTTCTCTTCCTGGCGCTGGAGGAAATCCAGAGCTTCTTCGAGTTTTTTCATGGCGCGGTCGAATGAGGAAGCCAGGAAATAGATGCTCAACGTCCACGCATGCCGGGGGTAGTGGACCTGGATGCGGACGCAGTATTTCCCCGACTGGTTTCGGTCGATGCTGCAGCGGTAGTCGTTACGAACGGCGGAAGTGCGGGCTGGCATGTTGGTATCACCGATCTGTGGAGTCCTGGCGCTGGGTGACCATGATTGCTTCTGCTCCGAATTCTGGGCGCTGGCCCCGGAATCCAATATCAGCTGAACAACGGCGTTTCGGGCCCAATTCGGTTTCAAGGAAGACACCAATAGGATATCGGGACGCGCGAAGAAAGACAAGCGTACCGCATCAAACCTATAAGTCTTTTATTTTGTGTTATTTAGACTAGCCAAAAGTGCCGAAGGCCTTCAGTTTATCGGGCATGAGCTTTAGCTTGCCTTCCTGTTTCAAGCGGGTGTCCAAGGCCGTCCGGAAGGCGTCAAAGGCCAGGCTCCGCTTGGATTGGAGGAGCTCTTCGGTCAACTGCTTCTTTTGTTTGTCAAAATCGGCAGGGTTGGCTTCTGTTTTCTCGGCCACGCGATAAACCAGCCAGTTCTGTCCCAGGCTCAAGGGAGCGGCCACATCGCCAGCTTTCAGGTTGAAGGCTGCGCCGACCTGCTTGCCACTCGCCGCGCCGGAGATGGACCCATCGCGCGCGATGGGATCACTCGTTTTCTGCTCCAGGCCGAGAGATCGGGCGGTGGCATCGAACTTCTCACCCGCCTTGACGCGCTTAATCAGTTCTTCCGCTTTGCTCTTTGCGATTTCCGTGGACATTTCGCGCTTGAGATCGGCGATGACACGGTCGTGGACCTCCTCGAGCGAACCCTGGTGTGCCGGCTGGATCGACTTCACGGACAGAACGACATAGCCGCGATCGGTTCGAACCGGCGGGTTCAGCTCACCTATGCGCAAGAGGAAGATCGCATTCTTGGCTTCCTGCGAATTCGCAAGCTCCAACAGGGGGTCGGTCGCGCTGATGGGCCGCGTTTCGCCCACCGTCAGGTGATATTGTTTGGCCAGATCGTCCAGGGATATCTTGTTGGACTGGCGGATTGCGGCGGACAACTGGTCCGCCGTGCCGCTGGCTTGCTTCTCAGCCTGATCGAGCAAGAGGGTTGGGCGCAGCGAATCCTTCACTTCCTCGAACGGCTTGGTGTGAGCCGTCTCCTTTTCCACTACCTTGATGATGTGGAAGCCGTACTGCGTCTTGACCAGCTCCGAGACTTGGCCCGGGTTGAGACTGAAGGCTGTCTTTTCGAACTCCGGGACGGTCTGACCTTGAGTGATCCAGCTTAAGTCACCGCCCTTATCCTTCGATCCCGGGTCCTCGGAGTACTTCTTCGCCAGGTCTTCGAACTTGCCGCCCTTTTTGACCTGTTTTAGAACGTCCTCGGCCTTTTTCTTGATCTCCTCGACTTCGGCGTCCGGCTTTCCGACGGTCATGAAGAGAATGTGCTCGACGTGAACGCGGTTCGGCACTTGATATTGCCGAATGTTGGCCTGATATTGCTGCTTGAGTACGTCGTCGGAAATTTGAACGTTTTGTCGGATCTGGTTTACGTCCACAAGCGCGTAGCGCGCCACACGGCGTTCGGGCACCTGGTACTTCGACTTGTTCTTTTCGTAGGCGGCGCGGATTTCCGCCTCATCAGGCGAAATCTTGCCTTCCAGGTCTTCCGGCTTGATCAGTGCGTAGTCCAGCTTGACCTTTTCATTCTTGAAGCGGAACTCATCCTGAAGCTCGGCGGGGCCGACACTGATCCCATCAGTCACGAGCTTGCGGAATTTTTCTTCAAGCAAGCCCTGACGGATCAGCTCTTCGAACACAGGCACGGTCAGTTGGAAGCGCGCCTGGACTTCGGCCGAATAGCGGTCCATGCCGACAAACGTGCCGCCATTGAATGCCGTCGGAACGAACTGGCGAATGCGGTCGGCGCGCTCCTGATCGGACACGACAATTCCGAGGCGCTTGGCTTCATATTCAATCTCTTTTTCGAAAATGAGCTGCTTCAGGATCTGCTGGGCGTACAGGGCTTCGAGGGGCTTCATATTCGGATTCCGCTGCTCGAGCTGACTGAGCTGCTGGCGCACGTCTTGCACACTAACCGACTCATCCCCGATCTTCGCGACGGTATCCGTGGAGACCTCACCGCTGACCGGCGACTGAGGAACGAGATACAGCAGCATGCTGCCCCCCAGGACCAGGACGACGGCCCCGAGAAGGATGCGATACCCAAGTTTGCTTGTATCTTTTGTTCCAGCCATCCGATGAATCTCCCGCGTCAGTAGACAAACTTAAGATTATAGGAGATATAGGCACGCGCCTCAAATACAATTCCAATGGTCTTTTCCCCCAGGTCACGAGGATTCCTGAGAATCGGTCTTTAGGCATCCCTTTGCACCGCCCAAGCGATGCAAGCCATAAAATAGTAGACTGGCAAGAGTGGGCCACCGGAGCCGGGGGAGCGGCTCGTGCGGGTGCGCTATTTGCAATTTGAATACGCGCCGCTCCGCAATTTAGGCGCGCGCAAACCACTGTGTTAGATTGAAAAATTGGAGCTTTCACAGCAGTTGCACCCATGACCACACAAGCACCCATCGACCCAAGGCACGAGCTAGGCCAGCAAAAGGTCCCGCGTGTCGAAGTATATTGGAGGGCGGTCACCTACAAGACGGTGGTGGGGTACAGCTGTTTGGGCGTGGCGATCCTATTCGGCGGATTGTATCTGGCCAAGCCCGATTGGTACTCCTTCGTCTACAAGAAATTCACTAACGCCGTGAACAACGCCGTGAGCAATGGTGACGCGGAACCTGCAGGGACCGACCAGAAAAAAGCAAAATTCGTCAATCTTGACGGCAAAGTCGAAGTCAAAAAAGTTGATTCAGTCAAATGGGCCGACGCGGACTTCCGCACCTCGCTCGACAAAGGCGATCAAATAAAGACGGGTCCGGATGGAGACGCACGTATCACCTTCGCCGATGGTACGACCTACACGATGAAGCCTGATTCGCTGGTCGTCGTAGAAGAAAACTCCACCGAGAGCAACAGGCCGAGCAGCTCGGGCATCGGCATCACGACTGGTACCGTGGATTGGGCAACGCCCACCTGGACATTGGCAGAGTCTAAAGCGCAAGTCCGGGTCGAAGACACAAAGGCCCAGCTAGGCTCGAACAGCCGCGGTGCGGTGAAGGCGGACCCCGAGAATAAGTCGAGTGAAATCGTGGTCTCGAGCGGCAGTGCGCAGGTGCAGCGTGGCGCAGAAAAGATCGACCTCGCGGCGTTCGAGAAGGTAACAATTCCGAGCGGAGGGGCGATTCAGAAATCAAGCGTTCTGGCGCCTCCCGATCTCATCGAACCGTTGAACCTCGCGCCGATCATCGTGGAAAACCCAAAGACCTCGCCGGTTCGATTCGAATGGAAGCCCGTTCAGGATGCCGTATCCTATACCCTGCGGGTCAGCACCACCGCGATGTTTACGAAGACCGTGAAGGAAGTACCAAAGGTCAGCGGAACGGCCGTGGAGATCACCGGGCTCGATCCCGGCGACTACTTCTGGAACGTCACGGCGACGGACGGAAAGAAACAGACCAGTGAAGTCAGCGCCATTTTCAAATTTACGCTCGTCGCGCAGGGCAAGTCGCAGGAAATGGTTCTTGAGATAACCAGCACGCAAGTAGTTGGACATTCGGCGGAGATCGTGGGCCGGACGGAACCCGGCGCGGCTTTAATTGTGAACGGCCAATCCGTGCCGAACATCGCGCCGGATGGCAATTTCCGGCACTTCACTGAGCAGCTTGCTCCGGGCCAGCATACAATCTCGATTATCGGATCGAATCGCCGGGGAGGAACGGCGATGAAACAAGTTTCCATCGTGGTTCCGAAGTAAGAGCTCCGAAGAAAGACCCAAGCGCCTTTGCGCTGGTCGTGGTGTCCGGAGACAATAGCTGGCGGAGCTGGCCGCGGTGAGGCCAGCGCTATTGCCGGCCGGACAGCGGAGAGTCTTTCTCCGCAGGGGGATGTAGGGATGAATAAGAACGGTTACAACATGAGGTCGGTGTTCAGTCTGTTTTCTTCCGACCTCGCCATCGATCTGGGCACCGCGAACACACTGGTGTTTGCGCACGGCAAAGGCATTGTGGTGAATGAGCCTTCGATTGTCGCCATCAACAAGGCCACAGGAGAAGTCGTGGCCGTGGGCCGCGAAGCAAAAGAGATGCTCGGGCGCACGCCGGGAAACGTCGTGGCCATCAAGCCGATGAAAGACGGGGTCATCGCCGATTTCAAGGTCACCGAAAAGATGCTGACCTATTTCATTCAGAAGGCGCACAACCGGCGCGTGCTGGTGCATCCGCGAATCGTCATCGGCGTGCCGAGCGAAATCACCCCGGTGGAAAAACGCGCCGTGCAGGACTCTGCCTATCGCGCGCGCGCCAGCGAAGTGTTTCTCGTCGAGCAGGCCATGGCCGCGGCGATTGGCGCCGGGCTGCCGATTGAAGAGCCCTCCGGCAACATGGTGGTGGACATCGGCGGCGGTACCACGGACATCGCGGTCATCTCCATGAGCGGGATTGTCTATTCACGGTCCGTGCGCGTGGCCGGCAACGAGATGGACGAAGCGGTCATGCAGTATCTGAAGCGCAAGTACAACCTCCTCGTCGGCGAACGCACGGCCGAGCAGATCAAGATGGAGATTGGCTCCGCGTATCCACTGGAAAAACCGCTTACGATGGAAGTGAAGGGCCGCAACTTAATCGAAGGCGTGCCGCGGACGGTCACCATCGACGACAGCGAAATTCGCGAATCGCTGAGCGAATGCGTCGCGACCATTGTGAACGCGGTGCGCGTCGCGCTGGAGCGCACGCCTCCGGAGCTTTCCGCCGACATCAGCGACCGCGGCATCGTCCTGACGGGCGGCGGCGCGCTGCTGAAGAATCTGGACAAGCGGATTCGCGAGGAGACCGGCTTGCCGGTATCGATTGCGGATGATCCGCTGGCGTCGGTGGTGCTCGGCACGGGAAAAATGCTGAGCGACTTCAAGCTGCTGCGCCAGGTTTGTATCGATTAGGAGAACAGTTTTCTAGGTTTTGCGCTGGGGCTGTCAGTCTTGCGAGGCCCGGACGAGGCAACGTTGTCCGACGTCGCATTGCAACTGAACACTGGCAACTGAGAACTTGCAAGACGAGCTACCAGTCACTAGTCACCAGTCGCTAGTCACCGGGCGCTCCAGCAAATACCAAGTGAAGATCGCCCAATGGTCGCCATTCCTTCTCGCCACAAATCGCTGGTCCTGCTCGCCGGAGTCATCGTGTTGCAGGTGCTCATGCTCGCGGTGCAGATCAAGCGCGACTCGGAGGGACGGCTGATTCGCGTCTGGACGGTCGGCGCGGTTTCCCCCTTTGAACGTGCCGGCTCCTCGGGTTTCGGTTGGTTTCGCACCACGTGGCGCCACTACTTCGCGCTGCAAAACACGACGAAGGAAAATGAGCAGATTCGCCGTGAGAACGATGGGCTGAAACTTCAAATCTCGCAGCTTCAGGGCAAAGCCGCGGAGGCCGACCGCCTGGCGGTATTGCTGAATTTCCGCCAATCGCACGCGGGGGTCCCCATGATCGCGGCGCGGGTGATTGGCACGGGAACCGCGAGCCTGACGATTCAGCTGGACCGCGGAGAGCGCGACGGCATCCGGAAAGACATGGGAGTTATCACTCCGGATGGCGTGGTCGGCAAAGTCGTCGAATCCTATCCGAATGCCTCGCAGGTGCTTCTGCTGACGGACAAGGAGAGCGGCGTTGGCGCGATGTTGGCCGATTCCCGCACTCAGAGCCCCGTTGGAGGCCAGGGTGAGCCTCTGCTGGTCATGAAATACGTACCGAACGACGACACGGTCAATCTCGGGGAACGCGTCATCACCAGCGGCATGGACCGCATCTTCCCGCGCGATCTCCCGGTGGGTACGGTCGCGGAGATCAAGTCCGGCAATCCGTTCAAGCAGATTCGCATCAAACCGGCAGCAAATCTCGAGCGCCTGGAGGAAGTGCTGGTTCTTCTGTCGCTCCGTCCTCTCGAGATGAAAAATGAAGAAAATACTGGAGACTCTCAGCCGCACGCGCCTGGCGCAGTGAATCCGCCTCCGGCGGCCAGACGATGAACGAGGCATTTGATATCCGCGGCGAATCGCACATCGAAGTTCACAAGTTTCGCGCGGGCGCCATCATCATCGCCACGCTGCTGGCTCTGGTGATCCAGGCAGCGTTTCCGGTTCATTTTTCGAAGGCAGCGATCCTGGATTTGCCATTGCTGGTGACAATTTATTTCGGTCTCAGCCGGCGCAATCCCTCCACCGGACTTTTGCTGGGCATGGTCATCGGTCTCCTGCAGGACAGCCTCAGCGGCCCGACGGTTCCGCTGGGGCTCTACGGAATCGCGAAAACCATCATCGGGTATCTCGCTTCCTCCATCGGCGCGCGGCTGGATACGGAGCATCCCGCGGCGCGGTTCGCGCTCACCGCCACTTTCTTCGTGGCGCATCAAGGCCTGTTGGTTCTTACGCGGCGCATTCTGCTGGCGCAGCCGGAGTCTTGGCTTAACGTGCATCTCTTCATCGCCGCCCTCGTCAACGCGTTCGTCGCCGTGTTCCTCTTCCTTCTGCTCGATCGCCTCCGCAGGAACTAGCGATTCGTCACACTCTGGTCGCCAGCAGATCGTTGATTGAGTTCATCGTTGTTTATTGGGCGAGAAGAAATTGTTTGAATTCGTCGTAGGAACCCGGAATGGGCAGCGAAAGCTTGTCAAGTTTCAAGTAGGCGGCGAGGCGATCGGGCAGCGGGGGCGCCGTGCCGATAGCCTTCTTCACTACATCAGCAAATTTCGCGGGATGAGCGGTGGCCAGCACCAGGCCCTGCGCTGGCTCCGGATGCTCGCGCTTGTAAGCTTCCCAGCCGAGTACGCCAACGGCGGTGTGTGGGTCGGCGATATAGCCAAAGCGATCGTGGAGCACCTTCATCGCGGCGAGCGTTTCTGCGTCCGTCGCACCGTGGCCCCAGATTTCCTTCTGCACGTATTCGAGGCGGTTGCGGCACAAATCGAGCAACCGCGGAAAATTATTTGGATTGCCTACGTCCATGGCATTCGAA
>WNFS01000830.1_pt1 | contig 22761 bp, 21 predicted proteins | sample 5400141 | NCBI WGS metagenome assembly WNFS01 (sample SAMN13153358, study PRJNA577476) | soil metagenome | isolation source: 60 cm saprolite under Madrone tree | place: USA:California | collected 2016-06-14
GATCTACCTGGATCTCGTGTCCGGGCGAATCGTAGAGGCCCCAGCGCTTGATGTATGCGCCGACGCTGCCGGCGCCCTGAGGGGTCGCGCCCTGAGACACGCCGCTCAGCGCGATGGTGGCGTGGATGCTTCGGCCACCTACCCAGTGGGTGTGGTAGATGACGAAGACCTTCGGCGTGTACGCGATCGTGTGCATATAAAACGTCTCGATGCTCTGGATCACGGCGGCTCCTCCATGGCGCTACCCGAGGATCGGCGCTTGCCCGACCTTGCCGCGCGAGGCCAGATACAGCTGCACGGTGTCCCCATGGTCGAAGGCCAGGGTGGGCAAGGGCGGCAGTCTGTCGATGGGGACCCACTCCACGGCGGAGGACTCTCCGTCCGGCTCGCCGACCTTTCGAAGTGGAGTGACCACAAAGTCGAAGGCGACGTTCTGACGATCTTCATGCGGTCGATCGGGCCTCGAGTTGATACGCATGAGGGCGGATACCTGTCCGTCCCACCCCGTCTCTTCTCGCAGCTCGCGCAGAATGCCGTCGCTCAATGACTCGTCCCGATCCAGGAAACCGCCGGGGAGTCCCCATTTGCCACCCTCGAGCAGATGGGGCGCGCGCCGCACCAGCAGGAGCGCGCCGTCTCTCTCGACTATGGCGTGGACGACGACGTGACGCAGGGAGGCCCGCGAGCCATTTTCGAACGTGCAGTTGATCATCTGGCAGGTGTCCTCACTTCGGCCGCAGATCCTTGAATCTGGGCATCACCTCGCGCGCGAGGAGCTCCAACGAGTGGCGCCATGCCTGCGGATTCTCCGAGTAGTCGAAGCAGAAGAGGAGCAGCGTGCCGAAGCCGCCCACCTCGTCGTAGATCGCCTGTAGCCGCTCGGCCACCGTGGCCGGCGAGCCGACGAGCCAGTTGTGGCGGGCGCAGTACTCCGGGGTGACGTCCGAGTCCGGCACGTCCGGCCGGTGCTTCAGGAACTCCGTGAATCCGAATGACGCCAGGAGCGGCAGGAAGTACTCCGACATCATGCGGCCCATCATGCCGCCGGCGGACAGCCGCATGGCCTCCGCGTCGGTGTCCGCGATGAAGATCTCGCGCACGAGACGCCAGTCCGCGCGCTTCGGGGTGCGGCCGGTCCTGGCCGCGCCGATCTCCACGGACTCCCAGTGGCTCGCGACGTAGGTGGGGTTGAGATTCAGGCTCATCGGCCAGTAGCCGCGCTCGCCGGCCAGCTTGAGCGTGTCGGAGCCCTTGCTCACTCCCGCCACGCCGATGGGCGGATGCGGCTTCTGCAGCGGCTTGATGTGCGGCCCCAGCGTGTCGAGCAGTGTGCCCGTCTTCGTGACGTGCCAGTACTTGCCCTGGAAGTCGAACTCGGCTTCGTCGCTCCACAAGCGCAGGATGATCTCGAGCGCCTCGCGCGTCATCTCGCGGTGCTGGCCGGCGGTGCCGTCGACGTTGAACATGGCCCAGTCGCTGGGCAGGCCGCTGGCCGCCACGCCGAAATTGAGCCGCCCCTGCGCGAGATGGTCGAGCATCGCGACGCGGTTGGCCAGCTCGGCCGGGTGGTGATACGGCATGAGGAAGCCGCCGGGGCCGATGCGCATGCGGGTCGTCTGCATCAAGGCCTGCGCCACGAGCAGGTCGGGCGCGGGGTGGGGCTCCCAGGGCGCCGTGTGATGCTCGCCTATCCACGCCTCGCTGAAGCCCAGCTCATCGGCCCAGCGGAGCTGCTGGAGATCCCATTGATGGCCGTCGTAGAGGTTTCGCTCGGGCGGATGCGAGGGCATCGTGAAGAGTCCGTAGTCCATGGGGGCGCCTCCTGCCCGGAGTGTAGCGCAGGCAGGCGAAACCGGGTACTGTCCCGGCAGGAGGATCGGCCATGAACCTGCGCCTCACGTCCCGACCGCTCCTGACGCTGGTGTTGCTCCTGCACCTGCTCGCGGCGCCGGCTGCAGCCCAGCCGAGCGGCACCATGACGTGGGGGGTCCACGTGACGCTCGCCACGCGCTGGCTCGACACCTCCGAGACCGAGTCGGACATCACGCCGTTCATGATCCTCTACGCGCTTCACGACGCGCTGGTCAAGCCGATGCCCGGCAATCTCAATTCGCCGTCTCTGGCCGAGTCGTGGACCATGTCCAAGGACGGGCGCACCTGGGAGTTCGGCCTGCGCAAGGGCGTCCGCTTCCACAACGGAGATCCCGTGACCGCCGAGGACGTCAAGTTCTCCTTCGAGCGGTACCGCGGCGCCGCGGCCACGCTGTTCAAGGACAAAGTGCGCGAAGTGCAGATCGTGGACCCGACCCACGTTCGCTTCTTACTTAAAGACCCGTGGCCCGATTTCATGACGTTCTACGGAACGAGCGCGTCCGCCGCCGGCTGGATCGTGCCGAAGAAATACGTGGAAAAGGTCGGGGAGGATGGCTTTCGCAAGGCGCCCATCGGGGCAGGACCGTACAAGTTCGTGAGCTTCCAGCCGGGCATCGAGCTGGTCCTGGAGGCTTTCGACGGCTACTGGCGCAAGGTTCCGAGCGTCAAGCGCCTGGTCTTTCGCAGCATTCCCGAGGAATCGACGCGGGCGGCGGCGCTCAAGCGCGGCGACATCGACGTGACCTACCTGCTCAACGGCCCCATCGCGGCCGACGTGAAGCGCACGGCGGGCCTGACGCTGACCGCGATGCGGACCAACGGAGTCCTGTGGGTCGAATTCCCCGAGCAGTGGACACAAGGCTCGCCGTGGGCGGACCGGCGCGTGCGGGCGGCCGCGAGCCACGCCATCGACCGTCAGGCCATCAACGAGGCCGAGTCACTCGGCTACTCGGCTCCGACGGGCAACATCGTGCCGCGGCACCAGGAGTTCGCCCTGGCGATCGATCCGCTGCCATACGATCCCAAGCGGGCGAGGGCGCTCCTGGCCGAGGCCGGCTACCCGAACGGCTTCGAGGCGGGTGAGCTGACGCCGTTTCCGCCCTACACCGGGATGGGCGAAGCGATCGTCAACTACTTCGCCGCCGTCGGGATCAAGACGCACCTCCGCACGATGGAGCGCGCGTCGCTGCTCTCGGCGTGGCGCGACAAGAAGATGCGCGGCGTTTTCGTCGGCGCCACCGGATCGGCGGGCAACGCGTCTACGCGCCTCGAAGCCTTCGCCACGGCCAAGGGCGGCCTCGCCTACGGCACGATTCCTGAAGTCGAGACCTTGTTCGCGAAGCAGATCCAGGAGATGGACCGCAAGAAGCGCGAGGAGATGTTGCATCAGATCCAGCGCATCCTGGCCGACCGCGTGACCTACGCGCCGATCTGGGAGAACGGCTTCATCCGTGCCTTCGGGCCGCGGGTCGAAGAAGCCGGTCTCGCGCTGATCCAGTCCTTCCCCTACTCGGCGCCCCTCGAAGAGGTGCGGCTGAAAAAGCAGTAGCGCCTTGGATCTCCGCTCAGAGCGCGCGCAGGCGCGGCAGGACTTCCCGGGAGAACATCTTGAGCCCCTTGGTGGCTTCCTCGTGCGTCATGAAGCCGGAGCGGCCGGCAAGGACGAGATGCTCGTAGGGACCCACCCTCTCGCGGTGCTCCATGATCTGGCGGTACACGGTGTCAGGATTCCCCGCGAACATGAGTCCCTTCGCGATCGCCTGCTCGGCGGTGAGACCCATCAACGCCGCGGCGGGACGCGCCGCGAGCGGAGCCCCGGGCCGCGGCCTCGTGCGATAGAGGCCGGGGGCGGCTTCAGGCTTCATCGCCCCGGGCAGAAACTTTCCGTACTGCGGGGCAGACTTCAAGCCCGTGTTGAGAAACCACAGGAGCTTGCTGCCTACCCTGACGCCTTCTGCGTCGGTATCGGCGGTGTACACGAACGCCGTGTGACCGAAGCGATCAGGGCCGGGCGCGGGCAGCCCGGCGTCCACGCGGGCCTGCCGGTACGCCGCCCACGCCCGCAACGTCTCCTCGATGCTCCGAAACACCATCACGTTCACGATGCCACGCCGTCCGAGCTCCGCCGACGTCACCGGATCACCGGTGGCCGCCCACAGCGGCGGATGTGGCTGCTGCCACGGGCCGGGCCAGATGTTGACGTGGCGATGCGTGAAGTACTTCCCCTCCCAGCTGAACGGTCCTTCGCGATGCGTGAGCGTCTTGAGAATGAGGTCGATGGCTTCCCAGAATCGGTCCACGATGCCGATGGGGTTCGCGTTGCCTGACGCCATCTCCGAGCCGCCCGACTTCACGAACCCGATCTCGAGACGTCCGCGCGTGATCACATCCGCCATCGCGTATTCCTCGGCCACGCGAACGGGATCCTTGCGCACGGTGATCAGCGTACCGAGGCTCAGGATCCGCACGTTCTTCGTCTGCCGCGCGAGTACGCCGAGGATGAGCGGGCTCGCGCCGAAGAGGCAGTTGATGCCGGCGTGATGCTCGTTGGACACGACGTTGATTCCGATGTCGTCGCAGAGCAGATATTCGTCGAGCGCTTCCTCGAAGAGATCGGCGGAGCGCTTGGGGTCGCAGTACTTGTTGGGCAGGCTCGCGCGCACGGAGTCCACGCTCTCGAGCACGTGCTGAGGAACGAAGGGGTATGGGTTTTCGTTCAGGTACCACGCCTGCATGGCCGCACCTCCCTCGCCTCCGCGCTCACTGACGCAAGAATGCCACGACCCGTTCCGCGAAGGCAACGGACTGCTCGATCTCCGGATGATGCCCCGCGGCCTCGATCACCTCGAAGCGAGCGCCCGGAATGAGCGCGCTGTACGCGCGCCCGTAGGCCGGCTTCACCACGCCGTCGCTGGCACCCCACAGGGCGAGCGTGGGGACGGCGATGCGCGGAAGCCAACGCTTGAGCCGTGGATTGTGCATGTAAGGGTCCCAGGCGTAGAGGCAGAGCGCGTCGCGATTGCGCGCGTGCGCGACGAGGGCGTCGTCCGACATCGCGTCGTAGTCCGGCGCCCACTTCGCGGGGTCGTGCCAGCGCCGACGCTCCACCACCGCCGGCGCCGTGTTGAACAGATCGAGGATGTCGGGGGTCTCGCGATCGCTCACCTTGATGCCGACGGCGCCGACGAGGACGAGCTTGTCGAGCCGGTGGGGGCAGGTCGCCGCGATCTCGGCGGCCAGCCAGCCGCCGAACGACAGGCCCATCAAGGTCACCTTCGCGTAGGAGAGATGATCGAGGAGGTCGAGGTAGAGGCGCACGAGGTCATAGACCGTCTCGAAGTCGTCTGGACGCGGGGCGTGCCCGAAGCCCGGATGCGTCGGGGCCAGGATCTCCGCGTGCGCGGCGAGCAATTCGAGCACCGGCGCGTCGGGCTCGACGGGCGCCAGCCCGTGCAGCAAGAGGAGCGGAGGACCGGCGCCCCCGCGCAGGATCTGGAGGTCGACTCCGCGGAGCGAGAGTCGCTCGGCCGCGAGCATCAGAAGATTCCCAAGTGTTGACGCAGGTCCACGCCGCTCTGGCGGAGCTCGGTGGCGGAGGCGTCGATAACGACCCGACCCGTATTCAGGACGACGATCTCGTCGGCAACGTCGAACACCAACTTCGCGTTCTGCTCGACGAGGACGATCGAGAGTCCTTCCGCCTTCAGGCGATGGATCGTCGCCATCACCTCCGCGACGAGCTGCGGCGCGAGGCCTTCCGAGGGCTCGTCCATCAGCAACACGCGCGGATTGGACATCAGCGCGCGCCCGATGGCGAGCATTTGCTGCTCGCCTCCGGACAGTGACCCGGCGAACTGATGTTGGCGCTCGTGCAAGCGCGGGAACAGCTGCGTCAACGTCTCGAACGTCCACAAGGCCGGCCCGCCGCGCGGCGTGCGCGCGGCCACCATCAGATTCTCGCGCACGGTGAGGCTCCGAAACACACGGCGGCCTTGCGGGACGAGCGCCACGCCCTGGGCGGCGATCGCCTCGGGCGCGCGGCCGGTCACCGGCCGGCCGAACACCGCGATGACGCCATGGCGGGGCGGCAGCCAGCCGACGGTCACGCTCATCGCGGTCGACTTGCCGGCGCCGTTACGCCCCAAGAGGCCGAGGAGCCGCCCCTCGCCGAGGCGTAGTGACACGCGATGGAGCACGTGGCTGTCGCCGTAGAAGGCGTCGACGTCGCTGAGGGAGAGGGCATCACTCACCGAGGTAGATCTCCCGCGTGCGCGGATGCGCCACCACCTCGGTGCGCGTGCCCTCCATCACCACTTCGCCGAAATGCAGCACGCTGATGCGCTCGGCGAAATCGAGGGCCACGTCCATGTCGTGCTCGATCATCACGATGGTCACGTCGCGCGGGATGCCCGTCACCAGCGCGAGCACGTCGCGGCGCTCCTCGATGGAGAGTCCGGCGAACGGCTCGTCGAGCAGCAGCACGCGTGGATTCTGGGCGAGGGCCATCGCGATCTCGACGCGGCGGCGCTCCCCGTATGACGTCTGCGTGAGCGGGCGCTCCGCGAGGTGATCGAGGCCCACGCGCGTGAGGACGGCGCGGGCGGCGGCGACGAGCGCCGTCTGGCGGTCGAGGCGCACGAACGGGCTCCAGCGGAGTGGCATGAGGGCGAGGAGTGAGAGCATCACGTTGCGCGACAGCGTGTCGCGCGGGAAGAGCGTGATGATCTGGTAGGTGCGGCCGATGCCGAGGTGGGCGCGCCGGCGGGCCGGCACGCGCGTGATATCGGCGCCGAACAGGGTGATGGCCCCATGGTCGGGTCGCAGCTCCCCGGTGATCAGGTTGAACAGCGTCGTCTTCCCCGCGCCGTTCGGGCCGATGATGAGACGCCGCTCCCCCGCCTCGACCGCCAGGTCCACCGCGGCGGTCACGCGGAGCCCCCCGAAGTGCTTCTCGAGGCCGCGCACGGCGAGCGCGCTCACCGGCTCGTCTCGTCTCGCGTGGCGGTGGTGGCCATCCGGGGCCCGGATCGAAGGACCACGCTCACCCGCCGGGCGAGTCGCGCCACGCCCGGCACGAGGCCGTCCGGCATGAAAACCACGATGATCACGAACACCGCGCCGAGGACGAAGTTCCAGCGCTCGATGTATGCGCTGGCCACATTCTTGATCACGACGACGAGCGCGGCGCCGACGATGGGGCCCAGCAACGTGCCGGTACCACCGGCGATCACCATCAACAGCGCTTCCGCGGAGGCGGTGAGCGCGACGGCCTGCGGGCTCACGAACTCATTGTAGTAGAGATACAGGAGCCCCGCCACGCCGCTCCACCAACCCGAGAAGAGGAAGGCCACGAAGCGGATCATCCACACGTGGTAGCCGAGCGCGTTCATCCGGCGCGGCTGATCGCGCGTGCCACGCACGCTCGCCCCGAACGGTGACGCGACGAACACGGCCATGGAGAGGATGGCGGTGAGGAACACGACGAACGTGGCCCAGTAGAAACTGTGCGGTGACGCGAGCGAGAGCCCGAACGGGCGCGGTCGCCCGGTGATCGAGATGCCGTTGTCCCCGTTGGTGAGGCTGATCCAGCGATAGGCGACGCCCCACACGATCTGGCCGAGCGCCACCGTGATCATGACGAATCCGAGACCGGTGCCACGGAGCGCCAGCATAGCGAACACGGCGGCAGCGGCCACGGTCACGGCGAGGGCGGCCGTGTCGACGACGACGTGGCCGTAGCCGCCGGTGAGGATCTTCGCGCCGGTATAGGCGGCGACGCCGAAGAGTCCGGCATGGCCGAGGGAGACGAGGCCGGCGTAGCCCGCGAGCACATTCACGCCGAGCGCGAAGATCGCATAGAGGAGGATCTGGCTCGCGATGTTGACGTAGAAGGTCCCGCGTACCCACAGCGGCAGCGTGGCGAGGACCGCGAGGGTCGCGACGATCGCGAGGCGCTTCACGCCGCCTGCCGTCCGAACAGGCCCCGCGGCCGCACCACGAGCACGATGAGCATCGGGAGAAAGAGGACGACGTAGGCGAGCTCCGGAAACATCGCCTGCCCGAAGTTGTAGAGGAAACCGACGATGAAGCTGCCGACGAAAGAGCCGAGCAGGCTGCCGCTACCCCCGAGGATCACCACCACGAGCGCGAGCGGCAGCATCTCCGCGTCGAGACCGGGATAGACGGAGAGAATCGGTCCGCCGATCACGCCGGCGAAGCCCGCCAGCCACGCGCCCAGGCAGAAGACGATCGTGAAGAGCCTCGACACTCGGATGCCGACCACGCGGGCCATCGACGGATCGTCCACGCCCGCGCGGATCATCGCACCGAGCCGCGTGCGCTCGAGGAGCGCCCACAGGCCGGCCGCGAACACCACCGCGACGAGGCTGACGGCGAGGCGGTACTTGGGAAAGTCGAGGCCGAGCACGGAGGTGGTGCCCCGCAGCGCGCTCGGCGTGTCGATGCGAATCGGATCCCCCGTCCACACCATGAGGCAGACGTCGGCCACCATGAACGAGAGCCCGAGCGTGACGAGCACCTGCGCCAGCTCGGCGCCGGGGAGCCGGCGCAGGATGAGCCGCTCGACGATCCCGCCGAACGCGGCCACGCCGAGCCCGCTCAGGATCGCCGCCGTCCAGAAATCGAGGCCGCGGGCGATCAGGCTCGTCGAGAGATACGCGCCGAGCATGAAGAACGAGCCATGGGTGAGGTTGGGGATCCGCATGAGCCCGAAGATCAGCGAGAAGCCAGCGGAGAGCAGGAAGAGGAGGCCGCCCAGCGTGATGCTGTTGACGGCCAGCAGCAGCCACAGGCTCACGCTCGACGCCTCCGGATCAGCTCTTCAGCGGTGGATAGTCGCGCGAGTACACCGGCTGCGAGAGGAACCACTTCTCCTCGTACGTCCAGAACTGGCTCACCTTCGGATACGTCTTGATCGTGGTGTTGACGAGCTTGTCGCCTTTTTTGTCGATCCGCCGGATATAGAAATTGCCGACGACATTCCCGAAGTGGTCAAACGTGAACGGCCCGCGTGGCGTGTCCGTGAGCGACGCGCCGCGCATGGCCGTGGTGAAGGCCTCCCGGTCGTCGGTCTTCCCCCCCGTCTTCTGGAGCGCCGCTTCCGCCACGAGACCGTTGATGTACAGCCCGGCGGAGTAGAGCCCGGGGATGTTGCCGTAGTCACGCACCATTCGGTCGATGAACTTCTTGTTGGTCGGCGTGTCAAGATCACCGGTGTAGGGGGAGCATGTGATCATGCCGACCGCCTCGTCGCCGTAGCTTTTGAGGAGCGCTTCGTCGCCGGCGGTGCTGCCGCCCAACACCGGCAGCTTGAGCCCGGCGTCGCGGTACTGCTTCATGAACTTGAGAGGATTGGAGCCCGCGAAGCCCTGCACCACCGCGTCGGCGCCGCTGATCTGGGCGAGGTAGGGCGTGTAGTCGGGCGTCACGAGCGGCGGCCAGAGCTTCTTCACGATCTTGCCGCCGGCCTCCTCGAACACGCGCTGGAAACCCGCCATCTGCTCGTGGCCGAAGGCAAAGTCGTCGGCGATCGTGATGATCCGCTTGAGCTTCAGCTCCTTCGTCGCGTAGTCGGCGAGCGGGTGCATGTTCTGCGACGACGTGGCGGAGGCACGGATGAAATACGGGTTCGGCTTCCGCTGCGTCATGTCCTCCGCGGCGGCGAGACTCAGGACGAGCATCTTCGCCTGCGCGGTGTAGTCGCTGATCGCGAGCAGCTCGAAGGCGGCGAGCGGGCCGAAGATCATGTCGACGTTGTCGCGCTCGACGAGTTCCTGCGTCTTGGTCTTGGTGCCGGCGGGATTGCCCCCCGTATCGGCGACGACGAGTTCGACCTTTCGGCCCGCCAGCGTGTAGTTCTTGTCCTTCAGGAAGCAGATGGTGCCCTGCTCCATCTGGATGCCGCCCGAGGCCAGGGGGCCGGTCTTCACGGTGAGGAGGCCGATCTTGACCGGCTTCTGCTGCGCGAAGGCGGGCGCGCGCATCGTGGTCGCCGCCACCGCCGCGCCCGTGAGAAACGTCCGCCGCGAGACTCTCACCGCCATGGTCTCCTCCTTTGGAGAGCGTCCGTCGTGGGGCCGGGCTCGCTAGATCGTGATCTCGAGAGTCGCGGGCTCCTCTTTCATCGTTCCGCCCACGGGCACGTGACGGACCTGGTTCCAGAGCTTGTCGACCTCTGCGAGCACGGCCTCGTCGGACTGCTCGATGTCGATGGGAGTCGCCACCGGCACCCAGCTCGGTCGCCCCGTCACCCAGAACACCTCGGTGCGGTTGCCTTCGGGATCGAAGAAATAGCAACCGATGGCGCTCGCGTGGTTGACGACGCGCTCGATGCGATAGCCCTCGGCCACCAGCCGACGGTGGAAGGTGCGCAGGTCGGCGAGGCTCTCCACTCGCATGGAGATCTGCTGGATGAGGTGCGGATCATCGGCGCTCGGCCGTCCGCGCATGAGGGCGATCTCGTGATCGACCGCCTCCGGGTCCGCGCTGAGGAAGACGGCGCCGAGGCGCCAGTTCTGCTTGGTCACCTGCATGCCCAGGGTGTCGCGGTAGAAGGCGACCATCCCCTCGAGATCTCGAACGTAGATGCCGACGTGCCCCAGTCCTGTCACACGCGCCATGGCTTCCTCCTCGCGGACCGTGGTCCAGAGAATACTCCGAAGGGTAGACTCGCGTACGTGACGCAACCCGATAGTACTGCATACCGCCCTCGACGCGGGGTACTCGAGGTCGAACTGGGAAGACGTCGCACTTCACTGGGCGGGAGCGCCTCGTTGCGGGTGCAGCACGAGAGCGTCGGGCCCGCGGCCCCCTGGTTTCCCAGGAGGCCGCGCGACCCGTGTTCGGTCGCCGTCCGCCGCTATGCGCGAGCGGGCGCCACGTAGCCGTAGCGCGTGTTGCTGCGCAGCCCGCCCATGGCCACGTACTCGCCCTTGATGGCGGCGATCTTGTCCGTGGTGATGGCGCTCTGCGCCGACTTCACGTCGACCCGGTACAGCCGCGCGGAGTTGCCGCCGAGGATGGCGGATTTCACCAGCCCGTCGGGGGCGCCGAGCGGCGCGAACTGGTTGTTCTTCTGCATCTCGACGGGGACCTCCAGCCGGCGGAAGGCCTCGATCTGCCACTGCGGAGACCCGTACCAGACGGAGTCGCTGCCCCACACGACGTGGTCGGCGCCGAGGCCGCGCACGAGGGTGCCCATGAGCGCGGCGGCCAGCGGCGGGCTCGCCACCGCGCAGGTGGCGAAGGACGTGCCGACCTCCCCGTAGACGTTGTTGACGCCATACTTCGACGGAATCTCCGCGAGGTCGGTCGCCCAGTCGATCCGGCCGGTCTGCCGGAAGGCCGCGAGCATGGCGTCCGGCGGCTCCAGGAACATCCGGAGGGCGGAGTGGTAGATCACGAAGTTCATCTGCGGCCAGTCCTTCGCCGCCTTGCCCACGTCCCACACGGTGTTGTACTGCCAGGCCTGCGCCCAGGACTTCTGGTAGTCCGCGGGCAGGAGCCCCTTGTGGATGCAGATGGTGTTGATCCCGGCCTTCACCGCTTTCTCGTAGAACGGGTACATGAGCTTCTCGTCGTCGAGCCGCCAGAACGAGTTGAGCTTGGACGGCGAGAGCGGATCGCCCACGGTGTAGCCCTTCCAGCTGTCGGGGCGGACCTGGGCGATGCAGCGGTCGACCTCGGCCATCCACGGGCCCTTGTTCGGGGTGATCACCGCGTGGCCGAGCAGGCGCCGCGAGCCGGAGATGCGGTTGATCGCCGTGCGCGCGGCCGCGATCTGGTCGTTGGTCAGGAGGTCCCAGGTGGGATCGTCGAAGGGCGCGCCAGACAGCAGCGCCACCTTGGTGTCGCTGTCGACGAAGATCTCCTTGACGTAGTTCTCGAACTTGTAGCGGGCGAGGTTGCTCTCGCCGGCCAACGCGGGGTTCCAGTTCTGCTTCGCGTACTTCGCCAGATCGAGGAGCCCGGTCTGGTTGAAGTCGTCGCGGACGAAATGGGTCTGGTCGTCGAAGATGAACTGCCCGGCGAGGGCGCCCGCGCGCTGGTCGGCCACGCCCGGCGTCTGCGCCTCGGCGCGGCTCACGTCGAAGAGCGGGCCGAAGACCTCGTTCATCGCCAGGAAGGCGGCGGCCATGCCGGCGGTGCTGGCGAGGAAGCGCCGGCGGTCCATGCCATGGCGCGGAGCGAGCCCGTCGGCGAGGTCCTTGATCCGGGCTTCGACCCGTGCCTGCTCGCGGGTCTGGGGCAGGGGGTTGTACTCACCGTTGGAGACGATCTGGGTGGGTACGGGAGACGCGAAGGTCGCGGTCTCGGCTGGGGCGGTGAGCTGCAGCTCGTCGTCACTGAGAAAGTGGGGCATCACGAGCCTCCTTCGGAAAGGGACAGGAACGTCGCACAAACGCTGCGCGAGGGCGGTCCGGGCCCCGGAAGGACGAAGCACCACCTCCTTGTGGAGGCCTCGGATTATACCCAAACCCCGGCGGAAGGAAAGCCCCAGAGGGGCGTACAGTTTGTACTACGAAGTCCCCTCGCGGACGGCGCGGCGGCGGGCGCGCACAGCCTCGGCCAGCTCCGCGATGAGAGGGACCGTCGCCTCCCAGCCCAGGCAGGCGTCGGTGACGCTCTGGCCGTAGCGAAGGGCGGCGGAGAGATCCTGGCGGCCCTCCTCGAGAAAGCTCTCCATCATGACGCCGAAGATCGCGGTCTCGCCCTCGGCGAGCTGGGTGGCCAAGTCGTGGGCGACCGCCGGCTGGCGCCGGTAGTCCTTGCCGCTGTTGCCATGGCTGGTGTCGATCATGAGGCGCGGGGTGGCACCGGCGGCGCGCAGGGCGCTCGCCGTCTTCTGCACGAAGGGCGCGCCGTAGTTCGGGCCGCTCTCGCCGCCGCGCAGGATGACGTGGCAGTCCCCGTTGCCGCCCGTGGCCACGATGGCGCAGAGGCCCTGTTCGGTCACGCCGAGGAAGCGATGCGGGTGGGCGGCCGAGCGCACGGCGTCGATGGCGATGTGGATGCCCCCGTCGGTGCCGTTCTTGAAGCCGATCGGCATCGAGAGGCCGGAGGCGAGCTCGCGGTGCACCTGGCTCTCGGTGGTGCGGGCGCCGATGGCGCCCCACGACACCGTGTCCGAGGTGAATTGCGGCGAGATCGGATCGAGGAATTCACAGCCGACGGGCAGCCCCAGCGCGGCGAGGTCCACGAGCAGGTGGCGCGCCGCGCGCAGCCCCTCGTTGATCGCGAAGCTGCCGTCGAGCCGCGGATCGTTGATGAGCCCCTTCCAGCCGACCGTCGTGCGCGGTTTCTCGAAGTAGACCCGCATGACGAGGCAGAGGTCGGCGGCGTGGGTGTCGGCGAGCGCCTGGAGCCGGCGCCCGTACTCCAGCCCCGCCACCGGATCGTGGATGGAGCACGGCCCCACCACGACCACGAGCCGGTCGTCTTCACCGCGAAGGATGCGCGCGACATCGGCACGCCCGCGGGCGACGGTCTCCGCGCCCCGCTCCCCGAGCGGGATCTCCTCCAGGAGAATGGCGGGGGGCAGGAGCGGACGATAACTCTCAATGCGAAGGTCAGAAGTCCGTTGCATGGAGAGCGATTATCTCACAGCCTGCGCCATGCTCCCAACGGTCACGATCGTGCTCCCCGCAGCTCCTCGGACAGGGCCTCTTGCAGCCGGAACTTCTGGACCTTGCCGGTGGCGGTCACGGGCAGGTCGGCGCGCTTCATGATTCGGAAGTGCCGGGGCACCTTGAAGGCGGCCAGGGCCTGCGTGCAGAAGCCGCGAAGCTCCTCCGGGGAGGCGTCGCGGCCGTCCTTCAGCACGACGACGGCGACGAGGATCTCCTCCAGGCGCGGGTCCGGCAGCCCGATCACGTGGGCTTGCTCGACGCTCGCGTGACCGAGGAGGACCTCTTCGACCTCGAGGGGCGCCACGTTGATGCCACCGGTCTTGACCATCTCCTTGATGCGGCCGCGGAAGTGCAGACGGCCATCGTGGTCGACGAGGCCGAGATCGCCGGTGAGGAAGAATCCCTCGGGGTCGAAGGCGGCCGCGTTCCGCTCGGGGTCCTTGTAGTAGCCCGGAGTCAGCCGGCCGCGGATGAGGATCTCGCCGATCTCGCCCGCGGCCAGCGGACGACGCGTGTCCCGGTCCACGATGCGTATCTCCATGCCGGGCAGCGGGCGGCCCACCGTGTGGAGGCGGACGTCGACGGGATCGGAGGCGTCGGTGACGTGGCTGTTGCCGTAGCACTCGGTGAGGCCGTAGACGTTGCAGATCTCGCGCGCGCCGAGGCCCATGACCATCTGCATGGCGGGGGCGGGGCCGATGGCCGCTCCGGTGCGGAGCGAGGACAGGTCCCGCCGGGCGCGGTCGGGGTGCTCCCACAGGGCGAGCGCGATATTGGGCGTGCCGTAGTACACGGTGCACCGCTCGCGCTCGATGAGGGCGAGGGCGCCGGCGGCGTCGAAGTGCTCCTGCAGGACGATGCACCCACCGTGGGTCATGACGGCGAGCAGCGCGTTCAGGCAGCCGAAGCTCCAAAAGAGCGAGATCCCCATCCACATGCGGTCACCGGGCCCGAGATGCTGGCGCTCGCCGATATGCCACGTGTTCTCGATGAGGCCGCGATGCTGGAGCTGCACGCCCTTCGGTGTCGACGTGGTCCCGGACGTGTAGAGAATGTAGGCGACGTCATCGGGACCCACGGCGTGCTGGCACGCGTCGAGGGTGGCCTCGCTCACATCGGCGCCCATGTTCCAGAGGTCCTCGAAGGGAACCATGCCGGCGGGGCGCTCGTCCCCGACGGACACGACGCGCCTGAGCTGGGGCAGTCGATCCGAGCCGGGCGCGCCGATCTCGGCGAGCATGGCGAGATAGTCCTGGCCGAGAAAGCGGTCGACGGTGATGAAGGTGATGGCGTCGCAGTGGTTCAGCACGTAGGCGAGCTCGCGGGCGCGCGACCACGTGCTGATGGGAACAAGGGTGGCGCCGAGCAGCGTCACCGCGAAGTCCACGAGCAGCCACTCCGTGCGGTTGTTCATCAGGAGCGCCACCTTCTCGCCGCGACGGACGCCGAGCCTGTACAGCCCCTGGGCGAGGCGGCGCACCCGCGCGCGCGTCTCCGCATAGCTCAGCCGCGTCTCGGCGCCGACGATGAACTCGCGCTGGGGCTGCCGCGACGCCATTTCGTCGAGCAGCTGAGGCAGGGTGCGGCTCCGCGGGCTCTCCACGGCGCGGATCATGCGGGCCCGCTCACGCGCCCAGATACGCGCGCTGGACGCGCGGGTCGGCGAGGAGGACATCGTGCACGCCTTCGAGGGCGACGCGGCCCGTCTCGAGGACATAGCCGCGGTCGCACAGCTCGAGAGCCTCGACCACGCGCTGCTCGACGAGGAGGATCGTGAGGCGGCGGGCCTTGCGGATACGATCGATGGTCTCGAAGATCTGCTCGACGACGCGCGGCCCGAGGCCCTGCGAGGGCTCGTCGAGCAGCAGGAGATCGGGCTGCGCCATGAGCCCGCGGCCGAGCGCGAGCATCTGCTGCTCGCCGCCGGAGAGGGATCCGGCGAGCTGCTGGCGCCGCTCGCGGAGGACGGGGAATATGGCGAGCACGGCCTCCAGGCCTTCACGGCGCTGCCCGCGCGCGGCGCGGCGGTACGAGCCGAGCTCGAGATTCTCCCGCACGCTGAGCGAGGAGAAGATCCGCCGACCCTCCGGGACATGCGCGATCCCGAGGGCGGCGCGCCGATGCGCGGCGAGGGGGGTCATGTCCCGGTCCCGGAACTCGATGCGTCCCGCCGTGCCCCGGACCGATCCCGAGATCGCTTTGAGCAGCGTCGTCTTGCCGGCGCCATTGGGCCCGACGATGGTGACGAACTCACCCTCGGCCACGTCGAGGGAGACGTCCTCGAGGGCGCGGAGGCCGCCGTAGGAGACGCTAAGCCCGGAGATCCGGAGCATGAGTGACACCGTGACGGGCGAGCCAGCGCTTGCCCAGATACGCCTCGATCACCGCCGGGTTGCGCGTGACATCTCCGGGGAGGCCTTCCGACAGCCGTCGTCCTTGATCGAGGACGACGAGCCGGTCGGCGAGCTTCACCAGCGCGTGAATGGTGTGCTCGATGATGGCCACGGTGACGCCCCCCGCCCGCGCGCGGCGGATCATGGCCGCCATGAGCTCGACGCCGTCGGCCGACAATCCCGCGAGCGGCTCGTCGAGCAGGATGAGCTTCGGCGACGTGGCGAGGCACCGGGCCAGCTCCATCAGGCGGAGCTCGAGCGTCGTGAGGCCGGTAGGCGCGAGGTCCGCGCGGTCGGCGAGGCCGACCCTATCGAGGGCGGCCCGCGCGCCCTCGCGCGCGTGGTCGGGGGTGCCGCCGTGGGCGAACGCCCCCACCATGACGTTCTCGAGCACGGTCAGGTGCGGGAAGAGCCGCACCACCTGGAAGGTGCGGCCGACGCCGCGCCGGCAGACGACGTGAGGCGGCAGTCCCGTGATGGACTGGCCGAGCCACCGGACGTCTCCTCGCTCGGGCAGCAGAAAGCCGTTGAGGACATTGAAGAGCGTGGTCTTGCCGGCGCCGTTCGGGCCGATGATGCCGAGGATCTCCCCCGCGCGCACGTCGAAGCTCACGTCGGACAGGGCCTGGAGGCCGAGGAACGCCTTGGAGATCCCGCGCACGTCCAGGAGCGCCGCGCCCGGCGCCGCCGGCGCCGTGGCCGCCGGGGCGGGGGGGACGGCGGGAGTGGGACGGATGGACGGAGAGGCGCCCGGGGTCAGGGCGAGCAGGGTGTTCCGCAGCCGCCAGTACAGTCCCTCGGGGGCATACATCATGACGGCCATGAGGGCGGCGCCGTAGACGACACCCTGGATGCCGGGCAGGCGGTCGCCGACGGTCGAATCCAGGATCTCGCTCATGGGGATCATGATGGCGGCGCCGATGATCGGCCCCCAGAGCGTGCCCGCGCCGCCGACGAGGCACACGGTCAGGGTCTGCACGATGACGATCACGCCGAAGACCGCCTCCGGCGTCACGATGAAGAGAATGGCGTGCGCGTAGACGGCGCCGACCACGGCGGCGGGGGCCGCGCTCAGCATGTACGCGATCATCTTGCAGCGGAAGCTGTCGACGCCCATCGCCTCCGCCGCCTGCTCGTTCTCCTTGATCGCGCGCAGCGAGTACCCGAGGCGCGACGTCTCGATCAGGCGGGACAGGACGAGGGTGGCGGCGAGGATCCCGAGGGCGAGCAGGTCGAAGTGGCGGGGGTCCGCGAACTGCATGAAGAGTCCCGGCTGCTCGCGCATCATCGGGATGGCGACCTCCTGGTAGCCGAGGAAGTCCATCACGATCCGGAAGATGAGCGGGTAGGCGAGGGTGGCGAGCGCGAAGTAGATCCCGGCGAGGCGGAAGGTCGGGGTGCCGATGAGGACGGCGGCGATCACGGCCACGCCGACCCCGGCGAGCATGCCGAGCCACGGGGTGAGATGGAGCTTCGCGGCGAGGAGCACGGTGACGTAGGCCCCGATCCCGAAGTACGCCTGGTGGCCGAAGGAGATCTGCCCCGCGTAGCCGCTGATGATGTTCCAGGCGAGCCCCATGGTCGCCCAGAGGAAGACCAGCGTCAGCACTCGATGGTGATATCGCTCGGTCAGCGCGAACGACAGGACGAGGCCGAGCGCGATCACCGCGCCGATGGCTACCCACCCCCGCGCCCGGGTAGCCACGGCTACACGGTGCGCGCGCGGCGGCCGAAGAGGCCCTGGGGGCGGACGTAGAGCACGACCAGAAACGCGACGAAGACGCCGACGTTCTGGAGCTGGAGCGGCAGCACCAGCAGCGTGAGCGACTGGACGAGGCCGATGGCGATCCCGCCCACGAAGGCGCCCGGGATGCTGCCGAGGCCGCCCACCACGACCGCGACGAACATCAGCACGATGAAGTTGACGGCGACGGTGGGCTCGATCGGGTAGTAGGTGGCGAGGAGCCCGCCCGCGGCGGCCACCAGCGCGATGCCGACGCCGAAGGCCACCGCGTGCATGGCGCGCACATTGATGGCCTGATAGCTCGCCGCCTCGGGGTCGTCCGCGGCTGCGCGCAGCGCCCGGCCGAGATCGGTGCGCGTCAGGAAGACGTACACCGCGGCCGCGAGCAGCAGCGCCATGGCGAAGGCGTAGGCCCGCGCCTGATTCACGAGCAGGGGGCCGACGGCGAAGGCCTGGGTCGCGTAGGCCGTCCGGATGCCCCGCGGCGTCGGCGACAGGAACATGGTGGTGGCGTTGGTGATGATGAGCGACATGCCGAGCGTCAGAATGAGCTGCGCGTCCATCTCGCGGTTCGGGTCGCCCCCGCCGGTGACGCGCGCGAGAAAAGCCTTGTGCAGGAGCAGGCCGAGCAGGAAGAACGGCGGGAGGGTGAGGAGCGCCCCCACCAGCGGGTCGATGCCGAGGGCGACCGCGTAGTAGTAGGTCAGGTACATCCCCAGCATCATGAAGTCGCCCTGGGCGAAGTTGACGACGCGCATGACGCCGAAGATGAGGGCGAGGCCGATGCTCATGAGGGCGTAGACGCCTCCCACGAGCAGGCCCGTCACCACGTACTGGATCAGCTCGCTCGCGACCATGGCGCGCGGGGGCGCGCGTTACTTGTGCCAGACCACGGGGCGCGTCGCGAGGTTGACCGGCACCACGGTGAACGGCTCCCCGTTCTGCCACTGCACGATGAGCGGCACCGCGCCGATCCGGCGCCCACGCTCGTCGAACCTGATGCGGCCGGGGTAGAGCGTGGAGGCCGCGGGCCCCGTGGTCAGGTCGATCTTGGCGAGCGCGTCGCGGATGGCCTTGGGATCGGCCGACTTCGCCTGCTCCGCGGCCTCCTTGATCAGCCAGACGTGGGCGTAGGAGCACAGCGGGTCCTGGGTCATGAACGGCTCGCCCGTCCGCTGCACGAACTTCTTCACCAGCTCCTCCTGGCCCTTCAGGGGATGGGCGGCCACCACCGTCTGGATATTGTCGAGCAGCTCCTTGCCGACCGTCTTCACGTACTCCGGCGTGACCAGCCACGCGCCCACGCCCTGGATGTGGGTCTTCACTCCGAACTCCTTCACCTTCTGGAGCACCTGGATGGAGTCGGGGAAGTTGGTGGCGCCGTAGAAGACGATGTCGGGCTGGGTGGCGCGGAGCTTCTGCACGATGGAGGTGGCGTCGGGCAGGGGCGGCGTCCACACGTCGTCCACCACCAGCTCGATGCCCTTGGCCTGCAGCAGCTTCTCGCGCAGGGGCTTGAAGAAGAAGACGGTGGCGGCCGTGTTGTCGCCCACCACCGCGGCTTTCCGGATCGGCTGGTTGTTCCGCTTGGCGAGCTCGACGACGAGGTCCAGGGCCTGCTCGGCCTGGGCGGAGGAGACCGGCGAGGTCTGGAAGGTGTACTTGAACCCCCGCTCCGTGATGCTGTCGGCGTACGAGAGCGTCAGCCACGGCACCTGCAGCCGCTCGGCGACTTCGGTGACGCCGAGGGTGAACGAGCTGAGCCAGGAGCCGATACCGGCACTGATCTTCTCGCGAGTGAGGATGCGCTGGGCGGCGCTCACCGCCTTCTCCACGCTGTCGCCGGCGTCGGCCTCGCGCAGGACGATCTTGGCGCCGCCGAGCGCCTTGATGCCGCCCTGGCTGTTGATCTCCTCGATGGCCATCTCCGCCCCCATCTTCTTGAGCTGCCCCTGCCGGGCCCAGCGACCGGAGAGAGGGACAACCAGCGCGATCTTGAGGTCGTCGACGGCGAGGGCGGGCGGCGCGACGATCACGGGTGCAGTCACGAGCAGGGCGAGCGCGAGGGCGACGGTGCGGGCGAAACCGCTCATCGGCGTGATCCTCCGGCTTGGAAGGGATGGGCACCCCGGATCGAACGGCGGCTACTATAGCACGCGCGCACGCTATACTCCGGCGCGGGAGGAGCCACGAGATGCGAGCGGTGATCTGTCGGGCGTGGGGAGAGGTGGAGGATCTGCGGGTCGAGGAGGTCGCGCCGCCCGTGCCCGACGCGGACGAGGTCGTGATCGCGGTCGAGGCGACCGGCGTGAACTATGCCGATTCCCTGATGGTGGGGGGGCGCTATCAGACACGGCCGCCGTTTCCATTCAGTCCGGGCCTGGAGACGGCCGGCGTCGTGGCGCGATGCGGAGCCCGCGTGACGCGCTTTGGGCCCGGTGACCGTGTGATGGCCGTCCTCGCCCACGGTGGCCTCGCCGAGCTGGCCGTCGCGAAAGAGAGCGAGACGTTCCCCATCCCGGACGGCATGCCGTTCGAAGAGGCAGGCGCCTTTCCGATCGCGTACATCTCGAGCCACGTGGCGATCCGCTGGCAAGGGCGCCTCGAGGCCGGCGAGACCCTCCTCGTGCTCGGCGCGGCCGGTGGTGTCGGGCTCACCGCGGTGGAGATCGGCAAGGCGATGGGCGCGCGCGTCATCGCCGGCGCCAGCACCGCGGAGAAGCTCGCGGTGGCGCGGGAGCACGGGGCGGACGATCTCATCGACTACGCGGCGGAGAAGCTCACGGAGCGCGTCATGGCGCTGACGGATGGCAGGGGCGCCGACGTGTGCTTCGACCCGGTGGGGGGTGAGCTGTCCGACGCCGCCCTCTCCTCACTCGGGTGGGGCGGCCGTCTCCTGCTCGTTGGCTTCGTGGGAGGGGTGGCGCACATTCCCGCCAACCGTCTGCTGGTGAAGAATCGCGCCGCGCTCGGATGCTCGCTCCGCTACTACCGCTGGCATGCGCCGGACAAGCTCCGGCAATCGGTCGCGGAGCTGTTCTCCTGGTACCACGCGGGCGCCCTCAAGCCCTGCGTCACCCAGTGTCTGCCCCTGGAGCGGAGCGTGGAGGCGATCCGCTTGCTGACCGACCGCAAGGCGTACGGCAAGGTCGTGGTCATGCCGGGATTGCGGACCGGCTGACATGGAGATCCGCGTCGAGGAGCACAGCCCGCACATCGTGGTCGTCACCATCGACAACCAGCCCCGCCGCAACGCCATGTCGCGGCAGATGATGGCGGAGCTCGCCGCGCGGTGGGATGCATTCGAGCGGGCGAGCTACCGCTGCATCATCCTGACCGGGGCCGGCGAGCGGGCCTTCAGCGCGGGCGCGGACATGAGCGGCGACCTGTCCGCGGATGCCGAGGCGGCGCGGACGGTGAGTCATGCGCTGCTGAAGCATCGCCCGTTCTCCAAGCCCATCATCGCCGCCGTCAACGGTGATTGTGTCGGCGGCGGCCTCGAGCTGCTGCTCTCGACGGATATCCGGGCGGCGGCGCCCCATGCCCGCTTCGGGCTTCCCGAAGTCCGCTGGTCGATCTATCCGTTCGGCGGCGCGACCGTCAAGCTCATCCAGCAGGTCGGCCATGTCCACGCCATGGATCTGCTGCTGACGGCCAGGCTCATCGACGCGCCGGAGGCCGCGCGCATCGGCCTCGTCAATCGGGTGGTGGCCGCGGAGGCGCTCATGCCGTGGGCGATCGAGACGGCGGAGCGGATCGCGGCCAATAGCCCGGCGGCGGTGCAGGCGGTGAAGCAGCAGATCAGCGCGACGATCGCCGAGCATGCGCGGTCGCGCGAGGCGCTGGACCAGGAGCTGGGCGACCGCGTGCGGGCCAGCGCGCATTTCAAAGAAGGCGTGGCGGCCTTTCTCGAGAAGCGCCCGCCGAACTATCGGTAGTCTTAGAACGGATCCCTTCACTCGCCTTTGGTGCGTCGATCGTAGGAGATGCCATAGGCGGCCGACCGGGCCAGCAGGATCGGATCGGCCGAGAGATCGATGCCGTCCGTCCTGTTGGTGGGGTCGAAGATGAGGCGCCGCTCATCGGCCGCGCTCGTCGGTGAGATGCCGGTGACTTCCAGACGCCCCAGCTCGACCACGGGCCGCCCCTCAGGCCACAGGGCGGTGACGTCGTCCGTCGGGTCGCCTGCCTCGGCCAATTGCAGGAGCAGCTGGAACGCCACCGGACCGGTCCGCAGCCGGCCTTCCAGCTCCTCGCGCAGGAAGCTCGGGCCTCGCTTGCCGGCATCGTCAGGGGAAAGAAAGGCCTCGCCTGCCTGCGGCACAAAGCGATAGCGACCGAATCGGCTCGTGCCATCCGCGGCGGTGAAGCGGAAAGCGTGCTCGGCATAGTAGATCGTCTGCGCATAGCTGGCCGGCACCGGCCTCTTCATGAGGCGCTCGACGAAGGCGCGTCCGGCAGGATGGCTGGCGAGAAAGCGCGGAACCGCATCGGGGTCGGGCCGGCCACTAGTCGGCTCGGGCAACTGAGCCCGAAGGAACTCGAGCAGCTCCTCGGGCGTCCGCGCGATGAACCCTTCGACGGAGTTGGCGAGGATGTCGGCGCTCTTGCCGTCGGAGAGCTGAAACTTGACCGCCATCGAGCGCACGTTGGGGACACCATCGTGCACGTCGGGGTTCCCGTTGGCATTGGCCAACCGGACGATGGTCGGCACCGATTGACTACTTGTGAAATGGGGCGCCCGAGTGACGCGGAGAGCATCCACCGAAGCGCGAAACGTTCCCAAGCAGACGAGGCCCTTGGCGTGGACGGGACGGAAGCCGGGATGCGGGCCGGCCAGCGTCCTCATGGTTTCGACTATCTGACGGATGACGGGCTCTGGTATGGCCGATGTAGACATGTGCGGGTCTCCTTCCCGGCTCATCCGGGGACACCCTGCCTCTACTAGCTGCTAAACGGGGATGCTCAGGCGGCTTGGTCACCTTGCACGGAGACTGCGCCTACTTGCCGTAGGCTTTCACAATCTGGCCGACGAGCATGGCCCACGGCATGTCGAGAGCGCCGTACACCGCGCCAGCCTCCGGACTGGCGTTGTCCTTGAGGA
>WNFS01000831.1_pt1 | contig 22724 bp, 27 predicted proteins | sample 5400141 | NCBI WGS metagenome assembly WNFS01 (sample SAMN13153358, study PRJNA577476) | soil metagenome | isolation source: 60 cm saprolite under Madrone tree | place: USA:California | collected 2016-06-14
TTCATCGCCGTCGTCCTTTGCTCCCGGTGCTCCTGGAGGTCCTCCCGATGAGCCGGGCTCAAACGTAGCAAACAACCGGCCGCCGGTGGAATCGACTTTGATGAATTCCGGGCTGTGCCCAATGTGTATTCGTTTGACCAGGCGGAGACGCGGTGTGGTGAATACGGCTATGTCGGAGGTATTCTTGTTGGCCGTGACGATGTACTTTCCATCCAGTGTTACCGCGATTCCTCGCGGTTGTACGTCGGATGGCTGAATTCTTCTGATGACTCTCAGTGTTTCCAAGTCGATGACGCTAATTCCACCCTCTTCCTCAGTCACATAAGCGATGTTCTTCGGAATGCGCACGTAGCGAGCCCACACGAATGCAGCCGTACTGAACGCGAACGCGACACCTAGGAACCAAAGGCTGTTTTTCCATCTGCTCATTGCCCCATCCTTTCTCCGCGCAACAGCTTTTGGCGACGGGCGAGGAACGACGCCTCGTCTTTTGAGTCGGGGTTGCGCCGCCCTAGAAGTTCGTTGTCAGTCGTAAGGCCACACCGCGTGAGGGGCCGATGGCGTTCCCCGAGAAGAGGCCGCCAAAATCGATCACGTCCACGACATTGGTAAGGCTTTGCCCGTCGATCTGAAAACGTACCTTCAAACGGTCTGCCTTGTACACGTCCGCCCCTGCCGATGCACTCAACTCGAAGGTAGGATAGATGCGACCTCGTGCGAAGTTGATGCGGTCGACAGCCTCCTGGCCGTATATCTGGACCTGTCCTTGGATGCACTGGTCAGTGGTAAGGCTGGAATCGCAATTGAACTGGAATGGCAGGCCGCTATCGAATTGTATCCCGCCGCCAACCCAGAAATGCGGTGCGACCTGATACCGGAGACGTCCGCGCACGGTGTTGCGCTGATCCTGTGGAGCGGGGAAATGACCGGTGGTCGGTACGGAAGTGACGCCGAGAAAGAGTCCACCCGTGACGGCGTTCCAAGCATTTCCCAACTGATGCGGTTCACAACCGCCTGCCGTAAGTTTCGGTTGGCCCCGCATTTTCCGTCTGTCCCAGCATTTTCCGATATTTACTGGGCCTTTGAGTTCTTAATCAGTTCCAGATCGAGAGAAATTGCAACTTCATCGGCGACGGCGATGCCACCCGATTCCATGACTTCATTCCAGGTAATGCCGAATTCCTTGCGTCTAATCCTGGTGCTCGCACTCAGACCGATTTTCTCATTGCCGCGCGGATCGCGAATGGACGGACTCGGGCCATCGACATCAAGCACAATTGGCTTGGTAATCGAATTGATAGTCAGTACGCCCGTGATCTTAAGCTTGCCCGCACCCGCCGCTTCCACCCGTATGGATTTGAACTTCATTTGCGGATAGCGGGCGACATCAAAGAAATCGGGGCCTTTAAGCTGGGAATCGCGCTTGGCAACCCCGGTATTCACCGTGGTGCAATCGATGGTCACCTCGACAGAATCGTGCGCGGGGTCTTTCGGGTCGTAGATGACCGAACCGGCGATGCCGGTAAACTCGCCGCGGACGGTGGAAATCATCATGTGGCGCACGCTGAAGTCAGCCGCGCTGTGGTTGGAATCGATGCGCCAACTGGTCTGCTGCGCGTGAAGCGCAGGCGAGGCGAAGAAAACCAGACCTGCAGAAAATAGGAAACGCGTTCTACTTACTGGATACATGGCGTACCTTATGGATGACGATCACTCGAGCGTAACTCAAGCTTTATTATCCCCGAGGCGCTTTGGACCTGACTTGCCCCAGCGCAAACGGCCGCTGTACTGGTGAAAATTTTACATGTTTCTTACGTTGCCACCATGCTTAGGGCTGTCGCCAAAAACAATCTGCGGTAAGATGATGTCAGACAGCCGGTCAGATGCCAGGAGAGCTCGACTAAACCGATGTTCCATGAAGTCCCAGAGAGTATCCTGCTGATTCGCAGCGGGAAGCACAGAGTTAACTTTCCGGATACTGGGAACGTCCGAACTAATTCGTAGGCCCGGGCCTGCACCGGCGTCGGCTCCGTCAACTGGCGGAAAGTCAGAATGTCTTCTCCTCCGACTTCCCCGGCTTGAGCGCGTAAGTCACTCTGGCCCGATTGGCCAACTCTGACAGCAAGCCCTGGAAACTGTGCACGCGAAGACCATCCATAGTTTTGCTGCGAGCGCTTTTTTCGCTGGACGGAAGCTGAGGATTATGGGCAATCGGCATGGAAATCGATCCGCGAATCCCTCGCTGTTGTTCAGCTAGATGCTGTTGTGCCTTGGGTGCTGACGGGATGCGGCGCACTCCTGTGCCTAGGTCCATCCCCGGTGTTGATTCTCCCGGTCTTGGCCGTGAAGGTGCTTCGGGTTCTTGTTTTCTTCCATCGCTCTGGGGAGCATTATGGGAGCACTGATTTTGGCCCCCCCGCAGGAGCGCACGGAAAGGATATTTGCACCTCATGGGCATTCTGATCTGGGTCGGAGCGCTGGCCAGGCTGGCAGCGAGCAGCTTGTTTTTGCTTTCCGTAGCTGCGCTGTTCCTGCTCGGGATCGGCCAATCCTTTGCGGCAACGACTAGCATCACCCTGCTCCAGTATCGGGTGCCCGAGCAAATGCGAGGGCGTGTGATGAGTCTAAGCACTTTGCTCGTGATGGGTATCCGGCCACTGGGGATTTCCCCGCTGATCTCCGCCATCGGCGCTTCCAGCACGCTGTTCCTCAGCTCGGCCATGGTCGGCGTCTATGCGGTCGCAGTGGCCTTGGTTCGCCCCTCGATTCGCTCAGCCTAACGATCAGCCTTCTCGGAATTGGAGACCATCATGGAGGCTGGGGACGATAGGTCCACGACTGCGCCGATTGTGGTGTCAGCGACGGACTCGGCGCGGTGCTTGTCAGTGAATTTGTGCGCACGAGCCGTTCTTCGACTAAGTGGTGCGCCGGGGCCAGGGAGCAAACGGGGTCGGTCGAGTTGGCATCGCCAGCGATCAGGAATGCTTGACAGCGGCAGCCTCCAAAATCCAACGTGCGCCGCTCGCAGCTTCTACAGGGCTCCGGCATCCAGTCTTCGCCTCGGAACCGGCGGAAAGCAAGAGACTCCTCCCAGATCCAGCGCAGCGGCTCTTGTGCGACATTTTCGAAATGCAAATCGGGAATCACCGCTGCGGCATGGCAGGGCAAGACTCTGCCAGAAGGATCCACGAGCAGGAGCTGGCGTCCCCAACCCCCCATACACGGTTTGGGGAAGGTCGCGTAGTAATCGGGTGTTACGAAATCGATTTTGATCTGCCCCTTCAAGCGTTCTTGCGCCTGCTCGACGACCGCAAGCGATTGCTTAACTTGCTCGCGCGTGGGCAATAACCATTGACGGTTCTTCAAGGCCCAGCCGTAGTACTGCACGTTGGCAATCTCGATGCGCTGCGGGCCCAGAGATTCGGCAAAGGAGATCATCGAGTCGAGCCGATCGAGGTTATGACGATGCACGACCAGGTTCACCGTAAACGCCAGTCGCCCGCTCTGCTGGACGATCTGGGCAAGCGCCAGTTTATGGGCGTGGGCACCGGCACCGGCTATCCAATTGGCGAATTTTTCCTCGCCATCCTGAAAACTCAGCTGCAAGTGATCCAAACCGGCTTCGATCAGCGTCGCCAGTTTTTTCTCATTCAGTCCGATTCCTGAGGTGATCAGGTTCGTATACAGGAGGCGGGAGTGAGCCGCCGCAACCAGCTGAGTGAGATCATTTCGCGCCAACGGTTCGCCGCCTGTGAAATGCACATGAAGCATGCCGAGCTCTGCCCCCTCCTCGAATACCCGCGCCCAGGTTTCGGTGGGCAATTCCTCAGCACGGGCTTTGAGTTCCAGAGGGTTGGAGCAATAGACGCAGTGTAGGGGACAGCGGTGTGTCACCTCCGCGATTAGCGCAAGCGGTGGTGGGGTTCTCATTGGAAATCAACCGCTCGCCGCTCGAGCAGACGATTCAGAAAAGACTCGGTTTCCTGCGCGATCTGCTTGGGATCGGATGACGGGTATTGTGCCTGCAACGCCCCGAGAATATCGGCAAACGTGCGTTCGCCGTCGCAGAGCCGAATGATTTCCGCAGCCGTTCCCTTAAGCCGCAGGACCCCCTCGGGGAGCAGGAGTACGGTGTCCCCATTTTCGGCTTTGCGCACGCGGCAGCCGATGCCGAGGCGCGGGTGCGACACGTGGCTCAGAGCTTTCATAGTGATTCGGGTCGAAAGGCGCCCCGGGGAGGCCAACCGGGCTCCACGTACGCGAAGTACAACGCATCGAGTTGCGTCCAGAGGATGTCGCACTTGCGGATCAGCGCCCGCGCTGCCAGTTCCTGATCTTCGCGGGTGTGGGCGTGCTCGCACACCCACTCGACAGCAAAGCGCGCGTCTTCTGTTGCCTGGGAGAGTCGCGCTTCGAAATACCCGAGTCCAGCCCGCAACCAGGGATAATATCGGCGCAAGGCATCGAGCCGGACGGCGATTAGACGGCTCGCGAACAATTCGGTCAGCGAGGAGGCCACCGCTTCGAGCAACGTTCCGCGCTCCACCAGCGCCAAGTAAGCATCCACCGCGTAGCGTACCGCCGGGAGTATCTCCGCGCAGGAGGTCACACGCTTCCGCGGCAAACCAGTTGCCTCGGCCAATTGTATCCAGCATTGCAGGCCGCCGTCATTCGCCTGGCCGTCGTGATCCACTACACGTTTCCGCCAAACACGACGAAATCCGGGGTCTTCGCTGCGGGAGAGGATCATGGCGTCCTTCATCGGGACACGACTCTGATAGTAGTAGCGGTTCAGTGCCCAGGCCTGAAGCTGCCCGGGCGTGAGACGCCCTTCATTCATCCGCAGGTGGAAGGCGTGTTGGTGGTGATAGCGTTCGGCCCCAATCCTCTCCAGCCGTGACGCAAGTTCGTCTGAGGCCAAAATGAGAGAGGCTTCGTCTGCCGCAACGTGAATTCCCATCCGTCCTCCGCTACATCCCAGCCCGCTTCCCGAACTTCTCGATACTGCGGGCTGTCTTTGTCGAGAATGGGGTTGGTATTGTTGATGTGCACAAAGACCTTGTGCGGCCGGCTCAGTTCTGCCAGACGCTCGAGACTGCCTCCCGGGCCGGAAATTGGCAAGTGGCCCATCTGGCGGGCGCTGCGGCCGCCCCCTTGCACCCGGACCAACTCGTCATCCGTCCAGAAGGTCCCATCAAACAGCACTAGATCGCAAGATTCCAGCATCGACAGCAACCGATCGTCAACCGCCGGAACTGTCGGAAGGTACGCCATTCGTTTTCCGTCTCCGCGGGACTCAAGCAAGATTACCAGGACAGCCTCGTCAGCTCTCACATCCGCCGCCTGTTTTTCGCCCACGTAGGCCGGAAGACCGCCACCGAGCGATATAGCTTGGCAAACCAGCTTGCTGGTAGATTCCGCCGAAGCTACGAGCGCGAACCTTTCTCCCGGCACAAGATCCGTCCAGACGCTTTGCCAAGGCTGCTCGGTGAGCATGTTGAAGAATATGTTTTGCTCGCGCAGCAGCCGTCGGATCGAAGCCGTCGCGTATATGTGAATTGGCTCGAGCTCCCGCAGATGCAGAAGCCCGAGCACCTGATCGAGATCGCCGCCGGTGAGGACCGCACCCACAATGGGGCTGTGCCTCACCCCTCTTTCGCTCACGGCCTTGAGGTCGCGGAGATGCCCCGGGAATCGAGTTCCGCCGCGCCCACGATTTGCATCCGCAGGTCGGGAGAGGCATTGAGCAGGAAACATTCTGCATGGCTGCTGCTGATCGCCACCTGACACTGTGTGCGCGGACTGGAGTTCAGCTTTCCCGCACGCATCTCCCTGCAGTTCCCGCAGGCACAATTCCACTGTGGAAATCCACCGCCGGCGGCGGAACCATGAATCTTAATCTGCACGAGTCAGAACTACAGTGTTGCTGCAGCATACGAGTTGATCTCGCACGCCACTGAAATCTCTTCAAAATCCGGTTGAACCCACTCCATGGGAATGCCTCCTTTCTTGCGTCGTTGAGAACTCCCAAGCTTGAGCCGCCCGCTTTGGAAGGCGGGCGGCCCCGCAGCAGCGGATCACGGTACGAGCGAAAACGCGATAAGCCACCGGGTCTCGGATCGTTGTTACCTACCGCTCCTCTGAATCACTCTTTGTCCGGCAGCGCGAAGGCTATCACCGCGTCACCCAGAAACAGACTGTTGCCCGGCTCCCCGCCAAAGCCGTACACCACGTACTCTTTCCCGTTGACGACATAAATGGCGGGAGAGGCAGTTGCGCCGCCTGCATTGGGCACCTTGGATGCATCGAAGGTCCACAGGATCGCACCCGTCCTGGCATCCGCGGCATGGAAGAGCCCGGTGCTTTCGCCGAAGAAGACTAGGTCGCCGGCTACTCCAATGCCCGAGTCAGGAGTAGTGCCAGTTATGGGAATCTTCCAGGCAACCTTTCCCGTCCGTGTGTCTACCGCTCCGTAAACGCCGTGATCCACCTCGCCGGGTATTGCGGAGAATGAGATGCTGTTCGCCTCTGTGACCCCGAGATTTGCCGGCTGATAATTGGCATGCGAGTAGATGAAGTGGGTTCGCGGGCTATAAGCCGCGGGAGGCCATTCCATTCCTCCGCCGGCCCATGGTTGGAACGCCATTGCCGTTGGTTGATACGGAGCCCACATGGGAGCAGCGACGATGCCGGCCGGGATCGGGAGCTCTTCCGAGTGCTCGGTCAGGGATTCAATCGAGGAAACGGGTTGGGTCGCCCACGGAGATTCCCATGCCGGCTCCGTGGGAACCGACACCTCCTGGTAGGGGAAAAGCGACTCCCCGGTGCGGCGATTGAGAATAAACATGTAGCCCGTTTTCGATGTGTGTTCAATGGCCGGAATGCCCTTCACGGTGAGCAGCACTGTCGGCTGCGGGCCGTCAAAGTCCCACAAGTCATGGTGGGCAAATTGGAAATGCCACTTGTGCTCCCCGGTCCTTGAGTCGATGGCTACAATCGACGTCGAGTAGAGGTTCGTTCCCTCGCGACCGTTGCCCGGGCATCCCACCGGCACTACGCCGAAGAATGCGCAGGGACTAGGCCAAGGGTAGGCGTTCCCGGTGGCGAAGTACAGCATATGGAGCTCAGGATCGTAGCTGGGGTTTCCCCAAATCGACGCTCCACCATTAAGGTACGTGTTCCCGCCCCACGAATTGGGCTCAGTGGTCCAAAAACGCCACACAAGTTTGCCGGTGTTCTGATCGTACGCATCCACATGACCGCGCACCCCAAATTCGGCGCCGGAAACGCCAACAACCACTGTGTTTTCGACGATCTGCGGAGCAATCGTCATGGAGGCGCCGTTGCTCGGGAGGTCCACGGCGGTCTTCCAGATTACCTTGCCGGTGGCTGCGTGGAGAGCGACCAGATTGGCGTCGAGCCGCGCGTTAAAGATTTTGCCGTCGTTATACGCCACTCCGCGATTGTCGTTATTGCAGCATATCGGAAGCGTGGAGGGCGACGGCATATCGGTCGGGTGATAAGCCCAGATCTGCTTGCCAGTTGCTGCTTTCAAAGCGAAGACATCGTCGTCGCCAGTTGTAACATACATCACGCCATTGACCACAAGCGGCGTCATCTCCATTGCCATGTTCGGGTCACTGACGCCCGTATGGAAGATCCACACAGGCTTGAGCCGAGCGACATTCTCTGGGTTGATTTGGTCGACGTCCTGAAATCGTTCATTGGACAAAGTGTTTCCGTGGTATCGCCAGTCAAGATTCTCCTGGGCGAACGACGGGCTGATGTTGAATGCGCAAAAGAACAACGCAAACGTGCACATCGAGATCGAAAAACTGCGATGAGTTGACCTCACCGGCAATCCGTTTCGCATGCTGAATCCCTCCAGACAGGTCGCTCAGAACGGCCGGCCTGCAGTGGCCGATTTCGAGTGCGACGCAGGCGGCATAATTCACGAAGCGCGTTGGTCCGGTCTATGTCGCCGCGCAAACTATGAAAACTTTTACAAGTTCCTTACTTTGCAATCACGCTTAGGGCTGACACCTGCCCCCTCGGCCACATTCCGAGAATAGGACTTCACATGTGCTGGCTCGGCAGCAACGACTCGTGAAGACCAGTGGGCGACTGAGCAAGCACGCCGGTAACTGAAGTAAGTAGGTGGAAATCTACATGGCGCTGCGATAGCCTGCGCCGTAGTCGGGAGGTATTCATGATTCTCAATCTCAAACACCGTCGGGTCCTTGTCGCTCTCGCATTGGCATTGATCGCTGGTGGCGCCCATGCCGTTCCGGGCGAACAACAAACTCCTGAAGCTACGTTCCGAACAACTCCCCCCTCGGTCGATCCGCATGCACAGGCTGCCGTTGAGCCGCACCGGCCTCTTTATGAGACGCGAGCCATTCATGACCAAAATGGTACGGGGAAGTTCTACATGGGTCGAGAAATCGCTCAGGTGATGGGACCGGGGGGCATCCCCTGGTTAGACCGCCCCGAGCGCGATGACCAAGAGAAACCTTCAATCGTACTAGATGCTCTGAAACTCCGGGGCGGTGAGACCGTCGTGGACTTGGGTGCTGGATCTGGCTATTTTACATTCCGCATTGCTCCGAGAGTTGGCAGGGCCGGTAAGGTGTTGGCCGTCGAACTCCAGGACGAAATGCTTCAGACAATCCGTCAACGTGCGCAGGCGCTGAAAGTTACGAATGTGGAGGCCGTGAAGGGTAGCGAAACGGATCCAAATCTGCCTGCGAAAGCCGTGGATCTCGTGCTGATGGTGGACGTCTACCATGAGCTAGCCTACCCCTTTGAAGTCATGACCAAGATCCGCGAGGCCCTGAAGCCCGGCGGTCGCGTCGTCTTTGTCGAATACCGCAAGGAGGATCCCGATGTGCCCATTAAATTAGTGCACAAGATGTCCGTGGAGCAGGTCAAAAGAGAGATGAAAGCTGTCGGGCTTGCGCACTTGCAGACGTTGGAGACACTGCCATTGCAGCACATCCTGGTTTTCGAAAAACCCCAATGACCACCAGTCGGGAGAACAAGTTCGGTCTCTGGACTCTGCGAGAAAATTCAGATCGACATATTGACGTTGCAGTGGAGCACCAACGGATGAGCCACTCCCTCAACGTCCGGTGTCATCGAATAGCGTGCGGTCGTCGCTTTCTCCCCTCGCACGACACGACTCTGACCATCGCTAGGGTTGCTCGGGTCTATCCTTCTCTGGAAGATAACTAATAGCGTATGTAGAACTTCAGCCAAACCCTTCTTGGATTCAAGCTATGGTTACCGAAAACTCCATTCAGTGGTTTTCAACGCTTAACGCATTGTTACATCCTGGTGGGCGGGTTGACGCGGGTTGCACTGGCGGTCGCTGATTTTAAAGGCATTCGCGACGGCTAGCATTTTCGGCAGGGACAGTTTCAATGGACGACGACGGCTTCAAATCTGTCAAGCCAATCCTTCAACAGCATAAAATCAACTATCCGATTGTGATTGGAAATTCGGAAATGGGAGACCGTTTCGGTTTCAACTCGATGCCCGCAATGCTGTTGATCGATCGCAACGGCAAGATCGCCGACTTGCACGTTGGCATGGTGGACAAAGATGCCTTTGAGAGCGAAATCCAAATATTGCTGAAGGAAAGCGTGTCCAAGAAGGCTGTTAAATGAACCAACTCCCGGTAAACGCGCATAACCGGGCCCAGCGGACACCAAACAATCGAAGCAAAAGCGCACCGCAAGAATAATCCGGCAACTGCGAAGCCTCGGCTATCGGATCGAAGCGCCGAATCCTCAACCCAGCCAAGCACAAATGCAGTGATTTTCGAGCCAGGCGGTGAGCGATCTCCGCCAGTGTTGCTTTTTCCTTCCGAGCACCAGCCGATCCTTGATCTGCCCTCTCAGGATCCGGTTCTCCGCGGTCAGATATTCGTTTCGTAACAGGAGTTCTTGATCGACTGTTCCGGTGACATAGGCGACCAGGCGCGCCCAAAGCATTCCAGAGCCTCCCTAAACTTGATCGTCGAACCCGGATTGTACATGCTCTTGAGGTTTCAAAAACCAGCTGTGGGAGAAAATTGCGTGACCGGAAACCAAGCCTTTTCAATGCGTTTGAGATTCTTGACCACACGGCGCCCCTGAGAGCAGCGGGGGGATTTGGGCTATTCGAAGAGATCTTCCTTCCAAAGCCGCTGGCCGCCGAGTGAAGTGTAGAACCCCCAGGCGGCAATCAGCACGAAACCAAGAACCACGCTGAGCGACCGGCCGGCATACCAGTAGGAGAAATCCAGAGTCATGGGCACGTTGAGGAGAACGTCGACCGTAAGCACACCCATCGCCAGAACGATCAATCCGAAGCGCACTACGGTAAACGCAGCGATGGCGTAAACGATGAGCCAGACGGGCGTCTCAATCAAAAGATGATCGCTGCCCAAGACTTTCGGCACGGTAAATAGCAGTGCAAATATCGCAGCGGCCACCCAACGGTTCTTCACCAACACGCGCAGAAGGACGAGCAGAAAGAAAAAGATTAGGGTCGTCCGGATCGAACCGACGATATTGGCAAGCCCAACGGCCACCGATTCACGAAATCCCTGGAGGAACTCCTCGTTTGCGAGTAGCGGGCGATCGCCGGCCCGAATGAGAAAGAAGCTGCCAACCGCCAGGACAAAAAGCCAGGTGATGCCAAGGAGGACGCCAAAGAGAAGGTCGCGGCCGACCAACGGATCGCGCAAGCGTCCGCTGATCAAGCGGGTCCACGAAATGATCATCTGCGGCCAATTGCGGCGGACATAAGGCTCGAGAGCAAGATAGAACACCCAGATAAAGGCGGACATAAAGAGGCCAGTGCTGACGGCCATGATCAACAGGCCGATCGTGTCAAAACTGAGGACGAAGTGAGAACGAAAGAGACAAACGCATAGTTCGACGGCGAAAACGAGCGAGGCGAGGCGCAGGGCCCCCCGGCGGTCAGTCTTGCCACGCGAATGATTGCGATACGCGAGAAACAAACTTCCCGCGATCAGAGCCAGCGCGATGCAGAGGCCGATGATTTGGCTGGTCTTGTCCGCACTAGTGCGCACGTCTTGGCTCATGCGTTTTGGTTTTGTCCACGGGCCGAGGAGGGAGAAAAAGACAGGCTTGCCGCGGCGCGCGGCGGCTTCGATGTGCAGAGGTCGGCCACTGCCTGACCAGACGCCTTCCCAGGCGGCGCGCGTGTCGGCAGAAGCCAGCGAATCCCACGAGGATTCGACGGAGTGGAATTGTGCAACGTCGAGTCCCGCGGCGTTGAATAGGGGAAGCCAATCGGGGACGCGGGAGGGTTGCGGGTTCTCTTCTTTTTCAGGAGGGAGGGCCTGGAAATAAAGCAAATGGCCTTCGGGGTCGAGTTGAACATTAATCATTCCTGACAGGGTGGTGGGCGGGTCGGAGAAGGTAACGACATTCGGAGTGAAGGAATTGCCCCAAAAGCCATCGGGACTCATTTCGCGAGGACTTTGCCGAAACCAATACCGAAGCACGGGCGGCTGCTCGGAAAGCACGCGATTCCACTGCGGATGCTGCGAAGGGTTCTTCTCGATGTAGGTCAGAAAATCGTTGTCATAATTGAAGCCATCCGCTTTGTCGACGGGTGTGCCTGGATAACCCAGGCTGGAAATAATTTCGCGGGATTTTTTTGCCAGCACTTCGGGCGGATTTTCAGCATGCAGGCGCGCCATCCCATTCTCTTTGATCCCTACGGCAACGAAGAGGATAACGCCCAGGATCACGGTAGCGAAACATGCTAATCCTACGCCCGCCGCCAGGCCCACGGTTTCGCCGGCCGCCGCGACCATTTGGGGAGAAGGCGTTTCTCCGGCAGCGAGCGCCGCCGCTAGTGGGTCACCACCGGGCAGTGCCGCCGCCACTTGCAACGCCGAAGCCGGACGCTTTTCCGGTTCGGTTTCGAGGCAACGCAAAATCACGCGTTCGATCAAAGGATCGAGGTCGCGCACAAGCGTCGAAGGGTTGGTGATGGCCCCGGACTCGCGCTGCTTCATCAATTCCGGCAGCGTGGCAGCTTCAAAGGCACGTTTCCCCGTCAGAATTTCGTAGAGAACGAGTCCGAGCGAATAGATATCGCTCTTGCTGCTGACAGCGCGGCCGGCGAGCTGCTCCGGGGCCATATATGCCGGCGTCCCGGCGCGAACATCCGCTCCCTTGATGCTCGCGGCAATACCGGCCAAGCCAAAATCCGTGAGGCGAATCTTACCGGCTCCATCAAGCATTACGTTCGCCGGCTTCAAGTCGCGGTGAATGACGCCGCGTTCGTGGGCCGCGGCCAGACCGGCACAGATTTGCCGCGCGATTTCCGTGGCCTTGTCTGGCGTAATCCTACCAATCCGGCGGACCACCGAAGCAAGATCTTCGCCATCAACATACTCCATGGTCAGGAAGAGAGTTCCGTCGGCTTCGCCGATGTCGAACATGCGGCAGACGTTGGGATGCGAAACTTGCCGGGCCGTGCGTACTTCAGCGTGAAACCGCGCGAGCGCCGCGGCATCCTGGGAAAGCGTATCGGGAAGAAATTTTAAGGCCACGACCTGGCCGAGGGTCAGGTCTTCGGCGCGGTAGACTTCGCCCATTCCGCCGCGGCCCGCTAAAGCCACGACGCGGTAGCGTTGCGCGATGATTTGTCCCGGCGTAAAGCGGCCGCCGCCGATGGGGTCGGAACTCAGCAGTGGATTGCTGCTTGCCGGCGTGTGCGGAGTCCGGAGAGAAGAACGTGACGGAGTCTTTCGCGTGACCGGGGACGCCGGCGCGACCGTTGCGCCTTCGAGGCTGGCTCCGTCACCAAGAACCGTAGCGCCGGTGTCCGAATCGACAGCTTCTCCGCACGAAGAGCAGAACCTTCCGTTCGAAGAAACCTGTGCGCCACAGTTCGAGCAGAGCATAGGAAGCGGCGATTCTACCATTGGTGCGCGGCCCGCCGCGAATGCGCGCGCGAAAACAGCTAGGGAATGCGCTCCACCTGGACGAGCGTGCCATACGCGAGCACTTCCGTGACTCCTTGCATCACCTCGGTGGTGTCATAGCGCATGGAGATAACCGCGTTGGCGCCGTGTTCGGCAGCATGCTGCAAGAGCAGTTCAAAAGCATCCTCGCGCGTTTTCTCGCAATGGATGGTGATGTCCCCGCCTACAATGGTCTGAAGCGCGGCCCCGAGATTGCCAATTACGCTCCTCGAGCGCACGATGATTCCGCGTACGATCCCAAAATTCCTCACAATCCGATACCCCGGTATTTCCAGGCCGGACGTAACCATTGAAAAATCCGCTCGTGGCATTTCTTCTTCTCCTTCACCGGGCGGTCCAAGCTCTTCTTCTACTTTTTCAGTCTTGACCGGAATGGGTAGTTGATCCAACAGAGCCAATAATCCGGCGTTTCCCCCGTGGCCGGTCGCAACATAATCGCACCATCGCGACCAGACACCCACATCGCCATAGGCAGCTCCCACGTATCGTCAACCGCTGATCCTGTCGGTAATTAGATAAATTCCCTTGATGCTTTGGAGCGCCGCCTTCCACTCTGGTCGCTCATTGCCGTTCTTCTTCGATTTCAACCTCGAGTTTTGGCTCATTCGGGGCACTTATGAGGATTCGCTGGATGCGTTATCTATCTCATGCGAAACAATTTAAATGAATTGACGCTCACCGCACCTCATCGTAGATTTGCGGTGGTCTCCGCCGCGACATCTGTGGATTCCGGAATTACCGGCTCAGAATTTCCGAAACCCTCAGGCTGCGCTGCTGCATTCTGAGGAGTGGCACTTTGATATCTCGTCGCCGCTTTATCGAGCAGACAAGTCTGATGGCAGTTTCCGCTGTTCTTGCTAACTGTGCGTTTGCAGGCATTGGCGGCGCTAACGAAGATGCGCTGACGCCGGATCCGAAATTGCTCGAGCGTGCTAAAGCGCTGCTGAATAAGGCGCCCTTCATCGATACGCACAATGATCTGCCGTCAATGTTCCTGGAGACGAAGGCCGGCGACTTGACGTCGTTCGATATGAGCAAGGTGCAGCCGACGCTATGTGCTGACATTCCGCGATTGCGCGAAGGATGTGTTGGAGCACAGTACTGGTCGGTATTCGTTGAGTCGGGGACGCAGAAGACGCACACGTCTCTGCATGAGGCTCTACGAGAGTTCGATGTGGTGCTGCGGTTCATCCACAGCCGCACAGAGTTGGAGCAGGCGCGAAGTGCGGACGACATCGAGCGAATCCATCAAGCGGGACGGATCGCTTGTCTGCTGGGAGTAGAAGGCGGCCACATGATCGAGAGTTCTCCGGCGGCGCTGCGCACGTTCCATGAGTTGGGCGCACGTTATATGACGCTGACGCACTGGGGCAATGTGGATTGGGCGGATGCGGCTACGGACGAGCCAGAACGGCAGGGCCTGACGGAGTTTGGTAAGCGAGTGGTGAAAGAGATGAACCGGCTGGGGATGTTCGCGGATATCTCGCACGTGAGCGCGGACACGATGCAGGACACGTTGCGGGTGACGCGGGCTCCGGTAATTTTCTCGCACTCGAATGCGTTCGCGATCGATCCGCACCCGCGGAACGTTCCGGATGATGTGCTGCGGATGATGCCGAAGAATGGCGGCGTGGTGCACGTCAACTTTATTGGAGCGTTCGTGTCACCGAAGAATGCCGAATTCGAGCAGAAGCAGAAAACGGCGGTAAGAAACCTGCATATGCGTTTCGATACGGACAAGGCGGTGACGGACGGTCTGGCGGAGTGGGAGAAGGCGAACCCGGCTCCACGGGGGACAATCTCGGATGTGGCAGACCACATCGACCACATTCGGGAAGTCGCGGGGATCGACAATATAGGTATCGGCGCGGATTTTTATGAGGCGACTGGGAATCCGATGGTGGCCGGGTTGGAAAACGTGACGCGGTATCCGTACCTGTTCGCGGAGCTGCTGCGTCGGGGATATACAGATGATGATCTGCTGAAGATTGCGGGACGAAACCATTTGCGGGCTTTGCGGCTGATGGAGAAGGTAGCTGCGGAGCTACAAAAGTCGGAACCACCTCTAATCACGGAAGGGCTTAAGGGCATGTGATGAGGGTACGCACTCGTGTCGCGTTGCGCTGAATGCGCAAAAGTCGTACCTTTTCCACAGCATTGGGCGCATTCACGACACGTAGGCATCCTGTAGGCATCCTGTGATCGGTGCCACGCCATTGCATTTCTGCCATGCCAGTGCGCCCAGACCGTAGCGCCGTATCGCACGTTTCCACTTTCGTCGTGACGAGCGCTCAGCGATCGGAACGTCGCATCTTCCGCCTAAACTCACAACGGGTATGATCGTGGCTATGATCACACGCCGCGATTCCCTCGTGGGAGCCATTGCTCTACTCTGCGACCTGGCCGCTGCTAACGCAGAGGCCCAAAACAACAAGGCAGCTCAACGATCTCAATCAGAGGGCGGCCTTGTCTTCAAACACGACCTTCCAAACAACACCATGGAAGACTGGGAGGTCACCGTCAGTCATGTAGACTATCCGCCGGGAAGAGTCGGCAAGGTACATCATCACGCCGGCTTCGTCCTGGCCTATGTTCTGGAAGGAAATATCGTCACAAAAATTTCGGGGCAGGAAGAACGAACTTACAAACCGGGAGAAATGTTCTTTGAGCCGCCGGGAAGCAGCCACGAAGTGTCGCGTAATGCCAGCGAAACCCAGCCCGGAAAGCTTCTCGCCTTGATCTTCGCCAAAAAAGGCGCACAGCTGACCATGCCCGGGCCGGCTTAGCGTTTTGGGTGTGCAGCACCGTAGATTTTCGTGCCTGGATGGAATTCCACCCACGCGAACCAATATTCCGGCTCCAATATAAGTGAGGTGAGCTGCGACCCCTTCAGCGGCCCGGAAATGCATTTCCCGTAGGCATCCCACCGCGATCCGGTTTCCTTGTCGGTGACTTCGGTAGCCTGCGCATTCGCTGCGTCGAATTGCGCTTTCTTTCCTTTCACGCGCGCAATAAAGGCGGTTGTCGTGTCTGACTCCGGCTGATGCACAATCAGAACCGACTGGCCGCCCACCTCCTCATTGATCACCCGGACCTCCCGAAGTACCGACAACTGAAAAGCCTCGCTGGATTCGCCCGCGTTGAGACCCAGAATCATCGTGCGCGGCTTGAGCCGGTTATCCGCCGGCGGCATGCCCGGCGGCGTCGGCCCACCTCCCGACAATCCTTGCCGGATCATTTCGTTCATTTTCGGGATGCGCTCTGCATAGCCAGGCAATGGCTTAAGAACCGCGGTATCCGGATGCAACCGGTGCCACTCGTGCCAATCCGTCAGAAGAAAAGGATAAAGCTCGAGGCGCTCGCCTTGCAGGGGCCCAGAAATGGCCTTCAGGCTCGACTGTTGCCACCGGCTGCCCGTTTCCCTGTCCTTAAAAACTTCGTTGCCGCCAACAACGCCGGCATTATCCAACACAAGATCGCGTCCTTTTGCCGCGGCCCTGAACACGAGGGCCGTGTTGCAGTAGCTTCACCAGGTGATCGCGATAGGTCCGGACGGTGTCTGATCCTCAACGAGGCCATGCTGAGAAAGAATCGCCGCTGGATAGGCCTTCGCCACTGTTCCAACGGTGATCCCGATGACTCGGTCCGGATCGCCCAAAAAAGTTGCCGACGATGCCGGGATGAATTGCGGATCATGGACCGCCTTATAGGGTAACTGCTCCTCAGCTTTCTTCTGCGCCGCACCACTTACTGCTAACCCGGCTAACACCATCACGCACACGTACCATCTTTTCATGAGCCGGCCTTTCCGCTTTTGAAGTCATCATACATTCTAACGCTATCCTATTTTGTGCTCGATGGTGTGAAATGCAGGGTAAACGAGAGTCCCACCACATTCACGCGCTCTTTGTAGTCCGCCTCAAGGTGTATTACCGACTCTTTTCCCGAGCCCGTGCGTTGCACCGTCACCTGCTCAGGTTGCAGCTGAATGTTATGTTCTCCGGCTTTGTGGATGACAGCGCTGCGCAACTCTTCAGCTGTGCTCATGGTTTCCAACCCGATCCGAGCTCCGGCCTGTGAGGCGATGCCCCGTAGGTCGCTTTCCAGCTCGACCTTGGCCAGTTCGCACAAAACGATCTGCCACCCTGCGATCACCCCCAGCACAACCACGGCTACCACCGCGATGATTTTGACTTCGCCCATGGCCATAATCCGCTGCGTCTTCCTATTGACGCGAACTGGGCGACGACATCCACCGCAACTGGGGCGTACAAGAGCGCATCGTCGCTTGGAACCCTTTCCGGATGTGAAAGACCTTCAGTTACCTAGGCGCGTTGTTCTTCTTCGTTGCAGCTTTTCTCGCTTATCACCAAGGAGTGTGGCTGAGTCTATTTTTCATCGCCTTCGCAATCGGCTCGGTCATCAAGAAAATGCTTCTAAACATCTCTCCACGACTGTTGACAAATCCCGTTCCTATCAGTCCAACAATAGTTGCTTGACCGTGCGATGTTTCCTCTATATTGTATGCCTAATGCCCGGTCGCGATTATCTCGGCGAATTTGAGCACATTGTCGTCTTAGCGCTTTTGCGCCTTTCTGGTCGGGCCTACGGGGTCACGGTGCGGCAGGAGATCGAAGTCCGGATTGGGCGTGAGGTGTCCATCGGCGCCATCTATGCAACTCTCGACCGTCTAGAAGCAAAGGGTTACGTTAAGTCCCAGCTTGGAGACCCTACGCCTGAACGAGGCGGACGATCGAAACGCTTTTTCCATGTCACAGCTAAGGGTATAGCTGCAGTGAATCGTTCACAGCGTGCAATCAAGACCATGACGGAGGGCCTCGACCTCGTCAGGAGCTGCTCATAATGTTCCAAGCACCTTTCGTTCGGCCGCCTCGCATTGCTGTCTGGCTCGTCGATTTGTTCACCCCAAACAAGCAGTCTGAATCGATTCCAGGAGACCTCCTTGAGGAATTCGCGGAACTCGCGTCGAAATCGGGAGTCGCTTTCGCCCGCCGCTGGTACTGGCGGCAGAGCGTGAAAACCGTCGCGCATCTAATCGCCACCGGATTCCTCGTCGCCCCGTGGTTGACCGTTGGCACTGTAGTGGCAGGCTGGCTGCTATGCTGGGTTTTTGATTGGTCTACCCAGAAAGCAGTAGTTGCGGTTCTCGACAAATACCAGGTCTACGCACACATCGATGCTCATGTGTTTTGGTTGATATACGCCCTCCTGATCCAGCGTCTCGTCGAACCGTTCATAATCGGCTGCATCATCGCGGTGGCTGCCAAAGGTAGGGAAATGGTTGTCACGATGACGCTAGGCCTTGTCGTTGGCGCATTGAGTGGAGCGGGATTGGCACACTTAATGCCACATTGGTCAGAGGGCAACTTCCCGCTGGCGCCACTACTTTTGACGACTTTTGTGAGTCCAGTCATGTTCGTCATTGGCGGAGGTATCGTCAGGGAGATCAGATCGGCTATGTCACGTCGTCCTTCGGCGACTCACTTCTGACTACAGGCGACAAATTCGTTTTGCCATCACATTACCGGAGATTTGAAGTAACACTTTTCCGATTACGGACTTGAGACCAGGGGATAGACTTTGCGGCTAACGGAACGTCTGGCAATCGGTTTTCCCGCGCTGTCCCTAAGATCCTAAAATGCGCCGTTCACCTTGCTCGTCTGGCTGCAGGAATAAAGTTGTCGTGGATAAAACAGCTGTGCTCCCGGCAAATGCTCAGCTCCAGTTTGCGCAGCGGAAATCTTCAGGTCTCGCCTCTTTGCGCCAGGATCCGTCCATTTGAGCTGCAAGATCTCGTTCTCAAACATTGCTTCGAAAAACAAGCGAGCCGCGTCCATCGCGGCAAGTTTGGGACGGACAGCAAAACTTAACCTGGTTTCCTCTGGATCAGCTTGGATGTTCGCTCCACCCGTTAGACGCGCGAATTCGTAGAAATCTGGTCCCGTGCCTAGAATCTCGGAAAGTCGGAAGCCGTTTCTTGGGTCTCGCGACGGTTTCAATATATCTGCAAATACGCGAATTCCTGTCATCGAGAGTTTCCGTTCAACATCGCGACGACTGGTCCGGCTGCTGGTATCCTCTCCATCGCTTACCACGTATATAGCGTCCGCCGTAGTTGGGTCGCCCAACAGAGCAATAGCCCAGTCTATAGCATCGTTTATTGCTGTTTTCCCGTGGACCAACGTTCGCTCAGCGTCGCGGTTGTTCTGCAAAACAGTGAGCCTCTCTTCAACTGCTGAATTCCCACGATCAATGCGTACTTCTTCGACGACTTTCTCGTTGAAAACAAGAAGCGCAAGATGTGCGCGACCCTTGGCCAGGGATGCCAAAACGTTTGCGGACGCAACCGCCTGACGCCAAGGATGTCCGTTCCCATCTCGATTCATGCTTGCGCTAGCATCTAGAACGATCACGATCCGGCGCGACCGCAGCTCACGGTGAATCTCGTCCACACCAACAGCCGTCCCATTAACCGTCACTGCGACATCTGTGGGAGAGTAATTGTGGACCAATTCTCCCTGGGAGTTTCTCACTACCAAAGGAACTGAATATGTCGGGCAGTTTGCGTCTTGGCCCCCACTAGCCAATGGAGCGAAGACTAACATGATAGAAAACGCGAGCAGTCTTAAAGTCACTGAAGGTGGGACCATTCCTCAAGAAAGTAGCACAGTGAGCTTGCTGAGGATGTGAAACAGCGCGGGCAAGCTCGCCAAGCGAGCGAGCAACCAGCGTGATCGATTCCATCACCGAGCGATTTTTCCTTCATGCATCCCATCCCCACTTGGGCCGCGCGCGTGACGACGACTTTGGCGTTGGCGCGCGGCGTTTCCCTGTAGCCGAGTACGACATAATATATTGTCTGAAGAATGCGGACGTGCTGATTCTTCGCGTGGCACACGGCCGCCGTGATATTGCAGCGCTGTTTGACCAATGGCCATTTGCATCCTTCATGAATTTCCTTGAGCGGTACCTTCACGAAATCCTGTCCCTTGCCAAATCCAAAACGCGTTTGAAATGACTAACATACCGGGCTTCCGGACGGGAATCGACCTTTCGTTCGATTACCGGCTTGCGATCTGGACAGTGGGTTCCGCGCTGGCTTTCGTTGCTGTTGCACGCGGTTCAGGACGATGGGCCTGGATTGGTCTCTTGTCGCCCTCAATCCCGTACAATGAACGAATGAAGCCCAAAGCGACAATAAATTCGCCAATTCTAGCTGTCTGGTCCGACGAACACCTTTTGAAGAAGTGTTGATAAACCGGCGCGGAGTGCTTAGCTCCAGTAAGCCGAATTACCGGTTGTCGTGATGGGGAAAGTGAAACTCATCCTCGGATTGGCGGTTCTTGCATTGGCCGGCATCGTGGGTTGGCGGATCGCTTCGTGCGAGCTGGCCAACATCGAGCTGCGCGAGGATATGCGGGACCTCGCGGCGCAAGTCGGAACCCGAATCGGGTTGACTCCTCAGAGCACAGATGAGGATTTCCGCAGGGCGGTCATCCGCAAAGCCGAAGAGCATGAGATTCAGCTTGAACCTGAGCAAGTGACAGTGCAACGCACCGGTACCGACGAAGCGCCGATCATCTACCTTGCGGCGGACTATAAAGTGCGCGTAAAGTTACTCGGATTTTCGTTTACTTTTCACTTCACTCCATCGAGCGCGAAGTGAGCCACTACCTGGCCTCTCGACTAACTCCTGAGTCACATAACGGGAGAAGTTAATTCAAATGGACGGTTTCCGCGTTTATCTGGCACTTGCCAACGAGCTGGTCATAAGCGGTGGTATCGGCAGGCATTCGAATGGTCGAAACTTCGACTTGATAGCTGCGGATTTGAACCCCAAACTATTTCCTAGCTCTTACACACGTCGGTTTAGGCCGGGCTCAGGGCAGAGACTTAATCGACCTTCTTTTCTAATCGAAAGTTCCGAATGCGGCCGGCGTCGAGGACCAAACCGGAGATGCGCTGCCTCGAATCACGCGTGAAGCGCACGGTGCCAATGTCCCCGGTAAAAACGTCGCGCACAGCTGGCCGAAGAATCTCTGCTTTCTTCTTCAGCCTCGTCAGACTCAAATTCCCGTCCTGCAGCACAATGCGGTAAACCGGGTCGATTTCTTCGCTGACGTAAGCGCCTACATACTCACTCAGTTCCGTGCGGCTCGGCGTAAACGCCGTCGCGGATTCAAATATGTCCGGCTTTTCGCCCCCGAAGCTCTGCTCCAATCGGCGCGGCTTTTCCGAGCTGGCGGGCAGGAATCGTATCTCCACCTGATCGCCCCAGGGAACGTCGGCAACGTGGAAGCTGGTTTCTCCCGCGGGCTTCAGCGTATGAAACTCGTCGCCGCCAATGTTGATCTGCAGCTTGCCATCCTTTACCAGGATTTTATGGAAGTCATTATCTTCCCGGTTCCAATAAATCCCCGCGAGCGCGTCCATCTGCTCCACGCTAAGTGGCGCTCCACTGCTCTTTGCAGTCTCTTTCGCAGCGGTTGGTTCGAGAACCTTGAGGTCCTTGGCGAGAAGGATGTCTGTGACCTGTCGGACCAACGCGGGCGGATTTGTATCCGCCGCGTTGCAGAGCACCGCTGCGGAGAAGTGTTGCTCCGGGAATCGTGTCATGTCCGAGCGATACCCGGCATCGCCGCCAGCGTGGTCTACCGTTGGCAATCCTTTGTACTTGCCCACCACCAGCCCAAACGCATAGTCGAGCCGCTCGCCGTTATTGAGCTTGCCGCGTTCGAGCATTTGATGGAGGAACGCTGGCCCGCCAAGGCGCGGGTGATAGAAATTCTCATCCCACAGTTGGAGGTCCTCCACCGTAGTGTGCAGACTCGTTGCGCCCACGGTGTCGAAGTTTGTGACGCTCAGCCGGAAGGGCTTGTCTTTATCTTCCCGTCCGTATCCCAGAGCATTGTGCTTCACGATCTCTGCGTGGTCGTCTCGGAAATGCGTCTGCGTCATGCCCAGCGGCTCGAAAATATTCTTGGTCGTAAACTCGCGCAGCGACATTCCACTTACTCGTTTCACGATCAGTCCCATCAGCGTGTAACCCGTGTTGCAATAAACGTGCTTCTCGCCCGGTTTGAAGTTCAGATCCTTTTGCCGCGTCATCACGGACATCACGTCGTCATCGGTAATCAAATCCAGGGAATAGCGCCACCCCGCTAGCCCAAGCAGCGACCACTGATCGCGCAGCCCGCTGGTGTGGTGAACCAGATGCCGAATCGTAATCCGCTCCCCGAAGTCCGGCAGGTCGGGAATGTATTTGCGCACGTCGTCATCCAGCGAAAGTTTCCCCTGCTGCGCCAGCAACACAATCGAAGCAGCCGTAAACTGTTTCGACATCGACGCCACATGGAACACTGTCGCGGGCGTGATCGGCACGTCGTCATTCAGATTGGCCATGCCGTAGCCGTGCTTGTAGATAATTTGCCCGTCTCTGTAAACCCCCAGCGCGCACCCTGGCGAGTCGCTCTTGTCCCACTTTTCGAAGACCTTGTCCACCTGCGCCTTGACATTTGAAGGCAGCGGTTGTGTTTGTGCGGCCGATCGGCCACAGAGTATGAGCAGAAAAAATACGGCAAGAATGAAACGTCTCACGTAGGTCCTCCCACCAAATCGCGGCTCAATCATCAGCGGCAGCGTACTGCGTCGCCGGTTTGGAGTAAAGCCCAAACGCGTGGACGGCCACCTG
>WNFS01000832.1_pt1 | contig 22712 bp, 19 predicted proteins | sample 5400141 | NCBI WGS metagenome assembly WNFS01 (sample SAMN13153358, study PRJNA577476) | soil metagenome | isolation source: 60 cm saprolite under Madrone tree | place: USA:California | collected 2016-06-14
CATCCAAATGGTCGGTCAGCTCCTGAAATTGGACGAGTTCGACGTGCCAGTCGCGCTTCTGCTGCGCCGCAATGGTTTGCAGGGCCACAGCCGCATTGCGGTGCCCACCTCCACCGTCATGAAAAACGATGTGTATCTTCTTCATGGACGCGATTTTGCCATACGCTTCTTCTTAGCCAACCAGAGCACACTCGATGCCATGTGGATAATTTCGTAAGTCCCATGTGTTCTGGTAGTTCCATGGGCACATTCACCTACAATTCGTCACCTCTTCACAGACTGTTCATGTTCTCTCTTAACAATAGTTTCATGCGCTGCGACCTCCACGTTCACTCGATTTTCTCGGGAATGTGTAACACTCCCGTCATGAGCCGGATTTGCCGCGAGTCCTATAACGACCCTGCGGAGGTGTACCTCCGGCTGAAGCAGCTCGGCATGTCCATCGTAACGATGACTGATCACGACTCCATTGATGCCGCGGAAGCGCTCCGCCGGCATCCGGATTTCTTTCTCAGCGAAGAGGTTACCTGCCGAATGCCGAGCGGCACGGAGCTGCACCTTGGTGTCTATGGCATCTGCGAACGCGACCACCTCGAGATCCAGCGCCGCCGCACGGATTTCATAGCGCTGCTGATGTATCTCACCGAGCGAAAATTATTCTTCAGCGTCAACCACGTCTTCTCGGGGCTGACCGGTTGGCGCGAAGAAGAAGACTTTCGCTGGCTGGCTTCCTATGTCCCCGCGTTCGAAACGCGCAACGGTCAGATGACCGCCAAGGCCAACGCCGGCGCGGAGCGGCTCGCGGCGCGGCTCGGGAAAATTGGCCTTGCAGGAAGCGACTCGCACACGATCGCTGGTGTAGGCCTCAATTATACGGAAGTACGGGGAGCGTGCACCGTTGATGAGTTTTTTGCCGGTCTGCGCGCCGGCCGCGGCCGCATTTATGGCATTCATGGCAGCTACTTGAAACTGACCGCCGACGTTTTCTCCATCATCAGGTCGCTTTTCAGAGAAAAACCGTGGACAGTGTCCCTGGTTCCGCTTGCAGCCCTCATTCCCGCTTTCACCGCGGGACACTGGCTGAACGAAATGCGCTTTTGCCGCAAGTGGCGCGCGGCCCTGGAGAAAAAAGAGAAACATCCGCACATGCTCTGGGATGTGGATTCGAGCTTCGAGGCGAACTGGGCGAGTTAAGAACTACGATGGCAGTCGCACGCACTGTCTGGGGATTTATCGAGCGCCGCGATCACCACTTGATGCGGCGCCTGAACCGCTGGCGCGCCCCGCGGTGGATCCGCTACTGGATGATTGCGGCGACGCGCATGGGAGACGGCTGGCTCTGGTACGCGCTCGGGATCATCCTGCTCGTTTATGGCGGACCGCAGCGCTTCTTGGCAGTTGGAGCTTCGGGGGCCGCGGCGGTCGTTGGGATATTCGTCTTCAAGACGCTGAAGAATCTGAGCCATCGCCCGCGCCCCTGCCAGCTTGAACCGCATTGCTGGTCAAAAGTGTTGCCTCCCGACAGGTTTTCCTTTCCATCGGGCCACACCATGACGGCGTTTTCCATCGCCGTGGTCGTCAGCTACTTCTATCCTTCGCTCGAGGCCACGCTTTTCTTCCTAGCAACAAGCATCGCCGTGTCCCGCATCGTCCTCGGCATGCACTTCTTGAGCGATGTTCTCGCCGGCGTGGTCCTCGGCGTCGCGCTGGGTTGCGCGTCCATCACTGCGTTCGCTTCCTTCGGACTCGTCTAACACAACACCGCCTTCGTCGTTCCCTCAGGCGTCGAAACTTCAGAAATTTCGAGGCCAAGCGTCCTTCCCGCATAGGTCGCGCTGCGCCAATCGAGGGCAACCAAAGAAAATCGGGGCGCCCGCCGCGGCGAGCGCCCCGATCGAAAAACGAAGACTGAAAAGTTGTCTAGGCTTTCTGCGCCTGCCTGCGCAAGAAGGTCGGCACATCGAGGTCGTCCGCAGGAACATCGTGGCTAACCTCGCGGACGTTTTGCTGGACCTGGTGCACGACATTCGGCAATTCCTGTTGCCGTGGGGGGACATCTTGGACATCGCGCCCCGCCTTCCAGGTCTTCGGCAGCAACGACGGCCTCTGTTGCGTGTTTTTCTTGTTCGCCTCCCGGAAGCCTGCCGCGATCACGGTGATCTTCACGGAATCTTTCATGGCGTCGTCCTGCACGGCGCCGAAAATGATATTCGCGTTTTCGTGCGCGGCCTTCTGGATGACGCTTGAGGCCTCGTGCACCTCGTGGAGCGTCAGGCTCGAACTACCGGAAATGTTGATAAGGATTCCCTGCGCGCCATGGATTGTATTGTCTTCTAGCAGCGGGCTCGAGATGGCGCGATTCGCGGCATCGACGGCGCGGTTTGTGCCGGTGGCCACGGCCGTGCCCATCACGGCATAGCCCTGTCCGTGCATAATGGCCTTTACGTCGGCAAAATCACGGTTGATGATGCCCGGCACGGTGATGATGTCCGAAATGCCCTGCACCGCCTGGCGAAGGATGTCGTCGGCGATGCGAAAAGCGTCGAAGAAGCTCGTGCCGCGCTCGACGGTTTCCATCAGACGCTCATTGGGGATCACAATCACAGTGTCCACGGCGCCGATCAGCTCTTGCAGGGCCTGTTCGGCTTGCATCATGCGGCGTTTGCCTTCGAACGCGAATGGCTTCGTCACCACTGCGACGCTCAATGCGCCCAGCTCACTCGCCAGCGAAGCCACCACGGGAGCTGCGCCACTGCCCGTGCCGCCGCCGAGCCCGGCGGTGATGAAAATCATGTCCGAGCCTTCGAGAGCTTCAATAATTTTTTCGGTGTCTTCGAGCGCCGCCTTGCGGCCCACCTCGGGGTTGGCGCCGGCGCCGAGCCCTTTCGTGAGCTTTGCTCCGAGCTGAAGTTTCACCGGCGCCTGAGACAATTTCAGGGCCTGCAAATCGGTGTTCGCGGCGATGAACTCCACGCCTTCGACCTTGGCGCGGATCATGCGGTTCACCGCGTTGCATCCTCCCCCGCCCACACCGATGACCTTGATCTTCGCCGGCTGCAGCTCCTCGCTGAAGCTCATCCGGATTCCTGCATCCTTCGCTATCATGCGCTCCTCGTCCTTCTCCAGTTTCGCAACGCGTCGCTCGGGCAGGGTCAAGAGGCGCCGGCGAACATGGCCTTTAATTTAGACACTAAATTCCCCGCGCGCTGCGGCGCTGTGCGCCGCGCTTTCGCGCCGTACATCACCAACCCCACAGCCGTCGCGTACTCGGGTTGGGCCACCAGCTCTGGCAGATCGGCCAATCCCTTCGGCTCCGCGATGCGCACCGGAAGATGGAAGCCGTGTTCCGCCATCTCATCCAGGCCGCGCAGCCTGGCTCCTCCGCCCGCCAGCACAAGTCCAGCGGGGATTTGTCCGGTGAGCCCGGCGCGCTGGAGGTCGTCGCGAATCAAGCTCAGGAGTTCGAAAGCCCGCGGCTCGATGATGTCCGTCAGCATGCGGGCAAAAATCGTTCGCGGCGGGCGGTCACCCACGCTGGCGATTTCGATCGCGCCATCTTCTTCTTGCAGGAAGGAGGCGGACACGCAGCCGTACCTGCGCTTGATTTTCTCCGCTTCGGGAATCGGCGTGCGCAAGCCCACCGCGAGATCATTCGTGAAGTGGTCGCCGCCGACAGGCACCGCGCTGGTATGGCGCACCACGCCACCGCCGTACACGATGACTTCCGTGGTGCCCCCGCCGATGTCCAGCAAGCAGCAGCCGAGCTCACGCTCATCCTGCGTGAGGCACGACTCCGCCGAGGCCAGAGGTTCAAGAACCGTGTCACTGATCAAGATTCCCGCGCGGTTCGCCGCGGTCACCAGATTTTGCGTGGCGGCGACCGAAGAAGTCACCAAATGGACATTGGCTTCAAGCCTCTGGCCGACCATGCCGATGGCATCGCGGATGCCAACCTGTGCGTCCACGATAAATTCATGCGGCAGGACGTGGAGCACTTCGCGATCTTCCGGAAGCGTGATGTTCCGCGCCGCGTCAATGGCCCGGCGCACATCGTCGCGCGTGATGTCGCGAGCGCGATGGCCGAGAGTCACGCCACCGCGGCTGTTCACCCCGCGCACATGCGCGCCAGCCACGCCAACCAGCGCCGATTCCACCGGCACGCCCGCGACGCCTTCCGCTTCCTCCACGGCGCGCCGAATCGAGCTGACCGTGGAATCGAGATTGACGATCAAGCCTTTGCGCAGTCCTTTCGATTCCGCCGCGCCCAGCGCCAGAAACCTCACCTGTTCTTCGTCGATTTCCGCGATCAGCGCGCACGTCTTGGAGCTGCCGACGTCCAACCCCACCACGTATTTGTCTTTCTTCGCCAAACTTCAGCTCCTGCTCAAAAATTATCTCGGCTTCGCGGCCGCGTGGGCCCCGCAAGCATTCGCATCGGGATTCAGCACGACTTGCTTGGAAAACTGCAAATCCACGGATTGCACGCAGCCCGCTTTCGCCTGCCAGTCCGCAATATTCTCAACGAGCATGCGGTACTTGCCGGTAAAGTCGCCGGCTCCGAAATGGATGGTCACGGCTTGCGCATCATTCGCGCGCGTGAGCCCTGTCATCACCACGCGTAAATCTTTCGGATTCGATAGTTCGACCTCGCTCACGCGATCGGAGGAATCAGAACGCACCAGATCGATGTTCTTCATGAATTCCTGGTAGGTTTGCATGCGCCGTTCGCGCTCGTCCCGAGGCATGTTCTCCGAGAGGCCGGTTACGATGGGAAAATGCAAGTCCTCGCCTTGCGGACGGTCCAGAATCACGCCGTGAGCGTCGATGAGCGCGAGCTCCGTGCCGTTGCGCAGGAAGGCGATCGGGGTGCGCTCGATCAACTCGACGCGAATGCGGTTCGGCAGAATACGCTGCACGCTAGCGGATTCAACCCAGGGTATCTCTTCCAGCGCGCCGCGCCGGGCATCGAGGGGAACCCGCAGCACGCTGCGTCCGCGGTCGCGGTAAAACTTATCGAGTACCGCCTCGCGGCTCACAATGTGATTACCTGTAAGCTCGATTTGATCGGGCTTGAGCAGCAAAACCCGCGGCGAATACAGGAAAAATCGGCCCGCGAACGCAGCCAGGGTCGCGCTTATGGCCACGAAGAAACCCAAAACGAGCACACGCCGGTAAAAAAGCCAGGTTCGTCCAGCAAACTTTTTCCGGCGAATCTCCACCGGTCTTTGCCGGCGAAGGTAGCGCGGCTCATCTTCCGCGAGGAGTTCCGGACGATACGAATTCGCGTCCTCCGCCGCGGACGGGTTCCGCGGCATGGTCTTCATACGCTCCAAACAATCACCTCGTTCTCCAGATCCACTTCGTAGGCCTTGCGCACGCGCTCACGCACGTCGGCAATCAGCGCCAGCATGTCTTTCGCGCAGGCTTTACCGGCATTGACGAAGAAATTCGCGTGGCGATCGCTCACGCGAGCGTCGCCGACGGAATGCCCTTTGAGTCCCAGCTCATCAATCATTCGCCCTGCAGACGCACCGGGAGGATTTTTGAAAATGCAGCCGGCGCTTTTTTGGCCAAGCGGCTGGCTCGAACGCCGTTTTTCGTTGCAGATACGAATCCCTTGAAGAATTTCGTCGAACGGCTTGGAGGGAAGTTCCAATGTCACCGCGAGCATCATATCATCAGGCGCAAAAGATGTGTGCCGGTATTCGAAAGAAATTTGGTTGCCCCTGAGGGTTTCTATCTTGCAGCCGGCGGCGCGATACACTTTCACCTCACGTACGTACGAACCGATCTGCATGCCGTAGGCGCCAGCGTTCATCCGCAGCGCCCCGCCCACAGTGCCGGGTACGCCGATCAGGCCCTCCATGCCACCCAAATCATTTTTCGCGCAGAACGTTACCGTGCGTCCCAGATCCGCGGCCGCGTCTACACGGGCAAAATTCCCCTCAAGCACCACGTCAGGCTCCCGCCGCACCAATTGCAGCATCACCCAGGGCAGTTCGCCGTCGCCGACAAGGAGGTTGGAGCCTCCGCCAAGGAACTTGTGCGCGATGCCGTTCGCGTCGAGCAGGTTGAGGAGATCGGGGATGGCTTCGTGTTTCTTAATCCGGAGCAGGTCGGTGATTCCGCCGATCCCCAACGAAGTCAGTTCAGACAATGCCGCACCGTGCCGGAGCTCAACGCCGAGCCCCGGCAGCGCGGATACGATCCTGGGGCTTTCAATGCGCATGATGCGTGGGATGCTCCGTCCCGAGCAGAACCATCAGCTCGTTGCTGGCGCGGCTGATATTGCCTGCGCCAACGGTCAGTATGGCGTCGCCGGCGCGTGCCGCGTGCAGCAGGTGTTCGATGCCTTCCTGCATCGAGCGGAGGTAGAAAACATTTTTGTGTCCGGCCTCGCGAATGGCGTTTACCAGGGCTTCGCTCGTCACACCGGGAATGGGCGCTTCGCTCGCCGCGTAAATATCCGTCAGCACGAGAATGTCGGCTTGGTTGAAAGCGCGGCAGAATTCGTCCCACAAGTGCTGCGTGCGCGTGTAGCGGTGTGGCTGAAAGAGAACGAGCAGGCGATGGAACTTGCAGCCGCGCGCAGCTTCGAGCGTCGCACGAATCTCCGCCGGGTGATGGCCGTAGTCGTCAATCACGGTGATGTCGTCGACCACGCCCTTGATGTCGAAGCGGCGTGCAACCCCCGCAAACTTCGCAAGCCCTTCGCGGATTAAATCGGCAGGCACGTTCAAATACAACGCCACGGCGGCGGCGGCGGCGGCGTTGCGCACGTTGTGCATCCCCGGCGGGTGCGCCAAGTGGAAGAGGCCGAGATCTTCGCCTTTGTAGGTAAGGCGGAATTCGCTGCTCAGTCCTTCGAGTTTCACATCACTGATGCTCAGGTCCGCCTGGCTGGACGTGCCATAAGTGATGATGGGGCGCTTCACGCCGGGAATGATCGCCTGCACGTTGGGTTCATCGAGGCATAGGATCACCGCGCCATGGAACGGCACGCGGTTCACAAACTGGATGAAAGCGTCCTGAATATCTTCGAGCGAGGCATATTGGTCGAGATGTTCGCGATCGATCGTCGTGACCAGGGCGACGACGGGCGCGAGCAGCAAGAAGCTGCGGTCGCTCTCGTCGGCCTCGACGACAAAATATTCGCCTTTGCCGAGCTTCGCGGTGGTACCTGCCTGATTCACGCGGCCGCCGATAACAAATGTCGGATCAAGGTGCGCGGCCGCCAGAACGGAGGCCACAAGCGAAGTCGTGGTTGTTTTCCCGTGGGCGCCGGCCACGGCGACGCCATATTTCAGGCGCATCAGCTCGGCCAACATCTCGGCGCGAGGTATGACCGGAATCTTTCTCTTGTGAGCTTCTACCACTTCGGGATTGTCCGGCTTGATGGCCGAAGAAGTGACGACGACGTGCGCGCCTTCGACGTTCGACGATTTGTGGCCTACGTAAATGGTGGCCCCGAGATTCTCCAGGCGCTCGGTGATTGTCGAAGGCTTGGTGTCGGAGCCGGAGACGGAATAGCCGAGCGTGAGCAAGACTTCGGCGATGCCGCTCATGCCGATGCCGCCGATGCCGACCAAATGAATGCGCTGAAAATTACGGAAAGAGACCATCATGATTTCGAACCTCGGGGCCGGGCAACTTCTTCAATTAAATTCACGATATCGCGGACGGCATGAGGCCGGGCCAGGCCGCGCGCAGCGCTAGATTGTTTTTCGATCTCCCGGGGCTGGGCGAGGAGAGAGAAGATTTCGCTGGTCAGCCGTTCAGCGGTGAGTTCCGGCTCTGGAATCACGCGCCCCGCGCCCGCGCCGGCCATTTCCCGCGCGTTGCGCAATTGGTGGCTATCGGTGGCGTGCCCGAAGGGAATGAAGATGGCGGCGCGGCCCGCTGCTGCTACTTCTGCTGCGGTAATGGCTCCTGCTCGGCAAACGATGACATCCGCCCAGGCAAAGCGCTCCGCCATGTTCGCGAGAAAGGGCACTACCTCCGCGTTGATTTCGCGCCGCGCGTACGCGGTGCGCACCGCATTATAGTCACGTTCGCCGGTCTGATGCACGATGCTCAGTTCACTCTTGCGCACCGCCAAGCGGTCCATGGCGTCCACGAAGGCGCGGTTGATGGGCAGCGCTCCCTGGCTCCCCCCGGTGATCAGCAGTCGAAACGGTTTTTCCGGAGTCCGTGGAGCGATGGAGAAGAACTCCGGGCGCACCGGGCAACCGGTCATGACAGCTTTGGCGCCCCAAGCGCGCGCGGCCGCTTCGTAACCCGTCGCGATGCGCTTGGAAATCCGAGCCAGCACTTTGTTTGTGAAGCCGGGCTCTGCGTTGGCTTCAAAAATGACGTTTGGTACGCGGTTCAGCCACGTCGCCAGCAGCATAGGCCCCGCCGCATAACCTCCCACGCCAAATGCGGCGGCGGGCTTGTGCCGTCGCACCACGCCAAGAGCGTCGGCCAAGCCCGGCCCTAGCATGACCAGGTTTTTCGCCAGCGTTGAGCCGCCTTTGCCTTTCAATCCCGCGACCCGCAGCGTTTCCAGCGGCAGCCCGGCCTCGGGTACGAGCTTCATCTCAATCCCGCGTTGTGTTCCGACCAGCACGACTTCCCTTTCCTTGCCCCGCGACATCCACTCCTGCGCAATCGCCAGCGCGGGAATGACATGTCCGCCCGTGCCTCCGCCTGCGATCAGCAATTTCACAGCTCGACTCTGCCCCTCATTCTGTAGCCCGCTGGCTGATATTGAGGAGCACACCGGTTGCCAGAAGCATCGCCAGCAGGCTTGAGCCTCCGTAGCTGACAAACGGCAGCGGAATCCCTTTCGTGGGCACCATCCCGAGCACGACGGAAAAATTGATTAGCGCCTGACTCAGCACCATCGTCGTGATGCCGAGCGCCAGAAGCCGGCCGAAGCTATCCGGCGCGGAAAAGGCCGCGCGCAGACCGCGCCAGCCGTAGACGGCGAAGAGTCCAATCACGAAAATCGCGCCGATAAAGCCCAGCTCTTCGGAAATCACCGCGTAGATGAAATCCGTATGCGCCTCAGGCAGATAGAAAAGCTTTTGCTTGCTCTCCATCAACCCCACGCCCGTGAATCCTCCGGAGCCCACGGCAATCAGCGATTGCAACAATTGAAATCCTGCGCCTTGCGGGTCCGAGCTGGGATCGACAAAGGCCATCAACCGCGCTTGGCGATAAGACACTTGCGTGATCAGAAGATACAGTACAGGCAGCGCCGTGGCGGCGCCCGCGGCGATCCATTTCCAAGAAAGCCCGGCAACGAAGAGCACCGCGGTTGCGACGATCAGCATGGCCACAGACGTCCCGAGATCCGGTTGGAGTAAGACGAGGCCGGCACAAAGAAGAACGGGTCCGGCGGCGGGCAGAATCGTCTGCAAGAAATCCTTCTTGCAAAATTCCATTCCTATCCTATGGCGGCGTTTCAAATCCAGGAACCAGGCCAAGTGCAGGATCACCGCAAGCTTGGCCAACTCGGACGGCTGAATGCCGACCGGCCCGAATCTTATCCAACGGTGCGTGGCGTGGGATTTATCGAGGAAAAGCGTGCCGACCAGCAGCAGCAGCACGACGCCTATCGTCGGGAACACCACGGCGGGCTCGCGCAATCGGCGGTAGTCCGTGCGCATCAACGCAAACATGCCCGCAAGGCCGATAACGAGCCACACTGCCTGGCGAAGAAGAAAGATGTAGGAGCGGCCGTATTGATGTTCCGCGGTGACGGCCGAAGCGCTGAAAACCATCACCGTGCCGAGCAGGCACAGTACCAGGGTGACACCGAAAAGCCAGCGATCATTTTCCAATCGTCTCGGCACGTTCGCTCACCTTTTGGAGGCCGCGTTGGCGGAGTGATGCTCCAGCTGGCGGACCAACTCCTTAAAAACGTGTCCGCGGTGTTCGAAATTCTGAAACTGGTCGAAGCTCGCGCAAGCGGGCGCGAGCAGGACGATGTCGCCGGGCTGTGCGGCGTGAGAAGCGATTTCGACGGCGCGCTCAATGGTTCCCGCGTGTTCGATGGCCACGTTGCCGGCTATTTGTCTCTCAATTTTTTCGGCGGCGGCGCCGACGAGCAGTGCCAGAATCGCTTTTTCCCGTAGCAGCTTTTGCAGCTCGGTATAATCGCTGCCTTTGTCCTTCCCGCCGAGAATGACAAGGATGCGGCCCGAAAATGCGTCGAGCGCCTTCATCGTGGCGTCGACATTGGTAGCCTTCGAATCGTTGTAGTAGCGCACACCCCTGATTTCGGCGACGAATTCCAGACGATGTTCGACGCCGGCGAAACTCTGCACGCCTTTTGCGATTGCGCCGGCGCCCGCGCCAACGATGCACGCAGCCGCCACCGCCGCCAGGACATTATCGAGGTTGTGCGCGCCCGGCAGCGCAATATCGTCGCGCTTCAACACAGCTTCTTCCCTGCCGTTGCGGCGAAAGATTATTTCTCCACCGCGCAGGTACGCGCCCTGCGCCACGCGCTGCTTGCGGCTGAACCAGTAAACCTGCGGTCGCGACGGTGCGTAGGGAGTCGTGGCAGAGTCATCGGCGTTCAGAACTGCAGAATCTTCTTCCGTCTGATTTTCGAAGAGCCTGGCCTTGGCCGCGCCGTACGCTCCCATGGTACGGTGCCGGTCGAGATGATCGGCGGTCAAATTAAGGAACACGCCGATATTCGGGCGAAAGGTCTCGATAAGCTCGAGTTGAAAACTGCTCAACTCCAGCACGGTGATGGTGTCATCCCGCGATGCATCAACGCGCCCGATCAGCGGAGTGCCGATATTTCCTGCAAGGATGGTCGAATAGCCTGCATCTTTCAGAATGTGCGCCACCAGAGAAGTTGTGGTGGTCTTGCCATTCGAACCGGTAATTCCGATCAGCCTGCCTTTCAAGAATCGATAGGCCAGCTCGATCTCGCTCCAGATCGTGATTCCTTTTGCCCGCGCGGATTGCAAGAGAAGCGCATCCGCGGGAACGCCGGGGCTCGGGATAATCAGCTCCTGCGCCAAAAAGGTCTTTTCCTGATGGCCGCCCAGTTCCAGTGTGACTGCGGCTTCGCGCAACTTGGCAATCTCCGCGCCGATTTCATTTTCCGTACGCGAATCCGTCGCAGTCACGGCCGCGCCGCGCGCGGCACAGAACAGAGACGTGGCGACACCCGTGCGCGCCAGTCCCACGACCAGCACGCGCTTGCCCCGCAACTCGATCGCTTTTCCCACTGAACACAGTCTCCGTCGTGGGGCGCGACAGTTCGTGCCCCTGCGTTTCCTTTTTCTATCTCAACTTCAAAGTCGTCAGCGCAAAGAGCGCGAAGACCAGCGCCGCGATCCAAAAGCGCACGATCACCTTGGATTCGCTCCAGCCCATCAATTCAAAATGATGATGGATAGGCGCCATACGGAAGATGCGCTTGCCACGCAATTTGAACGAGCCCACCTGCAGAATTACCGACAAAGCCTCGAGCACAAAAACTCCGCCCACGAAAAAGAGGAGGATTTCCTGCTTGATGATGACGGCGATTACTCCCAACGTTCCGCCGAGCGAAAGTGAGCCTACATCCCCCATGAAGATTTCAGCGGGGTGCGCGTTGTACCACAGGAAACCGAGCGAGGCGCCGACCAGCGCGCCGCAAAACACGGTGAGTTCGCCGACGCGGGGAATGTACTGGATTTCGAGATAGGTCGCCCAGCGGTAGTTGCTGCTGACGTAAGTCAGAACCGTCAACGCTCCAGCGGCGATGACCGTGCAGCCGATGGCCAGGCCATCAAGGCCGTCGGTAAGATTGACGGCGTTCGAAGCGCCCGTAACCACAAGCGAGACGAATGCGAGAAAAGGCACGAACGCCAGCGGCCAGAAATGGGGAGAAGATAGCAATGGGTGAATCACCAGTTCGGGATGCAGCCGCTTGAGGAACGGGATCATGAGTTGCGTGGAGTACGCGCTGCGCGTCGCAAGGGTCAGCAAGCCGATGCCGACGACGAAGCTGACGAGGGCCTGGAGCGAAAGTTTCGTCTTGCCGGTTAGGCCCAGATTTCGCTGCTTGGACACTTTCGCGTAGTCGTCCACGAAACCGATGGCGGCAAACGCAAAAAGAGCGAAAAGCGACAGCAATATGAACGGATTCGTCAGATCGGCCCAGAGGAGCGTTGGGACGGCCGTGGACAGAACGATCAGGACGCCGCCCATCGTCGGAGTGCCCGCCTTTTTCTGATGCTCTTGCGGGCCTTCTTCGCGGATGAACTGCCCGATCTGCATTTCGCGAAGGCGGCGAATCAACCAGGGCCCAAAAACGAAGCCTAGAAACATTGCCGTCAAGCTGGCATACACCGTGCGCACGGTGATGTAACGAAAAACATTCAGCGGACTGAAGTAGCGCTGCAGTATGTGGTAGAGGAGGTAATAGAGCATGTCAGTGCCTGACCTCCTCATGGGTGTTTTCGCCCGGCGAGGCGTAGCGCGTGAAGAGCGCCTCGACAATGCGTTCCATCTTCACCCCGCGCGATCCTTTGACCAGCAGCAGATCACCGGGCACAATAAATTGTTCCAGAAACTTCGCGGCCTCCTCGGATGAAGAGAAGAATTTCGTCCGCTCGCGCGGGAAACCGGCAGCGATTGCGCCCTCCACAATTTTCGCCGCATCGCCGGCAACGCCGATGACCCAGTCGATTTTCCCGGTTCTCGCCGCAAAGCTGCCCGCGCGGCGGTGAAATTCCGCTGCGGTGGCGCCTAGCTCGCGCATTTCTCCGGCAGCCAGGATGCGGCGCTGATAATTCGGCGTAGCAGCAAGGAGATCGATCATGGCGTGGAGCGCTGCAGGGCTCGAGTTGTAGCAATCATTGATAAGCGCCGCACCGTTCGTAAAACGCAAAAGTTCACCGCGCATGGCCGGAGCACGCAGCGTGCGAAACACGCTTTGCGCTTCGGCGGCACCGATGTTCCACACGCTCGCCGCCGCAAGCGCCGCCAGCGCATTGGAGATCGCGTGCCGTCCGGGCACGGGCAATTCCAGCCGCACGCGGCCCTCGGGGCTCACGTAGTCGAACGACGAGCCTAGGGCTCCGCGATCTTCGATCTCCGCGGCGGAGAAAAAAGCCGGCGCTTCGATCCCGTAAGTCAAAACGCGTCCGGGTGCGAAACGCCCGAATGCCAGGACGCGCGGATCATCGGCATTGAGAACAGCAACCGATTCACGGCCGTTCAATCCTTCGATCAGCTCGCGTTTGGCAAGCGCAATCTCATCCACCGAAGCAAAAAACTCCAGGTGCGCCGGCGAGACGCGCGTCACTACGCCGACGTCTGGCCTCGCAATCGCCGCCAGCCGCTTGAGCTCGCCGGGGCGTGACATCCCCATTTCCAGGACCGCGGCTTCGTGTGTCTCCTCAAGGCGAAACAACGTGAGCGGCAGGCCGTACTCGTTGTTGAGATTCCCCTCCGACTTCAGGACGCGTAGCCGCGCGCCCAGCAGTGCCGCCAGGATCTCTTTGGTAGTGGTCTTACCGACCGAACCCGTGACGCCTGCAATTTTCCGGCCCCAAGCTTCGCGCACTGCGTGAGCAAGCTGCCTGAGCGCTTCGAACGTGTCGCCCACGGATATGCAACGCTCGCCGACCTCGCCTGGATAGCGGCATAATTGCGCGTCTGCCACCACCGCCGCGATCGCCCCCCGGTCCATCGCAGCGGGAACATGGTCGTGTCCGTCGTGACGCGGTCCGTGGATGGCGATGAACAGTTCTCCGGGACGTATCGTGCGAGAATCAATCGAGACGCCGGCCACCCGGGCCACGGGGTCGAGCCCCGCTCCCGGCCGAGCACCCAGAGCGCCAGCCACCTGTGCAATCGTCCACCGCATAAATGCCTCAAAGAGTTTGCTTTACGAAGATAACCCACACCTCGGTTCGTATTCACCGTTTTGAGGGGCCCTCCTCCTATAGCTAAACGTCGTTAAACGCGCGCCCTCACCACCGGCTGGTGTAGTGCGCGCTAGGTGCCAAACCCCCGCTCGCGAAGCGCGCGGCGTGCCACTTCGCGGTCGTCAAATTCGATCGTGCCGCCGGCCAGCATCTGATAGTTTTCGTGGCCTTTCCCAGCGAGCAGCACAATATCGCCCGCGCGCGCTTCGTCGATGGCCATGGCCACGGCCTTTTCGCGATCCGGCTCGATGAGATACTTGCCGCTCGTTTTTTGCAGGCCCACAATAATGTCGCTGATGATTTTCAGCGGATCTTCTCCGCGCGGGTTGTCACTCGACAGGATCGTCAGGTCGCTGAGCCGGCCAGTGACTTCGCCCATCACCGGGCGTTTGGTGCGGTCCTTCTCGCCGCCGCACCCAAAGAGCGTGATGATGCGGCCCTTGGGATTGAGCTCGCGCGCAGTACGGATCAGATTTTCCAGGGCGTCGTCCGTGTGCGCGTAATCCACGATCACCAGAAACGGCTGGCCGAGGTCGATGCGCTGGAAGCGGCCGGAAACGCTTTCAAGATTGCGGATGCCGGACTCGATGGTTTCATTGGAAAGGCCAAGCGCCTGCGCCGCGCCGATGGCGGCGAGAATGTTGTACACGTTGATACGGCCAACGAGAGAAGAAGCAACCTGAACCTTTCCGTTGGGTGTTTGCGCGGTGAAGGTAAGTCCGTCGAACGAGAGCTGAAACTTCTTTGCCGTGATGTCGGCGCTGGATTCGAGGCCGTAGGTTAGGGTTTTCGCTGCCATGCCGACAAGCTGTTTGCCGTATTCGTCGTCGACATTCACGATGCCGGCTTCCGGCGCGCCCGCACCAGTGCCTTCGAAAAGGCGGCGCTTGGCCGCGAAATAATCTTCGAACGCCTTGTGATAATCCATATGCTCGCGTGTGAGATTGGTGAAGACGGCCGCGGCAAAATGGCAGCCCCACAAACGGTCCATGGCCAGCGAGTGCGAGCTGGCTTCCAGCACGGCGTAGCGTCCACCAGCGTCGCGAATCTCCGCGAGAAATCCCTGAAGGTCAACGGACTCAGGTGTTGTGTTCGGCGCGGGATAATCGCCGAGGGGTGTGTGATAGGCGATGGTGCCGAATAATCCTGTCTTCGTGCCGGAAGCTTTGATGATGGCATCCAGGAGAGAGGTGACCGTGGTCTTGCCGTTTGTGCCGGTGACGGCAACAAGCTGCAGCGCGTTCGCAGGGTGGCCAAAGAAATTCGCCGCCACAAGAGCAAGCGCTTTGCGCCCGTCGCGAACCCGAATCCAGGCCACGCTTGCGGGCAACGCAAGCGGTGGCGCTTCTTCACTGGCAATGGCGACGGCGCCGCGCGCAATGACATCCCTGATGAAGGCATTGCCGTCCGCTTTGGCCCCGTGCAGCGCGAAAAACAAGGCATGCGGCCGCACCTTGCGTGAATCGCAAGCCACTTGGCGGATGTCCAGGTCGCTAGTTGAAGCGGAGATGCTCGCTTCAATGCCCTCAAACAATGCGCCGAGCTTCATGCTTCGATTGGAACCTGGCGCGGTCAAAAAGTTTTCCCGGCGATCATTGGTGCGGTTCTTTGTTGCGTGGCGTTCCTCTTCCTTCGTCTTGCTGAATCCCGTCGTCATCCTAATGCCTGCTTCCTTTAGACAGCTTAGTCTCCTTCGCCGCTGACCGCGTGCCGAATTGCACGATGATTTTGGCGCCGCGGCGCACTCTGGCTTCCGCCCGCGGCGCCTGATTTGTTGCAAGACCGCTGCCAACCAGCACGGGATCCAAGCCCAGCCGCAAACACACCTCGGTGACATCACGCATGGTCATTCCTGAGAAATCCGGAACGGGAATATCGCCGCCTTCATCGACTGCGACCGTCGCTGCCGAAGAGGCTTCCTTGGGCTTAGATTCTTGGGACACCGCCGACGGTTGGTCCGGCTGGCTTGAGAAATCAACTGGCGTGAAGTCTCCCAGGGAGGCGCCATCTATCTCCGTTTGTTTCCGATACGAGGCCCGGAGTAGCAGTGGGTTCGTCAGCGGCACATCGCGCGGAACGTCGAGATACGGCAACACCTGTTGGGCAATGCGTTTGAAGATTGGCGCAGCCACCAGGCCGCCTTCATGCTCGTGGACGGGCGAGTCCAGCGCCACGAGAATCGTCATCGCAGGATTATTGATGGGCGCGAAGCCCGTGAACGAGGCAATGAATTGCGTCGGCGAATACCGCCCCGTCGCGGGATCGATCTTTTGCGCGGACCCCGTCTTTCCAGCGGCCGTCCACCCGTCCAGGTGAGCGAGTTTCCCCGTGCCGCTCAGAACCACGCCTTCCATGAGCCGGCGAAGCGTCGCCGCCGTTTCCGGACGAATCACTCGCTTCGGTTCGGCGGACGCCAATGGTCCTTCCGCGGCCAAGACCACATCGCCGCGGCGAAGCTCGGCAACGATGTGCGGCTTATAGAGCAGGCCGCCGTTCGCAATCGCGGAGACCGCGGTGACCAATTGAATCGGCGTGACCCCCACTTCCTGCCCCATCGAGATGGACCCGATGGAAATGGGCGTCCAGTTTTCGAGACGCCGGACAATACCCTTGCTTTCGCCCGGCATGTCCACGCCGGTCGGCGCACCAAATCCGAAGGCGCGGATGTAATCGTGGAATTTCGGCGCGCCAAGCCGGAGAGCGATCTTGATGGCACCGACGTCGCTTGACTGCGCGAGAATCTCGGCGACACTCAGCATGCCGAAGGGTTTGTGATCGCGAATGCGATGGCCCGCGACGTACACCGCTCCATTTTCGCAATCGAAAACTTCCTCCGGCCGCGTGATGTTCTGATCGAATGCGGCGGCCAGCGTGATCAGCTTGAAGGTCGAGCCCGGCTCGTATAGCGCGCTGACGGCACGGTTCATCCGCGATTCGGCTGGCGCATCCGCGGCGGTATTGGGATTGAACTTCGGCCAGTTCGCCAGGCCCAGGATTTCACCGGTGTTCGGATTCATGACGATAACGGTCCCAGCGATGGCATGCGTCTTGGCGATGCCAAGCCGAAGCTCGCGCTCGGCGATGTATTGAATTTTTTCGTCCAGCGTCAGCACCACGTTCGCGCCGCGGTCGCCAAGCGCTTCGCCGCCGTCAAACCACCGCTGGCGCGCATCCGCCATCACGATGATCTTTTCGCTCTTACTTCGAATCTTGCTGTCCAGCTCATACTCGATCCCGCCGAGGCCTTTCTCGTCAAGGTCGACGAAGCCGAGAACGTGTGCGGCAAGGTCGCGCTTCGGATAGAAGCGCTGGTTTTCCTTCTGGAAATAGACGCCTTTGAGATTCAGCGCAGCCAGAGCCTCGGCCTTCGGCGCTGGCAGCTTGCGCGCGATCCAAACAAAAGAACGCGAAGATTCGAAGCGAGTCTCCAGAACCTCGCGCGGGATATTGAGCACGCCGGAAATGAGCCGCGCGGCAAGAGCCTCATCGGCGATTTCCGAAGGCACGGCAAACGCGGAATCGACCGGTATGCTCATGGCCAGCGGGCGCATGTTGCGGTCGTAGATGCCGCCGCGCTTGGGGGTGATCTCGATGGTGCGCTGCTGCTGGCGCTGCGCGCGCGCCAGGTATTCGCTGTGCCGGAAAAGTTGCAGGTAGCTGAGCCGTCCGAAAACCGCGGTGATCCACAGGAGAGCCACGCCGGCAATGATCAGCATGCGGACGTGGACACGGTTTTGTTGCATGGCGAATCGGGGTCGGCGCGCCCTCCGAACGAAAAACTAAGCAAGAATCTGAAAACTCGAAATGGAACCGCGGCAGGCTGCGAACTAGGGCGCGCGATTCCGTCGAACGAACCGCGCGTTGGCCACTTCCGCCCCGCCCGGCCTGTCAAATTCCTGAAATTGGGTGGGCAGCGGCTGCGTCAGGCCCAGCTGACGGTGCGCGATGACGTCAATGCGCATGGGATTGCGCAGGCTGGCAATCTCAAGTTTCAATTCTGAATTGAGCGACGCCGCCTGCGTCTGCTTGGCCTTCAAGTCCTCCAGCTGAAAGCTCAAATCGATGCACCGGAAGTGCTGATAAATATACAGCATGAAGAACATCGCGACGATGCCGCCGAGAGCCACGGTACGGTATAGACTGCGCAGCTTCACCGGCTCAACGTGACGCACCAGGCGCGTATTGTCTATGCGCTTGACGGTGTGAAACTCCGTCGTCCGTGCCGTCTTTTTCTTTTTGCGTGTCATGGACTAAATCTTTTCTGCGCAGCGCAGTTTCGCGCTTCGCGACCGCGGATTTGCCGCCATCTCCCGCTCGCTCGGCTGGACCACATGCTTGGTCAGCACTTTGAGCGTCCCCTGGCGCTGTCCTTCTTGAAAGGCGCGCTTCACGAGGCGGTCTTCGCGCGAGTGATAACTCAGCACCACCCAGCGGCCGCCCGAAGTTAATGTGACGGGGGTCCGGAGAAGAAACTGCCCGAGTTCCTCCATCTCTCGATTCACCGCTATCCGCAGCGCCAGAAACGTTTTTGTCGCGGGATGCAGTCTCTGCCTTCCCCATTGCTTCCGGGCCCCTGCCACAACCGTTGCCAGGTGCGCGGTGTCCCTGATGGGCCGCGCGCGAACTATCGCCCTGGCGATTTTTCTGGAATCGTGCTCGTCGGCTTCGCGATAGAGCAGATTGGCCAACTCTTTTTCGGGCCAGCGATTCACAATTTCTCCTGCGGTGAGTTCTTCACCCTCGTCCATGCGCATGTCCAGCGGACCGGCTTCGCGAAACGAAAATCCCCGCGCTGCCTGATCAAGGTGCATGCTCGAAACTCCCAAGTCGGCCAAGACCCCGTCCACCGCGGGAATCCCCAACTCGCGTGCGGCCTCCGCAATCTTCGAGAACGGCGCGTGCACCAGCGTCACCCTCTTCCCGAAGATTTTCAGCCGCTCCCGCGCCAGTTCGAGCGCCTGTGCGTCCCGGTCCAGGCTGATCAACCTGCCCGTGGTTAGCCTTGCTGCGATTGCTTCCGCGTGCCCTCCGGCTCCCAGCGTGGCGTCTATGTACGTTCCCTCCGCCTTGATGCGCAGCCATTCGACCACCTCGTCCAAAAGCACCGGCGTGTGCGCCGAAGTCAAACTCGTCACTCGCCATTGCTCTCTTAAATCCCCAAACCTTCCAGCGCCTTATCGTCTTCGTCCGTGTACGGCTCGTTCTTCAATTGATCCAGCGCTCTCGTGTGGTTCATCACCTCGAGGCAGTTGAGGGTGCCAAAAACATCCACTTCGCCCTTCGTCTGCGCTGACTCTCGCAGCACGGCGGGAAGCAGCACTCTTCCCTGTCCGTCCAACTCCACCACTTGCCCGTAGTAGCTGGTTCTCATCAGAAATTTTCTCTTCGCTCGGTTCGTCGTTGGCAGCTTTGCCAGCTTGTCCTCGATCTCAGACCAAACCTGCATCGGATAGATCCGCGCCGTTTCGCCCGTAGTGCTGGTGATGTAAAACTGGGTTCCGTACTCCTTCAGGGCCTCCAGAAACACGGCGGGTATCTTCAACCGGCCCTTCTCGTCGACCTTTGCCGGACAGTTGCCCCGCAGCTTCATGCTCTCCACTCGCTGCGACCCCCGTTTTCGATGGATCGCACACAAATATGTGGTCTAGAATGGCCAAAATGCCCACTTTCACCACAGATCTGGGAATCTGTTTATTTTGACCCAATGCCTGCTACTGTCTTCTACTGCAGCCCACTTCTCACCACTTTTGCCCACATCATAGGCTGCTTTCGGCGCTTGTCAAGTGATTTCGCACGGATATTTCAAGAAAGTTGTGGAATTTTATGTCGCCCTAAACTGCGAGAATTTACCCCGACAGCTTGTGCTTTCCATTGAGCTCAGCGACGACATTTGGTGGTACGGTTTTCGCCCAAGTGGGACAGCTATTCCTGTCCGTGTTCTTCGCCTCCAAAGGCGACTCGAGGATCCGGTGAATCCCCGCAAAATCGCATTTCCCTCTTCCTTTCCCCTTGCTCCCATGCTATTCTTCGTTGGTCCTCATAAGCTAATTCCAAAGGAGCCTTGGCCATGGAATGGGTTACCCCTCAGCACGAAGAGATTGACCTCAACTGCGAAATCAGCTCGTACGCCAACGCCGAGCTCTAATCCGAGTTTAAATGCGCGTTAAAGTCCTCGGCTCGGCAGCCGGGGGCGGATTTCCTCAATGGAACTGCGCTTGTTCCAACTGTAGCCGCCTGCGGACAGGTGTGTTCAAAGGCCGTCCGCGCACGCAGGCTCAGATCGCTTTTTCTCCCGACCCCGATTCTCAGATTTGGTTCCTGGTATCCGCCAGCCCTGATCTGAGAGCTCAGATTCTCTCCGCGCCGGAACTGCGTCCGCGTGATACCGCTCCAACTCATTCCCCGATCGCCGGTGTGTTTTTGCCTTCCGCGGACGTCGACTCTGTCATGGGGCTTCTTCATCTCCGAGAGTTCCAATCCTTCTTTGTCTTCTCCACGTCTGCCGTCCAGCGCATTCTCAAAAAGGAAAACGGAATCTTTGGCGTTCTTGAACGCGCCGATCCGCCGGTCCAATGGCAGCTCCTTTCGAGCAAAGGGCGCCTCGGCTGTCATCTCTCGGAGAGCCCTGGCGAGGCGCCGGCCTTCATTTGCGCCACGATTCCGCTCGGCGGCTTGTATCCGGACTACGTCAGCGAGGATCTCGGCCGAACCCTCTCAGCGGACGAGGCAAGTATCGGTCTTATTTTTGAGCGGCACGGAAAAAGCGTATTCATGGCGCCTTCGCTTTCCGGCCGCAACGCGGAATGGACGATGGCCGCAGCCTCCAGCGATCTGGTACTCATTGACGGAACATTCTGGAGCGACGACGAATTGATCCAAACTGGCCGCACCAGCAAAACCGCTCGCGAGATCGGCCACTTGCCATTATCAAGCCCGGAAGGCCTGCTCGAGCAATTTCCAAAGAATGCAAAAGGCCGCAAAGTCCTCATCCACATGAACAACACCAATCCAATTCTTGATGAAGACAGCCCCGAACATCGCCAGGTGCTGGAAGCCGGCTTCGAAATCGCCTACGATGGGATGGAGTTTGAACTGTGAGCATCGCGTTGGACAAAGACAGACTGCTGCTTTCGGAAGCCGAATTTATCGCCGGCTTCCATGCCATCGGCGAAGAGCGCTATCACCACAAGCATCCATTTCATCTGCTGATGCACGAGGGCAAGCTCACGCGCGGGCAGCTTCAGGCGTGGGCCCTGAACCGCTACTACTACCAGAGCCGCATCCCCATCAAGGACGCCGCCATCCTCGCGCGCAGCGAAGATCCCGCGTTCCGTCTGGTCTGGCGCAAACGTATCCTCGACCACGACGGCGACGGCACGAAGCCGGGTGGCATCGAAAAGTGGCTTCGGCTCGTGGAAGCGACCGGCCTCTCGCGCGGCCAAGCGCTTCGTGAAGAGAGCATTCTGCCGGCGACACGCTTTGCCGTGCAGGCCTACGTGGAATTCGTCTCCACGCGCTCGCATCTTGAAGCCGTAGCCTCATCCCTGACCGAGCTTTTCTCTCACAAGCTCATTGTTCTGCGCTTGGACCGCATGCGCCAGCACTATCCCTGGCTCTCCGGCGGCCTTGATTACTTCACTGGCCGCCTGACACAAGCGCCGGAAGACGCTGAGTTTGCGCTCTCGTGGGTCGCAAAGCATGCGCGCACGCGCGAGCAGCAAGATCAAGCGCACGCCGCATTGCGCGCGAAGTGCGACATTCTCTGGGCCCAGCTCGATGCGCTCTATTTTGCCTACGTAAACCCTGGCTGGCCTCCTCCCGGCGCTTTCGTTCCGCAACGCGATCACCCATGACGCCCGACCTGCTGTCATACCCGCGCCTTGCGCCGGGCTGCCGCCTGGGAGAAAACAATCAGCAGCGCGTTCTCTTGATGCCCGAGCGCGCCCTTCGTTTGAATGGTCCGAGTCTCGAAATCGTCGAGCGTTGCGATGGCAAGCACAGCGTTCAGCAGATCATCGCGGACTTGCAGAAAATCTATTCGAAGGCCGCGCCCGAAAAAGTCGAGCAGGACATCCTCGGCTACCTCGGCTTGCTGCACGATCAACGCGCCCTTGACTTCATCACCGCAAACTTGATTGAGGCGTAGCAGTACAATGGAGTTTATAGGGGCGCAGCTTTATCCCGAGCGAAAGCGAGGGAACGCTGTGTCCCATCTTGGCTAGATTTCCGGCGCTTTGACTCATATCCAATGAACGAACTAGCGTCAAATCCCCTCGCTCTCATCGCCGAACTGACGCACCGCTGCCCCCTGCATTGCGTCTACTGTTCCAATCCGCTCGAATTGCAGGCTCGCAGCAATGAACTCTCCACTGCAGAGTGGTCGCGCGTTTTTCGGGAAGCTGCGGATTCCGGTGTGCTCCAAGCCGATTTCACTGGCGGCGAGCCGCTCGCCCGGCCCGACCTTGTCGAACTGGTGCGCGCCGCTCGGGCGGCGGGCCTTTACGTCAGCTTGATTACCTCCGGGCTGCCGCTTGACGAAGCGCGGCTCGGCGCCCTCGTGGAAGCGGGGCTCGACCATGTTCAATTAAGTTTTCAGGCCGCGCGCGAAGATCTCGCCAACAACATCTGCGGCACAAAAGCGCACGCGCAAAAACTCCGCGTTCTCGATTGGCTCAAGCAGCACCGCGTAGCCGTCACGCTTAATTTCGTCATCCATCGCTGCAACATCGATCAAATCGAAGAAATGCTGGCTCTCGCCGAATCCTCCAGCGCCGGCCGCGTCGAATT
>WNFS01002707.1_pt1 | contig 22698 bp, 17 predicted proteins | sample 5400141 | NCBI WGS metagenome assembly WNFS01 (sample SAMN13153358, study PRJNA577476) | soil metagenome | isolation source: 60 cm saprolite under Madrone tree | place: USA:California | collected 2016-06-14
AATGCCCATCCGGGGCTGCCCGCCGGGGAGCATGCCGCCGTTCCATTCCATCGAAGGGATTTCGGGGATCTCCGGCATGCGGAAAGCGAAGGTCCCAGGCGTCGGCGCCACCATCTTCATGGCGTGATGACGCTCTTCGGATTTACCGAGAGTCGCGCTAATGGTTTGCGTGCGCCCATCGCGCCACACAGTGAGCTGGATGCTGCGGCCCGCAGGAATCTCATGGATCATGCGGCGAAATTGCGCGGCCCCTTCGACGCGCTGTCCATTGATTTCCGTCACCACGTCATTTTCCTTAAGGCCGGCCTTGGCCGCGGGACTGTCTGGAACGATCTTTCCCAGGACCACGCCGCGCTCGGCTGAAAGTTTCAACTCCTTGGCCTTGTCGGCTGTCACTTCGTGTGTTTCGACGCCAAGCCAACTCGAACCGTCGTCGCCGATCACCATATTAAACTGATCATTTTCGATGCTTGGCAGGACTTCGATTTGCGTGGGGTCTTGATCCTCTATGATGACAGCCTGCCCCGACTCCTCGAGCGCGTCCGCGTCAGCCAGTTCTGCCACATGATTTTGCCCGTTCTCAAGCTGCGCCTGCAATTTTCTCTGCAGCTCATCGATCCTCTGCTGCAAAGGTGCGATCGTGGAATCACCGGGCTTCTGCGGTCTTGCGGAACTGGCGGGAAGTGCCATGAGCACGAGCCCGAGGGCCACCGCTCCCCCCATAGCAAGCAAATTTCGTTTGTTCATTTTCGTCCCATCCTCCTCAGCGGTTAGACGCGTCAAAAGGAAAAGCGTCAGACGGTCGACCGCAGAATGACCACCCGAATCCCGCCATTCACGGTGCGCAAATGAATCGGAGCGCCTCCGTGCCCCAATTTGCCATGCATCTCCCGAGGCCGCTGGGAACTCTCCATCGTAATAGGGAGTTCGGAAAAGAAGTTTCCATTCAGGCAGCGAGCTTCGACATCCGCTTGCAGGTCGGATGGCACGGCCAGAACCAGAGAGCCGTTCGTCGTTTCAACGGTAGCGCCGGTCTTTTCCGGAAGCCGCGCCAACTCCAGATGGACGTTGCCGTTGGTGGTGTGCGCATGGACACTCCCGCCGGCCTCAAACACTTCGATATTGCCGTTTACCGTGTGCAGGTCTTCCACGGTTTCGACGCCGGCAACGCGCAGCGTGCCGTTCACCGTGCCGATATGCTCGACGCGGGCGCCGTGCGGAACATGGATGGTGTATTCCACCGCCACTTCCACGCCCTCGTTTTGCGGATAGCGAGTGGTGATAGAGATAGCGTCGGGCTTGGCGTCAACCTCGATGGAAACACGTTCAAGATCGGACTCCTTGTGTTTAGCGGTCTTTACCGCATGGACTTCGATCTCGTTGCGATCCCACCCTTGCACGTCCACGGTTCCGTTGACGTTCTGCAGCTCAACGGAACCGCCGGGTTGCAGCGGATAGGATTGATTGAACTCTTTGCTGATGGCGAAGCTAGGAACCACCCAAACAACGGCTAGAAGCAGTACGCATAGAGCAGTCGCGCGGAGAGATGGACGAAGCATAAGGTTCTACCCCCTTCGAGTACGTGCTACCAACGAGAACCGAGGACCCCAACGAAACTCGCTGCGCCGAGGCGGCTGCCGCTCAGTGCAACTGAAAATTAAATGTCACCGTCGAGATCACCTCGACCTGCTTGCCGTTAATCGAAGCCGGTTTTGCCCGCCACTGCTTCACCACGGCGATGGCGGCATCCGCGAGCGCCGGGTCGCCTTCAAGAAGTTTCTGCACCTCGATGCTGCCGTCTTTCTTCACGCGTACCTGGAGCTTCACGATCCCTTGCAAGCCAGCGCGTTGTGCGAGGGCCGGATACGAGGGCTTTGGAAAATTGACGAGCCGCTTCTGGAAATCGTCAGGATCCTCGGCGATGCCACCCCTGAAGGTGATTTCCAAATTCACGAGCCAGCTTTCGAGCCAGTCCGTCTTGGCTTCGATTGGAGCCGGCGCTTCCGGTAAGGCCGGGACTGGTGGCCCGACTTCGAAGGGAAAAGGCGCCTGAGAGAACCCAATTTCCGTCAATCTCTTGTTGAGGCGGTCCACCTGCTCGCGGACGAGCGATTCGTGAAGAGCAATCGCCGAATCCAGGAACTGCAGACGAATTTTTCCGGACGTGGTTCGTAATTTGAGCGGGGCGCCGCCACCATTCAAAACAGCCGTGGCGTGCAGGGGACCGGAACCATTGGCGGACCCTTGAACTATCAAGTGCAGCGCGGGATCTGCCTCGATGTGATGCTCTCCTCCGTTCGTCACGGTGGCATCGATGTTCGCGGCGAGATTCCGCGGCAGAAACACGAGGATCTCGCCGTTGCCGGAAGCAAGCTGCGACGCGCCCGCGAGCCGCACGTTTCCGCCTCCGGCGGGCGAATCTGGGTTGATCCAGGCCGTAATCGTTCCGCCGGAAGTGGCCGCCTGCAGGGCGCCGGCGACTCGAGTCAGACAAATGCTGCCGCTGCTCGATTCCAGTTCCATCGGACCGGAAACGTACATGACGCGAATCCCGCCTCCGCCGGTTTGGGCATGCACCGAGCCGCGCACTTCGCCGAAATCGATCTGCCCGCCGCCGGTACGTACGCTGACGAAATTCCCGGCGTGAGCCACGGTGATGTTGCCGCCGGCGGTTTCCAGTTCGGCGCGCCCTCCGATTTGGCCGGCGCGAATATGGCCGCCCCCGGTGCGCAGCGAAGCGTCTCCCGCAATGTTGCCCACGTTGATGTGTCCGCCTCCGGTGAAGGCCGCGAGGTCACCCGCGACATCAAGAACTTGGATGTGTCCGCCTTCCGTCTCCAGCTTCGCGGCGGAGCGTCCCAAGGAAGCGTCGCGGAGTCCCGAACCACCGATGCGCCCCGTCTTAATGTTTCCGCCCTGCGTGTGAAGAGCGGCCGTCCCACCGATGTCCCCTGTCGTGATGTCGCCCGCGTCGGTGTTCACTTCGATGCTGTAGCCGCGCGGCACGACGACCTCAAACTGCACCCAGAACTGCGCATCAGCGGAGCGCGCAGCTTGCGGCGCAAGCGTGCCGGTGATTTCCACGCCCGAGGAGATCGCCTTGGCCTTGAGAGAGTACGTATCAAGAAGTTGCTGAGCGGCGGGACCGCGGGCATCGGTTTCGATGTGCACGGTGTAGCGCACGACGGGGGCGGCGCCGGCCTCGAGTGGAACGATGTTGACGGACCCGAGATCCGTCGTCAGCCGCAGCGTCAGGCCATCTGTGGTGGTCAACACGCCGGTGCGAACAGCGGAGGCATGCTGCGAACCCGGCTCAGGAGGCTGGGTACGCTCGGTGGCCGCTGGTTCTTTAGCTTCGGCCGCAAAGACCGGCGGCGCGAGCGGTGTTAGAAAAAAAAGGATCGCCAGGACGCGGAACAGCGCCAAACGGCGCGCGGCAGGAAAAATCCCTTGTTGGAAACGTGTGCTCATCGTTGAACGAATTCTCTGAACGGCTACTGCACTTCGCGCGGGCCAATCTGCCGCAAGGCAGCGGCGCTGCGCAACCGCACGTAGCGGCTGGGATCTCGGTGCTGCAACTGTTGCAGAGCGCGAACCACTCGTTCCACGGACGGATCTTCTTCCGGACTGCTTGGCTTCACTACCGGCGTGGCGTCGGCCGCTTCGGGCGCCGTCTCTTCCGATTCGCGGTGCTGCAAAGATCCAACAAGGACATTGACGGCTTCAACGCGCACGCCCGGATTGGCGTCATGCTGCAGCGCATCGAGCAAAGCCTGCCGGACGTCATCATCCGCTGACGCCTCGCGGAGCGACTCCAGGGCCTTCATGCGCACTGCGGGATTCTGATCCTTGCGAGCCGCGGCGATCAACGCCTGACGCACTTGCTGATCCCGCGAAGCGGCCTTCAGCGCTTCGAGGCAATCGAGGCGGACACCGGCGTCAAAGCGCTCGCCATTTTCAACAACGTAAGTGAGTACATGGCGCATGTCACTATCATCGACGCTGCCGGTAAGAACCATGGGCTGCTCGGCACTGAGCTTGAGCTGCACGTTGGGAGAGCCGGCATCCGAAGAAGGAGAAAAATTGATGCCCGCGATCTCCATATTATCCAGTTGATCTTTCGAGAGCGGCGGCTTGGCGGTGACGTTCATGGCCTGACCGTTAGCGTTGCCGTTTTTGCCGTTCTGCAGCCACGGAAGAACCTGAGTCCCAAGCACGATCCCGAAGAGAACTAGGAGTGCGCCGCTCCAGGCGGGACGCAGCGCCATCCAGCGGCGCAGCCATCCGAAGGGACGCCAGTGTTCCTGGATGGGAGGCGCGGAAAGATCGTCGAGGGCTTCGGCAAGCTCGCTACGGCACTGCGAGAGCAGGATACCGGAAGAATCGAGTTCATCGGCGGGTTGCGGAGCAGCGACCATGGCTTCCTGGAGCTGGCTCTCTTCGGCAAGCTGGGCGGCGCACGCTGGGCAACTCGCCACGTGTGCATCAATCTGCTTGCGTTCCCTGTCGCAGACTTCATTGCAGGCATAGAAAACCAGGAGCGGTGCAATGTCTTCGCACTTCACACTCTTTTCAAAAGCGCTCATCGCAAGCCTCCCAATTCATGGCGGAGTTTGCGCGTGGCGCGGAAAAGCGAATTCTTCACGGTTTCCTCGGTCGTTCCCAGGGCGTCACCGATGGCCCGGAGCTTCAGGCCCTGATAGTGCTTCATTTCAAAAACAAGGCGTTCGCGAGGGGACAGGCGCTCCATGGCTAGGGCAATGCGCGCCTTGATTTCCTGGCCGATGAACGTTCGTTCCGGGTCCAGCGTCGGACGTTTTTCACGCTGGCGCTCGAAAAAATCAGTGATGCCCTCCTCGTGGAGGCCGGAATTCAACTCGGGCGCCTGATCCTCGGGGCGCGCCTGACGGCGGCGCAGATGGTCCAGGCAAACGTTGGTGACGATGCGGTACAGCCAGGTGTAAAAGCTACACTCGAAGCGGAAACGGTGGAGATTGCGGTAAACCTTGAGGAATGCTTCCTGGTAGACGTCCCGGGCGTCTTCGGGGTGCTTCATGAGATTCAAGGCCAGGCGCAGGACGTCCCGATCGAAGCGGCGCACCAATTCCTCGAAAGCCGCACGACTTCCCGTTTGCGCTTCCGCAACCAGGGCCCGCTCGTCGAGGTGGGACAAGGAGATCACCGATGCCAGGGTGGCGTCTGTGCTACCCGAGCGTCCGTTGTAGTCGGCCAAAGCCAAAGCCCAATTGGGGAGCGGCATATTTCGCTTTCTTTTCGCGTGCGCCGGTGTTGCCGCTTGTAAAACAACACCTTAACTCAAATTCCAACACACGTCCAAACGCTGCGCACCACACGACCACCCAATTTGGACGCACGGCTATGCCCTTGGGTGAGCACCGCTTCCCACTATAACAACGGTCAAGCTGTGGATTTTGTTTCAAGAAAACCAATCAAATGGGACTCGCAAAGCCAGATTTGAGCCCTCAATTGGTGGCCAGCGGCCTGAGCCGGCTGTTCAGACGACCCTTGCCGAACCGCGCATACGCCACGTCACGCAGGGCCAGGCGAAAAAGAGAACGAGCACGAGCAGAACAGCATAGCCGTTCGCGCGGTAGAACGAATCCGGCTGAGAGAGCAATTCGGCGGCGCCGCCGAACAAGGAAGTGCCGGCGATGATGAGGAAGCAGCCGAGAATGTTAAATCGCATAACGTAGCGCACGCCGAAGGCGAAAACGCCCAGCTGGATGAATTGCGTCAGGAATCCTTGTGCAAGGTCGGCGGCGCTTCCCCAGTTTCCGCCCGTGAGGGCAAGAGCGCCCAGCAGGAAAATTAATACGCGAAGCCCAGGCTGCCGTATTTGTGCCGCAACGAAAGACGCAACCGCAGCGACTAGACCTGTGTAAAACAAGCTGCGCACCACCGTCCCGCCAATTATCGAGCCGAAGGGGAAGATGGCGTCAAAGTCATGGCCGAAGGACGCCCCCAGTGAGCGATGCACCGTCGGCCAGTGGTTCGCAGCAGCCGCAAGGAGGTGTTGCAGGCTGAACAGCCCCGCGGACCCACCCACTCCGATCCACAGCGCATCGCGATAGTAAGCCGGTGGCATCCCGGACCAGCCCGGCAGACGTTCTTCGCCGAACGCACGGCTGCCGAAATACCACGCCGTGCCGAAGAGCAGCGCGATTCCGCCGACGTACAGCGGAGCACCGAGCAGCGCGAGGATGGCAATCCCTGCATACGTCAGCTTGAGTGGATTGCCCGTGTCGTAAGCACTTAACGCGCTGGGGAGGATATTTCCAAGAGCGAATACGGCGAGATATCCGGCGAGAGCCCAAATCGACCAGAATGCGATTCTTCTCCAGGGGATCGAGCGCGCAAATGGCGACCGCAGGTTTTTCAATAGCACAATCAGGGCCGTCAGGGCCAGCCCGGCATAAAACAGGATAGGAATTAAGACGGAGATGATGATCCGGGAAAGGCTTCGCTCCTCTTGTTTGCGCTCCCAGCTCTCCGGGATGTGGACGTAGGTTCGATAATTTGTGACCTCCTCTCCCAATACCTTCAACTCGACGCGTGCATGAGCGTGATCTTGGGAGTTTGCGGCCGGCGCTTGCGCGGAGTCGAGGGGCTGCGTTTGCTCCCAGGTCAGGGTGTGATCGATGCGGTGCGGCTGCTTCTTTGATTCGTCTCCAACCAAAGACCAGCCCTTCAGGTCGAGGTTTTTTTCCCGGCGAAGAAACTCTTCGGCGCGGGTCAGGGCTTGGTCCTTGTCGAGCGATGCGCCGGGCGCCTCTTCGGCAAGTTTATGCCACACCGAATGAAGCGACCCGTCGGGCTTCAGAACGACCGCGAATTCTTCCGTTTGGCTGTCGCGGAAATAGCGCACGCGCCAAAGAGCAGCCGGAACTTGTCCGGAGTAGATGGCGTTGACTCCCGCAATGCCGATGCGCTCCCGTAGATATTCGTTCGCATACGGGTCAGCATTGTTGACGAACACGGCGGCCTGGTAGTGCGCCTTTGGATCGACGCCATGCTGGCGCATGACTTGATCGGCGCGCGCGCGAGCCGTTCGCGCGTCGATGGACAGCTTCAGGTAACCGCCAATGGACTCCGGCTTGAGCCGCCACGCCAGCGCGCCGCCGGCAAGCAGGCAAACGGCAAGGAAAGCGATCATGCCGGGAGAAAGGGTGTCGTAACCTCTTGATTTGACCTCAGAAGTTGCACTTGCAGGTTCGTTGGTCAGATCGATTTCCGGCGCGGGCGCCGCGCGATTGAGAAGGTCTTCGCCGGTTTCGAATCCGCCACGAGTCAGGTAGGAAACACACGCAAAAACCAAAGGGGCAAGAGCGGCGGCGCCCACCACCACGCCGGATATTTTAAAGTAAAGACTGTTCGAACGGACCAGCAGCAACCCCACCAGCGACGCATCCACGGTGTAATGCCAGATGAGCGTCGCGAGGATGCCCCAGCGCAACATCACAATTCCCGCAACAATGCCGATGATGCCGACTTCAATCCCGCGAATGTAACCAGGCTCTTGCGGATAGGCGCTGTGGAGAAAACTCCAGGAAAACGCCGGCAAGATGACGGCAAGGATTCGGGACTTCGTCACGCGCTCCACGAACGGAATCGCAAAAAGACGAAACAGAAATTCCTCGCTGGTCGAGGCCATCAGGCCGATCGCCACGCCCGCGATCCAGGGGAACGTCGTGTTGACCGCGTCGGAGTAGTTCAGGTCCTGTGGCGCCCAAACTCCAAAACGGCTGCCCACCATATAGAAGGCCACGATAAAGCCGATATGCGCCGCTGCCAATGCCAGCCCGACAACTGCCGATGAGAAGAATTCTTTCGAACGAAGCCCACGCAGCGTGAAAGCCTTCGAAAGCTGCATCCGATTCGGCAGGTAGGAGCGATAGAGCGGCTCCCCGCCAGGGAGCACCAGCGTCACCATTAGCGCCGTGCCAAGTGCCGACAACAAAGCGATGCCGAGCCGGAGCAGGACAAAGCCGCTATAAGGATCGTGGGTATCATAGCTGGCGCGCGTGAATTGCCACTCATTCAGCTCCATCAGGAAAAAAAGCGCCGCGACGATTGCGCCCAGCTTGATGGCCCCGCCCCAGCTTGTTTGCCCGTGCTTCGTGAGCGTGATGCCCACCCACAGCGCGCTGCCGAGTAGCAAAATGTACGGAATGATGGCGATCTGATTGTAAAAAAGATTCGAGGCGCGAAGTTGCTGGTAACTGCGCTGCCATGCTTCGGGAACGTGCAGGAACTCTTCGCTGCCGCCGACTTTGTCGCCTTGCAGGGTGACTTGCAGGCGGTAGGGCGCGTCCTTCGCGCGGAAGCCGTGCTTTTCCCATGTAAATTCCCAATCCAGGCGGTTCGGCCGCTTGTTCGAATTGGCTTCCTCCGGGAGTAGGTCCCAGCTACTCAGATCGAGTCCGAGTTTCGCGCTGAGATAGTTCTGCGCCGTGGATTGCGCGGTGGCGCGGTCGAGCGACGCCCCAGCGCGTGATTCCTCGATTTTGTGACCGTAGCCCGCGATCTCTCCCGCCGGGCTCACGCGAACTCGGAATTCTTCTACTTGTTGCGGCTTGAAGAAACGCACGTCCCAGAACCAGATATTCAGCTCGGAGGACATCAGCTTGTTGGCTTGTTGTAACCCGAGCTGGCGCTCCAGGTAGACCTTGGCGTTGTCGTCCACCGCGAAAACAATGGTGGATTCGTAGCCGCCGGCGTTCTCACCAAGGCCGGTGACGAATTTCTGCGCTCTTGCGAGGGCTTCTTCGCGGGAGACTTGAAAATTAACGGAGGCTTCGGGGAAAGCGCGGAAAAAATATTGGTACGCAAACAACGCGCCGAAGATTCCCGCCACCACCCAAAGGAGCAGCGCGCGCTTGTCGGAACCTGTCAGACGGTCGCCCGTCACGTGAACCTCCTCGTTTGGGACACGGAGCCCTCACTCTATCGGTACGGATGGCCGGGGCGCAAGTTTCGCGGCTGCCTTATCTTCGCAGCGGGAATGATATAAACATAATGTCAATGACGATGAATCTTGGCACCGAAGTACGCATGATCAAAGGCGTCGGCCCCCAGCGCGCCGAATTGCTCGCGCAGCGCGGGATTTACTCGCTTGAAGATTTGCTGGGCTACCTCCCCTTTCGCTATGAAGATCGCATCCATTTTTCCAAGGTGAAAGACATTCAGCCAAACGGCACGTATACCATTCGCGCGCGTGTGATGAGCGGCCAGGCCATCCGCAGCATGCGCGGCGGCCGCGACGCCATCTATCACCTGCTGGTGCAGGACGACGCGGGCGGTTCGCTGCCGTGCAAGTTTTTCCACGGAGGCTATCTCGAAGGGCGCTTGAAGCCTGGGCAACTGCTCATTCTTCATGGCAAGGCGGAGGTCGATAAGCTGCGGCCCGCTCGGCTCGAGATGATCAATCCGCAGATCGAAGTGCTGAGCAGCGAAGAGATGGATTCCACCGAGGTTGGCAGAATCGTGCCGATCTACGAAGCGATTGGCACATTCGGTTCCCGGCAGATTCGCCGCGCCATGTACGCCGCGGTGCAGCTCATCGATCACAGGATGCCGGATATTTTGCCGGAAGGATTGCGAGCGCGGCTTGGCTACCCCTCGCGCGGCGAAGCTCTGATTCACACGCACTTTCCCGAACCTGGAGAATCCCTCGAGGCCTTGAACACGTTCCGCTCACCAGCCCAACAGCGGCTCATCTTCGAGGAATTTTTCTTGTACCAACTCAGCCTCGCCCTGGACCGCAAGGCCACTCGCAAGGAAAACGCCATCGCCTTCCGCGTGCGCGAAGAAGCCATCCGCGAAGCGCTGAAGCGCATCCTGCCGTTCAAACCCACGGCGGCACAGAAGCGCGTTCTCGCCGAAATCGCCGCCGACCTGGAAAAACCGGCTCCGATGAATCGTCTCCTCCAGGGCGACGTCGGCAGCGGCAAGACCATCATCGCGCTGCAAGCGGCGGTGATCGCCATCGAAAACAGCACGCAAGCGACGCTCATGGCGCCCACTGAAATTCTCGCCGTACAACACTTCCTCTCCGCGCGGCGCATTCTCGCCAAGGCGGGTTACCACGTCGAATTACTGATCAGCGGCCTGAAAGCCTCGGAGAAGTCCGCGGCCCTCGAGCGCATTCGAACGGGCGAAGCGCAACTCGTCATCGGCACGCACGCGCTGATTGAAGACAACGTGGAATTCTCAAGGCTTGGCTTCGTCGCCATCGATGAACAGCATCGCTTCGGCGTCCTCCAGCGCAAGCGCCTGATGGACAAAGCCGCGGCGCATGGCCACGCCCCGCATGTTCTCGTGCTGACCGCCACGCCCATCCCGCGCACGCTGTCGCTCACTCTCTATGGCGACCTCGACGTTTCTGTTCTCGACGAGCTCCCGCCCGGCCGCACCCCCATCGTCACGCGCATGACCACCGAGCAGCATCTCCCCGGCGTCTGGGAATTTCTCCGCCGCGAAGTCGCCGCTGGCCACCAGGGCTACGTTGTTTATCCGGTCATCGAAGAATCGAAGCTCGAGCTGAAAGCCGCCATGGAAGAATATGAACGTCTTTCGAAAGAGGTTTTTCCGAAGCTCAAGCTCGGCCTGCTGCACGGCCGTCTCTCTAGCGAAGAAAAAGAAGAAGTCATGCAGCGCTTCCGCAAGAACGAAGCGCAAATTCTCGTCGCTACCACCGTCGTGGAGGTCGGCGTCGACGTCCCGAACGCCACCGTCATGGTCATCGAACACGCCGAGCGCTTCGGCCTCGCCCAGCTCCACCAGCTTCGCGGACGCATCGGCCGCGGCGCGCAAAAATCCCATTGCGTCCTCGTCGCCCCTTTTCGCATGACGGACGAAGCTCGTGCCCGCCTCGAAACCATGGTGCGCACCTCCAACGGCTTCGAAATCGCCGAAACCGATCTCCTCCTTCGCGGTCCCGGCGAATTTTTCGGCACCCGCCAGTCCGGCGACCTCGGCTTCCACATCGCCAACCCCTTGCGCGATAAAGAACTCCTCGAACTCGCCCGCCGCGAAGCCTTCGCCCTCGCCGCCGACTCCGCCCAGCACGAAACCATGCAGCGCCTCCTCCGCCAGCTCCCCCCCGAATGGCAGCGCCGCTACCACCTCGCCAGCATTGGCTGACGCGTCACGGTAATCTCATTTGCCCGATGCGTTTGTTGGCTAAGCATCTCACGGGTGCGTCCGCAAACAGGCATATAATGCAACCCCATATGAATGCCCACAAAAGCGTCGCTTTCATTTTCGCTTTCCTGTTCCAGGCGAATGCTGCTTGGTCCGCGAACAAGGAAGAACCAACGAGCCCCGAAGTACTAATTTCCAGGGCACGCTCGCAAGAGGAGATTTGGACGGACGGAACACCACCAATGTTGATGCGAGCGGAACTGCAAGTTTTTGATGCCAAGGGCTCTCCTGTGCACGGCGATTACTCTCTCGATTGGGTTTCCCCTTCTAAATGGAGAGAAGAAATTCGATTCGGAAAATATGAGCGGTTCCGCGTGGGTAACGCAAAAGGATTTTGGCAGACGAGCGAACTCAGCTACCAGCCCGAGATCATTTTTCAGCTGGATACTTTGTTGCACCTAAAGAACGCATTTAAAGTCAGGTCGAAGCAAAGCCTCGGAAAAGTAAAGGATCGTGAGAAGGCTGGACTCCGGCAGAAGTGTACAGAAGTGAAATGGACGAAAGCCACAGAGCGGATCATGTGCTTCGATGATGCTAACGGTGCTCTGTTAAGCGTTGATTACCCCAGAGGTGAGAATCAAAACTCGCCCGAGATCTCGCGAATTGAATATAGCGCATTTAACGTCGTGGGTGGAAAGCTTGTTCCCTATGAAATCCGAGCGCTCAAAGATGGGAAAGTCATTGCGGCTGTAAAGATACTGAAAATTACAAAAATCACCGAAGAAAATCCAGCGCACTTCACTGTACCTGTGAATGCCGAATTTTGGGCACAGTGCGATGATCTGCGGGAAGCAGACCCAGTAAGCCGTATTCAGCCGACATACCCACCCATCTCGCGTGCCAATCATGAGCAAGGAAGAGTGATACTTTATGCAGTACTCGAGGTGGATGGATCGCTTTCGCACTTGACTGTCATTCGTCGCGCGACGCCTGACCTAGAAGCAGCAGCGATTGAAGCCGTTCGTCATTGGCACTACAACCCGGCCGCATGTGGGCAGATCCCGATCCGCATGGAAACCTCAATCGAAACGGACTTCTGGCTTCAGTACTAAGGTGAATACGCAGCATTTTGTCCAGACGCTACAACCTGCTCAGATTCTTTGCTCCTTGACTAGAAACCAAGAACTAACAACTAATAACTGCACTTATGCGCGTCATCGCCGGAATCTACCGAAGCCGCATCCTGAAAAGCCTCAAAGGCCTCGCACTGCGGCCCACCAGCGACCGCCTGCGCGAAACGCTCTTCAACGTGCTGGCCCCCAATTTAGCCGGTTCCCGATTCGTCGATCTATTCGCCGGAACCGGCGCCATCGGCATTGAAGCCCTCAGCCGCGGCGCCGCCGAAGTCGTCTTCATCGAGAATCACGCGCCCGCCGCCACCTTGATTCGCCGTAATCTCGAATCATTGGTCATCAACGCCGGCGTGACCGTGCTTGCCGTCGACGCCCTTCGCGGCCTTGCCATGCTGGCCTCCCGAAAGCAGAAGTCTACCCCCGGCTTCGATTACGTTTTTCTCGATCCACCCTACAGTGCTGCTGAAGACTACGCCCGCGTGTTAGAATTTCTAGGTTCTGCGGATCTTCTCGCGCCCGGCGCCATCGTGGTCGCCGAGCATCGCCGCAACTTCGACTTGCGCGAAGAAGCCGGCGCACTACGGAGGTTCCGCGTTCTCAGACAGGGCGATGCCGCCCTAAGTTTTTACCGCCGTCGCGGCGCGGCTGCTGGCGAAAATAACTCTGCCGAGTAAACCCCCGCCCGCAGAGTTTCATCTATGATGAGGTGCCTGCGCGCATCCTTGGTCTAGCGAAGCCTAAGCGTCTTGTAGTGGCGGGTCTTTAGACCCGTGGGGTTAACCACGCTAGGCCGGATGATCGCATTTCACTACGGTAGAGGGGGGGAAGTCTCTTTGAGCCAAGTCGGCAGAGCGCTCGATCTCTTAGGACAGGCCACCAAGCCTGCCGGTCCCACGCGTCTGCTGGCAGGACGCGAGCCGAAACTCGAAGTAGCCTGGGGAAGTTTTCACCAGGGGATCGGGAGCAGCCTGATGGCTGTCTTCAGCAGATCAAATGTCCCCAAGCGATTTCTGCGTGGGGGATTTTTTAGAGATAGCTGGATCGAGGGCCGCATTCCACGCCGTGCTCTGGTTGCCGCCGCCTTGTGGCACTTCGTTTTCATCGGCCCGATCGATGATTTTCCTTTGGTGGAGATGAAAAGTCCCAGAGCCAAACCAAGCCCGCGCGGCGAACCCACGAAGGCTCCCCCTCCCGAGGGCACCGACGCCTTCCATCCGCGCCAGGGCATCTTCACCGATCCCGTACACCCGAGGCATCCGCGCCAGACGCTGATCAATTCCGCCGCTCCTCCGGAGCCGCCGAAGATTCTTCCAAACCTTCCCAACATCGTGCAACTCCAGCACCTGCCCGGCCCACCGCGTCCGCGCCTGCAGATCAGCCAGGAAACACTTTCCAAGTTACGCCCGCGTGAGCTTCGCAAAGTCAAGTTCACCTCCGCGCCAGCTCCCGACCTTCCAACTCTCGACCAAAAACTCTCGGATATCGCACCGGCAATGCTGCCAAACGCTCCCGCGCGTCCAAAGTTGGAATGGAACGCTGGCGCCGCGCCGCGCGTCGCGTCCCGTGCGCAGGCGGGTGAAGCGGAACCTGCGCCGGAAGTTGGCTCTTCCCAATCCACCGTTGCGAATGGAAATGCCACAACGTTCATCGCCCTCTCCGCGACACCCGGCCCTCCCGCGCCCGTCGCGCAACCGCCGCAAGGGAATCTCGCCGCCCGCGTCTCCATTTCACCCGAAGGCAAGCAACCTGGCGTACCCGGAGGCTCGCCGAACGGGATGCCCGGCGCAAACGGAAGCGCAGCCGGCGGACCGGATAGCACCGGGGGAACCGTCACGGGCAACGGCGGGAAAAATGACATAGACGTAAGCATTAGCGGAGGACATCCGCCCGCAAACAATGGAGTTTCCGTCCTGGGTGGATCGCCGAAAATCAGCGCACCCGTTCCTCATGCCCTGATCACTAGGCCCGATCCGCACACGAAGATCGACGATGCGCCCGAGAGAGCCGGTCCGCCGAATTTCGCGGCCCTCCCGGCCAGCGCGCAGCCGGAGCAGATCTTCGCCTCGAAAAAAGTTTATAAGATGCTCGTAAACATGCCCAACCTGAACAGCGCGACGGGGAGCTGGATTCTGAATTTTTCCGAGCTGCGCGTGAATTCCGAAGGCCCTCGGCCGGCCTCTTCGGACGTTTCCGCCCCCGGGCCTTTAAGAAAGATCGATCCGAAGTATCCACCCACATTGATCAAAGAGCATGTGGAGGGAGAAGTAGTGCTCTACGCCGTAATTCGCCGCGACGGCTCGGTCGACAGCATTCAGTTGGTGCGCGGCATCGACGAGCAGCTCGACGCCAACGCCATGGAAGCGCTGAGCCAGTGGAAGTTCCGCCCCGCCACCAAACAAGGCACCCCGGTCGAGCTCGAAGCCATAGTCCACATTCCCTTCCACGCCCCGCCCGACCGCTAACCGCGCCCCCCAGTTGAAACGCGCAAAATCCTCTTGACTGCCCTTTGTTCTCTTGCTACTATACTTACTGAGTAAGTCTGTGCCATTTCTTGGAGTGCGGCGGCTTTCCGCCGCTTTTCGTACATCCACCGCCCACACCAATCTTGTCAGCTAGAACGCCGTTGCTGCGGTCTTTCCTGACCCGGAAGCGGAGAGCCAACTGCAGCGCACATTTCTCTGCTGCCAGGGAGTTCTACTAGGGTGGATTGCGCTAAGTCATTTAGAATCTGCACTTGCGAAAATGCGCCAAAGTTACGCCTCTAACTCCCTTTAGAATCAACACTTATAGAAATGCCCGCAAGTGTTGATTCTAAACCACTTACACAAACAATAAGTCCTTTAGATGCAACTTATGAAAAACATAGGGGGGTGGCCCTGTTATGGTTAACCAGGACTCCGACGAGGATTCCTGCCTTGAGGAGTCCGCCGCGCCGGACGAGGAAGGATCCAGGTCTACGAACGGCCTTCGGCCAGCTTCACCAAGGCGAAGAGAGCGTGGTTTACAGGGGTGGGTACTCCGAGTTCCGTAGCCCGGCGAGAAATGTAGCCATTCAGCGAGTCAATCTCGGTGCGCTTCCCGCGATTCAAGTCTTGTCCCGTCGAGGAAAGCGCTTCCGCCATCTGCGTGGCAATCTTAAGCGCCCCCGCCAGAGCCGCCTTCGGATCTTCCAATCCGGGTGGACGAATTCCAGCAGCCCTAGCGACGGCCAGCACCTCATAGACAGCCGTCTCGACTACTTTCCATGCATCCGCGCTGGAGGCGATTTGGCCGTACTTCGCGCGGCCTAGGGCGGAGACGGCGTTCAGCGCGCAATTCCACACCAGCTTTGTCCAGAGCTCGCCTTCGATATTTTCCGAAATGCGGCATGGGGTTTGGGCGCGCGAAAAAAGTGCCGCGATGCGCTTCGTCTTCTCGTTTTCCGGCCCGACGACCAAATCACCGCGGCCCACGTGTTTCACGCGGCCGGGTTCGGGCACGGAAGCTGCGACGTAAACGACGGCCGGAAGCGCGTCGATCGGAGCCGCAGCGCGAATCTGCTCGACGTTGTCCACGCCGTTTTGCATGCTGAGGACCAACGCGCCGGGGCCGAGCAGCGGAGCTAGCGCGCGCGCCGTCGTCGCGTTGTCCGTTGTTTTCACGCAAAAGAGGACAATTTCCGCACCGCGAACCGCGCTTAGTTCCGTGGACGCCTCGACTCGCACACTCTCTTGAAACTGCAACGTGTCGAGGAAAAGTCCGTTCTTCTTCACCGCTCCGACAAAGGCCGGACGCCCGATCATCATCACCGGCGCACCCGCACGCGCCAGCAATCCGCCGAAGTACCCACCCACAGCCCCCGCCCCAACGACGGCAATCTTTGGCCAGCCGGGGTGCTGGGTCACGGAGTAACCACGCTGATGAGCCGGTCGATGTCGCGCTCCGTGTTATACAAGTGCGGAGAGACGCGAATGTTGCCTTCGCGCAGACTTACGACGACATTCTCCTTCCACAAGCGCTGGTAAACCTCCGCGGTTTTCTCGCGGCTCCGTGCCGCAAAACATCCATACGGGCCGCGCCGCGCGGGATCCGTGGGACTCGCCAGGACATAACGGTCTCTGGGCAGGCGTTCAAACAGGAGTTCAATTAATTTGCGGTTGTGCGCCGTGACCACCTCTGGTCCCATGCGCACTACAAAATCCACGGAAACGTCCATCGCCACCAGGTTGAAATTGAAATAGCTGGCCCACTCCGGCGAATCCCACCGCTTCGCGTTTGCCGCGGGCTTCGGATCTTCGAAGTTCAACGCCGCGAAATTGTGCGAGCCCTCCACTGCCATCCAATTGAAAGGCCCCGGCCGGACGATTCCCAGATGTTCGCTCTTTGCCCAGAAGAATCCCGTGCCGAACGGTCCCAGCAGCCACTTATAGCCGGCGCATACCATGAAGTCGGCTCCCAGTTGATTCACATCCATAGGTAATGCGCCGCAGCTCTGGCTGACGTCCAGCAAGAGCAGCACGCCATGTTTGTGACACGCATCAGCAACGCGCACGGCATCCAGCAGCGAGCCATCGTCGTACCTCACCATGCTCACCGAAACCAACCGCGTCCTCGGTGTTATTGCCGCAATTAGGTCATCCGCTGTGATGAACCGCTCGCGCGGAGAAACAATTTTCAGCTTCAAGCCCTCGCGCTCTTCCATCGGTCTCCAAGTGGTGTATTGCAGCGGGAACTCTCCCTTTGCCGTAATGACTTCGTCGCCCGGCTTCCACGTCAGCGCGTACGCGACCGCCGCCACACCCGCGCTCGCCCCGCTCGTCAGTGCAATCTCTTCCGCTTTCCCCCCGATCAGCTTCGCGATGGATGCGCGGATGCGGTTGGGCACTTCGAAGAACGTGGAGTCCGGCTTATGGTGTGGATATTTTTTTGCTTCGAGCGCGGCCTGCACCGCGCGAATGGAAACCTTCGGCATCGGCGATTCGCCCGCCAAATTCAAATACGTCGCGTCTTCAATCTCGAACCACTCTTGCCGCCAGTCGGTTTGAGGAGAAATTGCTGTGGTGGACACGGGTAGCTCCTTTCCGAAAATTACAAGAACTTAGATTGGCGCCGACATCCACGGGTACAACGTCCAATTTGGGCAGCCGCTCCGGGCGAGACCCAGTCTAGGCCATGTTTAGAAATGACCGCGAAGTTCCCGGAAGGCAGGCAGGATCACCAGTTTTCCGGAGCCCGCCACCACCGGTTCGTGTTCCAGTGTCCAAGTGTGCTGGTGCGGAATGTACACGGCGTTGAGGCCGATCTTCATTGCCGGATTGATGTCGCTGCGCGGGCTGTTGCCGATCATCCAGCCGTGGGTCTTCACGATTTTGTGTTTGTGAACCAGTCCGCCATAAGTCTCGGGATCTTTTTCCGGAACGATTTCGATGAATTCGAAAAATCCCTGCAGGCCGGATCGCTCCACCTTGGCGGCCTGTTCCGCGGGCTCGCCCTTGGTAAATAAAATCAGCCGGTGCCGCTCGGTGAGATACGCCAGCGTTTCCGGCACTCCGTCCAGAATTTTCGGCGGCGTTTGCTCCAGGTCGATGACGCGGCCATGAATCAGCGCCAGCGTTTCGCGTTTCGCCATCTGGTCCGCGAGCTTTATATACGTTTCTTCGAGCGAGCGCCCGAAGCTGCGCACCCCATAGCCATACTGCCGTATATTCTTGCGTTCCGTTTCATTGAGGATGTGGCGAATGTAAGCGCGGGCATAGCCGTAGGGCTCGACGATGCTGATGAAATCCTCGATCAGCTTCTCGAAAAATACGTTGTTTTCCCAGAGCGTGTCGTCCGCGTCAATCAGCAGTGTATGGCGTCGCATGGAGATTTGTCTGCCCCGTTTCTCCACGGGGCTCCATCAGTCTAGCAGCGTCAGTGCATCTTCGGCGATGGACGCGGCGGCCCCTGGCTGACCAAGGCTCTGGGCTGCTTCCCGCATTCTCGTCAATCTTGCAGAGTCATTCAGCAGCGCTGCAATCTTCCATGCCGCCGCAGGCAAGTTGTTGCAGCGAATCGCTGCTCCCGCCTCCAGCAGATGATCGGCGTTTCGTTCTTCCTGGCCGGGGATTGGTTCGATGAGCGCCATAGGCAGCGCGCGGGCCAGCGCTTCCGAGGTCGTTAGCCCGCCGGCCTTGCCCACCATCAAGTCTGCCGCCGCCATGTACTTGTCCATCTCGGTCGTGAAGCCCACGGGGCACAGTCTTGGCGACCCTGAAGTCAGTTTGCCGGCCTCCTTCGCCAATTCCTCCAAACGCTTCCGGGTCTTCTCTGATTTTCCGGCAATCGCGGCGATTTGCCACGGCCGTTGCAGCGCCAGCAAGTCTTTCACCAGTTGTTCGACGGGACCAATGCCGTAACCGCCTGCGGAGATGAGAATCACCGTCGCATCCTCGTCGAGCCCCAATTGTTTCCGCGCAGCGGATCGATTCATGGGCGTTGCGAACAGGGGATCGATCGGTATGCCGGTGACGCGCAACTTTTCTCGTGGCACGCCGATGCGCGCCAGATACTCCGCGGCTTCATCGATGGCCACGTAGTAGCGGTCCACCGTGCGGCAAAGCCACATCGCGTGAACGTCGTAATCGGTGACGACAATGGCATTGTGCGCGCGCAACTTCCGCTTGGCGATCAGCCACGCGATGATCTCCGCCGGCAGGAAATGCGTCGCCACGCACAGGTCCGGCTGGATGCGTTTCAACAAACGGATCATCGGAGCGGTGTTCAGCCGGTCCAGCGCCAGGCGCCGCCGCGGATGCAGCCACGGCTGGTCGGTGCGTTCGTAGAGCACGCCCATCAGTTCCGGCGCGCGCCGCACCATCGAGAGATAAGCCTGGTCGTAAATGCGCTGGAAAAGTTTGCTGACGTGCTGCAAGGCGTCGATGTGCTCCACGGCGCAATCGCCTCGCGCCAGGAAAGCCTTTTCAAGGGCTTGGGCGGCGCGCACGTGTCCCGCGCCGGACGTTGCGGACAGCAACAATACCCGCGGCTTCGTTTTCATTTGCGGGGAATTCCTGCGAAGGCAAGCGGCATCAGGAAGTCTTGCGCTGTCCCGCGGCGATTTTCTCCAGGATGCCTCGCGCGACTTTTTGCAAATCCCCGAACCGCATCAAGTAATCCTGAAAATCGTGATTCAGGAGCTGCGCGTCCTGCGGGCCCAGCTTCGTCCGCAGAATCATGTCACGCAATTTTACGGGATGCGGAAGCAGCGCCTCTTCCTGCAATTCCTCGAGCGCAATCTTGGCGTCGTAGTGATACATGGCTTCCCCCAGCGCAAAAATCCTTCCTGGGTATTGTACTCAGTTACCGCCGCAACAGGGAGTCACCCGAGAAGTGGGGGAAGAAATCCTACGCGGCGTTTGCCGCGGCAGGCACGAATTCATAACGCGAGATTTTCGCCGCAATGCCCGCCTTCCCGTTCTCGGTGGGCTCGATACGCACAACCTCTCCCAGGCAACGGATATTTACGTCGCCGGACCGCGTGACCTGCTGTGGAAGAGTGATGACGAACTCAATTTCGCTGCCAACTTTGAAATTGGCGTCAGCGACGAAGTAGAGTCCGCGGTAACTGACATCCCGCGTGTGGGCGTCCATCTCGCGTCCCTTTGACTCCCGCGGAAAAACCCGCATCGGTAGACTCATGGTGAATCGCCGCGCTTCGCGGCGTTCCGCTCCATCAACCATTTATACCCCCTGGGGCTGTGCGTTTCGGCGCAAAGCTAACATCGGCTTAGCCAAACTGCAACGCGAAAATCAGGGATTTTTGTCCTAGTACGAGGTCTTGGCGGTTTAAATACACGCGCGCTACACTGGTTCCATGGGCAGTACTGTTACGCCTATGGACAGCCGCGAGCACCGCCGCGTGCGCATGCGCCTTCCGGTGCGCATGCGCTGGACTACGCCTTTCGGCCAAAAAATCGAATTAGGAGAAACGATCGACGTCTCGCGCAGCGGTTTGCTCGTTTCCACCAAGGAGCTCCATACTCCGGGCGTTACGCTATGGGTCACCTTTCCCTACGACGCGTCGCTTTCCGACGGCCAGCCGGAGATCCTCGCGCGCGTCGCACGGTGCAAAGAAGTGCTCGAGGTTATTCGCTCCACGAACGCACGCGAGAAAGTTCAAACAGAAAGCGCTTCGGAACAGGAACGCTCTGCAAAATTGGATCAGCTCGTTCGCGCCCTCGGCCTTTCCGATGCCCCGGCAACCTTCGCAGTGGCATTTCATCTCAAAGAGCAGGCGCACGCTTCATCCAACGGAAACGCCCATCGTCGCGAACCCGAACGGCGCGGCAGCATACGGAAAGCGCTGGCGATTCCTGTCCGCGTTCATCCCGAACGGATTCCCTGGTTTGAAGAAGCCATGACCATCGATATTTCGGCGAAGGGCATGCGCTTTCGCAGTCACCGCGAGTACGAGCTCGGGGACCACCTGAAAATCGCATTTGAAGCCTCGGCCTCCGCGCCGTGGCATGGCGCCGGCGAGTTTCGCTCCAAGGTCATACGCATCGCTCCCGTGCCGGGCAGCGTCGCCCTCGACGTCAGTGTTTGCCGCGTGGAATAGACGAGCCGGGAATTGCCGGCGGCATTCGGTCTTTTTCCTTCGATACGCTAAACTGCAAATTTGTACATGGCGCGTCGATGACCGGCACACACGAATCCCGCAATTTCTTTTTGGACGGCCCTGCCGGAGGCCTCGAAGCGATTCTCTGGACCCCGTCCGCTGCCGCGCTTCCGCCGCTCGCCGCCGTTGTCTGCCATCCGCATCCGCTTTTTGGCGGTACGATGCACAACAAAGTGGTTTACCAGACGGCGAAATCTCTCGATGCTCTCGGCATCCCCGTGCTGCGCTTCAATTTTCGCGGCGCAGGACTCAGCCTCGGCATACACGACCGCGGCCTCGGCGAGCAGGGTGATGTCCGCGCCGCGCTGGACTTTCTTGCTTCCAAGTTTCCTGGTGTACCACTGCTACTCGCGGGATTCAGTTTCGGTTCCTGGGTTGGCATGCGCGTCGGCTGCGAAGACCCGCGCGTCTCTCACCTGATCGGCTTGGGCATTCCCGTCAACAACACGGATTTCTCGTTCCTGCGCCACTGCAAGAAGCCCAAGTTGTTCGTGCACGGAAGCAACGACGAGCACGGCGTCGTCGAAAAAGTCAAAGCGCTCATCCCCACGCTCCCCGGCGAAAATCATCTCGTCGTCGTCGAAGGAGTCGATCATTTCTTTGCCGGCAAACTCGACCAACTGGGTCGCGCCATCAACGCCTGGTTGACCGGCGAGGTTTTGCGCCTCCGTCATTAGAGCTGGAGGGTTACCGTTTCTTTTCATCCTCCGTGAACTCTGCGTTCTCTGCGAACTCGGCGTTAAGTCTTTCTTCACGCTCCTTCGCTGCGCGAAAAAAGTTTGCTGAACTCCTCGGCCGTGGCCGGGGGCACGCCCACGAGCCGTGCGTTGGCTTTCACGTGTTCCGGGCGAGACATCCCCACCAGCGCGGTCGTAATTCCCGGCGATGACCTGGCGAATTGCAGCGCCCGTTCCGTGTCGTTCGCTAGCCCAAGAGCTTCCGCGACAAAACCCGGCAGATTCTTCGCCACTTGGCCTTGGAGCAGCGAAGCACTGGCGATCAAGGTGATGTCCAGTTCGCTTGCCGCTTCCATCACCGTCCGGTCTCTTCCGCGTATGGATTGATTCCCCAGCGTCAGCGCTTCGGTCATCGCCAGGTTGAAGGGTAGTTGCACGAAGCGAAAGTGATGCCTGCCCCCCGCAATTTCCTGCGCCATCTGCGTGATTTCGCCCAGTTGCAGGGCGTCGCGCGCGCGGGCATCTTGCCGGAAGCCATTCCAAGTGGCCATCCCATAATACTGAATCTCGCCGGCCTCCACCGCCGATTCGAGAAACGTAAATGCCTCGCGGACGCGGTTCAGGAATTCTTCCTTGGGCACTTCAGAGAGCTGCGTCTCCGGATTGTGCAGGTAATAGACATCCACGCATTCGACGCCCAGATTTTTCAGGCTGCGCCCGAGCTGGTTTTTCAGGAATTTCGGCGTCATGCAATGACTGCCGGCCGCGATATCTTTCGCGGTGAAAACTCCCGGCTGAATGTATTCGCGGAAGAAGTATTCGTTCGGGTCGCCGGGCATAGCCCCATCGGGCGTCAGGTAGCCGCCCTTGGTGCACACTACGATTTCCTCGCGTTCGATGCCGCGCGCCGCAAGACGCTGAATGGCCGCGCCGAGGCTTCGCTCGCTCCGCTGAAATCTGTAATTGATCGCGGCGTCGACTACATTGATCCCGCTTTCCACCGCCGCGACGGCCGCCGCTGCATAGCCCTCATCCGTCTTTGCGTCCGGTTGCCCGAGGTACGTGCCGATTCCGATAGAGGAGAGCG
>WNFS01000836.1_pt1 | contig 22661 bp, 17 predicted proteins | sample 5400141 | NCBI WGS metagenome assembly WNFS01 (sample SAMN13153358, study PRJNA577476) | soil metagenome | isolation source: 60 cm saprolite under Madrone tree | place: USA:California | collected 2016-06-14
TGGGTCACATCCGAGCCGGAAGGCGCCGGTTATCGCACGCCGGCAAACGTGAAACTCGAGCTGCAAAACGAAGATGTCGAAACACTTTTGTTGAACGGCGAGCTGGATGCCGTCATCCTGCCAAACATTGCGCGATCGTTTCGTTCCGGCGATCCGCGAATACATCGAGTGTTCGCCGATTGCCGTAAGAGTGTACAGAATTATTTTCAAGATACCGGCATTTTCCCCATCACCCACACCTTGGTTACCCATGAGCGCATGATTTCCCAACACCCGTGGCTATGCCAAGAACTAGTGACTGCCTTTAACGAAGCGGACCGTCGCTGTCGATTGGAGTATGAGTATCCGAAGCGCTTTTCATTTCCCACGGCGGTGTTATTCCTCGAGGAAGAAGAGCAACAATTCGGCAAAAATCCTTGGACTCACGGATTGGAACCCAATAGATCCGTCCTGACAAAGTTTGTTCAGTACGCCCACGAGCAGGGATATATATCGTCTCAGCCGGCATTGGACGATTTATTCGCCGCTGTGGAGTGAAGGACATCAGGACGTTCAATGTTCAAAGTTCAAGGTTCAACGTTTCAACTCGGTACAGGGCAACCAACAAAAAAACGGAGGAACAGAAAATGAAACTCACGCTTGAAAGTGCATCTTTGATTGTCGATAGAGCCCTTGCTAAGGCGAGGGACGCGAAATTCAGGCCGATGTGCGTCGCCGTGCTGGATGACGGCGGACATGTGAAGGCACTGAAACGCGAAGACGGCGCCAGCATTTTGCGACCAAACATCGCCATCGGCAAGGCTTGGGGAGCGGTCGGTATGGGCGAATCCAGCCGGCAATTGAGCGAGCGCTTGAAAGAGCGGCCGGCTTTTTTAGGAGCCCTGTCGGACATGTCCGGCGGTAAAGTGGTTCCGGTTGCCGGCGGCGTATTGGTCATGGATGGAAACGAAATTATCGGCGCAGTAGGGGTCAGCGGCGGCACTGCCGACGAAGACGAGATTTGCGCCATCGAGGGAATCAAAGCCGCCGGACTGACCCACAAAGTTTGATTTGAAAAGCTGCCTAGTAAAGAACCGTTCGCTCGACCTCGGGGAGTCGATATGGACAGCCACATGGACCAGTACCGCACCGGCCAGTTGGACGGCATGCATATTGCCGACGGCGACGATGGAGAAAATACCAGGCGCGTCACGAAGCGCGCAAGGGCGTGCAAGTGAACATGCGCGATGTACCGGCGGATTAAAAGGCGCTCGGTTTGTCGAGAGAATAAGGAGAGAGCCCATGTCTACAATCGATTATATGGACTGCTTCCGTACAGGCCCCGACACCATTGCCGGTACATACATGCGCAAATTTTGGCATCCGGTTCTTCACGCCGAAGATTTAAAACCGGGCTGGGCCAAGCCGATTCGGATCATGAGCGAAGATTTTACCCTGTATCGCGGCGAAAGCGGCAGACCGCAGGTCGTCGACTTTCGTTGCCCGCACCGCCAATCGACGCTTTCCGTCGGCTGGGTCGAGGGCGATTGCATCCGCTGCCGCTTTCACGGCTGGAAATTCGACGGCTCCGGGCACTGTGTCGAGCAACCGGCGGAGAAAGAAGTCTTCACCGAGAAGGTTCGGATCCGCAGTTGTCCCACGGAAGAGTATCTTGGACTCATATTCGTCTACTTCGGTGAGGGCGATGCTCCGCCCCTGCCTCGTTATCCGGATTTCGAGAAAGAGGGCTTGTGGGTGGAGACCTACGTTCGCCCGTGCAATTTTCTCAACAACATCGAAAACGATCCGGTGCATATTCCTTTCACTCACAAGGAATCCGAATTTTTCCTCAGGCGGCCGCGGGAGATTCCCTCGGTTGTCCAGGAAGAAACCGAATGGGGGCTCATGCTGACGACATCCACTACCACGGGGCGAGTTCAGTATTTGCACTATGGCATGCCCAACATTCTCGGCTTCAAGGAATCCGACCGGGACCATCTCGCCTGGCGTGTGCCCGTCGACGACGAAAGCCATGCGAGTTTCCAACTCGACATTCAGCACGTGAAAGACGGCATTGAAGGCGAGGCAGTCAAGGCGCGCCACGCCGCGCGTACGGGGAAATTGGGCCGCTCGCCCAACGAACTGGGGGCAGCGGTGCTCAGGGGCGAAATTCGCATTCAAGATCTAGAAGGCGATGACCGAGCCAATATCGTTTGGGTCCAAGATTACGCCGTGCAAGTGGGCCAGGGTCCAATCGAGCTGCGAAAAAAAGAAAACCTCGGCCGCTCTGACACGGCGCTCATCCTGCAACGGAAGATCTGGGTTCGCGAGCTGCAAGCGCTTGCGGACGGGTCCCCGCTCACGGCCTGGCACCGTTCGGACCAGCTGGCTCAGCTGATCTCCTATTCCCATCTGCCGGAAGCGGCAAAGCCATAGTCCCACGAGGCGCAAACAAGGGTGAAGTTTCTTATCTCACGGCTCGCGTGCCCGCGATGTTCATTTACCGTGCAAGACTTTCCAATCGTTCATGTCGTGCAAAACGATTTGAATAGAGCGCAGCGGTTGAACGGCTGGAACATTTTGAACTCAACTAAACTCTCTATTACTTTATGTTTCAACATTCAACTATTCCACTGTTTTAGTGTTGTCATTTCGGCAAAAGAATTTTCCGAATCCTCTTGTCTTTCGCGAAACGCCTCGACATACTAACTCACCTGAATTTGTGAAAGTGGAGAAGGAAGATGATCTTCGGTTTGATGGACACGATCGTTCGAAACACAGACTCACCTGGCGGGCGGAATGCGGTTGCAAGTGGTCCTCGAAGAAGCCGCCTATTAACTGACAGCCAAGAGGCAGCGCCAACAGCCAAGAATCTTTTCAAGATAATCTTAATAGTTATTGGCCTTGCGGCAATTTTTTATGCGACCGCCGTCAATGCCGGCGTTCCAACGGAGCAGGTTCGCGGCACGGTTGACCAGGTTATCGCCATTCTGGCGGACCCTTCTCTGAAGGCGGAAAGCAAACAGAAAGAACGCCGCGAGCAACTACGACGGATTATCTTTGTGCGATTTGACTTTGCAGAGATGGCACGGCGCTCCCTCGGTGCCGAATGGCGCCGCCGGACGCCCGCAGAACAGCAGGAGTTCATCATTATCTTTACTGACTTGTTACAGGACAATTATATCGGCACCATCGAGTCCTACAGCGGTGATAAAATCGGCTATAACCGCGAGACCCAAGAGAAAGACAACGCCGAGGTGCAAACCACACTAACCACTAAAGGCGAAGCCGCCTATTCGATAAACTACCGGCTCCGTCTTGTGGATAAGGATTGGAAAGTCTACGACGTAGTGATCGAGAACATCAGCGTCGTGAACAACTACCGTTCCCAGTTTAACCGAGTTATCAGCAAGTCGTCCTACGAAGATCTCGTCCGCGCCATGAAAGAAAAAATAGTTTCAGGCCGCGCTAACTCGCAAGGCTGCGGCGAAAAATGCTGATGATAGAATTCTCCTAACCTTCTTTTGGTAGCGAAATTACCCTACGGCATTCAGGACCTTCCCGTCCACCTCCACTGGCTGTCGCTCCCGGCCGGTTTGAAGCGATGTTCTTGGAGACTTCGTCGATCTTGACGACCGCGCGTCCCTTTGCATCATGTCCCGTGACTACCCGTCGTACCTGAAATGCCATTGTCGTCTACCTCCTTTGCCTCGGCAATCATCAGTTTTGGCACATTTCTCCCTTTCTATTCGTCACAAGAGTAGCCTGCGCCTATTTCTTGATCCCGTCCAACAAAAATTACCGCCGAATCCTTTGTCATCCATTGAAAATGAAGAATTTGCGCATAGCATAATTAATCATCAAAGCAGCAAAAATGTTGGCGCCAAAAGCATACGTTGTTAGCATGCCGAAGCGCCGGATCAGAAAACCCATGAGTCCAGTGCCAATCACTATTGCGACACCTGAGACAAGATAGAACAAACCAACTTCCATGATCCAGTGAAAACGGCCGGGAACAAAAACCCAGTAAATGTTAATAAAATAAGCGACCAAATTTGAGATGACAAAAGCGACACCGTTTCCCTTCATGGAATTTCGCGACCGCGTGGTATCGTCCAACTTTTGAATCGGTATGTTCAATATCCTTACGAACCAATCATCCGCCTGTAAGGCAAAAAACAACTTCCATGCTGCGAGATGAAAAACTAATATGTGGATTGAGGTGGCTATGCATCCACTAATCCCATATTTTATGAACTGGAAAAGATTGGCTGACTCAGGACCAAAGAATTGATCGATAATATTCAAATGGCTATACCTTCAGTCGCGTTAAATCTCTCACGGTTTTGTTCGAGGGCGGCCTCGAGGTTTGCGACGATTGTTTTTGGCCGCGGTAGGGTCACCCACCGCGCTGGACTCGAGCGCCGAATCCTTCCTCCGCAAAAATCGCTGGTCCGCGAACGGTAATACTCCTCCCGATGTCCTTCCTCCCATCCTTCCAGCGCCTACCAAACTAGCAAATCAGAAATTCATCAAACTAGGACGACTGCCTAATGGTACATCTCATTGACGGTTTCCGATAGACTCGATACACTTGCTTCTCTGGCCCTTTGATTGCTGGAATATCCCCTAAGACTCTAGGGAGAAACTGAGTTGGGTGCGTGTCTTCAATCTTCTTTCAGGAATCGTAATAGGCCGCCTGAGCTTCTCTTTTAATATCTCAACAAAGCTGTAGTAGGTTCTCAGTTTAAGTCATTCTTTCTGTTCGGTCTCTCAATGGCCACCAAGCAGCAGAAAATTTTTGTCAAGGGATCCATTTTTGCTTTGATCGTTGCCCTCATCATCGTACTCAGCCGCTATGGTCCCCAACCATTTAGTGTCTTGGGACCGGTGGGAGAAAATCTTGGAAAATTTTACACACGAAGAAGAAGATTAGCGCGATTTCTTGGCTCCCTCGGTCCTTACTCCACCGCTGTCTTCATTTTGTTGCAGGCTCTGCAAGTGGTGATTTCTCCCATACCCGGAGAATTGACCGGAGTGGTGGGCGGTTACGTTTACGGTGTTACCTTTGGATTTCTTTTTTCAACCGTGGGACTCACATTGGGTTCATGGGTGGCTTTTGAGCTTGCGAGTATCTTTGGAAGGCCTCTAGTAGAGAGGTTTGTTAGCGGGAAGGTGCTAGACAAATTCCGCTTCCTTACAACTAACGTGGGAGCAATCGTCGCTTTTCTCCTCTTCCTTATACCCGGCTTCCCGAAAGACTATTTGTGCTACGTGTTGGGTCTCACTGGCATGAATTTGAGTACGTTCTTGATCGTTTCTACCCTCGGCCGTATGCCAGGGACCTATCTTCTTACCATGCAAGGAGTTAGCATCCGGAGCCAGCAATATTATACGGCCATCGCCATCGCGTCTATTTCTGGTGTGATTGTTTTCATCGCATATCTTTATCGAGCCCCTCTTTACGAATGGATCAAAGGCATTCGGGGAAAGGATACTGGCCCATAAGATTTCTCTACAACGGAATTCAGGTCATAGCGAAAGCCACCCGGTCGGGCTTTCTATTCTAGACAATCTTTGTTCGTGCCGGCTTGTAACTCGAAAATAAACTTTACTGATCTGCCCGCAGGGCCGAAACCTCTGCCTCAGCTGTTAGGTTACCGTTTCCAGGCAACCCAAGCCAGCGACCTGGCAAGAGCAGAGTAAAGGAAGTATTCCATCGCGACTGGCCGGAAGCTTGGTCTCACCAACGGCAGGGCACGTGAGAGAAAGCTTGGATGGGAATTTCTTCCAGCCGTGGAACATGGTATTTTATTGTTGGGCTTATGATTGACAGCACCATTATAAATCCATTCCCGACCATCACTTTTGCGGAGATTGTTGACATCATCTTCGTGGCGGTTCTGCTCTACACAGCCATCGTTTGGGCACGCCAGACACGGGCTGCTTTCGTGGTGCGGGGTATCCTGATCCTGGGAGCGATTTATATCATCGCCCGATATCTGGATTTGCAAATGACGGCATGGGTCTTTCAAGGTTTCTTCGCCGTTTTCTTGATTATGATCGTCGTGATCTTTCAGGAAGAGTTGCGCCAGTTCTTTGAACGAATCGCCATTTGGAGCCTCACCCGAAAACGCGTTCGGCCCCTTGGCTCCAATACCGCGGATACCTTGGTGCGAACGTTATCGGACCTGGCGAAGGAACGTGTGGGTGCTTTGGTTGTCATCCGCGGCAGCGATCCGCTGGAGCGACACATCACGGGCGGAATTCCGCTCGACGGGAAACTCAGCGGACCGCTACTTAAGAGTATTTTCGACCCCCATTCGCCGGGACACGATGGGGCCGTCGTGGTGGAACAAGACTGCATCACCCGTTTCGCTGCTCATCTGCCTCTTTCAAAAAATCTTACGCAACTCGCCAACGTCGGTACGCGACACTCCGCAGCTTTGGGTTTGGCGGAGTTGACGGACGGGTTGTGCATCGTAGTTTCCGAAGAGCGAGGCACCATCTCCGTGGCCAGAGACGGCAAACTACGAGAGGTAGAGAATCTGCAGCAGCTTGGCGCCGTGATCGAGAGTTTTTTACAGACGAAGTTCCCATCGAACCAGCAAAGCAATCTCTCACTGCAGTTTTTCCGCGAGAACTGGATCGCCAAGGCCATCTCTCTCTCTTTAGCGATCGGCTTTTGGTACATCTTCGTGCCGGGTTCAAAAACGGTACAAGTCAGTTATCGGATCCCTGTGAGCGTGGAGAATCTTCCAGCAGATCTACGGGTCGAAGAAATCGAGCCACCCGTGGTCAGTGCGACCTTTAGCGGCCCGCGCAGAGCTTTCTACCTCTTTGACGCAAGAAAAATAAGAGTGGCCATCGACGTTTCCATGGCGGAGCTCGGCCGCCGAACCTTCAACATCTCGGAGCAGAACATCCGCTACCCGAAGGAACTGACGTTGCAGGAACTCAATCCTTCCACTCTTAAACTCTCCGTCAAAAAAGTTCCGGCCCCGGCCGAGACCAATCGGGGCTGACCCCAAGGCGGTTCAACATTCAAAGCCCGCCCTGAGCTTGTCGAACGGGTTCCGGGTTCAACGCCTGTCCTGAGCGAATGCGAAGGATCGAGATCCCTCGTGGGGCTCGGGACAAGCTTTGAACCTTTAACTCTATAACTCACCCGCCGATGAATTTCACAAGTCAATCATACATGCGGGTTGCCTTAAGAAAAGAGGATGTTAACCTAAAAACACGCTTTAATGAAAAAACAGCCGAAGTTGCAAACCATAAACGAGCCGACGACGACCGGATTGGACCAAGGTCGCTCGCGCGTCGCCATTGAAAACGTTAAACCGGAGATTGATTGCGGCCGGTTTCCCGCGAAAAGAACCGTTGGGGAGTCCATGAGCGTGGAGGCGGATATCTTCGCCGATGGTCACGACGCCCTCTCGGCGCTGCTCCTCTACCGCAAAGAAGGAGTCTCCCGCTGGACCGAGATTCCCATGCAACCGCTGGTCAACGACCGCTGGCGCGGTGCCTTCGAAGTTCAGAAAATCGGCGACCACTACTATACGGTGCAAGCTTGGGTGGACCGATTCAAAACTTGGCGCCAGGGGCTCGCCAAAAAGGTGGAGGCGGGACAAGACGTCGCCCTCGAACTGCTCGCGGGAGCAGAGCTCATCGAGCTGGCAGCGAAGCGCGCCGCAGGTGAAGATCGTAAGTCATTAAATCATTTTTCCGCTATTCTCAGGGGAGACCCATCTGCGGCCATTCAAAGCGGGCTGGACGAAGCCCTTGCGATATTGATGGAAAAATATCCAGACCGACGTTGGGCGGTCACGTATGACAAGGAACTGCGGGTGAACGTCGAGCGCGGCAAAGCGCGCTTCAGCACATGGTACGAGCTGTTTCCCCGCTCCTGCGCCGGCACGCCGGGTGCGCACGGCACGTTGCGCGACTGTACGGAGCGTCTGCCCTATGTCGCGGGAATGGGTTTTGACGTCCTCTATCTCCCGCCTATTCACCCCATCGGCTACTCATTCCGTAAGGGCAAGAACAATGTCCTCGAGGCTCAACCCGGCGACGTGGGCAGCCCTTGGGCCATCGGCGCCAAAGAAGGCGGTCACAAGGCCATTCACCCGCAGTTGGGATCGTTGGCGGATTTCAAGCGCCTCGTCGCGGAAGCCAAAAAGTTTGACATCGAAATCGCCCTGGACATCGCTTTTCAGTGCACGCCGGACCATCCCTATGTGACGGAACATCCGGAGTGGTTCCGCAAACGCCCTGACGGGTCGATCCAGTACGCGGAAAATCCGCCGAAAAAATATCAGGACATCTATCCTCTGGATTTCGAGTCCGAAGGTTGGGAGGAGCTTTGGAACGAGTTGAAGAGCGTCATCCTGTTCTGGTGCGAGCAGGGTGTGCGGATTTTCCGCGCCGATAATCCTCATACCAAAGCGTTTGCTTTTTGGGAGTGGGTCATTGGCGAGGTGAAAAAGGATTACCCGGATGCGCTTTTCCTGGCGGAGGCCTTCACCCGTCCGAAGGTCATGTACCGATTAGCCAAGCTGGGATTTAGTCAATCCTACACCTATTTTACCTGGCGCAACACGAAATCGGAGCTGACGCAATATTTTACTGATCTCACCCAGACAGAGGTCAGCGATTTTTTCCGCCCCAACCTGTGGCCGAACACCCCGGATATCTTGACCGAGTATCTCCAGTTTGGCGGCCGGCCGGCTTTTATGACCCGCCTGGTGCTTGCCGCAACCCTGGGAGCCAACTACGGCATTTACGGCCCGGCCTTTGAACTTTGTGAAAACGTGCCGCGGGAGCCGGGCAGTGAAGAATATCTCAATTCCGAGAAGTATGAGATCAAGCATTGGGATCTGGAAAAAGAGGGCAGCCTGAGAGAATTCATTGCCCGGGTGAACCGCATTCGGCGCGAAAATCGCGCTCTGCAGAGCGATCGGAGCCTCCGCTTTCATCCCGTGGATAATCCCGAGATCATCGCCTTCAGCAAACGCACCGAAGATCCGAGCAATGTCATTGTGGCTGTGGTCAATCTTGATCCGCATCACACCCAGTCCGGTTGGTTGGATTTGCCAGCGGAAGGGCTTGGGCTCGATCCAGATCAGCCCTTTCAAATGCATGATCTCCTGACCGACGCGCGCTATCTCTGGCAAGGGAGGCGCAACTTCGTTCAGTTGGATCCACAGAGTGTGCCCGCGCAAATCTTTCGCATGCGCCATCGCATCCACCGCGAGCAGGATTTCGATTATTTCATGTGAACCGAACACTATGGCAGCGATTCGAAGAGTGAAAAGCAGCGAGTCCGCGCTCTTGGAAGACAACCCCCAGTGGTACAAAGACGCGGTGATCTACGAAGTCCATGTGCGCGCCTTTTGCGACGGCAACGGCGACGGTATCGGCGATTTCCCAGGGCTGACCGAAAAACTCGATTTTCTCCAAGACCTCGGCGTCACGGCGCTCTGGCTGCTGCCCTTCTATCCGTCGCCTCTGAAAGACGACGGCTATGACATCGCCGATTACCACAGCATTCATCCGGACTATGGCACCCTGCATGATTTCAAGCTTTTTCTCCACGAGGCCCACGAGCGCGGCATCCGGGTCATCACTGAGCTGGTTATCAATCATACCTCCGACCAACACCCGTGGTTTCAGCGGGCGCGGGTCGCCAAACCCGGCAGCAGCGCGCGCAACTTCTACGTCTGGAACGATAACCAGGACAAATATCAAGACGCACGCGTCATCTTCAAAGACTTTGAGCTTTCGAATTGGTCCTGGGACCCCGTCGCTAAAGCCTACTTTTGGCACCGATTCTACTCGCACCAGCCCGACTTGAACTTCGACAACCCCGAGGTCCGGAGAGCGCTCTCAGCGGTGTTGGATTTCTGGTTGGAGATGGGGGTGGATGGGATGCGCTTGGATGCGGTGCCTTATCTCTATGAGCGCGAGGGCACCAACTGTGAGAATCTCCCCGAGACCCATGTCTTTTTGAAAGAGCTCCGGCAGCATATCGATAAGAAATACCAGAACCGTATGCTGCTGGCCGAGGCGAACCAATGGCCGGAAGATGCCGTCACTTATTTCGGCTCCGGCGACGAGTGCCATATGGCTTTCCATTTCCCGGTCATGCCGCGCCTTTTCATGTCCGTCCATATGGAGGACCGTTTTCCGATTATCGACATTCTCGATCAAACGCCGGCCATTCCCGACGCCTGCCAGTGGGCGCTGTTTCTTCGTAACCACGACGAGTTGACTCTCGAGATGGTCACCGATGAGGACCGGGATTACATGTATAAAGTTTATGCCACTGACCCGCGGGCGCGGCTTAATCTCGGCATCCGGCGGCGGCTCGCGCCGCTGTTAGGCAACAACCGGCGCAAGATGGAGTTGCTCAACAGTTTGCTCTTTTCGCTTCCGGGAACGCCGGTGATCTATTACGGCGACGAAATCGGCATGGGCGATAATATTTATCTCGGCGACCGCAATGGCGTGCGCACACCCATGCAGTGGAGCGCCGACCGCAACGCCGGATTTTCCCGTGCCAATCCGCAGCGGCTCTATCTGCCGGTCATCATTGATCCGGAACATCATTACGAGACCGTCAACGTGGAAGCGCAGCAGCAAAATCCCAGCTCCCTCCTATGGTGGATGAAGCGGCTCGTCCTCCTGCGCAAGAACTATCAATCCTTCGGCCGGGGAAGTCTTGAATTTCTTTACCCTGATAACCACAAGGTGCTGGTCTTTACCCGGCGATTTCAGGATGAGATTATCCTGGTCGTCGCCAACCTTTCGCGCTTCGTCAACTATGTCGAGCTCGATCTTGCCGCCTACAAGGGGATGGTGCCGGTGGAGTTGTTCGGCCACACGCGCTTTCCCGCCATCGGCGAACTGCCCTACTTCCTGACTCTCGGCCCTCACTCCTTCTATTGGTTCAAGCTGGAGCAAGCGCGCATCTCTGAGGCCCGCGCCGCCGCGGAAGGATTCGAGCCCGCGCGCTTGGACGTCGCCGACTCTTGGGAGAACATTCTGTACGGCAGGGCCCGTACCAGCCTGGAGCGAATTTTTCCGGCCTATCTTCTCACCTGCCGCTGGTTCGGCGGCAAAGGGCAACCGATTCGCTCCGTGAGAAATATCGATATCGTCCCGTTTACTTTTGATTCGGCGACGGTTTTTTTCACCACATGGGAAGTACAATATACCGGTGGCACGCCCCAGACCTATCTGCTCCCTCTAGCGTTTGCGGCAGGGGATCGGGCTTTCGAATTGCGTCAGGCCAACGCGCAATCCATAGTCGCACAACTGAAAATAAAGGGGAAAGAGATTGAGACTGAGGGTGTGCTTTACGACGCGCTCTACGATCCGGGCTTTTGCAAGGCGCTACTTGCGAGCATCGGGCGCGGCCGGCGTTTTAAGGGCGACAACGCCGAAATACACGCGCAACCGTCCAAGATGTTTCGCGCGGTGGCGGGCGACACAGAGGCTTCCCTGGAGCCGTCCATGTTGAGAGGAGAGCAAAGCAATACTTCCATCGTTTACGGCGACCGACTCATCTTGAAGTTCTTTCGTCGCGTCAGCGAAGGCCTCAATCCCGATGTGGAAGTCGGCCGCTTCATCACGGAGAGTACTTCCTTTGCTAACGTACCGGCCCTGGCGGGTTTTATCGAAATCCGCAAGGAGCAGAGCGAGCCTGGCACACTCGGAATCCTCCAAGGACTGGTCGTAAACCAGGGAGATGCCTGGCATTATACCATGGACAGTCTCGGACGTTATTTCGAAGAAGTCTTGAGCCGCCACCCCGCGTCCGAGGCATGCATAATCCCCGAACAACCGTTGGGAGAGCTTGCGACACAGGAGACTCCCCCTTTAGCGCGGGAGCTGATGGGCTCCTATTTGTCATCCGCCCTGCTGCTGGGGCAACGCACGGGCGAGCTTCACAAGGCCCTGGCCTCAGATGTGAAAGATCCCGCCTTTGCTCCGGAACCGTTCACGGCGCTGTATCGTCGCTCGCTTTATCAAAGCTTTCGCACCCTCGCCGATCAGTCGCTTTCGCTGCTGGAAAAACGGCTGCCGGGATTGGCGGAAGACATTCGGCCTGATGCCGCAAAAATTCTCCAGCTTGAAGGTGTGATTTTCGACCGTCTTAGACAGATCGTGGACAAGAAAATGACCGGCATGCGGATTCGTTGCCATGGCGACTTTCACCTCGGCCAGGTGCTTTTTACCGGCAAGGACTTTGTCATTATCGATTTCGAAGGCGAGCCTGCCAGACCGATCACTGAGCGCAGGTTGAAGCGGTCGCCCTTACGCGACGTCGCCGGCATGCTCCGCTCCTTTAACTACGCAGCGCTTTCAAAGCTGAGAAACAACAGCATACGGCCGGAGGATGCCCTTCAGCTAAAACCCTGGGCGCGATTTTGGGATCTTTGGGTATCGGTGACCTTCTTGAAGGGTTACTTGGAAGCAACCACCAACGCCTCCTTCGCGCCCAAATCCGGCGAGGAGTTTAACCTCATGCTGAGCGTTCATATGCTTGAAAAAGCCATCTATGAACTGGGTTACGAGATGAACAACCGTCCCAACTGGGTCGACGTCCCCATTGCGGGGATCTTGCAAATTGTCAAGCCGGAAGAATCCAATCGAGCCAAATGACTGTACGCAACCTGTTGCACAACGTCGCCCGCCTTTTTAATACGCAAACCATTTTCTACGACACCTTCGGACGTTTGAGACAGCCGCCTCCCGAGGCCGTTCTCCGCGTCTTGCGCATTCTGGGCGCGCCCGTAGAACGCATGGACGATCTCGCGGACGCGCTGCGCCAGCGCCGGCAGTTCCTTTGGCGGCGCGGCATTGATCCGGTGATTGTCGCCTGGGATGGGGCTCCACTACGGCTCAAGCTTCGACTTCCGAGCCCACTCGCCACGCTGGAACCTCGGTATCGAATCGCCCTGGAAAGCGGCGAGGTCTTTGAAGGCAAAGGGCAAAGTGACAGCAGAATCAAAACGGTGGAGCGAAGCATCGAGGGTGTGGGCTACGTGACGCAGTGGATCAACCTTCCCGAGAAACTGCCACTTGGTTATCACAGTCTTCACCTACAGGTCGGCGACCGCACATTCGAGTCCTATGTGTTGTCATCTGCGCTCCAATCTCACAGCGCAGCCGATGCCGAGGTTCGACGATGGGGCCTTTTCTGCCCCTTATATGCGTTCGCCTCCCAGAAGAGCTGGGGCACCGGAAGTTTTTCCGACCTGGAAAGATTTATCGATTTCACCGGTAAAATGGGCGGAGATTTCGTGGGGACTTTGCCTCTACTTTCGGCATTTCTTGATGAGCCTTTTAATCCGAGTCCCTACGCACCTGTAAGCCGTCTCTTTTGGAACGAATTCTATCTCGATGTCACGCGTATACCGGAACTGCAACGCAGTCCGGTGGCCCGCGCAATGATCCATTCTTCCCTTTTCCAAAACGAGCTTGATCATTTGCGAGCCGCCCCTTTGATCGAATACCGACAACTGATGGCGCTTAAGCGCAAAGTTCTCGAGGAACTGCTTCGCACGCTGATGAACCGGGCTACCAAACGGAGAGCGGCTTTCGAACGTTTCATTGAGACCCATCCGCAAGCGCAGGATTACGCCGCGTTTCGCGCCAAGGTCGAGCGCGAACGTGCGTCATGGGACCTTTGGCCGGCGGCCCATCGCGATGGCAGATTGGCGGCGGGCGACTACGATGAAAAAGCCAAGCAGTATCATCTCTACGTGCAATGGCAGGCCGACGAGCAGATGCACGCGCTGGCAGAAAAGACGAAAGCGGGTGGGCCGGCGCTTTACCTCGACTTCCCACTGGGAGTAAACCGGGACGGCTACGATGTCTGGCGGGAGCGCCAGGTGTTTGCTTTGGAAGCAAGCGGAGGCGCGCCGCCGGACAGTTTTTTCACCAAGGGCCAGAACTGGGGCTTCCCGCCGCTGCAGCCCGAAGGACTTCGACAGCAAGGCTATCGTTACTATATCGCCTGTTTACGCCATCATCTCCAGTACGCAGGGATGTTGCGCATCGATCATGTCATGGGACTCCACCGTTTATACTGGATCCCTCACGGCTTCGCGCCCACCGAAGGAATTTACGTTCATTATCCCGCTGAAGAATTCTACGCGATCTTGAGCCTGGAATCGCGCCGGTATCAGGCCGAAATAGTCGGTGAAAACCTGGGCACGGTGCCCCCCTACGTGAACACCGCCTTGGCAAAACACCGAATCCACAGCATGCACGTAAGTCAGTTCTGCGTCACGGACGATCCACAAAGAGCGCTACCGGAAGTCGCTCGTGATGCCGTGGCCAGTCTAAATACCCATGATACGCCGACCTTCGCCGGCTTTTGGCACGGAGGAGATATCCAGGACAGACTGGCCCTCGAACTTCTGTCCCCATCTGAAGCGCAGATTCTGTGGCAGCAGCGAGCTTCCGCCCGTGAAGCGCTCATCAGTTTTCTGAAGTCACGGGGATGGCTTAAAGAGGACGCGGCGGAGCCTCTCGCCATTCTGCGCGCCTGGCTCGCTCAGTTGGCGAGCGGGGATGCCTATCTCGTGCTGGTGAATTTGGAAGATCTCTGGCTCGAGCCGCTGCCGCAGAATGTCCCGGGCACCTGGGACGAGCGGCCTAATTGGAAACGCAAGGCGAGCGTCTCGTTTGAGCAGATGCGCAAATTGGATGCCGCCACAGCGATTTTAAAAGCGATCGACGAAATTCGTAGGCGCGAAAGATAAAAATCCGATTCGGCGCATTCGCTGCTCAATGTTTTTCATAGCGACATTCAGGCCAGGTTGTCTCCTTTGTTATGGTCTCTGATTTGCTCTAGATACCAACGACCCTCAGCTGTCCGGGAAATCACGACATTGCTCGGTCGGGTTTCGAAACCGTTTAACAGAAGAGATCGTAAAGCTATTCTCGAACAGCCCTCGAAGGATAATGAATAACACGCAATGCTGTGGGAGGATTAAAGGAAAGTGTGGCCTGGCAATTCCTATCCGCTAGGAGCCACTTGGGATGGCTCCGGTGTGAACTTCGCCGTGTTCTCTGAAAACGCTACAGGCGTAGAACTCTGTCTGTTTGACGGTGAAACTCGAACCCGCGAAACGAAGCGAATCAGAATAAGCGAACAGACCGACCAAGTATGGCATGTCTATTTGCCGGAAGCGCGGCCGGGACAACTCTACGGTTACCGTGTGCATGGACCATATGCTCCCTCCGAAGGTCACCGGTTCAACCCAACCAAACTTCTTTTGGATCCATACGCCAAGTCCATTGCCGGACCCATACGCTGGAGCGATTCGCTGTTCGGCTACACGATAGGACACCCTGAGGCTGATCTGTCCAAAGATGAGCGCGATAGCGCCGATGGCCTGCCAAAGTGTGTGGTCGTGGATCCCGCTTTCAGTTGGGGACAAGATGCTCCCCTTCGGATTCCATGGCACCAGACGCTCATCTACGAAATGCACGTGAAGGGATTCACGGCACGGCATCCCAAAGTGCCCAAAGAGCTGAGAGGAACTTATGCCGGTCTTACCCATCCCGCCGTCGTCGATCACCTCAGGTCTTTAGGAATTACCGCTGTCGAGTTAATGCCCGTTCATCAGTTTGTCGCAGACAAGTCTCTTGTTGATCGTGGCCTTACAAACTATTGGGGATATAACTCCATCGGTTTTTTTGCGCCCGAGTCTCGTTATGCATCGACAGGAGTGCTTGGGGAGCAAGTGGCAGAATTCAAAACCATGGTGAAGACCCTTCATCGCGAAGGCATCGAGGTCATTATCGATGTCGTTTACAACCACACTGGAGAAGGAAACCACCTCGGACCCACTCTCTGCTTTCGGGGAATCGATAACGCATCCTATTATCGTCTGGCAGAAGACCGGCGCTACTACATGGATTACACAGGATGCGGTAACACCTTGAACATGACACATCCACGCACGCTCCAGCTCATCATGGACAGCCTCCGGTACTGGGTGCTGGAGATGCACGTCGATGGATTTCGCTTTGATTTAGCGTCCACCCTGGCGCGGGAGCTACATTCGGTGGACCGTTTGGGTGCATTCTTTGACATTATTCATCAAGATCCCGTGCTGTCGCAAGTAAAACTGATCGCAGAGCCGTGGGACTTAGGCGAGGGTGGATATCAAGTGGGGAATTTTCCCGTCCTATGGGCCGAATGGAACGCGGAATATCGCGACACCGTGCGCCGCTTCTGGAAAGGAGATGGCGGGTTGGTCGGAGGTCTGGCAATGCGCCTGACCGGAAGCAGCGATCTCTACGGCAGAGGCGGCCGCCGTCCCTATGCGAGCATCAACTTTGTGACGGCGCATGACGGTTTCCCTCTAACCGATGTCGTCAGCTACAACGAAAAACATAACGAGGCCAACGGGGAAGAAAACCGCGACGGGCACAATGAAAATCTAAGCTGGAATTGCGGCATGGAAGGCCCCACGGACAACAAAGAGATTCTCGCTCTGCGGGCCCGGCAGCAGCGCAATTTCCTGGCAACCCTGATTCTTTCCCAAGGGGTTCCCATGCTGTTGGCGGGTGACGAGATCGGACGATCGCAAAGGGGCAACAACAATGCCTACTGCCAGGACAACGAAATTTCGTGGATGGACTGGAAGCTCGATCGCTGGAAACGCGAGCTATTAGAATTCACCCGCCTGCTCATAGGCTTGTTTCATCAACATCCGGTCCTGCGCCGTCGGGTATTTTTTCAAGGACGTAGGATCCGCGGCTCGGAGGTAAAGGATCTAGCGTGGTTCCGCCCCGATGGGAAAGAAATGACCGACGACGACTGGAACAATGGATTCGCCCGCTGCCTCGGCTTACGTCTCGCCGGCGACGCCATCGAAGAACTTGACGCCCGCGGCAACCGGATCGTAGATGACACTCTACTGATCCTATTAAACGCCCACCATGAGTCGGTCAATTTTGTTCTTGCGGCGCATCGCCGCAAGGTGCGTTGGCAGGTTGTCTTCGACACGAGCGAGGAAAAAATCAAGCGCCGACAGCGGCTGATACATGGTGGAAATGAATACCCGCTCGAAGCCCGCTCTATGGTGCTATTACGGCTACCTCGCCATGCGACGGGTGAATCGAATGATCAGGAAACGAATTCCGTTTAACTTCGCCAGGCAGGCAGTGTTCGGGAGCCTGGCAAAAAATATACGTCAGCGTGCCTACAGAGGGGGTTGTATACCGGGGTGTTGCATGCTGCTGGTAGCTTTGAAATTTTCAATCCTAATTTCGTGTTTTCTGAGCAGCTCATAAAAATCTGTTCGGCACTTCCCCGCAAGTTTCGCAGCCTCACTTGCCTTTCCCCCGCAAAGCTCCAGCAATCTCATAAGATAGTCTCTTTCAAATTGATATCGGGCCGCCTTGTAAGATTTAACCGGTCCCTTGAGCGCAATGTTCATCTCCGGGCCGCTCTGCTCTTGAGGCGTCATTTGAATTGCCGAATTTCTGGTCTGGAGGACAAAATCATCGGTAATCGTATCTAACGGCGTCATGGCCATCGCATACTCCAACGTGTTCTCCAGTTCCCGAACATTCCCCGGCCAATCGTGAAGCATTAGCTTTTGCATAGCTTGCGGCGTAATACCCTTTACATCTTTCTTCATCTGCTGGGAAATGATTTTTAGGAAATGATTTGCCAAATGCGGGATATCTTCTTTTCGCTCCCGCAGCGGCGGCAGATGTATCGGAATCACGTGAAGCCGGTAAAATAAATCCTCGCGAAAATTGCCTTCTTTTACCTCTGCCTGTAGATCCTTGTTGGTCGCGGTTATGATCCTGACGTCCACCTGGACCGGTTTTTCGCTGCCAACGGGATAGAATTCGCGCTCCTGCAACACCCGCAAAAGTTTCGCTTGAAGAGAAAGCGGCATATCGCCAATTTCATCCAAAAAGATCGTTCCCTCGTCAGCCTGGCTGAGCAATCCTTTCGTGCTCCGGTTTGCGCCGGTGAATGCTCCTTTTTCGTGACCGAAGAGCTCGCTTTCGAGCAGAGTCGCAGGCAATGCCGCACAGTTGATGGCCACAAAGGGCTTGCTTTTACGCTTGCTCGCAAGATGAATTGCTTTTGCGACTATTTCTTTCCCTGTACCGCTTTCCCCGTGCAGGAATACCGTCGATTCGGTGGTCGCGATGCGGGAAACCACATCCAGCACTTTTCGCATCCCTTCGCTTTTCGCAATGATGTTCGTAAAATCGTATTTCTCCTCCAGAAGTTCCTTGAGTCTCTGGATTTCGGAGTTCAGCCTGCGGTTTTCTAACGCCCTTTCGATCTGGAGTAACAGTTCCGGCGTGTCAAATGGTTTTGTCAGGTAGCTGTAAGCTCCCTTTTTCATTGCCTCGACAGCGCTTTCGACACTTGCATGGCCGGTAAGTATAATCACCGGCATCTCTGGGTTGACCGAGTGTAATTCCGTCATTAAGGAAATACCGTTCCGCCCGGCGAGCCTAAGATCGACAATACAAAGATCAAACACGTTGTCCTTGACCGCTTTGAGGGCATCTTCCTCTTTGAGAGCTGTAGCGACTTCATAGTTCGCCGCTTTAAGCTTCATGGCGACGAGTTCTATCAGATTGCAGTCGTCATCAACGACTAATAGTTTTCCTGCCGATGAGGTTGTTCCGTTTTCGTTTTTCATGGTTCTTTCTCTTTTTTGGCTACCTAGCGGAATAGCCTATTATAAGGGATACCACCTCTACCTTCTTGGTCGCGGTTCAAAGTGCTACTGCTAGCTCTTAGCGAAATTGGCGCCGTCTTTCAATATCGCTCAAAACGGTTCACGACACTCGATTACGTGCCACCAAAATACCCTGTCTGTCCGGGATATCATACTTAACTGTAGCAAAAACGCTTACACGGAAGATTATAAACGGTTAGCTTTCGCAGAAATAGCTGCCCGTTACTGGCATTGCAATATGGTGGTGCAAGTATTTCGTTGAAACCCATCTAAAAGCACGTCGGTTGGTATCCCTAGTTATTCTCTAATTTGTTCGCAAATACTCTTGGTTTTCCGTTCTCTTTCCCAGGTTAACGAGGTCCCCTGTACGCTGAAGCTCGTAGATTGTAACCCAGCTTATATCGCTTACTGCAAAAGGAATGCTCATTGGAATCCAAATCGTTGCACAAACTAAAAGCCAGTGGGAGCGGAGCGATTTTCGAAAGAGCAAAAACCGTGCAAGACACACGAAACAATTTGAAACCCTAAATGGCAACCGCGATAGCCCTACCCAGCAATGATCTCTGGCGATGGTGATTCGCCGATCCGTTTTGTTTTTCCCTGTTGCCTTGCGGTGTGGATGTCGTTCAAATTTTATTTGGCCACCTCGAATCCTTCCATGCCGATGCCGCTTGATCATTCGAAAGTAGTTGCGAACCAAGGCCGCTCAAAAACTCTCTGCTTTAACAAACCATCTCAGCGCAAACCTTGACGTCCGTTTTTTACCTTCCACTTTGTGCGAAAACCTCCGACAAGATAATTCACTCGCATAAATTACTCGGCAAATAAATCGTTAGAAAATAACGCCGACACTATCGTTTGTACCAATTGGCACAGCCTTTGTGTAAACGAAATTCTGACGAAAGGAGGTTTATGAAAAAATTTCTTTGGCTGATTCCATTCTTGTTCGGCCCGGCCGCCTAGATTTGTTGACTGCATTAGAGAATGGGGAGGAGGCATATTACGTGGAGAACCGAAGTACTCTTTATGTTCAAGATGGAAGCTATCGGAAGGATGGCGTCAGTCACAGCGCTGAAGACAGAGTCGTTTGCGGGCTTGTTCTGGCCGGTGGCGAGGGTAAACGCCTCCAACCTTTCATCAAGTCGCTAGGGAAAGGCAGCCTTCCAAAACAGTACGTAAATTTTCTTGGGACCCGTTCGATGTTGCAACACACGTGGCATCGCGCCGAAAAGCTGATTCCTTCTCAACGGGTTTTCACCGTTATTACTCAGTCTCATTTGAGACATCCCGAAGTCAGGCAACAGGTTTCCGGCAGGCCCAAAGGCACGGTCATAGTGCAACCTGAAAACAAAGAAACTGGTCCTGGGCTTTTGCTTCCTCTCATGCATTTGTACAAGCGGTATCCGAATTCTTCGGTCTTGATCTTACCTTCAGATCATTTCATCCGGGAAGAAGATCGATTGATGAACCACGCGAACCTGGCATGCCTGACCGTCAGAAGGGACCCGTCTCGATTGATTTTGTTGGGCGTGAAACCCGATAGGGATGAGCCGGAATACGGCTATATTCTGCCTAGCAAAAAACCAGTGAGCGCCGGACCTAACATGTCCGAGATCTCATGGTTTATCGAAAAGCCGGACTACAGAACCGCCCGGCAACTTATTCAGTGCGGAGGTTTGTGGAACACCATGATTATGGCCTTCCAAACTAGGACCCTGCTGCATTGGGTAAGCAGACTCGCGCCAATACTTTACCGGCAATTTCAACAAATTTATGACGCAATCGGAACCCCTAGGGAAGAGGAGGTGGTGCGAGAGACCTACCAGCGACTAACGCTAAACAATTTTTCGAAAGAATTCCTTGAGCCGATGGTCAAGAACTACCCTTCGAGTTTAGTCGCCCTCCCTGTCCAAGAAATCTTGTGGAGCGATTGGGGGACAGCAAGCCGTATCATCGAAGTCCTCGACGCAATCGGAAAAGTTCCGCGCTTGAATGGATCCGGAAAATCTACGGGCAAGAAATCGTGGCCGGATAGTGAGCTATCGGCCAGTTTCGCTTAATACTGGAGACAAACATAGTTTCGGGAAAATTTATAGGAAGGAGAAGGTTTTATGGGAACGATACTGTTGGTAATTCTCATTTTGCTGCTCGTTGGCGCCCTGCCCACTTGGCCATACAGCTCAGGCTGGGGTTACTATCCGAGCGGCGGTCTGGGACTTGTTTTATTGATCTTAATCATTTTGCTGGTCATGGGACGCATATAAGGATCTTCGCGCCTAAGACGCCGGAGTTTCAAAAGGCTCATTAACAATTAACGCAGCTAAAAGGAGGACTGAAATGAACACACAACTAAAACTATCGTCCATGGTATTAGCGGCCCTATTAGTTTTCAGCGGGTGTACATCTATGACCGGCCAGACCGCAGGTCAGTATGTCGATGATTCGACGATCACGGCATCGGTAAAAGCCAAACTCGTTGGGGATAAGACGGCGAATCTCACGCGCATTGATGTAGACACCACCAACCAAATCGTCACACTTAACGGCATCGTCGAGTCAGCGGATCAAAAGACCAAGGCGGAACAACTCGCCCGTCAGGTTGGTGGAGTCAAAAGCGTCAAGAATAATCTTCAAGTGCAGAAAAGCTCGTAACGTTTTAGAAATATATAGAAAGGAACAAAAATGTTTAGGAACGATGAATGGAGCGGGTTTCCCTATCTTTTGATCGGCATAGGAATCGGTATGGTGGCCGGTTTATTGCTGGCTCCGCGCTCCGGGGAAGAGATCCGAGAGGACATTCGCCGCCGCACCAATGAAGGAGTGGATTATCTGAATCAGCGGGCGGACAAACTGCGCGACGGCGCCGAAAAGGTTGTCACCAAGGGTAAGGAATGGATCGGCAGACAAAGCGAGAGTATCCAGTCCGCAGTCGGGAACAAGAAACCTTCCCATGAGCAAATTTAAGGGTGCTTTTCAGGCTAAGCTACAACCCAAACGAAAGGTCTAATCTTTCGTTTGGGTTTCTTTTCGATGAGGAAGGATTCTACAAGGAAAGGACTTTCAGCATGAACTCTTATCAAGCCAAAAAGTTTAAGTTAAGTGGGCTCAATGGCATTTCGGACGAGACTTTGGAGATGCATTTTAAGCTCTACGAAGGCTATGTCAAAGAGACTAATGTTCTTCAAGGAAAAATTAGTGCAATCTTAGAGGATGGCAAGGTCGATCAAGAGGAGATGCCGGCTTATTCGGAATTAAAGCGTCGCCTGGGTTTCGAATACAACGGCATGGTGCTGCATGAATACTATTTTGCCAATCTCAAAAAAGATGGCGGTGGCGATCCCAAGCGAGGCTCTGCTTTCGTCAAAGCGACAGAGGAGAGTTTCGGCACTTACGACATTTGGAAAACAGACTTCGTCGGCATCGGCAAAATGCGTGGCGTCGGCTGGGCGATCTGTTACCAGGATCCCACTAGCGGCCGTTTATCCAATCATTGGATCACCTTACACGAGATCGGCAATGTTGCCGGCTACACTCCAGTGTTAGTTATGGACGTGTGGGAGCACGCGTTTATTTTAGACTATAAGCCGGCCGAACGACCAAAATACATAGAAGCGTTCTTTTCCAATACCGACTGGAGTGCCGTTGAACAGCGCATGCAAGCACCATCGCAGAAGTCTCAACGTGCCCGGGCAGTGTGACCAAAAAGATGACACGAGATAAAAAGATTCTATCTGCCGCTTCGGTATGGGTCTTGTTTCTTGCGTTGGCGGGCGGTTGCGCAGTGGAAACTACGTCCGCGCCGCCGCGCCCGTCGCCACAGGAAGCTCGCACGCCGAGCGTCAAACCGCTCGATCCCACTCAGGCGGCACGACTTCAGCGGATCATGGTACCGTTGGTGCGCGCAGGTGATAAAACTCGATCGCTAAAAGAGGTACGCGTTGG
>WNFS01010790.1_pt1 | contig 22629 bp, 21 predicted proteins | sample 5400141 | NCBI WGS metagenome assembly WNFS01 (sample SAMN13153358, study PRJNA577476) | soil metagenome | isolation source: 60 cm saprolite under Madrone tree | place: USA:California | collected 2016-06-14
TTACCTGGAGCGAATGGGTGATCAATTACGATTTCGGGCACCAGATGCAGATGGCGCAGACGCTGCAGCGCTCCTCGCGCAATTGGACGCAATCGCTCAGCGCCTGGTTTGCGCACGCGCAGATCAACAACCGGCAGCGTCTGAAGTCACTGCAGCTTCATCACGGAACTTTGGGTTTGCTTCTGCCGTTGCTGCTCATTTTGCTGCTGATGGCGTTGCGCTACGACTTGCTCGGCAAAGTGGTGCAACGGTTGCGCTTGTACTGGCAACTGCACACGCCGGAATCGCCGCAAGCGAATCCGCTGCTGGCCTCGCGGCTTTATGCCGAACTCCTGCGCTTGCTGGAGCGCCACGGTTTCGCGCGGCGCGCCGCAGAAACGCCGCTGGAATTCGCATCGAGCGTGCAAATGCCAGCGCTCGCACCCGCCGTGCGCGAATTCACCAGCATTTACGCCAGCGCGCGCTACGGCGGCGCACCCTGCGACACGCTTCGCCTCCGCCATCTTCTGGAGCAAATTCGCGAAGCCCCGCGGCGACACTAGCAACGCCACTTGGAGCCTGCGGTCCCCGCCACACAGACAAAAGTGTCTGTGCTACTTGATTCCTGAGATAGAATGCGGCGACTCGGGAGGTGCCTGTGAAAACTCTGCTTGCGATTTTTGCTTGCTGTCTATGCTCTGCGATAACTCTTGCGCAGAGTGCGAGTGAGTGGCTCGCCGGGCTTCCCGAAGCAAAGGATTACGTACAGAAACGCGCCTCCAGTTACGACCGCAGCGGCGGGAACGCCGATTACCGCCGCATCGCGCCGGGTGAGACGCTGGTGCTGATGGACGAGCGCGGCCCAGGCGAGATCACACATTTCTGGACGACGATGTGGGCGCAGGGCGGTCCGGCCCTGAAGGCTCTGGTCCTCCACATGTATTGGGATGAGGAAACGACGCCGAGCGCAGAAAGCCCGCTGGGAGATTTTTTTGGTCTCGGTCTCGGCGACTACGTTGTATACGAATCAGACCCGCTGGCGGTGGCGCCTAACCGGGCTCTGAATTCCTTTTTCCCCATGCCATTTCAAAAGCACGCGCGCATCACGGTGACCAACGAAGGTTCGCACGACGTGCCAAACTTTTATTTCAATATCGACTATCGCGCCTACCCGCGGCCCTTGCCAGCCGAGCTGCTCTATTTCCACGCACAATATCGCCAAGCTTCGCCGAACCATGGCTGGACCAATCAGTGGCAGTCCAACGGCGACAAGATCGTGGAAGACAAGAAGAATCTAAACGGCGAGGACAACTACGTTTGGATGGAAGCCAAAGGGCGCGGGCACTTTGTGGGCGTGGCGATGTCTGTGTTGCAGAACCAGGACGGGTGGTGGGGCGAGGGCGACGACATGTTTTTTGTTGACGGTGAGAAATCTCCGTCGATCACCGGAACCGGGTCGGAGGACTATTTTCTAGGGGCTTTCGATTTTGGCGACCGGCCATTTTCGTTCGCGCAATTCGGTGCCCCGGTCAAGGGAGAAGAACGCGCCGGCAGCCGGTCATCGGTATATCGTTTTCACCTGGACTCGCCAATTACGTTCACGACTTCGCTGCGAGCGACCATCGAGCACGGGCATGCGAACGTGCGCTCGGACAATTACTTCTCGGTGGCGTATTGGTATCAATCGGAGCCTCACGCCGCTTTCCCCACCTTGCCGGCCCTGCAAGACCGGCTGCCGCGTCTGCACGCAGTCGGAGGCCCAGGCAATTACGGCAAGCAATAACCGCGTGTTACACTAGAGAATTGCGAAAGCCGCAAAAACATTGCCTATGACTAAGGTCGGATTTGTCAGCCTGGGATGCCCGAAGAATCTCGTGGATAGCGAGGTGATGATGGGTATTCTCGCGCGCGAAGGGTACGAATTGACGCCGCGTGCGGATGAAGCCGAAATTCTGGTGGTGAACACGTGCAGCTTCATCGAGCCGGCGCAAAAAGAATCGGTCGACGCCATTCTGGAGATGGCGGAGCACAAGAAATTTGGCGCGGCGAGGAAACTGATTGTCGCAGGCTGTCTGGTCGAACGGTTTCGCGAGCAAATTCTGGAGCAGGTGCCGGAAGTGGACGCCGTGGTGGGCACCGGCGAAGTCGAGCGCATCTTGGAAGCCGTGGAAGGCGACTTGCGCGTGCTGCCCGCGCAGCCTCCGGCGTTTCTCTATCACGATCTGACGCCGCGCATTATCACCACGCCGCGGCACGCCGCGTACATCAAAATCGCGGAGGGCTGCGATCATCCCTGCACGTTCTGCATCATTCCGCAGCTTCGCGGAAAATTCCGCAGCCGGCGCTTTGAGTCCGTGGTGCGCGAGGCGGAAAACCTGGCGGCGGCCGGCGCGCGAGAAATCACGCTGATCGGGCAGGACACCACTTCCTATGGCGAAGATTTCGGCTTGCGCGACGGGCTCGCGCAACTACTCGCCAAACTGGCGCAGGTGGAAGATTTGCTGTGGGTGCGATTTTTGTATGCGTACCCGAACCGCGTCACGCAGAAATTGCTCGATACGCTGGCGGCGAATCCGCGGCTGGCGAAATACATGGACATGCCGCTGCAACACGCCAGCCGCAACGTGCTGGCGCGCATGAAGCGCGGCTCGCACGGCGACGCGTTCCTGAAGCTGCTGGAGCGCATTCGCTCGACGATTGCCGGCGTTTCGCTGCGTACTTCGTTTATTGTGGGCTTCCCGGGCGAAACGGAGGCGGATTTCGAGGAACTTTGCGATTTTGTGCGGGCCGCTAATATCGATTGGATGGGCGTGTTTGAGTATTCCGACGTGGACAACGCGGGAAGCTACGGCCTCGACGAAAAAGTGGACACGGAAACCATTACGGAGCGACGCAATCACCTGATGGCCATTCAAGAGAAGATATCGCGCGAGAGGTTGCGCATTTTCAAGGGCCGCAAGGCGACCGCGCTCATTGAAGGGCCATCGAAAGACAGTCCACTGGTATGGGAAGCGCGCCTGGAAGGCATGGCGCCCGATATCGACGGCAAGCTGTACCTGACGGACATCGAGTTGCCGAGCGGAGCGACGGCTGCAAGCGGGGATGTCGCGCGCGTGGAAATCACAAAGGGCGACGCCTATGACTTGATCGGCCACGTGGTAGAAATTCTGCCGAGGCGTGCGGCGCGGAATGCCTCTTTCGCTTCATCCGTGCCGCCCGCGGAAACACTGACGCGCATCGCTACCGGCGCGCCGTTGCGAGTGCTCAGCTAAGCTATACGGCATCTCCGTGCTCTCTGTGTGCTCTGTGGTAAAAAGCATTTCACCGCAGAGTTCACAGAGAAGGAGAAGAAGAAGAAGAAAGGGCCATGCAGCACCGTTGTCCGATTTGCAAGAAGACGACAAATTCCGAAGTCCATCCCGAATTCCCTTTTTGCAGCGAGCGCTGCAAGCTGCAGGACCTGGGAAACTGGGCCGCTGAAAAATATGTCGTTTCCGAGCCGATTTTCAGCGAAGATGACGACGAGCGAGACGACTCACCCAAGCCCAATGACGCCGAACACTGACGCTTCGCTCAAACCTACGCCGGCAAACAAGCCGCGGTTAGCCTACGCTATCGCGACGGCGCTCGGCGCCGGGTACTTGCGGCCGTCGCCGGGGACGTATGGGTCGCTGGTGGGCGTGGGCACCATTGTGCTCTCCGCGATTTTCTTCCTGCACCCAGTTTCGGTGACGGGATGGTTCTCAGAACATCCGCTCTCCGAAGCGATGTTCGCGGACCGGCATTTTCTCGTGCCGGGCAGCGACATTCACGATACGACCCTGGCAGTGCCGATATTTTGTGCGCTCCTGCTGCTGCTGATTCTTGGCGCCATAGGCGTGTGGAGCTGCGCGCGCGTTGTGGAATACTCCGGCGAGAAGGATCCTCAATACATCGTGATCGACGAGGTCGCCGGGCAACACTTGACGCTGTTGCTTCCGCTGATTCCCATTGCCCTGCCCCATCTTGCGGAGCATTTCGATTTTTCCGGTTACGCGATCTTTTTCGCGCTCAGCCTGGTCAATTGGAAGTACTTGCTGCTGGGCTTTATACTTTTTCGGGTGTTCGATATATGGAAGCCGTTTCCGCTGCGGCGGCTGGAAAGGCTTCCGCACGGCTGGGGCGTGATGGCCGACGACTGGATGGCGGGCGTCTACGCTGCAATTCTTCTGCGCCTCGCGCTACACTTTAACCTGGTATGAAATTCGGCTTCGGCTCCACGGCGGAAAAAAACGGGTTCCCCCGCATCGATAGAATCGCGCCTGCCGCGGCCATTCCCGGCGGCGAAATCGTCATTCACGGCAGCGGATTTGCCTCGCGCAACGGCGCACGGCCGGTGGTGCATTTCGGCGAAGCGGAGGCCAGCCTGGTTCTCGCCACGGACAACCGGCTGATCGCGCGCGTCCCGGACAACGCCAGTGGCGGCACGGTGCGCGTAGCCACGGCGCAGAGCCAGAGCCAGCCGCATCCGGTGTCCATCGCCGTGCAGATCGCTGACAATCTGCATCCGGTGGCGAATCCGGCGGTCGATGGCAACGGAAATATTTATGTGACCTTCAGCGGGCCGCGGGGCCAGCGCGTTCCTGTTTCGCTTTACAAAATCACGTCGAACTATAGCGTCAAGCCGTTCGTCACTTCGCTGATTAATCCATCCGGGTTGGCGGTCGATCGCGCCGGCAATCTCTTCGTCTCTTGCCGCCACGACGGCACCATTCATCGGGTGACGTCCGAGGGCCGAGCCGAGCAGTGGGTTGAAGGCATGGGCATCGCCACCGGGATCGCGTTCGATCACGCCGAAAATCTTTACGTCGGCGACCGCAGCGGCACGATTTTCAAGATCAGCGCCAGCCGCGAGATTTTTGTGTTCGCCACGCTGGAGCCGTCGCTTGCCGCGTATCACTTGGCGTTTCATCCGAGCGGCGACCTTTACGTCACTGGCCCCACGACGTCGAGCTACGACCGCGTTTACCGCATCACCCAGGGCGGCGATGTTTCCGTGTTTTATCGCGGGCTGGGGCGTCCGCAAGGGTTGGCGTTTGATCGCGACTCGAATCTTTACGTCGCGGCGTCGCACGGCGGCCATCGCGGAATCGTGCGGCTGACGCCTGAGGGCCGAGCGGAGACCGTGCTGAGCGGCTCGGGCTTGGTGGGGCTCGCGCTGCAGCCGTCGGGACGCGCGATTCTGACCACGGTAAGCGCGCTGTTCACGCTAGATTGGGATGTACGCGGCCTCCCGCTCGTCGGGTAATCAACAGAATGAAAGCGGAGATCATAGCGGTTGGTTCGGAACTGCTTACGCCGGACCGTTTGGACACCAACTCGCTCTTCCTGACCGAGGAGCTGAACGCCATTGGCATTGAAGTTGTCCGCAAAACGGTGGTCGGCGATAACCGCGATTTGCTCGCGGAGGCTTTTCGCGGCGCGTTGAATCGCGTGCCGCTGATTATTTCCAGCGGCGGGCTCGGGCCCTCACGCGGGAGACGGTCGCCGACCTTCTTGGCCGCAAGTTGCGCCGCAATGATGAGATTCTGCGCTACATCGAAGGGCGCTTCCGCAGCCTGGGCCGCGAAATGCCGGAAGTGAACGTGCGCCAGGCGATGGTCCCGGAAGGCGCGGAAATCCTTGAAAACCCGCGCGGCACGGCGCCAGGTTTGTGGCTGGAAGACTCCGGCCGCGCCGTGGTGCTTCTGCCCGGCCCTCCGCGCGAGCTGAAGCCGCTGTTTCGCGAGCAAGTCTTACCGCGGCTCGAGCGACGGGTGTCCGGCGTGCGCTTGTACAGCCGCGAGCTGCGCGTTACGGGCCTTGGTGAATCGCACGTCGAGCAGCGCATCCTGCCGATTTACAAGCGCTTTCCCGAAGTGCAAACCACAATTCTCGCGGCACCCGGCGAAACGCAGATTCATCTGCGTTTCTGGACCGAGGACGCGGCGCGCGCAAAGAAAACGCTGGATGAAATCGTGCAAGGCTTCGAGATCGCGCTCGCCGACCGCATCTTCAGCGAGGATGGCCGGGCGCTGGAAGAGGTTGTCGCGGAGCAGCTAACGCTCAACAACGCCACGATCGCTGCGGCGGAAAGCTGCACTGGCGGGCTGCTCGCGCAGCGCCTCACCAGCATTGCCGGCAGCTCGTCGTATTTTCTTGGCGGCGTGGTGTGTTACAGCAACGAACTCAAGAGCGCGTGGGCCGATGTTCCGGCGGAGATGATTGCAGCCAAAGGTGCGGTTAGTCCGGAAGTGGCCGCGGCGCTTGCCGAGGGCATTCGCCGGCGCGTAGGTAGCACGCTCGGCGTTGGCATCACCGGGATTGCAGGACCGGGCGGCGGCTCCGACGAAAAACCGGTCGGCACCGTTTATGTGGCCATTTCGCACGCCGGCGGAATCAAGGAACGCGGGGCGCGCTTCCCCGGCGACCGCGAATCGATTCGCTGGCAAGCCTCGCAGGTGGCGCTGGACCTGGTGCGCGTGCATTTTCTCTACAACAGCCAGACGACCGCGAAATCTTCCGCAAAGCGGAGCTGAACGGTGCGCCTCTTCGTTGGGCTGGAGATTCCCTCCGCAGTGCGCGACAATCTCGCGGCGTTGATTGGCAAATTGCGCGCGGCGGATGCATCGTCTTCAAAAAATAAGATGCGCTGGGTGCGACCCGAGAATCTGCACGTGACCCTCAAATTCATCGGCAACGTGGACGCCGGAAGGCTAGACGCGATTTGCGCCGCGCTGGCCGAAGTTAGCTCAGCCGGAATCGTTGAGTTGCGTTTTTGGGGAGTGGGATTTTTCCCTAACGAAAAACGCCCGCGCGTGTTATGGACGGGCATTGCCGCATCACCGAGTCTGGCGCCGCTCGCCGCCGAGATCGACAAGCGGCTTGAAAAGGTGGGGATTGCGCGAGAAACAAGGGAATTCGCGCCGCATCTCACGCTTGCACGCTTCGATCCACCCGGCATTTCTGACAAGCTTCGGGCGGCTGCGCAAGAAAATGCAACACACGAGTTCGGCGCAGTTCGCACCGGAGAATTTCATCTGTTTGAGAGCAAGACGCGGCCCACTGGCGCGGAATACACGCGCCTGTCATCCTTCTCCTTCGCCAAGGCCGAGGCTTAGCCGCACATGTCCAAAATTTCGTTGGCGCTCCTGAGCATTCCCGTCGCCGCATATCTGCTCGGCTCGATTCCCTTCGGCTTGCTGCTTACCCGGCTTTTCGGGGGAGGCGACGTCCGCAAATCCGGCAGCGGCAACATCGGCGCCACCAACGTCGCACGCGTCGCCGGCACACTGCCGGGCACCCTGACCCTGCTCTTGGACGTAGCCAAGGGCGCTGCACCCGTCTGGCTGGCCGGACGCTTCAGCAACGAGAGTGCCACCTGGATGATGATTGCTGTGCTGGCGTCGCTCCTCGGACATTGCTTCCCAATCTGGCTGAAGTTTCGCGGAGGCAAAGGTGTGGCTACGGCGGCCGGCGCTTTCCTGGTGCTTTGCCCTCCGGCGCTGCTCGGCTCGGCGATTCTCTTCCTGCTCGTCGTTTTCTTCTGGCGCTACGTTTCGCTCGCGTCGATTTCCGCCGCCGCGTCGATGCCGCTGCTGATCTATATTCTTTGGGCGCCACATCATGCGCCGCCGCCGATCATCACCTTTGGCGCGCTGGCCGCGACGGGAATCATCGTTTACAAGCACGATGCCAACATCCAGCGGCTGGTGCGGGGCGAAGAGCCAAAGGTTTCCTTCGGCAAAAAGAGAGACGCCGCATGAGCAGGATCGCCATTCTAGGCGGCGGAAGCTGGGGCACCGCGCTCGCGATCGTGCTGTCACGCGCGCGACGCAAGCACGACATATCTCTTTGGGTCCACGACCCCGCGTTGGCCAAATCAGTCCAGCGCGACCGCGAAAACCGCGCCTATTTGCCGGGACATCGTCTGGCTCCGGAGGTTAGCGTCACCTGCGAGATTCACGACGCGATTTCCGGCGCGCAGATCCTTGTTGGGGCAACACCCACCGCGCACGCTCGCGCTGTTTATTCGACGGCGGCCGAAGGCGCTTCACCTCGCGCCGCTTTTGTGAGCGCCGCAAAGGGCCTCGAGCCGGCCACCCACAAGCGAATGAGCGAAGTGGTCCTGGAAGTTTTCGCGCCCAAACCACGCTTCGCCGTGCTTTCCGGTCCATCGTTTGCCGCGGAGGCTGCTCGCGGAGAACCGACCGCTGTTGTGCTGGCGTCCAGCGACGCACTTCTCGCCTCCGAATTACAGGAAGAATTCGCTGCGCCCAACTTTCGCGTGTACACCAATGACGATGTGCTGGGCGTCGAGCTGGCCGGCGCGATGAAAAACGTCATCGCCATCGCCGCCGGCGTTTGCCAGGGACTCGGCCTCGGTTCCAACCCGCTGGCGGCGCTGATCACGCGGGGCCTTGCCGAAATGTCTCGCTTAGCCGCGGCCCTCGGCGCGCAACCGGAAACGTTAACCGGCCTGGCGGGCCTTGGCGACCTCGTGCTGACCTGCACCGGGGCGCTGAGCCGCAATCGCCAAGTTGGTATCGAGCTGGGCAAAGGCCGCGCGCTCGGCGAGATTCTGGCTGGCATGCGCATGGTTGCTGAAGGCGTGGCCACCACCGCGGCGCTGCTTGCGCTCGCCGGCGAGGCGAAAGTCGAGCTGCCCATCACCGAGCAAGTCGACGCCATCCTCCATCAAGGCAAATCGCCTCGCGAAGCGATTCGCGACATCATGGAGCGCCCGCAAAAGCGAGAGTAGCCAATTCAACTAAACTAACAACCACCTCTAGTACCAAGGTTCCAGTTGCAAGTCCGCGACGCCGTCCTTCGCAATTCTCCAGTGCCGGGCTGAAACCTTTAAAATTGATAGGAAGGCGATGTCTGCCAAGCTGCCCATGCCCGTCAACATCAGAACCTCCTGGGAACGTATGCGCGCCGGGCGAGTGCGCATTCTTTGGCTCGTTTTGGGGGCTCTGTTGCTCGTCAGCGCCTTGCCGATCGGGCTGTACCACCGCCAGGTACTGCAGCTCAGCCAGGACAAACTGGTGGACACCGAGCGCGTGCAGCAAAGCGACCTCACCCGCTCGCTAACCCAGGAAATCCAGTTTTTCGAAGCCAACATGACGCAGCAGCTCGTCAACGAACGCCAAATCCTGCAGTTGATGAACGTCAGCGACAACGTGGAAGACCCCGTCGCGGAGCCCAAAGTCACTCGCGTGCTGGAAGGGTTTGCCGACAGCAACAACACATTTCTATATCTCACGGCGGTCGGCAAATCGCGCAAGGGCATTGTGGCGTCGCAGGGAAATTACCGCGCGGACCAAGATCCCTTCGTGGCCAAGGCCTTGCAGCGCGCGTTCGTATGGTGCATGCAGCAGTCCGGCGAATTTCGCAGCGACCCGCTCGCGCTGGAACCCGATAATCGCCCCGCGTTCGTGGTGGCCGTGCCGCTCAAGGACATCGATGGAACTTTCACGGGCATGCTGGCCGCCGTGGTGTCGCTCGATCCGATTCTGCGCCGCTTGCAGGACGCCAGCGTGCGCGGACGCACCGTGTTTATCGTCGATCACTCCGGTCACATCGTGGCGCATCCGGACACAAAAAATTTCGTTCCCGGCACGGACTTGACCACCAACTCCGACTTAGTCAAGCAACTCCGGACGTTGCCGCAAGAGCTGCGCAGCACCGAAACCGTTCGCTTTACGCAGCAAGTCAAGGGACGCGCCGTCGAGATGGTCGGCACGTTTAGCACCTTGCCGGAGTTGAATTGGGCAATCGTCGCTCAGCGCAGCCTTAAGCAGGCGCGCGATGACGCAGGCGTCAGCGAACTCAACCGCCAGGCACTCGCTTTCGTGACCGTTGTGGTCCTCGCCGCCGTGCTGGTCGGCTACTTTTTTGCTGTCGGCATAAGCGGACCCATCCGCGGTCTCGCGGCGTCCACGCGCGCCATCAGCCGCGGTGAGTTTCATCAGCGCTCGCCAGTACGCGGCGCCTCGGAAATCAGCGAGCTGGCCGAAAACTTCAACAAGATGGCCGGCGACATCGAAGAGTACATCGAGCGGCTGAAGGAATCGGCGGAAGAGAATCGCGAGCTGTTCGTCGGCTCCATCCGCATGCTCGCCGCGGCGATCGACGAAAAGGATCCGTATACGCGCGGTCACTCCACGCTGCGCATCTCCGCGCTGCTGCACGACGTCGGCAAAATCGGCGTCGAGGATCGCGTGCTGAAAAAGCCAGGCGCGCTGACGCCCGAAGAGTTCGGTTTGATGAAACAGCACACCGTCAAGGGCGCGAACATCATGCGCCCCGTTTCACAGCTCAAGAACATGCTGCCGGGCATCGAGCTGCACCATGAGCACATGGACGGCCGCGGCTATCCCTACGGCCTGCAAGGCCCGCAGATTCCGCTGATGGCGCGCATCATCGGAGTGGCGGACACGCTCGACGCTATGACCACCAATCGCCCGTATCAATCGGCGATAGACCTCGAGTACGCCCTCGGCAAGATCAAAGCGCTTGCGGGCAGCAAATTCGACACCGTCGTGGTCAACGCGCTCGATGCCGCGGTCAACGCCGGTAGGCTCCGCCTCAGCGCCGTCGAAGTGCGATCGTCATGATTTCACTCTTCGGCAAACCGGAACCGACGCTGGCGGAGCGCCTGAAAGCCAGCGTCAGCAAAACCAAAGCGGCGCTTTCTGACACCGTTGACACGATTTTTCTGGGTGAAAAGAAGGTTGATCCAGCGCTCCTCAAGCAGCTCGAAACCGCACTGATTTCCGCCGATCTGGGCGTCGGCACTACGCGCGAAATTCTCGACGCAGTGCGCGAAAAGCTCGACCGCAATGCGCTTTCCGACGCTTCGCAGCTCAAGAGCGAAATCAAGTCGCACATCGTGCGCATTCTTAACGCTCCTGCTGCCTCGAAAGCGCTGCAGTCTGGCGTTGCCGCAGGCTCGGTCAACGGCAAGGGGCCGCGCGTAATCTTTATCGTCGGCGTGAATGGCGCGGGCAAGACCACGAGTATCGGCAAGCTCGCTAATCGCCTTGTCAGAGAAGGCTCCAGCGTGATTCTGTGCGCCGCGGACACCTTCCGCGCCGCCGCCGTTGAGCAGCTTGAAATCTGGGCACAGCGCAACGGCATCGAAGTCATCAAGCAAAAATCCGGCGCCGATCCCGCCGCGGTCGTTTACGACGCGGTCGCCGCCGCCAAAGCGCGTTCTTCCGACGCGGTCATCGTGGACACCGCCGGGCGCCTACACACCAAGGCGAACTTGATGGCGGAGCTGGAAAAAATGAAGCGCACCGCCGCGAAGGTGATTCCCGGGGCGCCGCACGATGTGCTCCTCGTTCTCGACGCCACCACCGGCCAGAATGGCCTCGCGCAAGCCCGCGAGTTCACCTCCGCGGTCGGCGTCACCGGCATCATCCTCACCAAGCTTGATGGCACGGCCAAAGGCGGCATTGTTGTGGCTATCTCGCGCGAACTTGCGCTGCCCATCCGCTTCGTCGGCACCGGCGAACAAATCAACGACCTCGTGCCCTTCGACGCCGAAATCTACGTCAACTCGCTTTTCGACTAATTCGTGGACGCACACGACATTCGCTTCATGGAACACGCGCTCACGCTGGCGCGCAAAGGCATCGGCCTGGCCAGCCCCAATCCGCAGGTGGGCTGCGTGATCGTGCGCGACGGCCAAATCGTCGGAGAAGGCTTTCATCAATATGAATGGCGGGATCATGCGGAAATCGTTGCGCTGAAATCAGCGGGAGAAAAGGCGCGCGGCGCAACGCTGTACGTGAATCTTGAGCCGTGCAATCACACCGGCCGCACCGGTCCGTGCACCGAAGCGATCATCGCCGCCGGCGTTCGCCGGGTAGTCGCGGCGATGCAAGATCCGAATCCTGCAACGTCCGGCCGCGGATTCGAGCGACTGCGCGCTGCGAATATCGAGACCGTCTGCGGGGTAGGTGAAGACGATGCGCGCCGCCTCAACGAAGCTTTCGCCTGCTGGATTCGCACAAAGAAGCCGTTCGTCACGCTGAAATCGGCAATAACGCTGGATGGTCAATTGGCTCTTCCGAAGAAACAGCAGAGCAAGAAGCGAAGCTGGATCACCTCCGAAGAGTCCCGCGCTGAAGTGCAGCGCATGCGCCACGCTTCGGACGCGCTGCTCACCGGCATCGGCACGATTCTCGCGGATGACCCGCTGCTCACCGATCGCAGCGGCTTGCCGCGCCGCAAGCGGCTGCTTCGCGTGATTCTCGACACCAAGCTGCGCCTTCCGCCGAAGTCTCGCATCGCACAAACCGCCGACGACGATCTTCTCGTCTTCACCGCAGCCCCGCTTAAATCGGCGAAAGCTCGGCGACTGCAAAAGGAAGGGGTCGAAGTCGTGCGTGCCCGCGCAACGCGTGGTCGAGTCGATTTGAAAGCCGTGCTTGCCGAATTAGGCAAGCGCGAAATCCTCAGCGTGCTGCTCGAAGCGGGCCCCACGCTGAACGGCGCGGCGCTCTCGGCAGGCCTTGTTCACAAACTGATGCTCTTCTACGCGCCAAAATTCGCTGGCGAAGTTGGAGTTCCGTTCGCGCATATGTCCGTTCCCGGCCGGGCGTCGCTACCAAACGTACGCGTGCAACAATTCGGCCCCGACGTAGCCATCGAAACCTATGTTCAAGACGCCTGCCGGAAATGAAACGTGGAACAGCCTTTTCTGGATGTCCGCCGAGCGCCTAGCGACTGTCGAATTTCGCGTGCGAGATGCTATCCTCGATATTGATGTTCACCGGAATCATCGAGCACCTCGGCATGATCGAGTCTCTATCGCTGGAGGGTGATGGCGGCCTCGTCACCATTCACGCGCCCACGCTCGGGACCGAGGTCGCTGTCTCCAACAGCATCGCGGTGAACGGGTGCTGCCTCACCATCGTCTCCGCTGAAAACGATCGCTTTTCCGCCGATCTCTCCGGCGAAACCATTCACAAGACTTCGTTCGGTGCGGGCAGTGGTGCGCTCAAGAAGGGCTCTCGCGTAAACCTGGAGCAACCGCTCACCGCCGGCAAAGAATTCGGCGGCCACTTCGTGCTCGGCCATGTCGACGGAACCGGGGAGGTTGCGCACCTGTGCAAAGAAGGCGAAAGCTGGTGGTACGGAGTGCAGGTCTCCGAGGGTTTTGCGCGCTATATCGTGCCCAAAGGCTCGATCACCATCGACGGCATCAGTCTCACGGTCGCCAACTGGCACGACGGCATCGCGGAGATCGCGGTGATCCCGTACACGTATGAGCACACCAACATCCGCGACCGCAAACCCGGCGACGCGGTGAACCTCGAAGGTGACATTCTTGGGAAATACGTCGAGCGCTACCTGGAAGCGCGAGGCTCGGCGACGACCGCAAAGATCTCGCTTGCCGAGCTCACCGAACAGGGTTTCTAGCCCGGGGCGCCCGCCGCTTCTCTCTTCTTCGCTTGCACCCCGCGGTAGTACAGCATCAATCCGAGGGCCATTGCACCCAGCGTCGAGCCCACGACCTTGATCAGGAACAACATTCGATTCGACGAATCACCCGGCGGGAACACCGAAACGATGATCGACAGCAGCGTCACGGCAAAAGCGACGCCGCTCGCGAGCCACACACCTGGCTTTCCGCCCGGAATCAGCACGGCGTGCGGATTTTCGAGGCGGTCTTTACGGCCGGCCAGCTTGATCGCCGCGGCGTACATGTACAGAAACGGAATGAAGTAAAGGATGATGGCGACGTCGACCAGGCCTTGATACGCGCCTCGCGTCGTTTCGCTTACCTGGCTGAGCAACAAAATCACACCGGAAACCACCGCCTGCACAATGATCGAAACATACGGCGTCTTCCAACGCGGGTGAATTTTCCCGAAGGCCTTCGGCAGATACCGGTCAATGCCCACAACGAATGGGACGCGCGCGATTCCCGCCACCGTGCTGCCGACGCCGCCAGCGTTTCCGACTGTGACAAGAATCGCCGCGAGAATACCCACGAAGCCGATCTTCAGCGCGATGGCTCCTACCGTAATGGCATGAAACACGCCGGCAGTCGCGGAAACGTCCGGCGCCGGCACCAACACCAGCACCGCAACCGTGCCGGCGATATACATCAGCGCGATCAGCGCTCCGGCCGCGAATACCGCGCGCGGCAGCGTGCGCCGCGGATCGCGAATCTCCGCGCTCATAGCGGAAACCAGTTCCAGGCCGGTAAAAGCAAAGGCAATCTGCGACCAGAAATTCACCGTGTCCCAATCCCAGTGCGGCAGCATGTTCACCGCCGTAAACTTCGTGACCGACCCGTGATGCATCCACAAAATCGCGGCGAGCCCGACAAGAATCATCAGCGGCAAATAGGTCGATGCTCCGCCGGCATTCTGCAGCCATTTGCCAATGTTCAGCCCAATGATGTTCAAAATCACCGCGACCAGCAGGAGTCCCAGTGAAACCAGCAGCAGGAACGTACGGTCCTGCGCTAACGTCCCGCCGCCTTCGCCGATGATGTAGGCGCTCATCGCCGCGCTGGCCAGCAGCAGCCCAGGAAAATAAAAGACCGTGTAGATCCAATAGTTCCATCCGGCGACAAAGCCGTGAAAATCGCCGAACGCCTCCTTGGCCCAAACGTACAGCCCGCCCTCTTCCGGAAATCGTGAAGACAGCTCGTTGATCACCATCGCGGTCGGCACAAAAAAGAAGACCGCCGCAATCACCCACAGGCTGATCGACGACGTGCCGTTGTGCGCCGCCGCCGCGATCCAGCGCGGGCCCAGCACGGTGGCGATGTTGAACAGCAGCACGTCCCAAAATCCCATCTCCCTGCGAAGTTGCTTGATGGGATCCGATGCGGTGGCCGCAGCCTGACTCACAGAGTCACGTCCAGCTGGGGGATGAGTTGGTCTTGCTTGAGGAAGTTTTGCAGGAAGGGATCACCGGAATTTTCAAAATCGAGCCAGGATCCGAAGAACGTGACTCGGCCGTCCTGCAGAAAAACCACGGTGTCGGCAAGGCGCTTGGCCAGGTGTGTGTCGTGGGTTACGACGATGGAAGTTTTGTGAAAGGCGTTTTTGAGCCGCAAAATCAGATTGCCCATGTGCCCGGCCATGATGGGATCGACCATGGTGGTCGGCTCGTCGTACAAAATCGCTTCAGGATTTTGCGCCAGCGCCCGCGCAATGGCCACGGCTCGACGCATGCCGGTTGATAGCTCGCCAGGCAATTTGTCCAGCACCTGATCGACTTCCAGCAAATGCGCCAGCTTGTTCACATTTGCATCGATGTCATCGGCGGCCAGGCCCGGCTGTCCCTCCATGGGAAATGCGATGTTGTCGGCGACCGTCAGCGAATCGAAAAGCGCGCCGGACTGAAACACCATAGTGACCTGGCGGCGAATCTCCGCAAATTGTTTCTCGCTGAAATCGGTGACATCCTGGCCATCAATAAAAATCCGCCCGGAGTCCGCCTTGAGAAATCCCATGATGTGCTTCAGCGAAACCGATTTGCCCACGCCGCTGCGCCCCATAATCACGCAGGTTTCACCGCGCTGCACCGTGAAGCTTACGTGATCCAGCACCGGCCGACCGTCAAAGCCCTTGCAGACGTCGCGAAATTCGAAATAATTCGGGGACTCACCGAGACCGGCGAGTGCGTCGTTGCCGTTAAGAATCTCGCTCACGCGCGCTGCGCCTCCAAGATGCGTTTGGCTTCGTCGTAGTTCGCGGGCGTATTCATGTTCCAGAATTCGCCCCTGCGCTGGTCCGCCAGCAGGCGCACAGTGGTTCGAGCCCCTGCGCCGATTGCGGCGCCACGACCTCCGCGCCGCTAGCGAGCGCCCGCGCCGCGAGGTACGTCAGCCACTCGCTGGTAAGAAACGGCATGTCGCATCCAACAATCAAATTCCAAACGGCTCCGCCGCCCGTTTCTGCAGTCGTCAGAAGCGCGGTGATGATGCCGGCCAGCGGACCTTGGCCCTCCCAGCGATCGCCTATGCTGGCAACGCCCAGCGCCGCATATTTGTGCGGGGCTGCAATCACGTTCACGTGTTTCGTGATGCCGCAGAGCAGCGCCTGCATCCGTAAGAGCATCGGCGTTCCGCGAATCTCGACTAAAGCCTTGTCCCGCCCAAAACGCGTGCTCCCGCCACCCGCCAAAACGTAGCCCAACACCAGTTTCGTTTCCGTGCGGTCACCGCCCACTGTGCGCCTCGGCCTTAATTCTTCTCGTCTTCCTCAATCGGCTCGCGCCCGGGCCGCCGAATTCCCAGCTCGCGCAATTTCTCCTGCAAGCTCTGCCGGTGCAACCCAATTGTCGCTGCGGTACGCGAAACATTCCAGCGATGATCCGCGAGCTGCTTGGTCAAATACGCCACCTCGAACTTGCGCTTGGCCTCGCGAAAGTCTTTCTCGCTCAGCCCGTTATCGCGCCCTTCTCCGTAATGCTTTTGCACCAACGCCTCGCCGCGCGCCACTTCCTCCGGCAAATCCGCGACGCCGATCTCTTCAGCGCGGCAGAGCACCAGGCTGCGCTCGAGTGCGTTCTTCAATTCCCGCACGTTTCCAGGCCAATCGTAGCGCTCAATCGCCGCAATAGCCTCGCGCGTCAAGCGCGCCGCTCGTCCCAGCCGCGCGGCATGCATCTGCAAAAACGATTCCACCAACACGGGAATGTCCTGCTTATGCGCACGCAGCGGGGGCAATTCAACTGTGACGACGCGCAGGCGGTAGAACAAATCTTCGCGAAATTTCCCTGCGCGAATTTCCGCGGGCAAGTTCCGGTGCGTCGCGCTGATCACCCGCACATCCACGGGAATCGACTGCGTGCCGCCGAGCCGCTCAATCGTGCGGTTCTCCAGCGCCCGCAGTACTTTCGCCTGGGTAACCGGATTCATGTCTCCGATTTCGTCTAAGAACAGAGTCCCGCCGGATGCCATCTCGAATTTTCCTTTTTTCTGTTGCGCCGCTCCGGTAAACGCACCGCGCTCGTAGCCAAATAATTCCGACTCAATCAAAGTTTCCGGCAACGCCGCGCAATTCACCGCCACAAATGCCTTCCCTGCCCGCGGTGAGCGCGCATGAATCTCCTGCGCCAGCAAATCCTTGCCTGTGCCGCTCTCCCCAAGAATCAAAACCGTTGAATCGGTGGCCGCCACGCGTTCGGCGATTTCGAAGGCCCGCCGCATTTCCGCCGTGCGCCCAATCATCGGCCCGAACTGTCCCTCGGTCGTCAGCCTGCGCCGTAGCGACTCATTTTCTTTTTCCAAAGACGCCAGCTTCAAAAGATTCGCCACGCGCTGCCGCAACTCTTCCAGTTCGAATCCCTTGACCAGGTAATCCGCGGCCCCGAGTTGCAGCGCCTCCACCGCCGTCTTAGCCGTGTCCAGCGCCGAAACCATCAGCACCGGAATTTCGCTTCCCTGCTCGCGCATCCACCGCAAAAACTCAATTCCGCTTTGCCCGGGCAAGACCACATCCAGCAGCACCAAATCCGGCTGCTCGCGCGGCAGGGCCTCGCGCGCCGCCTCCGCAGAATCCGCCTCTGCCACGCGATATTTCGATTCCAGCGCGCGCCGCAGCGCGTACCGCGCCGCCGGCTCATCATCTGCAATGAGAATTGTTTTCATCTCTCCATCCGCCGAACCCTCGTTTTGTTTCGTTACTCCATTACTTCGTTGCTTCCCTGCTTCTGTTCTCCATCGGCACCGTTATCCGAAATCGCGTCCCCCGCCCGTCACTCACTGGGCTTTCCCACTCCAACTTCCCTCCAACCTCCGCTACCCGCCGAGCCACAATCGCCAATCCCAAGCCTGTCCCCTGCGTCTTTGTCGTAAAAAATGGCTGCAACATTTTTTCCCGCGCCTCCGGCGAGATTCCCGATCCGCTGTCCTCCACACTCAAAACGCAAAAGCCGTTGCTCGCTGTCGCCGTCACGTTCACGCGCCCGCCTCTGGGCGTCGCCTCCAGCGCATTCACCAGAAGATTCGACACGATGTCGCTGACCGCGTCTGCCGCAGCAGCCGTCTTCGCGCAATTCGCACAAAGCCGCAGCTCTAGCGTTACGCCGCGCCGTTCCGCCTCGTGCCGCAGCACGCCAGCCACCTCCTCAATCACGGCCCCCGCGTCGCAACTTCCTTCAACGCTTCCGCCGCGCACCGCCGGCCGGCTGAATTGCAGCAACTGATTGAGCTTTGTCGAAAGGCGTCCAATCTCATCCAACACAATCTGCGTTTCTTCGCGCAACGACTCCGGCAGCTCTGGATTCTCCATTTGCACCTGCAAAATCGTCTTCATCGCACCCAGCGGATTCTTCAAATTGTGTGAAATGCTCGCGGCCATCTGCCCCAGGAGCGCCAGACGTTCGCGTTCCGCCAATTCCCTCTCCAGCCGCACTTTCTCGTCAATCAACCGGCACAAATCCAGCGCCCCCAACAATTGCTCGCACAAAAACTCCAGCGCCGCGCGCGTTTCGCCTGACAGCGCGGAACCGTGGGGTTCCACGCGAACGATACCCACCACATGGCCTCCGACGAGAAATGATTCCGAAATCTTGCCCTCGGAAAAAACGACCTTGGGCTTTCCGTACGACGGCGGCCCGAGCCCATGTTGTTTGGCAAATTCGCGATGGTGCTCGCCGATCTCTCGTTCTTTCTGAAACGTGACTCGCACCGTGGCAAGCTCGAAGGCCTCCTTCACGCGTCTCTCAATAAAACGCGCCAGCGTTTGTTCATTGCCTTGCCGCGCCTCCTGCTGGATGTCCGCCATCAAGCGCTGCACCCGATCCATTTCCTGGTGCGCCGTCTCCTGCAGCCGCCGTCCCAGCAGCCGCTGCAACGGCTCGAAGAAAATCACCAGCAAAAACAAGAGAATGGCAGCCGTCGCCTCCGGCGGAATCTGCGGCGCCAGCCAACCGCTCAGCCGCCGCACCAGGCTCAAATACAGCAGCGCCAAAAAGGTGGTCGACACCGCATACACAAGATTTTTCTGCCGTCCGATTTGCAGAAAATTGAAACGCTGCACCAGGTAAATCAGCACCGCCGAGGGCAAAAGCGCAACGAGCGCCAGCGCGGTGCTCGCCGCGTCGGACAAGTCACGCGGCATCGGCCCGCTCAGCACGTGCAACTGCACCACCAGCGCCGCGCCGATGGAAAACACTCCCGCCAGCAAGCTGTGAAACCAAGACTGCGCGCGATCCGGCGCCCGCAAATGAAAACGGATTTCCCACGCCGCGCTGATCAACATCGCCAGCGCCAACCACACGCCGTAGCCGCGCCCGAGCGCATTGCCCGGAGCCAGGAAGTCAAACCCCGGCGAACTGGCCAGCAACGGATACACGCGCAAGGCGAAATAGAGCACCGGAACATACGCCGCGAGCAGCGCAGTGCGCTTCAGGGTGCGGCTGGCGAGCATCCCGCGCGTTTCGGCGTATTCGAGGTGCAGATGAATTAGCAGCGCCGGCAAAAAAGAGAGCCCGGCGCAAAGCAGGGTCTTCGCAAACGCGGTCAGGAGCGCCGGCGGCGCAGGGTAATAGATCTGCGCATTCAGCGCCAGCAACGATCCGGCGTAAAAGAAAAACAGGGTCAAGGAGAGAAAGAAAAACACGCGCTCGAAATTGCGCTGCCGCCGGTAACCGAGAATCACCACCATCCAGAAGAGTTGCAGCAGGGTTCCCGCCGTGAACCCGATCAGCCGCAAATAAACAAAGGAAGGCATCGTGGTGGTCGTAAGGTTGTCGGTCCGCAAAGAAGTCTACGTCTATACGGTAAGCACTACAATGACCATGTGTCCGAATTATCTTGCACCGTATATCCAGCTGACAACACAGCACTTACAGCCAGCCAAACTTCATGTCTGGCGGGCTCAATTCGTCACGCATTTCCTTGACATGTCGAGTGAATCTGCTATATTAGCACTCGGCTATGAGGAGTGCTAAATCCCCTTTGCTCCCGAGGCCAATCAAGAAGCACCAATAAATCCACGGAGGTTCTTTCAAGATGGCAGTGAATCTGACACCGCTCCACGACCGCGTTGTCGTGCGGCGCATTGAAGAGAAGGAAAGCGTCAAGGGAGGCATCATCATCCCGGACTCCGCCAAAGAAAAGCAGCAGGAAGGCGAAGTGATCGCCGTCGGCTCCGGAAAGCGCGAGAAGGGCGAATTGATCCCTCTCGATGTCAAACCGGGCGACCGCGTGCTCTTCGGTAAATACAGCGGCACGGAAATCACGATCGATGATCAAGAGTTGCTGATCCTCCGTGAAGAGGAAATCCTCGCCAAGTTCGGCGGCGCCGCAAAAGCCGCTGGCGGCAAGAAGTAACGGTTGTAGCGGCCTGGGTTCAGCCCGGCCAGCTGTAGATGTAATGGGCCGGGTCTTTGGGGACCGGCGCAGTACTCAAGAATTAGCAAACAATCTCAGGAGGAAATACCAGTATGGCGAAGCAGATCGTAACAGGTGAGGCATCCCGCCAGGCAATTCTACGCGGCGTGAACGCTCTTGCCGATGCAGTGAAGATCACGCTCGGCCCCAAGGGCCGCAACGCGGTGATCGAAAAGAAGTTCGGCGCGCCCGTCATCACTAAGGACGGCGTGACCGTGGCCAAGGAAATCGAGCTGCGTGATCCGCTCGAGAACATGGGCGCGCAGATGGTTCGCGAAGTGGCTTCCAAGACCAGCGACGTCGCCGGCGACGGAACCACCACCGCGACCGTGCTCGCGCAAGCCATCTTCCGCGAAGGCGTAAAGACTGTCGCCGCAGGCGCCAGCCCAACCGCCCTAAAGCGCGGTATCGAGCGCGCCGTGGAAGTCGCCGTGGAAGAGATCAAGAAGCTCTCCCGCGACGTCAAGGGCGAAATGATCGCGCAAGTCGGCACCATTTCCGCCAACAACGACAAGCAAATCGGCGGCATCATCGCCGAGGCTATGAAGAAGGTCGGCAAGGACGGCGTCATCACCGTGGAAGAGTCCCGCACCATGGAAACCACGCTGGAAGTCGTGGAAGGCATGCAGTTCGACCGCGGCTACCTCTCCCCCTACTTCATCACCGATCCGGAGCGCATGGAGTGCATCCTCGAGGATGTGCGCATCCTGATCCACGAAAAGAAAATCAGCTCCATGAAGGACCTGCTCCCGCTGCTCGAGCAGATCGCAAAGACCGGCAAGCCGTTGCTCATCATCGCGGAAGACGTCGAAGGTGAAGCGCTGGCCACCCTGGTGGTCAACAAGCTCCGTGGCACGCTGCAGTGCGCTGCGGTGAAGGCTCCGGGCTTCGGGGATCGCCGCAAAGCGATGCTCGAAGACATTGCCACGCTCACCGGCGGCAAGGCCGTCACCGAAGATCTCGGCATCAAGCTCGAGAACGTCAAGGTCGAAGACCTCGGCCGCGCCAAGAAGATCACGATCGACAAGGACAACACCACCATCATCGAAGGCGCCGGCAAGTCCTCCGAAATCGAAGGGCGCGTCAAGCAGATCCGCCAGCAGGTGGAGAACACCACCTCCGACTACGACAAGGAAAAGCTTCAGGAGCGCCTTGCCAAGTTGGTTGGCGGCGTTGCCGTCATCAAGGTGGGCGCGGCGACCGAAACCGAGCTGAAGGAGAAAAAGGCTCGCGTTGAGGACGCCATGCACGCCACCCGTGCGGCCGTCGAGGAAGGCATCGTAGCCGGCGGCGGCACCGCGCTGCTGCGCTGCATCACCGCCATCGAGAAGCTCAAGCTGCATGATGACGAAGCGGTTGGCGTCGGCATCGTGAAGCGCGCTCTCGAAGAGCCGGCTCGCCAGATCGCTCACAACGCCGGAGCCGAAGGCGCGGTGGTCATCGGCAAAATCCGCGAGTCGAAGGATGAAAACTTCGGATTCAACGCGGACACCGGCGACTATGGCGACATGGTCAAGATGGGCGTCATCGACCCGGCCAAGGTCACCCGCCTGGCGCTGCAGAACGCAGCTTCCATCGCGGGCCTGATGCTCACCACCGAAGCGCTCGTCGCGGAACTCAAGGAAGACGACAAGAAGGGCGCGGCGGCAGCCGGCGGTCCCGGAGGCCCGGGCGGCATGGGCGGCATGTACTAACCGCTGCTCATTAAATCCAATAATAGTAAGGGCGTCCCGGTCGCGCAGACCGAGGCGCCCTTTGTTTTGGAATTTCAGCGGCCAAACAACTTCGGCAAAAACGTGGTCAGAACAGGAAGACAAGTGATGAGCAGCACTCCCACGCTCACGGGACCAACAACGGCACCTCCACGACAATCGGTGGATTAATTTCCATCAGGCAGCCGACAATGCTGCGCTCACTTCTGGCGCATAAATTCGAGGCCGTCGCTATCGAGCAGCCCTTCGTCTTCGGCGTTGGCCAAGATTTGGGACTGAAGTTCCCGCGTTGGTGCAATCAATAGGAAAAAGTCCTTGGATTCGGCCGCAACTTTCTGATCTTTTTTGTGAACGAACCGTCTAACTTGGTCGTCATCCAAATAGGCGAGCTTGAGCTGACCTGCATCAAGCCATAAGCGATAGACGGTATGAGTGGGCGCGGTAAAAAGCCCGCTGCCAACTTCCCAATCTACGGTCTCTCCGCTGGGCTTTGTCAGGATTTTCTCGGGAAGCAGATCGAGGTAGGGCGCTCCGTCGATCTCG
>WNFS01000837.1_pt1 | contig 22621 bp, 20 predicted proteins | sample 5400141 | NCBI WGS metagenome assembly WNFS01 (sample SAMN13153358, study PRJNA577476) | soil metagenome | isolation source: 60 cm saprolite under Madrone tree | place: USA:California | collected 2016-06-14
GGGGCGCCTGGGCCGGTTGGGCTGGCCGCGGCGCGGTGTTTTGTGCCTGGAAACCAAATGCGACGATCCCCAAAGCCACGCAAACTGCCACTGACAAGAGCAGGTGCTTCATATTTATTCTCTTGTGATCCGATTGGCTTGCGCATCGGAGAATATGCGCCTCCATTGTCGGCTGTCAAACCCGAAAGAGAACGCGGGCTAAAGCCCGCGACTACATTCAGGCCGAATGTTGATCCCCGACCAACCCGCGGCCATGCCGAATGTTGATCCCTGACCAACCCGGGGCCATGCCGAATGTTGATTCCCAAATGTAGTCGCGGGCTTTAGCCCGCGTTCTCTTGCATTCCGGGCCAGTCTTCAATAAATTGCCTTCTGGACACTGGGAGGCTGAAATGAAAACGTTGCTCAAAGCGGCTGTTGTGATCGCCGTGGTTGCCGCCATCGCACCATCGCTCGCGGCGCAGTGGCCGCCTCATCCGACTACTGGAGTTCCCAGAACGCCTGACGGAAAACCGGATCTAAACGGCCGTACGCCGAGAACCCCTGACGGTAAGCCGGATCTTTCCGGAATCTGGCAAACTCCTCGAAACGCCCTCGGGCCGGTCAATGCCGGGCAGCCCGCCGCAGGCGTTCCGCCGCCTCCTCCCCTTCCCCCCGACGGAATTCCCATCGCTACGTTTGGGAACGCCGGTTCAGGGTTCAAGGATGGGCTTCCTTATCAACCGTGGGCTGCCGAGCTCGTGAAAAAGCGTATGGAGGACAACAGCAAAGACAATCCCGACGCGCATTGCCTGCCGATGGGTTTCTTGCAATTTCACAATCATCCCGAACCCCGGAAGATCATCCAGACTCCCGGAGTCCTCCTCATCATTTACGAGGCCAACAGCGGCCTCAGGCAGATATTCACGGACAGCCGGTCTTTGCCCGACAAAGACGCTGAACCCTGGTGGTACGGGTATTCGATAGGAAAGTGGGAAGGAGATACCCTCGTCGTGGAGACTACGGGGTTCATTGACGATATATGGCTGGATGTTCGAGGCAGCCCGATGACGAATGCCGCGAAAGTGACAGAACGGTTCCGCCGTCCGAACTACGGAAATCTGGAAATCGAGATTACGGTCGATGATCCGAAAGCGTATACCAAACCGTGGACCGTCAAAGTGAACCAGCGTATTATGCCCGACACGGAGTTGATCGAGTTTATCTGTGAGGAGAGGGACGCCACGCACTATGTGGGTGGGAAGTAAACACTCAGACACGGAAGGCAAATATGAAAATCAGCTCGCCGTTCGTTTTCGCATTGGCTTTCGGTTTGATCCTGGCCGCTATTACTTCCGGCCCGGCCCTCGCCCACCATTCGTTCGCCGCGCAATACGACCGGAGCAAGCCGAATACGATTACTGGTCCCGTAACGAAAGTCGAATGGATAAATCCGCATGCTCGCTTCTTCATGGACGTGAAAGATGAGGCTGGTAAGGTCGTGAGCTGGGAAATCGAGCTCGGCCCTCCTGCTGGTTTGATGCGGCGCGGCTGGACGAGGAACTCCCTGAAGGTTGGAGAATCGGTCACCGTGAATGGCTTTCTTGCCAAAGATGGTTCTAATCTCACCAATGCCCAAACCGTGACGCTCAGCGATGGACGAAAAGTGTTCGCGGGATCGTCCTCGGAATCGAACCCATAGGTGGCGGGGCAGGGATAAAGCCGCAGATTCCCCGTAATTCGCGTAATCTGCGGCTTTATCCTTTACCCCTTCATCGGGCTGATCTCGATATCGATATTCTCGTCTCTTTGAAGCTGCTCCAGGCGTTGGCGCAGGCTATTGATGTTGGTTCGAGCAGGTACGGCAACGTTGGCTTCAAGCTGAAAGAGGGGCGTGCCGCTCATCGGCGCGGAGTAGGTTTTGGTTTCCATCGACTCGATGTTCACACCCAGGCTGCTGAGCACGCCGCTGATCTGGTAGACGACACCCGGATGGTCCATGCATGTGGCCGTAAGCTTGTACGGGAGAAAGAACTCCGCCGTTTTTCTCGCCGACGGTGTCTTGATGGCGACGGAGAGCCCGGTCTCGTTTTCGATCCCACGATATTCGCTGGAAATTTTGAAAAGGCTGCCACTGTCGCCGCTGATCAGGATGATAACGGCGAACTCGCCGCAAAAAACCGCCATCTTGCTGTCATCGATGTTGCAGCCGCGCCGGGAGATAAACTCCGATATTTTTTCAACCAGGCCGACTTGATCCGGCCCGATCGCGGTCAAAATCACATGATCCTTTTCTGCCATATTTGTCCCTGCTGATGGCCCTCCATCATACGCGAATTCCCTGCAGGCATCAGTTGATTCGGATGTTGACGCGGCCGTTCCTGAGGCGTAAAACGTTCTGTACCGAGAGGATACCCATGAGAAGAACTGGAATCGCGCTAGTCATTCTCACTGTTCTGGCGTTGCCTTGTGTGGCACAGACGCCGCCCGAATGGAGCGGTTATTACACCCTTGCCAGCGGCAAAGACCTGGGAATCTTCAAGCCGTTGAACCGGTGACCGCAGAAGATCCGAAGGCCCTGGCGAAGCCGTACACTTACACCCGCTATTACGAAAAGCTCGACACTGACATCATGGAAGATGTCTGCGAGGAGTGAGCAGCGCCGCTACAGCCGCCACGAACTCAGTTTCGGGATTTTTCCAAAAAATGAAGAGCCGTACCTTGTAGAGTCTTGCCTGTGAGGTGTCCATGCCCTATCGACTGGCGATTACGATTGCCGGCGCGGTATCACTCGGAAGTTTTGAAGCCGGAGTTCTTTACGAAGTAGTCGATGCGTTGGGTCAGCACAACCAGACTGCGCCGCCGGACGAGCGCGTTTATATTGATGTACTCACCGGCGCCTCGGCGGGCGGTGTAACCGCAGCCGTTACGGCGCAGAGTCTGCTCTACACCGCAGGGCAGCTGGCAGATCCTTACAACAATCCGTTCTACAATTCGTGGGTTGTGAGCCTGGACATCGACGGCTTGCTTCCCCTGGGCAGGAGCGAGTCCGCGGATCAGTCCATATTCTCTTCAGACTACGTGAACAGCCTCGCCCGGCAGTTCCTTCTCGCGCGATACGCACAGTCGCCGCCGCCGCCGGTATCCCATCCTGCTCTGACTCCCTTGGGATCTGTTCGTCTCGGACTCACGTTATCGAATCTGAACGGTGTTGATTTTGCGCGCCCGCTCTTGAGTGGCGGAACATTCAACTACACGCAGTTTCAAGATCAGATCGAGTTTTCGCTCGATGCCAAGACGGACCAATCGGTCACGTGGACGCGCATTGCGTATGCCGCTGTCGCCTGCGGTGCCTTTCCGTTCGCTTTCCGGCCCGGCAAACTGACACGGGACGTCAAAGACTATACCTCCCAGTTTGTAGCTCCATGGCCGGCACCGAACCGGGACTTCACCTATTCCGACGGGGGCATCTTCCAGAATCAACCGCTTGGCCTTGCCAAGAAATTCGTCGACTCGCTCGATAAGCATCAAAATTCGGATAGTCGTTCCTATCTTTTTGTGTCGCCGAGGCCCGTCAATCCGACACTCAGCACCATCAGCGCCGACAAAGCCGTTTTCAAACTCATGCTTGGCGCCCTGGTCAATGCGATCTACAACCAGGCGGGGTTCCAGGATTGGATCGAGGCGGAGACCATCAACGACTCGCTGAGCCTGCTGAACCGGCGTGCCACTGAGCTGAAGCGCTTATTTGAGAACGACATCCTTAAGGCATCCGACGTCCAGGGCCTGGCTGGCCAGCTGCTCGATCAGTTCCAACTCACCAAAGCGGAGCTGGACGGCGCCCGGACGCAACTCCGTGCACAATTCAGTCCGGAATACACACAGCTTTCAGCGACCAAGGGTGTACCAGCAGCTGACGTCTGGATCGACAGTGTCCTCATCCTCGAGCTGGCGGCCGACCTTCATGAGAAGGACGAAATGTACATTTACCAAATTGCGTCAGACCCGAAGGATCTTGCCGGCGCCGGCTTCTTTGCGTTCCTCGGATTCCTCTACCGTGGTTTTCGCGACCATGACTACGATCTGGGCCGGCAAAAGGCGCAGAGCTTTCTGAACTTGATTGATCAAATTTCCAAAGGCAAACTGCCGAAACTTCGCTTCACACCCAAACCTATCCATCCGGTTCAGCCCACTCCTCCCGGAGGTTTCACTCCGGCGATGATTCCGAAGCCAAACCGCAAAAAGCTCTACGAAGCGCTTTCACAGGCAGTCGACAATGCGCTCATCCAGGAAGGACTGACTGGACTGAAGTCGATTGTACGTAAGAGCATCGAGACGTTCTACACCGACGGCAAGATCAAGCAGATGCTCGACCTGTGAGTGCCCAAAATTGCGGCGTTCTGCTGAAATATCGGCAGCAATCTGGGCATAAGTGAACAATCCGAGAACCGCGGAACGGATGAATCGGTTCGTTAGTAACGCTTTATTCGAATGGAAGACCCTCTGAGCGGATTGGTAAGTCATGTGCTCTTATCGACGCCATGATAACCACCATTAACTCACCAACAAATCCTCGCTGCGAACCTCATAAACGCGTAGGGGCCGATGCCGGCCCTTACGTCCTCTCGCCCGAGGAGTGGTTATGACTGACGGACTCTTAATTGCAATTTTGATTTTCCTCGGATGGCTCCTGATTTTCGGCGTCGCACTTATCCTGGATGGCGGGCGCCGGCTGATGAAAGGGTGAGGCGACAATGATCTACCTGTTTAAAGTCTATGCGCTTGTTGCGATCTCGATTTTTTCAGCCACTGGCGTCGTGTATGTGGCGTTGGCGAGCCTCTCGACACTGATGCCTTCATTCCAACGTCTTCGCGCAGGGAGGCTGCAATGATTATGATTGAGCTTCAGTACGATGCATACACCCGCACGTTCAAACCGCTGGACAGCGAAGCCGGCGAACTTTTCGAACACAGCGGGGTATATCTGGCCGTTATTCCGGACTCCGGCGCCGAACCGTATATCGAAACTATTGATCTCCGCCGTGCCGGCATTGCCCACGCCTGACCTCAGGAATGGTTTTGGCCCCGCTGGCGATTGATGAACCGGACAAGGCTGGGAACGGACCAGCCTGGAAGCACCTGGGCGAAAAGCACGAAAAGGCGGTTGAGGAACCCAGGCACGACAACGTGTTTGCCGCGCATGGTTTCCACGTAGGCAATATGCGCGGCTGCCTGGGCTGTCATGCCGGAGTCTTGCCGCTTCTCGCCGATACCGGCGCGGGAACGGAATTCGGTCTGGGTGACGCCAGGACAGAACACGGTGACACTGACGCCCGTTCCCTTCAGTTCGTTTTGCAGCGATGACGAGAACGAGAGCAGAAAAGCTTTGCAGGCACCGTAAACCGACTGAAATGGAACGGGGGAGTAGGAATAAACCGATGCAACGTTCAGGATCCTGCCGCTGCGGCGCGAGAGCATCGGTGGCAGCACGGCCTTGATGAGCCGGAGTGCAGCCGTGAGCTGGACGTTCAGCAGCTGGATGTTCTGTTCGATATCCGTGGAAGCAAAGTCGCCATGGATGCCGAAGCCGGCGTTATTGACCAAAACTTCGTAACGACGCGGTTTGGACGCAAGCGACGTGATCAGGGTCTCGATCGAGTCCATGCGCGAGAGATCCGCCAGAACAACTTCGGTTTCGACACGATATTTGTCCGAACACTCCGCGGCCACCTCCGCCAATGCCGCGCGGTTTCTGGCAATAAGAAGGACATTGAAGCCGCCGGCGGCGAACTCGAAAGCCAGCGCCTTGCCGATGCCTGACGAAGCGCCGGTGATAATAGCCCACCTGGCGGCATCGGTTTCAGGACTCATCTAATGTCCAGACCTTGATTGCCGGCGCCGAAAACGTTCATCGGATCGAGGCTTTTCTTTAAGTCCCGTTTCCATTGAAGCGCGGTCTCGGACATGATTCGCGGCAGGAATGCGCGGCGCAACTTGCCGACGCCATGATGGTGCGAAAGGGATCCCCCGGATTTCAGGATCTCGTCTCGCGCGATGTTCTCCAGCTCGAGATAGACCTCGTGCGGATTGGGAACGCCTTTGTAATAAAAGGCGAAGTAGAAGTAGATGCAGACGCCGGTACGATAGACCTGTGTGATGCGAGCCGTGACAGCTGGTCTTCCAGGTAAGCCGCGACGTTTGCACTCTTCATTCAGGCGCCGTTTGACGTTGTAGTAAAGCGCGAGGGCATTGCTCCATGAAACGGAGGTTTCGAACGATTCCGCGATGATGTAGTAGTTCATCAGGAAGTCACGGATGTAGGCGATGCTGAAGGTCAGCTGATAACCCCGGCGGCCATTCTCGCCGCCGGCTTTCATGCCTCCATGGCGCGCTGCAATGCGATACAGATCGCGCTGTTGCTGTTCGACCTCCGAACGCGTCCCCTCGAAAACGAGCGTGCACGCAACCATCTTGTCCGGCTCGAATCCCTTGATCTTCAAGACGAAAAACTTTTCCAGTTTGCTCTTCAGGTCGGCCAGGGCGCTGCCGGACCTGGGTTTCAAGGCCTGTCCGAACTGGAACTGAAGATTGTCCATGAGCCGCACGCTGGCCGGAGGCGTTGTCTCGCGTGCGAGCTCGTACATGAATTTGAATCCCTGTTCGAAGCTGGGGAACAGGACCGAACCGTACTCCTCCACTTCGGGTAATCGAAATATTTTGACGATGGCCGAGGTGATAATGCCCAGGGTGCCTTCGGAGCCGAACATCAATCGCCGCAGGTCAAGGCCAACGGATTCGCGAGGAGAAGCGCTTGTGCGCTGAAGAGTGCCGCCGGTCGTGACGACATTGACATCGAGAACCAGGTCTTCAATGTTGCCGTACCGGTTCTTCTTCATGCCGCTGGCATTCGTGGCGATCCAGCCGCCAAGCGTGGAAAACTCAACGCTGTCCGGTTCGTGTCCCATCGTGACGCCATGCTTTGCCAGCGCCGCTATGATGTGGCGGCCGACCGCTCCTGCTTCAATGCAGGCCATCATGTTCGTCTCGTCGATCCAGACGATTCGGTTCATGCGCCGCATGTCGACCGAGACAATCGTGCGCTGCTCCTGCGATTGACAGCGAAGAGCGTCAGTGACGTTGGTGCCGCCGCCGTACGGAATCAGCGAAACATCATGTTGCTTTGCCGCTTGGACCAGGCGTGCCACCTGAGATTCCGCCTCCGGATACACGACCAGGTCGGGAATCCGCCCGAGTTGCGTGTACTTGATGGAGTACATCTCTTCCTGTGTGTGGCCGTGGCCGTGCCGAAGGCGGATCTCGCCATCGGTGTCGATCTGATTGGCAGTCAGAAACTTTTGCAGCTCCGCCAGAAACCGCGGATTGATTTGCGGCTCGGGGATTGCCGTGGGATAGCCAGGCCGATGAACGTCTCTCGGATTGATATCGCTGTCGAGGACTTCTCTCACCCACGGCAGAAAGCGTGTCAATTCCTTCCCGCTAAGATCGTAGCGCGTCCCTCGAATGGTGACGTGCCCGTTCTCGTTGATGTCGAAGTGGGTGTCGCTAAAACCCCAGACGTCCACGCTCTCCGCCTCATCCGGGCGGGGCGCCGGCAGCGGTTCCGGGACAATGACCTGTTGGGATTTTTCCGGTACTGGCTTCGCCATTGCGTCGATTTTATATCAGAAAGCGGCGAACGCGGGCTAAAGCGTAATTCGGGGACAGACGTATAAATCACCTAATTACGGATCAAGAACCTTTGAATGTAATTAGATGATTTATACGTCTGTCCCCGAATTACGCTTTAGCCCGCGTTCCCGCAAGGATCCTCTCCGCCGTGAGAGACGCCAGCGCCATTATCGAGACCATGGGATTGATGCCGACGGGAGAAGGGAAAACGCTCGCGTCGCACACGTATAGACCGCGGATTCCGTGAACGGCGCAGTTGGAGTCCACGACGCTCCGGCTCACATTCGATCCCATCGGGCAACCGCCCTGCGGGTGTGCGGAAAAGACCGTCAAATCGTTCGGACGAAAGGCAGCCTGATCGATTTGAGAGATATCGTTCTTGTGGCTCATGATCACTGGCCTCACATGAGTCGTTGCTACCATCCTGGCACCACCTTCAAGGCAGATACCTGCCAGAAGCTTGAGTGCCTTCCGCACGCGATTCCGATCTTCCTGGTTCATTTCGTAGTGAACGACAGGATGATCGCCACGAAGAAAAACGCGGCCGCGGCTTCGGTCGCGGAGCTGAACATAGGTCAGGCCCAGATTCGGGAACTGTCTCATCACGTCGCGATGGTAGCGGCCGAATCCCCCCAGGCCGGCGGCGAAGACGCCGATCGAGACAAAGAGGCCTTCGAACAGGAAGTCGTCCTCACTGTTGAAGAACTCGTCGCAGTAGTAGCTATGGGGAAGACCGCGCATGCTGTGAAGAGGCGTGCCGGAAACAATGAGCAAGGGAATGAGGGGATGCAGCGAAACGTTGGATCCGACGGCAGGGAGAGCTCCTATGCCACTGCGCAGCAGGAGCGCCGGCGAGTTCACCGCACCGGCCGCAACGATGATGATGGGTGCGTGAACGGTCAGCTGCTTCGCCCGGACAGACCTTGCGCGCCCAACTTCCACCTCAACCTTTTCGACACGACAATTTCTGAAAATGCGGGCGCCGCTCTGAACCGCCGCAGGCAGGTAGTTGATCAGAGTGCTGCCTTTCTTGTCCTCGGGGCAGCCGAGGTTGCACGGACCGCATGAGCCACACGGTTGCATGTTGAGTGTCATCGGACCGCCCGCGAACCCCAGCTTCTCACAACCGCGCTTGAAGACCTGATTGTTGGCATTGATATCTTCGGGCCCGAGCTTGCGAGCACCGATCATCTTTTCGACCTTTTGGAAATGAGGCTCCAGGACGCGCGTGGTCAGGTTGGCGACTCCGAAGCCGCGTTTCCATTCGTCGAGGACACGTTCGGGCGCGCGGAAGCAGATGCCATGATTGATAACGGTGGTGCCGCCCACGCACTTTCCCTGCAGGATCGGGATGGCGGCGTCGTGGGTGGCACGAGCGCCGCGATCGGCATAGATGCGCGGAACGAGGTCGCCCTCGCGCTGTGTGAAGTCGGTTCTGCTGAGTTCGTCGCCTTCCTCGAGGACGATCACATTTCGGCCGGCTGCGGCAAGTTCATAAGCCAAAACGCCACCCGCGGCTCCGGAGCCAACGATACAAACGTCGGCGTATTCGTCCTTTCTTTCGGGAAGGGTGGAGATCATGGTTCGTAACCGATCGCTTTCCAGACCGCGGGGTTCTGATAATACGTGCTTACCGAAAGGCTTCTCAGCACTCGGAATCCAGTTCGCAGCAGGCCGACGCGGCTGGTTCCCCATGCTTCGATATAGCGGTCCTGATCGTCTCCGCTGAGGCGGGAGAACCGCGCGAAACGAAAAATGACGACTGGCGGGAGGTACTCAAAAAGAAAAATGAGCCGCTGGATGTCCTTCCGCATCGGCGCCGGCAGCGTGCCGATGTAGTCCACAATTCCGTCCGCGACGCCGGCGTTGTCTACACCAATCATCCGGTTTGCAACAGCTGCGAGTGTGTTACGCATAGCAAAGAAGACAGAAAGAATTAGCCGCGAATTACGCTGATTACGCGAATGGGCGGCAAAAAAAGTTCTTGATGCGCCCCATTCGCGTAATCAGCGTAATTCGCGGCTAATTCTTTCTGTCTTCGTGGTTCCTCATCATTTCCCTACTTGATCTCCTTCACCGTGGGGTACTTGATTCCCAGTTGCTCCAGGTAGGTTTTGTATTTCGTTGGATCGAAATAGTACTTCTTCATCTCGCTCCGATACTGCGCGAGGATCTCGGTGTTCAGGTGGACCGCCGGCTTGTCCCCGGGCCCGATGAATGGCGTGTACTTCTGGTCTTTCGTCTGGACATTCTTGAAGTAGTTCCATGCGTCTTCCACAATGCCCGGCTGCAGCAGGAGGTCGAGCACTGTCATGGCCTGAACCTTTGCGCCGGCTGTCACACCTTTGTGAGCGATAGGTGTAGCCATAGAGACCGCGTTCGCCCAGTGATGGCCGGGCAGGCCGGGGATGTTCGATGGATAGCGCAGCGTTATCGTGGGGACGTTCCATGAGATGTCGCCGATGTCGTCAGACGCGCCACCCTGCGGCTCTTTGATCGGTTCCGGCAGCTTGTCGAGCCTTGTTGCGAGCCCGTTGGGCATCGAGCCCACTTCTCGTTGAATCGCTTTCGCGAGAGTCTGGTCTGCGTTGCTCCAATCCGGCAATCCCACCGCTTCGACGTTCCTGTAAGCGGCTTCGGCAACCGGCTTGCTGAAGTGTCCGGGCCAGGCCGAGCCGAGAATGCGGCTCTTCACAGTCGTGCCGGTCATCATCGCGGCGCCCTGCGCCATCGTGTTGCCGATTTCGTACATGTCTGAAATGTGCGAGTAATCGACCTCGCGGAAGTAGTACCAGACAGACGCCTCGCTCGGTACAACGTTCGGCTGATCCCCGCCATTACTGATGATGTAATGCGAGCGCTGCTGAAGCCGGAGATGTTCCCTTCGATAATTCCAGCCAACGTTCATCAACTCGACGGCGTCGAGGGCACTGCGGCCTCTCCAGGGCGCCGCGGCGGCATGGGCCGCCTCGCCGAAGAACGTGTACTCAATGGACACCAGACCGCTCCCGTTGGCCGGTCCGTAGCTGACTCCGAGATTGTCGCCCACGTGAGTGAAAAGACAGATGTCGACATCCTTGAAGTACCCGTCGCGTATGAAGTACGCCTTCGATCCAAGAAGTTCTTCGGCGACTCCCGGCCAGAGCATCAGTGTGCCGGGGATCCTCTCGCGCTCCATGATTTTCTTCACCGCAATCGCTGCGGTGATGTTGAGCGGGACGCCGGAATTATGGCCTTCACCGTGGCCGGGCGCGCCTTCAATAATCGGATCGTGATAGGCGACGCCGGGTTTCTGCGATGCCTTGGGAATTCCGTCAATATCGCTGCCCAGCGCGATGACGGGCTTACCGGAGCCCCATGTGGCAATCCACGCGGTGGGTATGCCCGAGATCCCTTCCTTGACCTGGAATCCGTTTTTCTTCAGGACATCGACGAGGTACCGCGACGTCTCGAATTCCTGAAAGCCGAGTTCACCGTAGCTGAAGACCTGATCCACCATCTGCTGGCTCAGATCTTTCATTTTGTCCACGTCGGCCGTCGCCTCCTTTTTGAGTTGCTCCAGCCTCGCGCTCGTTTGCGTGAAGACGGGAGACGCCACAACAGCCAGCAACATGGACACCCATATCAATCGCCGTAAGGTTTGCATGGAGAAGAATTCTAGCAAATTCGACGAACGCGGGCTAAAGCCCGCGACTACATTAAGGCCGGAACACGGTTTCCAAAATGTAGTCGCGGGCTTTAGCCCGCGTTCTGTCGAATCTTTTCAAAGTGCTCCCGCACCAAAGCCGGATCGTCGATGAAGGTCATTACCAGGTGGTCTGGCGCGATGTCGTAGAAATAACCGGGGTGGACGAGAATGCGTTCGCCCTCGAGCAGAGCGGCAGCGGTCTTTTCCTCGTCGCCGGCGATAGGAAGAGTAATGTAAAAACTTCCCCGGGGTTGGACGAACGAAACCCCTTTCAGCCCTTCCAGCGCTGCAGACCGGCATTCAGCAACCCATTGAGCGTACCGCTTTAGAAAGTCCTGGCCCTGTCGAAAGATCTCCGGCACGGCGAATTGCGCGATCTCGTTGACCGGCAGAAACGTGTCGGAGATGAGTTCGAGAGCCGACACTGCCTTCCGAACAAGGGATTGTTCGCCAGTCACGGCCATCCATCCGATTTTGATTCCCGGCAACGCGAACATCTTCGAGAATCCGTTGAGCGTGAAGACCAGGGGCGCTTCAGTGCCGGCGATCCGCGGGAAAGAATCCAATCCAAAAATGAACTCGTTGAAGACTTCATCCGAAATAATCGGCAGCGCGTGGCGCAGCGCGATTTCTGCCAGCCCTTCGAGTTGCTGCCGGTCTGCGACCATACCTGTCGGGTTATGCGGCGAGATCAGAACAATGGCGCGCGTCGCAGTCGTGATTTGATGTTCGAGGTGATCCAGATCGATCGCCCAATCGCGCGATTCAACAAGCCGATAGTGGGTCATCTGCACGCCGCATAACTGCGCAATGTAATCAAACAGCGGATACGACGGCTGTGGGCACAGAATCTCATCCCCGGCCTCGGCAAGAAGCTTGAAGCAGTACCAGTAGGAAACGCTCGTCCCCGGCGTGATCACGACCTGATCTGCTGGAATACCCAAGGTCCCATAATAGCGAGCGATCGACTCCCGGGCCGGCCGCTGACCGAGCGAGTCCGGCCGGTAAACGCGCGCAGCCTCGGCCGCGTTCTTCAGGATCTCATCGAGCAGGCCGGGCGGAAAAACGATCCCGTGCTCGTTCACGTTCCCACGAACGAGATCGACAATCTTCGCATCTTCGCCCTTCAATCGATCGTGAAGCAGGTAGAGCGGATTCTTGGGCCCGCCCAGATTTTCCCCCAGTTCCGAGAAGAACATTTCCATGCCCTGCAGTCTAGCAGTGCTAAAATCGCCCGTCATGTTCGAGGTGAAACTTCAGACGTACTGGGGAGATGCCGACCCGGCCGGCATCGTCTTCTTTCCGCATTTCTTCAAGTATGTCGAGCACGCGGAAGAGGACCTGTTTCGCGCGGCCGGAGCAAATCGCCAGGAACTGCTCGAAGAAAACGGTGTCTGGATGCCGCGCGTCGAAGCATTCTCGAAATTTATGCGGCCGATTCGTGCCGGTGCGGCGATTCGAGTGCGTCTGGATCCTCAATTCGAAGGTCAGAAGACGGTGCGTTACAACTTTGAAATCGTCGATGACGTAACTGGTGCGAAGCAAGCCGAGGGATACGTCACTGTGGTTTGTGTCGATACCCAATTCAAATCCACGCCGATTCCCGATGCGATTCGGGCCGCAATAACCACAAGGACACATGATTCTTAACATCGTCAGGCGAGCGTATTCCCCTCCTGGGACAGGAGGGGTGGCGGCGCCCTTAAGAAAAAGACGCGAAGCCACCGAAGCGGCGCAGACGGGGTGGTCAGACCGGCGCGCCCACGTTTTCGCCGAACTGACCACCCCGGCCGTGCCTTCAAAGGAGGCTTCGCGGCATTTTCTTGAGGGCGCGTCCACCCCTCCTGTTCCAGGAGGGGAATACCCTCGCCTGAACCAATTCCACAAATTTGGTTGCCGCTACGCCGCGTTGTGCCTTGGAGTCTTTGTGTTTTTTCAACTCCCGCTCCAGCGAACCATGCTGGAAGAGGAAGATGCCCGCGTCGAGAACCCGGTAGTCCTTCTCGAGGCGTTGAAGAATCCCGATCTGCAAATCCAGCGCATTGCCGTTCGAGCGCTCGGGCGGTTCGAGCGACCCGACTACGCCGGCGCGATTCGGCCGTTCCTCGCTTCGACAGACCCCGCCGTTCGCCGGGAAGCCGTCAATGCCCTCGGCCAGATGAATGTGTCGTTCGATTTTGGATCGCTTCCCGACTCCGAGAAGGACCCAACTGTTCGCGGCGTGATTTACGAAACGATAGGGCGGTTGCGAGAGGTGGCTTCGGGTACGGAAGACGTTCTGGTGCGAGGCCTCGCGGATCCCGACCTTCCCGCCCGGACCGGCGCTGCGAAAGGCCTCGAGGCCCTGTTCCGGCAGAACTCACGCACGATGAAACCTGCTGCGGCGACCATTACTGCCTTGCGCGAGGCAATTCGCAACAACACGGCGCCCACCGTTCGCGAGCTTGCGTTATTGACCTTGAACACAGCGGGGGATGCAGACGCCGCCACGCTGGCAGTGGCCCTCGAAGATATGGAGCCTCAGGTTCGCCGGCTCGCGGTGGTCGCTTCAAAGCAGTGGAAAGACGATCCTTCGCCGATCGTGCGATATGAAGCGCTGCGCCTTGCAGGCAATTGCGATCGCGCCGCTGCGGCTCTTCGCGATCCAAGCGAGCACGTCGTACTTCTGGCTATCGATCAACTCGGCAGTGCATGTTCACCAAAGATCCTCGAACGGATTGTCGATACAGATAAGGATTGGCGTCACCAGGCCCGGGCGCTCGTATCACTCGCAAAAGTGGATCGGGAACTGGCGCGCAAGCGGCTGCCAAAGTTCGCGGAGCACCCGATGTGGCAGGTCCGAGCGTACACGGCGGCTGCCGCGAAGATTGTGAAGGACGAACGGACGCTCACACGCCTTTCCCGGGACAATAATCCGAATGTGTTCGCTGCATCTTTGGCGTCGCCACGCGACAGCATCAAGGCACTCGATAGCCCCGATTACGGCCTCGTGCGCGCTGCGGCGGAAAATCTGAAAGGCTGGGAAGACGGGCGATTGGCTTTGTCGGCCCTGCTTGGTGCTCTCGATCGCATCACGCGCGATAAGAAGGCGACGTCGCGCGATACACGAAAGGAAATTCTCGAGCGGCTGCGCGAATTCGGCAATGTCCGGGCTGCAGGCGAATTGCGGCCCTTGCTCTCCGACCCGGACCCCGTCATCGCGCAGCTTGCCGCCGACATCAACTGGCAGATTACAGGTGTTCCAGAAGTGCCACGCACGAAACGATACGTTTCGGCCCCGCCGCCGCCGGACAGTTATGTGCGTGGTCTGGCCGGCGCAACGGCCCTGATTAAAATGAAGGAAGCCGGCACTTTGACGGTCCAGATGCTTCTGGACGACGCGCCGGTCACTGCCGCGATGTTTGCTGGATTGGCCGAGAAGGGATACTACAACGGCCTGACAATGCACCGTATCGTGCCGAATTTCGTTGTGCAGGGAGGCAGCCCCGGCGCCAATGAGTACGTTGGAATCGGAGACTTCATGCGTGACGAATTGGGATTGCAGTCGAATCTTCGTGGAACGCTGGGCCTGTCGACCCGTGGCCGGGATACGGGCGACGGGCAGTTCTTCATCAATCTTGTGGACAACTTCCGGCTCGATCACAATTACACTGTTTTTGCGCGAATTACAGAAGGTTTGGAAAACCTCGATAAAATCCAGGAAGGGGATGTCATCGAATCCATTGAGATCCGCAGGAAAGTTCAACCTCAGTAAAGACGAGCTTCATCTCTTGCGCCGCCTCTCCACTCCCGAGAAAATCCAGCAGTACCTGGAAGATCTTCCGTACAACAAGGAGCGCGACGGCGAAACCTGCCGTTCACCACGGCTTGCGCTCAGCCATGGCACAGCCCACTGTTTTGAAGGTGCCCTGCTCGCTGCTGCCGCACTGCGAGTGAACGGACAGCCGCCGCTGATTCTGGATCTGGAGTCCGTTCGCGATGACGATCACGTGATCTCCGTCTTTCGTTTGAACGGCTGCTGGGGAGCCATCGCGAAATCGAATTATGCGGGCTTGCGCTTCCGAACACCGGTTTACCGAACACTGCGGGAACTTGTCATGTCCTACTTCGAGCACTATTACAATCTGGACGGGGAGAAGACGCTGCGCGCTTACTCACGCCCCATCAACCTTTCACGCTTCGACCGCCTCGAGTGGATGACGTCGGAAGAACCTCTCTGGCCCATTCCTGAATACCTGTGCGAGATCAAACACACGCCCATTTTCAAGTTCACCCGCCGGCACTACATGGATGATCGCCTCTACAAGGCGGGACTTACAGGCCGGGCGGAGTAGGGTGGGTTAGCGCATTCCCCTCCTTGAAAGCGGGTGTTGCAAAACTATTGAATCGAGCGTTTGTCTCTTACTGTAGCGGCGCTCTATGAGCGCCGGTTTTTCCTGGAATCAACGAAATACCGGCGGTCATAGACCGCCGCTACAGTAGATGGAACCGCTCTTCAATCGTCACCGGGTATAGATACCTTCACCGCTTTTCTCTCTCTCCGAGGATCTCGACGACTCCGTTGATAGCGTCGTGTTTGACATTGGCAAGAGCGGGAAGACCGTATTCGCGCGCCACGGTGGAAGCATGAGAAAGAATTCCACCGACTTCGACAATTACCCCACTCGCCAGAGTAAAGAGAGCAGTCCACGACGGGTCCGTGGCCGGCGCTACCAGAATCGTTCCTGGTTTCATTCGCGAAAATTCCCCCGGATCGCGCATCACAGTCACTTCGGCCTCGGCGAAACCGGGACTGACCGCAAGACCATGCAGTTCGGTGGCATTTTCGATTTGCGATACCGTATTCCAGCGAACGAATGACCCGCGCTGTCTTCGTCCACTCCGGAAGAACGCACGGCGAGTTGAGTGCCGGGCGGTGGTTTTTGCCGGCACTCACTTCGCATTCACGATGAGGGAGTCGCTCCTCGCTGGACCCGCGTAAAAAAACAGAGTCTGCCCCGCAATTCTCAGGATTGGTCCCGCCACGGCGCGAACCTACATTGAATTCTACGTTTTTCCTGGCGAAGCATTTTAAGGAGCGACTATGAATATGCGGATCATTCCGACCCTGAGCATATTGTGCTTGTTCTCCGTGATCGTGTCGGCGCAAGGCCCACAAAGGCGACAAAAGCCGGCTGACAAAAGTAGCGCGATTGACGCTCAGGCGATGACGGCGCTGGGCAACATGAGTAACTACCTCAAGACCTTGAAGATATTCAGGATCAGCTCTGAGGTATCGAGAGATGAAATTGTCGACTCGAATATGAAGATTCAGAAAAGTGCGTCAAACGAGGTATCCGTTCAATTGCCCGACCGCCTGTATGCGCACATGGCAGGCGACGAACAGGATTTGCAATTCATTTATGACGGGCAGACGTTGACTCTTTACGACACACAGGGCAAACACTATGCCGTTACGCCCACCCCACCCACGGTAGCCAGGACTCTGGATGCAATTCGCGCCCGCTACGGGATCGTGTTTCCCCTGGCGGACTTCATTTACATGTCGGCCGACGAAAACCTGCTGCAGAACATTACAGCCGCCGGCTATATCGGTACCAGCCGCATCGATGGCGTCGAATGCGATCATGTGGCAATCCGTCAGCCGGATGTCGACTGGCAGGTGTGGATTGAAAAAGACGAGACACCATTGCCTCGCAAGCTGGTCATCACGAGTAAGACGCAGCCCACACACCCGCAATATATAGCCTTACTGAAGTGGGATCTCGCGCCTGCCATCAATAACGACCTGTTCACATTCACTCCGCCTCCTGACGCGGTACGTATCAAGTTTGCTCGAGTGACTAACTAAGAAAGAGGAACTGATCATGAAATTCAGAATTTTCATCGCTTTCCTGCTTGTTCTTGGTTCCTTCACGGTCGAAGCTCAACGCCGCGGAGGTGGCGCCCGCGCAGGGGCAGGAGGTGGCGCCGGTGTGCGGGCAGGAGGTGGCACAGCCGTGCATGCAGGAGGTGCTACATACGTGAACCGGGACGTGGCGAGGACGAGCGTTCGAAGTAATCAGGATGTTACCCGGAATGTCAATCGCAATGGAGATATCAACCGCAACATCAATCGCGACGTCGATCGAGATATCGGCGTCCATCGCGATATTGATATCGATGCTCATTACGACCGTTGGGGACATCCCGTCGCATGGGGCGCCGCTGCGGGAGTGGCTGCGGGCGTCACTGCTGCCGCTACGAGCGCCGCGCTCGGCACAAGCGTTGCCATGTTGCCATCCGGATGTACGACCACGATTGTCGGCGGTGTTGCATACAGCCAGTGCGGTTCCAGCTGGTATCAACCCTATTACATGGGCACCACCGTTCAGTACACGGTCGTCAACGCTCCACAATAGGCGTGACTCAAATTACTAAACCAGTTTGACTTGAACGGCATAGCGGATCAGTTCGGCTGTTGTCTGGACCCCGAGCAGACGCATCATCTCGTACTTGTGCGACTCCGCGGTTCGCGTTGAAATATTCAGCCGGACCGCGACCTCTTTCATCGTGTTGCCTTCGGCGAGTAATTGAAGGACTTCTCGCTGCCGGAGCGTTGGCACATTTCGCTTCTCGGCGTGCTGTGGCTCGGCCGTCATCAGAGTTGATATCAGATCACCTGCGATATGCGGCGTGATATAGGTCGCCCCGCGAGCAACGCACTGAATGGCATTCACGAGTTCCCCGGCACCGCAGATCTTTAGAACATAGCCGGACGCTCCAGCTCGGAACGCTTCTTCAACAACCGGAACGTCACCATGTATTGTCAGAAAGACAAGCTTGGCGGAGCTGACTTTCTTTTTGAGAATACGAGCCGCGTCGATTCCATTGAGGTTCGGCATCGAGATGTCGAGAACGATAACATCTGGATGATGCTGTTCCGCCATTTCGACAAGGGTCCACCCGTCGTGGGCTGTTCCGACAATATCGAATTCGGCCGCTATCACGTGAGCCAATGCATCAAGCAGCATTACGTGATCGTCCGCCAGTAATACTCGTGGACGCTTCATAGTTTCTCCTCAGGATGTTACTAGGAATTGTGAGCCGTACCAGAGTTCCTCTTCCCGCGCCCGTCTCAATCTCCATGCGGCCACCCAACGATCGCACGCGTTCCTTGATGCAGGTCAGACCGAGGCCAGGGTTCCGGAGTGCGGCGGCCTGCCTGAATCCTCTGCCGTTGTCGTAGATTTTCAAGCGCACATATCGCGAAGTAAGTGTGAGGATTACTCGCGCACATTCAGCGCCGGAGTGTTTAATGATGTTCTGCAGACATTCCTGCGTGACGCGGTAAAGACAAAGAGCTACATCGGACCGCACGTCAATTCCCGGAGAGATCGCGGTCTCGATTTTCAATCCTGTGGCGTTCGCGACATCCCGGCATAAAGACTTCAAAGAACTTTCGATCCTGCCAAATTGGAGAGTGGATGGATGGAGGTTATGAGAAAGGCGCCGCAATGCTTCTGAAAGTTCAGTGGTCTTGACCAGAAGTCCATCCAATTCCTCGGTATATTCGCGAGCGGGATGCCGATTCATGAGCCGTCGTATGGAGAACGCCAGGAGTACGACGCGGTTGCCAATGTCGTCGTGCATTTCTCGCGAAATGTGCCGGCGTTCTTCTTCCTGGGCATGGAGGAGTCGCTGCGCGACCCAATGAAACCGATCTGTCCCGTCCTCTTTCGAGAGCATCAGATTACTGATATCTCGATCGAACTCTTGATCGGCTTGTTTCTTGACGCGGCTCACGGCTTTCCTCAGTAGAACGTTTCAAAGAAGCTGCATCTAGCAACCGGATAGTGCGTTTGCGAGCATTACCAGGCCAGCCATGTTGTTTTCCGGTAAGTGTAGCGAGGAAACTCCGTACCGTGACATCCGGCATATAGGCTATTTCGTGTCGGCAACGTTCCCACAGTAGCCAGGTAGAAGTGCCTGCCGACGGGCGAACGCGATCGCCTGCGAGCATCGATCGGAGGGTGTCACGCAAGTAGAAAAACGCAGGTGAGGTCGCAGTCGCTGGCCAATTGGCTTCCGCGGTTTGACCGGCCGAGCCTGGGCTCGGCCGTTCATGACCGCTGGACAGGGACTTCGGCGGCGTCTCCCGAAAGAACATGCAAATAATTGGCAAGAGCATGACAATTCCATGAAGAATCCTCGCCTGATCCGGTGTAAATTTGGCCGAATGACCACCAGAATCCTTGTCGCACTGCTTGTCGCGGCCAGCCTGTCGGCGCAGACACCATCCCCGGTAACCAGGGTCGTTGGCACCTATTGCTCGGGTTGCCACAACGGGCGAGTGGAACCCTCCACCGCTCGCCTCACTCCGCTCGATTCTGCGCACATCGCTGCAAACCCGGAGTTGTGGAGCCGTGCCGAACGCCACTTGCGTGCGGGCACCATGCCACCTGTCGGCGCCCCCCGCCCGGATCGGCGCACGTACGAGGAAGTGATCGCGGCTATTGAACGCGAGCTCGACAAACCTGAGCCTGCCGCCGAAACCAGCCAGGCGATCGCCACACGGCTCGCGACGCTGCTCTGGAACGATGCGCCCGACGCGCCGCTGAGGAAAGCCGCGCAGCGCGACCAGCTTCGCGACCCCGCGGTTCTCGAACGCCAGGTCCGCCGCATGCTCGCCGATTCCCGTTCGGAAGCCTTTGTTTCGCGCTTCTTCTTCCCCTGGCTCCAGCTCGACAAGCTCGGCAACTCCGATCCGGACAAGCGCTTCTTTCCCGACTACGACCCCTCCCTGCGCGAGTCCCTCCGCCGCGAAACGGAATTGTTCCTTCTAAGCCAACTCCGGGACGACCGCGATCCCGTCGAGCTCTGGACCGCGAACTACAGCTTCCTGAATGAGCAGCTCGCGAAACACTACGGTATCCCCAACGTCACTGGCTCGCAGTTCCGCCGCGTCACGCTTCCCACGCCGGAACGAGCGGGACTGCTCGGACAAGGCAGCATCTTGATGGTCACGTCGAGACATCAACACGGCGTCGACGCCGCTTACACGTCGCCCGCCACCCGCGGCAAATGGGTCCTTATGCACTTCCTGGGCGTGCCACCGCCGACTACGTTTCCCAACGCCCAACCAGTGAGTCCCGATCTTCCGATTACCGGACAGACCCGCCGCTTGCCTGCCAGCCCCTGCGCCAACTGCCACCGCAACTTCTTCCCGCTCGGCTATGCGCTCGAAAACTTCGATCCACTCGGGCGCTGGCGCACCGAGGATCAGGCGGGACCGGTGGATGCCTCGGCGGCGCTCGTTGACGGCACGCCGACGAACGGCCCCGTCGAACTCCGCAACGGGCTCCTGCAACGGCCCGATGCATTCCGGACAACGATCGCCGAACGCCTGCTGGTCTATGCCGCGGGCGGATCGTTTGCAGCCAACAGCGGAACGCCCGAAACCCTGGCCGCCGCGCGACGCATCCTGCGCGACAAAAACCAAACCCGCTGGTCCACCTTGATTGCCGGCGTCGTGCGCACGAAACCGCCTACATCAGAATAATCAGCTGGCAGGATGCGGAAAAATGCGGAGAGAAGGCGGACTGAACTGTAGCGGCGGTCTATGACCGCCGGTATTTCTTTGATTCCAGGAAAACCGGCGGTCATAGACCGCCGCTACAGTAGCTTGATTCGAGTTTTTCCGTATCCGGCTAGGTCCAGCTCAGATCGTGACCGCCGAAGGGCAGATCCCGGAAGCGCTTACCTGTAATCTGGAATATTGCGTCGCCGATCGCGGATTGGACCGAAGTGGCGCGGTCGTGGCCCATGCCGAGCAGCCAGTGCCCGGTCTTGAAGAAGCGGATGTTGATATCGGGCGGGTTCTCGTCGATGCGCGACAGCTTGAACGCATTGAAATTATTCTCAACGATGTGCCCGTCTTTGATCGTGTTCGCCTGGTGCATCGCGTCGTTGTAGAACCAGACGATCTGGCCTTCGATCTGCTTCTTCACCGATAGCGGGTTGACCAGGCTGAAGCCTGTGTCGTGCGCGACGTCGACGCGCTCCAGCCTGACCTTGCCTTCGCGGCTCACCGAGACCGTGTGCACCATGGCGCTGATGGTCGCCATGCGATTGGTTTCCGCGCCTCTCTCCTCGAGGGCGATAACCCGCGCCGTGCCCCGAGGCAGCGCCTTTCCCCAACCCGACATCTCCGCGGCAAGGTCGAGCGCGCGGATCATGTCGTCCTTGTAGGGCAGGCTGGTGCGGGCGATGAGCTCGCGCCGATAGCGGTATGGGTCCATGCCTGCGGCATGTGCGAGCTCGTTCATGAAGCTCTCGCGATAGAACTCGTGTGCGGCCTGCCCGATGCCGCGCCGCGTGCCGACGGGAACGTGAAATTTCGTCGTGTGGTTCGAGAAGCGGTAGTTCGGCACGTGGTACCGCGAGGCCACGTCGAACGATGATTCCGGTCCGAATCCGTCTTCCTGCATCGCCGTGCGTACCTCGAGCGCGATCGGCCAGCCCTCGGCGTCAAGACCGGCTTTGAGGCGCGCCATGCCCATGGCGCGATAGGTTGTGCCGATGAAATCCTCCTCGCGGGTCCACAGTAGATGGATCGGCGTGCCGCGATGCGCGTTCGCGATCATGAGGGCCTGCTCCGCCTGGGGCCCGTTGCCGTTGCGGCCAAAACCGCCGCCCAGGTGGCACAGGTTCAAGTAGACATTCTCCTCGGGGATGCCTGTGATCTTCGCGGCGCTGAAGCGCGTTTCCTGCGGGCTCTGATCGCCGATCCAGATGTCAACGCGATTGTCGGTGACGAGCACCGTGGCGTTGCCGGGCTCCATCCGCGCGCGCGGCAGATACGGCGTCGAGTAGGTTGCTTCGACAACTTTGGCGGCGCGAGCGAAGGCGTCGTCCACATTGCCCTGATTGACGCGTACTCTGCCGGGCCGATCGAGCGAGGCAAGAAGCGCCTCGCGCATGTTGGCGGTGCTGAACGCCGCATGCTCCGGCGGAATTTCCCACTCGATCGGCATGCGATCCAGCGCGGTCCTGGCCTGATACCAGGTGTCGGCAACGACCGCGACGCCGCCGCTGAAGATGCGGCCGCGGGTCAGCGCCGGATCCGGGATCGGGAACTGGACGGCGGAGCGCACGCCCGGCAGTTGGCGAATCGCGTCGAACTTGTAGCTCTTGACGGCGCCGCCATAGACCGGGCAGGCCTTGACGGCCGCCCATTTCATGCCCGGAACGCGGACGTCGATCCCGTAGACGGTGCTGCCGGTG
>WNFS01001043.1_pt1 | contig 22589 bp, 17 predicted proteins | sample 5400141 | NCBI WGS metagenome assembly WNFS01 (sample SAMN13153358, study PRJNA577476) | soil metagenome | isolation source: 60 cm saprolite under Madrone tree | place: USA:California | collected 2016-06-14
CGAACGACTGGCCGACTTCTTCGAGTGTATGTTCACTGCCATCATCCAGGCCGAAGCGCATTTTGATGACTTTTTCCTCGCGCGGAGTCAGCGTCTTCAGCACGGAAGACGTCTGTTCCTTCAGGTTCAAATTGATGACTGCATCGGAGGGCGAAACCACGGCTTTGTCTTCGATGAAGTCGCCGAGGTGCGAATCTTCCTCTTCGCCGATCGGGGTTTCGAGAGAGATCGGCTCCTGCGCGATCTTCAGAATCTTGCGCACCTTGGACACAGGAATGTCCATGCGCTTGGCGATTTCTTCGCTGGTCGGCTCGCGGCCAAGCTCCTGCACGAGCTGGCGGCTGGTGCGCACGAGCTTGTTGATGGTCTCGATCATGTGCACCGGGATGCGGATGGTGCGCGCCTGGTCGGCGATCGCACGGGTGATGGCCTGACGGATCCACCACGTCGCGTAAGTCGAAAACTTGTAGCCGCGGCGCCACTCGAACTTGTCCACCGCCTTCATCAGGCCGATGTTGCCCTCTTGAATGAGGTCGAGGAACTGCAATCCGCGGTTGGTGTACTTCTTGGCGATGGAAACAACCAATCGAAGGTTGGCTTCGATCAATTCCTTCTTGGCCTGCTCGGCCTCCGCTTCGCCACGGTGAATCAGCGTCAGCGTGCGCTTCAGCTCCGTGAGACCGACTTCGCTGGCCTCTTCGATTTCTTTCAGCTCAGTGCGGCGCGTGCGGAGTTCCTTGCGCGCTTCCGCGGCGACCTCGCCCTTGGCCATGTCGGCGCGGCGCTCCAGGCGCCCCGCTTCCCGTTCCAGCGACTGCAGGCGCTCAACCGTGCCGCGCATCTTGTCAATCAGCCGCTTTTTCTCAAACGGATTGAAGTCGATGTCGCGAATGGCCAGGGAAATCTGCACGCGCGTGCGCGCCACATCCCACTTCGCGCGGATATACGGCCGCTTCTTCGATTTCGGAGTTTTCTCGAGCTTGGCCGCCTGCTTCAGGGCCAGGTCGTACAGTCTTGCGATCTTGTCTATATATTTCAGCGTTTGCTTGGTCTTGTTGGCGATTTTCTCTTCGGTGAGCTCTTCGTCGTCGAACTGGACGATTTCTTTGATGGAGCGTACGCCCTTACGAAGATCGTCGCCGACGGCGATCAGCTCTTTGATCACGATCGGCGAACGCGTGATGGACTTCATGACCACGAGTTGCCCGCGCTCGATGCGCTTGGCGATGGTGACTTCGCCTTCGCGGGTCAGCAGCGGCACCGTGCCCATCTCTCGCAGGTACATGCGCACGGGATCGTTTGTTTTTTCCAGCGAGCCGGGCGTCAGATCCAGATCGCTCTCGCCCTCGTGCGCGTCTTCCTTGACCACCACATCGTGATCGCCCGCCTCGGCCGATACTTCTACCGCGCGCGCCGCTTTCGCCGAAGCCTGGTCCTCGTAAATCTCAATTCCATTCCGCTCAAAGGTCGTGAGGAGGTCGTCAATCTCTTCTGAGGAATGCACTTCTGCCGGAAGGGAATCGTTTACTTCGTCGTAGAGCAGGTAGCCGCGCTCTTTGCCCACAGCAATGAGCTGGCGCACCGCATCATATTTCTCTTCAAGACCTACCGCTGCCACAAATCCCTCCCGCAATCGGACGGCAATCCCGGGGCCTTCCGGGCATGAGGGGAACCTTGTTCATCCGCAGAGACACGGACAGGCTGCCGCCCTGGCGCAAACCAGTGGGGAATCTCCCCAGAAGATCGCTCGTTTTTTTGTTTGAAGCCCTCTGCGCCGCACCGCATGCCCGCCGTCGGCCCCGCGCGTCGCCCGCTTCCCCCACGCGTGGGCCCAGCCCCTGCCGCCGCATACACCTATAGATAGATGCATTTAACGGCAAAACCGTTACTCGCCAAACCCTGTTACGCTACACGTTTAAGTCCCTTCCAGTCAACATCTTAATTGGTGGAAATGTGTGGAAGACTTATCTTCGGACCGCTGCGCTATCTCGTCTACAATCTATAACCTGGGGCAGAACAACCCCTTCCGGCTTCTTGTGACCTAGGGGGCGCTTGGCCGGGTGCTCTGGCACCTGAGGTTCTGCGTAGCCGGGCACAGCGGGGAGGGTCTGCGTGGCATCGCCGTTGTCGCCTTCTTCGCCCCGTTCGAAAATCGCCGTTACTTTCTTCTATGGAGGCCGATTCACGTCTCGCCAATCGGCATCGGGCGATTTTTTTCGGAGCGCGGCGTTGCTGTCGTCGAGAGTGAGCTCCTCTGGATTTGGCTTCCGGCGACGCTGCTGGCACTCTCGGTCTGGCTGATGCGCCGGCGAGCTGCGCCTTCCACGTAGCTCGGAACGTCACCCCTGTTTCGAGGCGCAGAAGCACTGAACCCGTCACGCTCCTACTTTCATTTCCCTTGACTTCTGCTATGATGAGCGTATACTAGTTGATAGGTAAATCTGCGCGATTCCCTTATGCAATGGATTTGGTTGAGACCGGGCGAGCCGCGCTCCGTCGAAATTCGAGGTCCGTGAGTTGTCCGGGCAACTTCTTTAGAATCAACACTTGTAGAAATGGCGGCAAGTGTTGATTCTAAACCACTTACATAGACTCTAAGTCCTTTAGATGCAACACTTACAAAAAACCAGGGGGAGGGGTTAGCCGCTCCAATTCGGATCGGAGAGCGTTCGACGGTCACCTCGTTGCGGCGAGTCGGCGCATTAATTCCTGTTTTTTTTCCAGCAAGCCGCGCAGCGCCGGCCCGGGCGGATTTGTCTCGATGCTGCGCTGCACGTCGGCCAGCTCCCGCTCTGCCTGCCGGTGCTGCAGAGCCTCGACGCAGCTCATGGCCTCTTCCCAGGTCGGCTCGCTGGCCTCTTCAAACAGAATTTCGAAGAGCAGCCGCCGGTCGCGCTCTTCCAGCACCGCTGCCAACTCTGTGGCTTGCAGCGGCTGGCCGGAAAGGCTGGCGACGACCAGCGCCGCAAAAATCTTCTCCGTCTCCAGACCGTGATAGAGCCGGGCATTCTGCAACTGCTGGGCGAGTTCCTGCCGGAAGCCTTCCGCCTCCGCCAGCATTTGAATCAGCCGCCGCTCGACGGGCTTGGCCGCGCGAGCGACGAGTTCCGGCTGAGTTTTCAGTTCCCTTCGGCGCTCCGCAGCGGCTTTGCTGAGCGCCGCCCGTAGCACCGGCTCCTCCAAACGCAATTGTTGCGCGATACGCGTCGCCCACTCGGAGCGCAGAATGCGATTCGGAATTTTCTGCACGTAAGGCAAGAGAAAATTGACCGCCCGCAGTTTCCCTTCCGCAGTCGTTAAATCCATTTGCCGCGCCCGCGATATCAGATAGTCCACGTACGGCGGCGCTTCCTTCAGCAGTTTCAGATAAGCCTCTGCGCCCATTTCGCGAATGAACAAGTCCGGATCGGCCTTCTTATCGCCGACCGGCGGAAGCGCCAGCACGCGCACTTCGAAATCCTGCTCGAGTAAGAGAGAAAGGGATCGTTCCGTGGCCGTTTGCCCAGCCGCGTCCGGGTCGTAATTCACGATGACGCGCCGCGTGAATCGTCCGAGCAGCTTAATTTGCGGCTCCGCGAGGCTCGTGCCGCAGCTTGCCACTACGTTGCTGATCCCCGCGCGCGCCACGGCAATCGCATCCATGTAGCCTTCCACCAGAATCGCGAAATCTTGCCGCCGGATTCCTTCCTTCGCGCGGTCCATGTGATACAACACGTTGCTTTTCGAATAGATCGGCGTTTCCGGCGAATTTAGATACTTGGGCTGGTCGTCACCCAGCGCGCGGGCGCCGAATGCGACGATCTTTCCCGATTCATTGGAAATGGGAAACGTGATGCGCCGCCGGAACCGGTCGAAGAGCCGTCCGCCCTGGTCGCGCGAAATCAGGCCCGAATCCGCTAGCAACTTTTCGCTGTATTTGTTTTTCAGATGTCGCAGCAGGGCGTCGCCGCCGCTCGGCGCATACCCAATGCCGAAACGTGCGATCGCATCCGCTTCCAATCCGCGATCTTCGAGGTACGCCCGCGCCGCTTTCCCTTCCAGCGTCCCTTCCAGTTGCTTCAGGAAAAACGTCTGCGCCTCGCGATGCATTTCCACGAGCACGGTGCGCTGCTGCTTCTCTTTCCGTTCTTCCGGCGAATGTTCCTTCGGCCGCGGCAGCGCGATTCCGCATTTCTCCGCCACGATGCGCAGCGCTTCCGGAAACTCGCACCGCTCCATTTCCATCACAAAGTCGAAGACATCGCCGCCCTTGCCACACCCGAAGCAGTGAAAAATCTGGCGCACTGGATGCACGTTGAACGACGGCGTCTTCTCCGAATGGAATGGACAAAGCCCGCGGAAATTCTGCCCGGCCTTCTTAAGCTGGAAGTATTCCCCTACCACGCGGACAATGTCCGCCTGCTGCTTCACCTTCTCCGCAAATGATCCTGCTTCCGCCAAGTTGAATTACGTCAGGCGTGCGCCTGTTGGTAAGGGAACCGGCCGGTCGGGACAACTTGGGCCTTGGCTAATGGCTGGGCAAAGAGATAGGTCCAAGCCCTGCGCTTCGTGCCATGTGCCCAGACGTCCACAAGCCGCCGCTCGAAAAGTCCTTCGTCACAACCTTCCACGCGGTCCAAGGCCGGCAAAGTTCGATCGGGCTTGCGCATCCGGTAGAGTTCGCCGTGGACGAAACGATCGCTTCTGGGACTTTGAATCGCCGCCGGATAGCGGCGCGCAGGCAACCGATAAAGCTCCCCGTGGATCTTGGCCGGGGCAACGAACCGGATCTCGGCAGGATTGCCCAACCGATGGTGAAGCCGCTGTCCCTGCATCAGCGTGCCATACACAAATAGATAGGATACTGGCGCGGGCTTCGCGCGCCCATTCATCGTTTCCGAGTTTTTCCGCTTGCTCATGCTGCTCTACCTTTGCTCTTCTGCCTACATTCTACTAGGAGTTTCGACAGATTCTCAAAATTGTTGCGTTTGAGGTAAGCGAGCAAATCGTCCGCTTGACGGATTTCCACCAAACGCCTCAGGTAATAATCAAAAAGTGCCTCAACATCCTTGCGCAGCATCTGCTTTTCATAACAGAGGTAAGCGATGAATTCGAAAAAGTTCAGATAGTCGGTGAACTTGTCGAACAGTTCCTTCTCTTCGGACTCGAACTTCGCCTTTGGATCGTCGTCGCGGTGGAGCAAGTTCATGACATCTTCCAGCTCGTCATAATCGACTTTGCGCCGGATGAAAGAAAAAGTGCGGCCTTCGAAAAATTCCGCCTGCAGTTGCGAGAGCCAGCGAAGCCTTTCCGCGTTGGTGCGATCCCGGTATTCTTCAACCCCGTGAATCACGGCATAGATGGCGCCGAATCCGAGAACCAGCGTCCCGGAGCCGGTTAGAAACGCACCCCAGGCGCCGAGCGGCTCGAAGCCCACCTTCAAATGCAGGGCGTAGCCGCAGATCACAGTGAGGGCGGAAACGAAGAACCACAAAAATAAAGATCGCCACACCGAACGCATGAAACTCCGCCTCCTGCCAGGTTCTTCCTAAATGGATGCGGTGACGGTCATCGCTTCATGTAATCGTTCTTGTAGACCGTGCCGCCCTTCATGACAAATTTCACGTGCTCGAGGATGGTGACGTCTTTCGTCGGATCGCCATCGACGGCGACGATGTCCGCCCACCTTCCCGGCTCGAGCGTGCCGACGCGACCCTTCCATCCGAGCAGATCCGCCGCGTTGATCGTCGCGGTCTGGATCGCCGCCAGGGGCGTCATTCCCAGTTTTACATAGACGTGGAACTCGCCGGCGTTCAATCCGTGCGGATAAACCGCGGCGTCTGTGCCAAACGCCACCTTCACCCCCGCTGCGAACGCCTTCTTCGCGTTTTGTTGCGCAGCCGCGGCAACATCGCGCATCTTCTGCTTGGAATATTCCGGTATGTCGCTGTGTTCCATGTGCTGCTGCATGTATTCGGTCAGAAAAAGTGTCGGCACGAGATAGGTTCCATTTTTCTTCAGCGTGGCAATCGCCGCATCGTCCATCAGGTGGCCGTGCTCGACGGAATCCACGCCCGCTTCCGAGGCCCAGCGCACTCCCTCGGCGCCGTGCGCATGGGCGGCCACGCGGCGGCCGAGCCGGTGCGCATCCGCCACGATCGCTTTCATCTCTTCGAGCGTGTACTGCGAGGCGTTCGGGTCGTCGCCTTTCGAAAGCACTCCGCCCGTAGCACAGATCTTGATGACGTCCGCGCCATACTTGATGACTTCGCGAACCTTGTGCTGCACCGCCTCGACGCCGTCGGCCACTCCGTCTCCTTGAAAATGAAATGCGGGCGGGAGCAGATTTTCGTCGCAATGACCGCCGGTGATTCCCAGCGCTGGTCCCGAGGCGACCATGCGCGGCCCAATCACGTCTCCATCGTTGATGGCATCGCGCAATGCGATGTCCGCATAATCTTTCGCGCCAACATTGCGCACTGTAGTGAATCCTGCTTCGAGGGTGCGCCGCGCGTTTCTCGCGCCATGCAACGCTTCACGAGCCGTGGAAATCCCCAGCCCCTGATACCCGAGCGAATTCAGGTCAAACGTGAGATGGGTGTGCATGTCGATCAAGCCGGGCAGCAACGTGGCGTCCGGCAGATCGATGGTCGCGTCTCCGGCTCCCGCCTTGACTTCGCTGGACGGCGCGACTTGCGTAATCTTTTCCCCTTCGATGACGACGGCCTGATTCGCGCGCAACTCTCCTGTGCGCACATCGAGGATTCGCCCCGCGCGAATCACTGTTCTCTTCGGTGCCTGCGCGCGAGTCGTCGCCGGCGTTCCCGCCAGTATGGCTAAACCCACTGCGATAACTGCGCAGAGCCGCGTGGTTATGCGGATCGTTTTTTCCGGCGACAACGGATTCTGCGGAGTTGTCATCAAGGCACCTCATTGTGAATTGGCATCCTGACCGCGGGGGAGTATATCAAAGCCTGGCGCTTGCATCGCTGGGGAAGCGGTGCTCCGCATGACTGCTATTGTCAGTCTTAAATTTTCTTACTTCTGCATTTCCACAACCGTGATGGCCTTCCCTCCGCGGTCCTCCGCCTCGAACGAATGCTTCTCGACCAGCGGGTGCGAGGCGAGAAATTCACCGATTCCTTTGCGAAGCGCGCCCGTGCCGTGTCCGTGAATGATCCTCACTCGCGCCTTGTGCGCCAGGGCCGCATCGTCCAGAAATTTGTCCAGGCGATCCGTTGCTTCTTCCACGGTCATGCCAATCACGTTGATCTCGTCTGCTGCAGCGCGTTCGCCCCGCTGCGCGATTACCTTCACGGCTGGTGAATTTGTGGCCGGCGCGCCCGTCCTTGCGCCGGGAGTTGGTCCTTCCACGCCGGTGATTTCATCCAGCGTGACTTTCATCCGCAGCGGCCCAGCTTCGATTTCGGCGGACGAGCCTTCGATTCGGCGCAGCACGACCGGCTTGCTGAATCCACGCACGCGAATCCTCGCCCCCGCTTGCAGCCGGTCCGCGCTGACCGCCTCCCGAGAATCGGAATGAACGCCGAGATCCGCTTGCGAGCCGGAAATGGTCTGCACGACCGCAGCGTTCAACTCTTCGCGCGCCCCGCTGCGTGCATCTTGCATCTTGCGCCGCGCGGATTTCTCGGCTTGCCCGCGCAGTTCCCGCTCTTTCACCGCTTCGACGACGCGCGCGACGTTTTCCTCGAAGCGCTTCTGCATCTCGGCGAATTGCGCTTCCAATTCCTTGATTCGCTTCTGCTGCCGTTCGACCCACTCGGTGCGCAGTTTCCTGCGCTCTTCTTCCAGTTCATGCCGCTCAGCGGCCATTTGCTGCCGCATCCGATCGAGCTCATCGCGGCTGCGATGCAGATAAGCGATTAGGTCTGCGGCTTCGCGCGATTCCGGCGTCAGCAGCGACCTCGCGCGTTCGATGATTCCTTTGGCGAGCCCCAGCCGTTGCGCGATCGCGATTCCGCTCGAGCCGCCCGGCACGCCCACCATCAGGCGGTAAGTGGGCCGCAGATTTACGTCGTCGAATTCCACTGCGGCGTTCACGACGCCGGGCGTCGTCGAAGCGTACGTCTTTAGCCGGTCGTGATGCGTCGTTGCCAGCACGATACAGTTTTTCCCGCGGAATTCATCCAGCAGCGCCACCGCCAGCGCCGCCCCTTCCTCGGGCGCCGTCCCTGTTCCCATTTCATCCACGAGCACGAGAGACTTCGGCGTGGCTGCTTCGAGCATGCCCTTCAGATTCAGCATGTGCGCCGAAAACGTGGACAAATCCGCCGCAATCGATTGCTCGTCGCCGATATCCACCAGCACGCGGTCAAAGATCGGCAGGACCGCTCGCTGCGCCGCAACCGGAATCCCGGACTGCGCCGCGAGCGCGGCCATCCCCGTCGTTTTCAGCGCCACGGTCTTGCCGCCAGTATTTGGGCCGCTGATCACCAGCACTCGCTCTTCACCACCGAGCGATAACGTCATCGGAACGATGGCGCGATTTTCTCTGCGGAGCTTGTCTTCCAGCACCACATGACGCGCGTCTTCCAGGCGTAATTCATTGGTTTCGGAAAATTCCGGCATCGCGGCGTCAAAGTCTCGCGCGAATCGCGCTCGCGCAAAGACGCTGTCGACTTCCGCAATCGTTCCTGCTGCCGCCAGGAGCGGTCCTCGAACCATCTGCAGCTTTTCCGTCAATTCGCGCAGGATCCGCGCGATCTCGGCGGCTTCGTCCTCGGCCAGTTGCACGAGCTGATTATTCGCTTCGACGGTTTCGAACGGCTCCATGAAAACCGTTTGGCCCGTCGCGCTGGCTCCGTGCACGACGCCCGGTACGCTCCGCCGGTGCTCGGCGCGCACCGGGATCACAAAACGCTCATTCCGAAGTGTGACGTAATCCTCTCCGGCTTCCGCATTCCGCGCGCGCAAAATCTGCTTGAGAGTTTTCTGGATCGATTCGCGCGTCTGCGTGATGCTTGCGCGGATCCGCCGCAGCGCCGCCGACGCCTCGTCGCTGATTTCGCCGTTCGGCAGCACGCACCGCCGAATCGCCGCATGCGCATCGCGAAAATCAGCAAGCGAGGCCGCCCGCGCCGCCAACAATGGAAATTTCGCCGCATCTTCACGAAACTGCTGCCGCAACCATCCCGACGTTTCCAGTAAGGACGCCGCATCGAGGAATTCGCCCGGCTCCAGCACCGCCCCCGGCCCTTCGATGCGTTCGAGCCAGCCTTGCGGATCAGCCAGCGCGCCGAATCCCAATTCGCGCCCCGCTCGCAGCCACTCCCGTGCCTCGCGAATCAAGGCAAAAGTCGCTTCCAGGGCGGCGCGCTCCATTCCCGGCTCGAGCCCATTCACGGCTCGCCGCCCCGGCGCGCACGTCGTCCGCAGCCGCAGCAATTCCCGCAGCTTGTCGAATTCCAGGACTTCTTGGGTGGTCCGTGACATGTCTATGGTTGCTGCAACTCTTTCCGCAGGTGAAGCGCCACTTCGCCGGGCGTTGCCGCCGCATGAACCAGGCGGCCGTTTGCCTCACCCCACGGCGCTGGATGTCCCAACTCGACTTCCCGCACCCGTTCCAGAATCGGCCGCCAAAAGTCTCCGAGCACGGCAAACGGTTTCCCGGCTATCACCGATTTGTTCAACATTTCCCAAACCACCGCGAGCTCCACAAGCGTCCCCGTGCCGCCTCTGCATGCTACAAAGCCATCCGCAAGCCGGATCAGCTCGAACAATCTTTCTTCCCAGCTTTGCTTCCGCACTTCCACGTCAACCCACGCATTGATCTTCGCCGTTTTGAAGAATTCCGCCGTCACCCCGTAAGTTTTTCCGCCCGCCTCTTTCGCGCCCCGCGATACCGCTTCCATCACGCCGCCATAACCGCCGCTGCAAACGGCGAAGCCGTGTTTCGCGAGGGCCCGCCCCAGCACGCGCGCCTCTTCGTATCCCGCGTCTCCTTCATGCGGGCGCGAACTACCAAACACCGTGATAATTAATTCTTTCCCCATCTCGGCTTCTCGATCTTACTGGCGGTGTTTATGCTCCGGCCCGCGCTTCGGCGGCGCCACATTAAACTCCTCCAGCATCGCCACGCACAGTCCCGTCAGCGCATCCGTCGCTTCGTGATTCTTCCCGCCCTGGTTGTTGCTCAGGAAAGAAAAGATCAGCCGCCTCCCGCCCGGCGTCTCCGCAAAACCAGAAAGCGTCCTGACGTGTTCGACCGAGCCGGTCTTCGCGTGAATGCGTCCCGCCGCCGGGGTGTTTTTCATGCGGTCTTCCAGCGTGCCGTCCGCTCCAGCCACCGGCAGTGACGCATAATAGAGCCCGAACCAGGCCTGCTTCTGCGCATATCCCAGCAAAGTCACGATGGCCCGCGGCGTCACCAGATCGTGCCGCGACAATCCCGAGGCGTCCGTCTGAATCACGTCCCCCGGCGCGATACCTGCCGCCTCGTAAAATTCCGCTGGAATTTTCATCAGATCATCCGGCGTGGCCCACACTCCCTTTTGGCGCGCCACCGTTCGCAGCAGCATCTCCGAGTGCAAGTTCTGGCTGATCTTGTTCACCAGCTTCACGGAATCTCCCAGCGGCACGGAAACGTGCTCCGCCAAAACAGCCGGATCGCCGCTCATTTCCCCGCCATCGTGGCGCGCCCTCGCCACGCCTCCTACCTTTAATCCCCGCTCTTCCAGGAGACGCTTCAACGTGGCCGCCGCATGTTGGGCCGGCTCTTCCACCGCCAAAATCAATTTCCGAGGTCCACTCTTGGCCGGCAACGTGCCTTTCACCACCACCACATTCGAACCCGGCTCCCTTGTGAGCTTCAGATCCGATTTCACATCCGCGGCGGACGTAGCGACTTCATTTGCAACCGTAAAATCCAGTGTCCCGGGAGTCAGAACCGCCTGCACGGGATTTCCCGCCTGTTCGCCCGGTGTGAGCATCAGCGTCACCGTGTTGTCGTCCACGACGATCGCTGAAATCGCCGCGCCATACTCCCACACCATGTCGTCGATTTCCCAGCCGCTTGGATAGCGTTCGCGCGGGAAGTAACTGTCGTCACCGACCACATCGCCCGAAATTTGTTTTATGCCCTTTGCCACCAGCGCATCGGCCAACTCCGAGAGCACTTTCTCCGGCGGCCCATCGAATTCTTCCTTCAGGTCATAAGGAAATTTCCGGTTCGAAAGATTGGGATCGCCGCGTCCGACGAGCGCAAGATCCCCGCTCAACACTCCTTCGCTCGATATCGTTCCCCTTGTCTCCAGCGTCGTGTGGAATCGGTATTCCGGCCCCAGTTTCGCGAGCGCCAGCGCAGTGGTGAACAGCTTCATATTCGAGGCCGGCAAGAAATATTTGTCCGCATTTTGTTCGTAAAGCGTTTCGCCGCTCTCGGCGTCCACGATCAACAATCCCCACTCGCCCTTGCTCGTGGGCCCTGTTCCAAGCAAGGTTTCCGCGCGCACGGTGAATTTCGCGGCGGCCTTCTTCGTTGCAGCGTCCCGTTTTTTTTGCCCGCAGCACGCGCTGTCACTTTTCGTTTTGGACTGTGCGAATAATTTCGGCGCGCCGCTCCCCAGCACATACACCGCGCTGGCCAGGATCACTGCCGCACATCGCTGCCGAATTTTCTGGATGTTCATTTTTTGCTCGCCCGTAAATCAGTAAGGAAAATTATAGTCGAAAGGCAACGTAATCCTCCTCCGGAGCGTCTTAGATTGAGGAAGTATCCCTGCATTAGACCCCTGAATGAGAGCCCCAGCTTGCGCCTGGCCCACGGGCACTCTATGATGATCGAGCCCAGAAAATTACGGAGAGGTGAACTGTGATCAAGCGAATGCTTTCCTCCCTGGTGGCGCTGGCGTTGATCGCTCTGCCGCTGTCCGCCGCAAAGGATATCAAGGAAACCGAGCGTCTGGAGAATTGTGGGACCGTGCTCAAGGAAATCATGGACATCCCCGACGACATCCCGCAGGAACTGATCGACAAAGCGGAATGCATCATTGTCTTTCCGTCGGTCATCAAGGCTGCCTTTGTCTTTGGCGCAAGTTACGGCCGCGGCGCCATGACCTGCCGCACCGGTGAGCATTTCACCGGCCCGTGGAGCGCCCCGACGATGATGGCTCTAGAAGGCGGCAGCTTTGGTTTGCAGCTTGGCGGACAGGCCACGGATTTCGTTCTGCTCGTAATGAACCCCCGCGGCGCGCGCGCCATCCTGAAAAGCAAAGTGAAGCTCGGCGCCGATGCTTCGGCAGCGGCGGGTCCGAAGGGCCGCACCGCCAATGCCTCCACCGACGTCACTTTGCGCGCCGAAGTACTCAGCTATTCCCGCAATCGCGGCCTCTTCGCCGGCCTCTCACTGGAAGGCTCAACGGTTCGCCCTAATGACGGCGCCAACGAGAAAGTCTACGGCAAGCAGCTCGAGGCGGAATCCATCATTTTCAAGGGTGCCGTCGCGGTCCCTCCTTCCGCGCAGAGATTCATTGCTTACCTGAACCAGAAGTCGCCAAAGAACTTGTCGGACCCGGCTTCGCTAAAAGAATAGTTCCCTCCAAGACGCTTTCCACCGAACACCCCGGTACCAGCCGGGGTGTTCGCATTCTTCCTCCCCGCGTTACTCCGGATGATGGATTCGTAACTAAAGATATAGGTGCTTGACAAACGCCACAGTATGACCTACAGTCATTTCTGAGGATCGGTCACTATGGCTCGCAAAACAACTTCATTCCTCCGCAGGGATCCTTCCGGATCAGCCACCCCCATCGGCCGCCGCCAGCGCCGCAGCGCGGAAATCCGCGAACGGTTGTTTCGCGCCGCTCTCAACCTCTTCGCTCAAAACGGTTTCGCGGAGACCACCGTGGAAGATATCACCAACGCCGCCGATGTCGGCAAGGGCACCTTTTTCAATTACTTCCCCAGCAAAGACCATATCCTGCTGGCTTTTGGAGAGATGCAGCTGAGCAAGTTGGAGGATGCCATTGAGACTGCTCGCCGCATCAACGAGCCCATGCCCAAATTCCTCCGTTGGCTTGGCGTGCGCATGACCCAGGAGCCCACGCGCAACCCCGAGATCATCCGGGCCCTTCTGAGGGCCTATCTCTCGACGACTCCGGTGCGCGAAGCCATGCTTGAGATGCAAAAGCGCGTCCATGCCCTCCATACCCAGATGATTCAACTCGGGCAGGAACGCGGCGAAATCCGCGACGACCTCCCCGCCGGGGAGATCGCTCACGTTTTTCGACAAACGATCTTTGGCACGCTCTTGTTCTGGTCGCTCCATGGTGATGCCTCCTTGCATTCGCGCATCGAGGCTGCATTCAGCCTGCTCTGGACCGGTCTGGCGCCTCGTTCCGATGTCACGGTCATACCGCCAGCACAGTCTTCTATCCCAGGAGAGTAGTTTCATGAACCGCAAGCGCATCTTGATTGTTCTCATCATCCCAGCCGCCGTGGCGGCGACCGCACTTTACGCCGGATGGTTCCGGCGCGACACGGGCCTGCAAGGCTCCGGCACCGTCGAGGCGCGCGACATTCGCGTGGGCTCCAAAATCGGCGGCCGCATTGATAAAGTTCTCGTTCGCGAAGGCGATTCGGTTCAGCCGGGGCAGATTCTCATCACCTTCGACGACAAAGAACTGCAGGCGGCCCTCGAGCAATCCCGCGCCAATGCCCAAAAAGCCCTGCGCGGTTATCGCCCCGAGGAAATTGCCGAAGCCCGCGCCGCCGCCGCTCAGGCCAAAGCCGATTACGAGCTGAAAAAGAACGGCTATCGCCAGGAAGACATCGCCGTGGCGCAGGCCGACCTTGACCGCGCCAAAGCCGACGAAGTACGCACGCATCTCGACTTCGACCGCTACGAAGCCCTGGCAAGGAAGGATCTCGTTTCCAGACAGCAGCGCGACACCGCTGAAGCCAACTGGAAGGTCGCCCTCGCGCAGCAGGAGAATGCCCTGCACAAGCTTGACGAATTGAAACGCGGCTACCGTCCCGAAGAAATCGCTTCCGCTCTGGCGCGTTACAACCAGGCGCAGGCAACTCTCGAAAAACTCGAGCGCGGCAACCGCCGCGAAGATGTCGAACTCGCGAAAGCTGCCTACGCTTACGACGAAGCTCGCTTCCGTGAGCGCCAGGTCACGGCCCCGTCTGCCGCGACCGTGGAGGTCCTGGACGTGCGTCCGGGCGACCTCATTGCGCCCAATACGCCCGTCGCCACCCTGCTCGAACGCGACCAGATTTACGTCCGCATCTACATCCCGGAAACCGTGATCGGCCGCGTCCAGCTCGGCGAGAAAGCCGAAGTCCACGTCGATTCCTTCCCCAATCAAGTTTTCAACGGTGTCGTCGAGCAGATCAACCAGCAGGCCGAATTTCTGCCCCGCAACGTGCAAACCCGCGAAGAACGCGTCCACCAGGTCTTCGGCGTAAAAATCCGCATCGACGATCCCTCTGGCCGCGTCCGCGCTGGCATGGCCGCCGACGTCAAGCTGAAAGCGGGGAATTGAGGCCGTGGCCGCCATCCCGCAGAATCACGCTGAACCCGCCATCTCCGCCGAGCATCTCGTGCGGCGTTTTGGTAATTTCACCGCCGTCAATGACGTCAGTTTCCGCGTCGAAAAAGGTGAAATATTCGGCTTCCTCGGCCCCAACGGCAGCGGCAAAACGACCGTCATCAAAATGCTCACCGGCCTTTTGCCTCTTAGCGGCGGCTCTGCTCAGGTCGAAGGTTTGGACGTCCGCACCGATTCCGAAGCCGTGCGCGAACGCATCGGCTACATGTCGCAGAATTTCAGTCTTTATTACGATTTGACCGTCGCCGAAAATTTGCAGTTCTACGGCCGCATCTACAGCCTCGAACCCGCGCGCCTCAAGCGCCGCATCGAGGAGATCGTCGCACTCAACGGCCTCGCTCCTTACCTGAATCGCCTGGCCGCGCAGCTTTCCGGCGGATGGAAGCAGCGTCTGGCCCTCGGCTGCGCCATGCTGCATGAACCCAAGCTTCTCTTTCTCGATGAGCCCACCGCAGGCATTGATCCTGTCGCGCGCCGCCAGCTCTGGGACCTTCTCTTCGAGATGTGCGGACATGGCATCACTTTCTTCGTGACTACCCATTACATGGACGAAGCCGAGCGCTGCAGCCACGTCGCCTACATTTATTTCGGCAAACTCATCGCCGACGGCACGCCCAATTCGCTCCGCGAGCTTCCCGACGTTCAGCCTCACGGGACGCTGCGCGTCGAAATCACCACTCCCGAGGTCACCCGCGCGCTTCGCTTCGCCCGCCAAATCCCGGGAATCCGCAGCGCCACCATTTTCGGACAATCCATCCACGCGCTCGTCGAGGATCATTTCGACCTCAACGATCTCCGCGAACAGCTGCTGAAAAACGGCATCGCCGTCGCCGAGATTCGCCCGCTCGCTCCCAGCCTCGAAGACGTTTTCGTCGAGCTCACCTACAAGCATCAAGCCCTGCTGGAGGCCGCCCATGCTTAACATCTTTCGCGGGTTCGGCGCTGTCTTTTACAAAGAGGTCCTGCATGTCCGCCGTGATCCCGCGACGCTTTTTTTCTCTCTCGTCATTCCGCTGATGCAAATGGTTGTGCTGGGCTTTGGCATCGACACCAACATCCGCCAGATCAACACCGTCGTTTACAACGCCGACGGTCGCCGCGAGAGCCGCGAACTAATCGACCGTCTGAAGAATTCCGACACCTTCCACGTCGTACGCTACGTCGAAACCGACACGGACCTCAACGACAACATCATCGCGGGCCGCGCTCGTGTCGGCATCAAGATTCCCGTCGACTACTCCGATCGACTTCTCCACAAGATGAGCGCCCAGGTGCTCGTGCTCATCGATGGGTCGGACTCCTCCGTCGCCGGCCAGGCCATCAACGTCACCACCGCCATCGGCCTTGATGAATCCCTCCGCCGCGTGCTCGCAGACCGTGCCGCTTTTGCCGTTGACATGCGCCCGAAGCTGCTCTTCAATCCCGATTCACGCTCCCCGAATTTCTTTCTCCCTGGCCTCACCGCCGTCCTCCTACTGAACGTCACGACCTTTCTCACCGCCTTCTCCATCGTGCGCGAGAAGGAGCGCGGCACTCTCGAACAGCTTTTCGTCACTCCCGTCCGTCCGATGGGCTTGCTCTTCGGCAAGCTCCTCCCCTACCTCGGCATCGGTTTCATCGAGCTCTGCATGATTCTCGCCTTCATGCGCTTCGTCTTTCAGGTGCCGATTCACGGCAACGTGCTGCTTCTTGCGCTCCTTTCGCTTCCCTATCTTTTCGTGTCGCTGTCCATCGGCATTCTCGTTTCCAGCAAGGCCAACTCGCAAGCCGAAGCCATTCAGCTCGCCTTTCTCACCTTCCTTCCCAGCATCTTCTTTTCGGGGTACATCTTCCCCCGTGAGACCATGCCCACGGTTTTCTACGTCATCAGCTATTTCATTCCCGCCAGCTATTACATCAACATCACCCGTGGCATTATTCTCCGCGGCGCCGGCCTTGCTCATCTCTGGCTCGATGGCCTCGTGCTCTTTGCCATGGGCTCGCTCCTGCTGATCGTCGCCGCCCGCCGGTTCCAGAAAAAGGTCATCATGGCGTGAGTCACATGCGGCCCATTTTGTTTTTTCTAAGACTGCGGCGTATTCTGCTGAACTGTCCTAACAAACTGAGGAGACTAAGTGTCCTGCCCGATTTGCGAAAAGCGCAAAGCTGCACGCTTTTGCCCCGCCAAGGGCGAAAAGATTTGCGCCGTCTGCTGCGGCACCGAGCGTGAAGTTACGATTGACTGCCCGTCCGATTGCGCCTATCTCCTCGCCGCGCACCGCTACGAAAACGAGCACCAGCGTTCCTTGCCCGCAGACACTCCCTTAATCGACGAAAAGATCCCGCAGGACATCATCTACACCCATCAGCAGCTCATGGCTGCGCTCGCCTTTTCCATCGCCAAATTCTGTGCCGTACAGCCCACCGCTGCGGACACCGACGTCCTCGCCGCCCTCCAGGCCCTCGCCCAAACCTATAAAACGCTGAATTCAGGCATCATCTACGAAAAACCGCCGGACGCGCCGCTGCCGCGCGAGCTCTACGCCGCACTCATTGCTTTCATCAACGAGGTCAAGAAACAGCACGCCGAACGCGCCGGCTCTGCCACCCTCAAGGACTCGGACATTTTTCATCTATTGATTTTTCTCTATCGCATGGGCTTACTGCGCACCAACGGCCGCCCGCGCTCGCGTCGCTTCATCGAATTCCTCCGCGGCCAGTTCCCCCAGTCTCCCGAGCTCAAGCGCGAAGAATCCCGCATCATCGTCCCGTAGTGCCGTGTTCGCGGCACAACCATTCCTGCCTGCCCTGAGTTCACCGAATGGGGCCGTTGCGCCTTCTTGGCCGCCTATCCTGTTGTGCAGGACTGCATTCGTTCCACCTGTTGCGCCACCGCCGTTGCATCCCAAGTCAACGGTAACTGCGCGCAGGGCGTCGTGTGTTTCTTTTCCACCCACGGCCGCGACCGAAATCCATACTTCTCGCGGATCCTGGCCACGCGTTCCGAAGCTTTGCGCCGGTACTCTTCCGGTGCATAGCCATTCTTCGTGTACCATTGTTCATACTGCTTCGCCAGCCGCGGAAACTTCTCCCGCACGAACGGCAGGAACTGCTTTGCTGAAGACGGCATGAGGAAGAGCACTCCGGAGAAAAACCATTGTGCCCCAGCCTCCCGCGCCGCAGCCGCAACTGCTTCCAAATCTCCGTCGCGGTCCGTGATTCCGGGTATCAGCGGAGACGCCGAAACTCCAACCGCCAGCCCGGCCTCGCGCAACTGTTTCACCGCAGCCAGCCGCAAATCCGGCCGGGGCGCTCGAGGCTCCAGCAAGCGCGCCAATCGCGGCCGCAGAGTCGTAATCGTAATATCGATCGCCAGGTCCGACCGCTCCGCGATGCGCTTCAGCACATCGATATCGCGCACGATCTGATTCGACTTGGTGATCAACGAAACGCTCAACCCTTCGCGCTTCGCCAATTCCTCCAAACAGGCCCGCGTCACGCCATACTCCCGCTCCGCGGGCTGATAGGGATCGGTCGCCGTCCCGATCGCAATATGTTCCGCCTCCGTCCCTCCCGAACGTTCCGACGCATAGGAATATTTCCTTGAGACCTCGCCCGGCAGCAGCAGCGCCGCGTCCTTCTTCACAAAAATCTTTTTCTCGAACTCCCCTCCGTCCAGTTCCATGTATTCATGCGTGTAGCGTGCGTAGCAGTATTTACAGGCAAACTCGCATCCCCGGTACGGATTGATCGTCCATTCGAACGGCACGCGCTTCGAATCGCACCGGTTCAGGATCGACTTCACCGGCAGCACGAAATACTCCGGCCGCTCCTCTGATTTTCTTCGCGTCAGCGCTGGCGGCGAGGATGCTGCGAGGCGGGCAATGCCAACCAGTCGCGCGTTAGCGCGCTCGTGTGGGGCCGCGGCAGCATCTCGGGTCCAGCCATTCGAACGAGTTTGGGATTCGTCCGTGGCTGAAGACGGCGGGGGGCAATCCGCCGTGGGGCAACCCGAACTGCTGCCACCTGGATTGCTCGCGACCGGGTCGTTGACCGTTTTACGGTCGCACGTGACAAAGACCGCTTCGCGGTCGCCAGTCAAACGGTCGGCAATCCCTGGTTTTGGGCTATGGTCATCAGGGCACTCGGGAAAGAGACTTACTGTGGTTGGTAAGACGCGGGAACGCCGAATCCGAAAACCCGGCGCCGATAGGGAGTGAACTGGAGACATAGCCCACCTCAAAGCAGGGAGCTAGTATTTCGCTTTTTCTTCGCTTCGTCAAGTATTATTTTCGCTTTTTATTCGTAAGCCTCGGCCCCCCACCTTTCCCCGCCTTGCCGTACCTTTGCGGATACCACGCCCACCTGTTGGCGGCCTCGGCCTAGAGTAATTGCCTCCCCAGTCGGCAAAGGGTATCCTCACTGTTCCCGGAGGATAGACTTGCGCATCGCGATGCAAACCCGGCTCATTCTCTTCGTCGCCCCGTTTTGTTTCCTCGCGCTTTCCCTGTCGTCCTATGGGCAAGCTCCAACGACTCCACCTGCCAAAAAGCCGCCCATGGGTCCTGCGGCTCCTCAATCTAAACATTACCCCATCCTTATTCTGGCCTTTGGCAACGACCCCAACTGGAGCCTCCGTATTGGCCAGAAGGGCCCGGAGCGTCTCGATCGTCCCGGTTACCCTCCGGTTCCTCTTGAGGCCGCCGAAGTCACGCACGAAGCCGCCGCCGATTCCTGGACCTATCATGCCAAAGACTCCGCTACCGGCGCGCCCGTCGCCGTTCATCTCTCGCGCGAGGCTTGTACCGACGCCACAAACGACACTTTGACCACCACTCCGCCCTTGGGCGGAAAGTACGCCTTTCGCGCCTCCCTGGATCATGCCCAGATCGGCTCCTTCAAAGGATGCGCCCGCATCGCCGCTGAGCTATTCCCGAAGATCAACAATCAGCCCGACGAGGACATGGAAGAGGCCGCAAAGAAGAAGCCACCCGCGCCGACCGTCACTAACTTCACATCGCCCGTCGCTGTCGCGTTCCTGAATACCGCTCAGCAAGTCGCTTTCAAGCGCGGAAAGATCGTTCGAATCGCGTCGGCCCAGCGCGCCTATCAGTTCTCCGTCTCCCACGATGGCAAGAAACTTCTATTTGCGCAGACCGTCCAGCCTGCGCCGATGAGCAGCGTGACTGAATATAATTTTGATACCGGCCAAACCAAGGAGCTTCTGCGTGGCAAGAATTTGTTCGCTTTCTGGTCGCCGGATGATTCCTTGATTGCATTTGCAAAACAACAAGAAGATGGCTGGCAATCGCAGATCTGGACGTTCCCTGCTGGCGCACCCGATAAACCGGCTCTTCTTTACACCAGTAACGATCTTTCTTTTTCGCTACGCGGCTGGGCCGATGCCCACACTTTTTTTGCCACTGGTCAGGATAATTTGTACTGGATCGGTGACGACGGGTCCGTGAAACAAACCATCGCAAAAAAGGATCTTTGCGGCAGCGACCCGTTCGCCATTTCCCCCGACCAGAAATTCGCTCCAAATCCCCTCAATCCCGATCTTCTGCTCGTTGAAGCAACACTGACAAGACCGCCCGCCGGCTCGCCTGTCGCTCCCCCATCTGGCCCGTTGAAAGGTTTTTTCCTCTATGAAATTCGCTCCAAAAGAAGAGCCCTTCTAAGCCCCGCGAACATGAATGCCTGGGAGCCGGAATGGTCGCGCGATGGCCTTCAGGTTTTCTTCACAGGGCAGGAACCGGGCAAGAGCTCTGCAATCTATCGAATCTTCTGGGACGGGACCGGCCTGCAGAAATATGCTCCCGGCAGCAAGCTCGTGGTCGGGCAGTGACCCCGATTCGAAATGCCCGATTCGCTGAAGGAGATGGACGAATCAAAGTGAACAAGGGCCCCCGGACGGGCATTACCGATACGCCGCATTCGCTTGATCGCGCGCCAAATCTAGCCTCTTTTGGCTATACTTCAAACTATGAGTACTAGTCCCACTGTCGCCCCGCGGCAGGTCGGCATTCTTGTCCTCGACGGCGATCCCCAGGGTGCCGGTGCGGTCAAGCAGATTTTGGACTCCGAGGGATGGCGCGTGCGCGTCGTCCCGGACACGCGGATGCTCCTCGCCGAACTGAAGACCGGTGAATGGTCTCTGGTGATTGCCGACGTGGAGGCCATGGGTATTGATACGCCGGCGTTCAATATCTTGACCGAACTGGCGAGCGTCTCCGTTGAGGAGGGAGGCCGCTTCCGGATCCTTTATCTCATTCCGGAAATGATGGGTACGCAATACGTAGCCCCGCTGGAAGCGGCGCGCCTGCCATATGTCATTCGTCCCTATCATCTTCACGACTTCCTCGAGAAAATCAGCGACCTTCTCGTCGAAGTGAAGGCCATCGAGGCGCCTCTCCGCCAGGTCCGCCACGAATTTGGCGCCCTGCGTAAGAAAAAGAAACAGGCGGGCCGCAACACCATGTTCGCCTCGCGGGACTCTTTCTCGTATTCCGACGAAGAGCTCGCCGAATACGAACGCCAGGAAAACGAACTCTCCAAATCCAAGCGTAACAAGCCTCGCATCAACCTCGGCGACCCCAATCGCTAAATGAGAACGCGGAGGTTTTCAGTCCTCAGTTGCCGGTCTGGAGCCGGCGGCTCGTTCGTCTTTCTGCTGTTCCCCGTGTTCACGCCAGCCGGCCTCTCCGTCCAAAGTACGAACTAAAATCTACCTCCTCGTGCAAGAAACTCGCCCTGGCCCGTTCTAACTCCGAGTCGTGTCTCCGACGGCATACCCCGACTTTGTCGGGGTTCAGCCCGGGCCGGGGAACGCACAGGAGGCATTCATGGAACGTTCGAGCTTCGCCGCCATCATGGGCGGCTTTTTGGGAATCACGACACTCGGCAGCTTGGCTCTTGTTGGAGGATCGCCGGAAGCACATCAGCCTCCGCCGTCCAGGCCGGAAGGGGAGTGGCGACTCATCGAACCCGTCACGTACGAAAATATTTCCATCTTTCCGGTTGTCAGCTCATCTAGCCAGGACACCACCCCCTTCCTCACTCTTGAAGAAGGCCTCTCCACGGGTGACGTGGTCGTCCGCGAGCAGGGTTCCGAAGGCCTGGCTCGCTCGCGCGATGGCAGCCCGGTTTACGTTCCGCAATCCCCCGGTGCATCCGTTAACCAACTCGTGTTGATCAATCGCAGCAAGCGTCCGCTGTTGCTCCTCGCCGGCGAACTCGTAAGCGGGGGCAAGCAGGACCGCATCATCGGGAAGGACCGCATCGTCCCCGCTGGCGCTCCGCCGCTGCCTCTCGACGTCTTTTGCGTCGAGCACGGCCGCTGGACCGGCGTGTCACAATTCGCCGCCGCGAAGACTATTGTTCATCCCAGCGTCCGCGAAAGTGCCGCAGTCGATCAGGCCCAAGCCAAGGTCTGGGACTCCGTTCGTAACGGCACGAACCTGAAGGCCGCACCTGCTGCTCCTGCTCCCAAAATATCCGCTCAGAGTCTCGAAATGGCCATCGCTGGCAGCGCACGGACCGAAGCGTATGAAAAAATTTACGAGTCGCGCGGCGTGGGCGTCTCCATCGAAAGTTTCGTTGTCGAAGTACAACGCCGCTTTGCCCACGCCACATCAGGCCTGAAGGGTGAACGCGTTGTCGGCGTAGTCGTGGCTTACGGCGGCGAAGTTGCCTGGAGCGACATTTTTGCGTCCGGCGATCTTTTCGATCGCTACTGGCACAAACTTCTGCGCAGTTACGCCGTCGAAGCTCTGACTCGTCCCACGTACCGCGAGGTCGCCTCGCGCGAAAACGCCAGCGAGTTCTTGCGCCGCTTAAACGGCCGCGAAACTCAGGAGACCGAGCCCGGCGTCTACCGCTGGCGCGAAATCAAGGAAGGCCATCTCGCGCAAATCGAGCTCGATGCCCTCCAACCCAAACCCATGACCCTTCATCGCTTGCTCTTGCACCGCACGAGCTGAGGCATCTCAATCGGCAACAGCCTGTAGAGGCGCACCGTCCCGACCAGGTCGGTACAGGTGCTGCGCCCCTACACCT
>WNFS01000841.1_pt1 | contig 22552 bp, 14 predicted proteins | sample 5400141 | NCBI WGS metagenome assembly WNFS01 (sample SAMN13153358, study PRJNA577476) | soil metagenome | isolation source: 60 cm saprolite under Madrone tree | place: USA:California | collected 2016-06-14
GTGGTGAAAGTGCATCTAGGTGCAGATAAAAACAATCCGCTGATGGGCGTGTTTGCGACGCGGTCGCCGGACCGACCGAATCCGCTGGGATTGCACCGAGTGAAGGTGCTGGAGATTGACGGATTGCGATTGAAAGTCGGACCGCTGGAAGCGATTGATGGGACGCCGGTGATAGATATTAAACCGGTGCTGGCGAAGAGCTGCGAATCGTGAAGGGCCGTTCCGAAGAGACGCGCAAGATTTCCATATAGTGTTTTTTCGCGAAAGAAAAACAATTTTGGCGCCTTAATGGAAGCTCGTGATCGTCGGGTGTACCGAACAGGCGGATTGTGCGGCTTCGCGAGCGAGAGCTGACAATCGATCAATCGAAGAGGGGCACGAACTATCGTGCCCCTACACTTCTTGACGTTGAAATATACGCAGGACAAAGAGTCCTGTTCGCGATGTGGCGAGTGGGGCTTTTTTCATTTTTGAAATAGCGAAGCTTCGCGGTCGTGTAGGTTGAGTTGCGCGCGGTTGAGTGGAAGGGATTCCGGATAATTTTGCTGGAGAAAGGCGATGAGGCGCTCGCGGACCAGGCAGCGGAGATCGAATGCAGCGGAGGAGTTGCTGGCGCTCATAATGGCGCGAAGTTGCATGGCCCGTTCGGTGAAATCGGTGACCTGAAAAGCGGCTGTGCGACCGTTCCAAAGCTTTGTGTCCTTCAGGATGCGGTGAAACTCCTCGCGGACGGGCGCGACGGGCAGCGAATAGTCCACGTACAGAAAAACGGTGCCGATGATTTCGGAGGTAGTGCGCGTCCAGTTCTGGAATGGGCGCTCAATGAAATAGGTGAGCGGAACGATAAGACGGCGCAGATCCCAAAGCCGGACGACGACGTAAGTAGTCTCGATTTCCTCGATCCAACCCCACTCACCTTCGACGACGACCGAATCATCGATGCGAATAGGCTGCGTGAGCGCGACCTGAAGGCCTGCGATGAAGCCGGCGAAGGTGGAACGTGCGGCCATGCCGACAACGAGTCCGGCGACACCGGCGGAAGCGAAGATGCTGGTGCCGATCTGGCGGGCGTTGGGGAACGTCATGAGCATGGCGCCGGCCGTGATGACGATGATCATGACGACGGCGATCCGCTGGATGACCTGCGTTTGCGTGCGAATACGGCGGGCCTGAAGATTGTCTTCCACATCGATGGAGTAACGGAAAGTGAGAAGTCCGCCGATGACTTGAATGGCGACGACGAAGGCCCAGCCGACGGCGGCGATGAGGCAGAGGTTCAGCGCTCTGGCGATGTAGGGGATGGAGCGCTCCGGCAAGGGCGTGAACGGAAGGGCGAGGGAGAGCGCGATGAGAGGGAATATGTAACGCGCGGGAGACTTTGTGTTTTCGAGCAGAAGGCGCCGGAGACTGCCTGGCTTGCCCAGGGCAAAGCGCTGCAAAACGGCGTAGAGCAGGAACTGTATGATCAGACCGGCCGCAACGGCGCCGGTGAGAATCGCAGCGCTAATACCGGCGACGCGAACGGCCTGCCAAGCGAATAAGAAAAATAAAGAGGCAACGAGCATAGAAAGAATGGTCGCAGGGGAAACTGCGAGAGGTGGGCGCTCACAGGATACATGAAAGAGGCAGGCGCTTATACGCCGGCGAGTTATTGGGTAGTGGGTCAGTTTGAATTTTGACCTGTTCAGTTCGGGGTTTGTAAGTACAAACCCTGAGCCCCGTTGTGTCACGATCCAAGAAAATTCAAACTGACCCACTACCAGTTATTGAATCGCGTAAAGAGTGCCGTCGGCCGAGCCAAAGAGAATGGTGTCGCCGGCGATCGCGGGAGAGGAAAGTACAGCGCCGGTGGACATCATTTTCGAGACTCCGGAGACCATGTCGTCATAAAAGAAATCGGAGAAGGCGGCTTCGTATTTCGGGACGCCGTCTTCTTTGGTATAGATAGCGGCGTTTTGTTTGCGGCCGTCGGTGTCGAAGGACCAGGCAAGATTTTTGGATTTTAGATTAATGGCGAGCAAACGGCCGTCGTGCGAGCCGATGTAAGCGAAATCGCCGGCGACGGCAGGAGACGAGAACATCGGCCATTGTTTGAAGTCGAGGAAAAAAATGGGAACGCCGGTTTTTGCGTCGAGCGCGTGAAAGAGGCCGGTGTCAGAAGTCGCGAAATAGACTTTGCCGTCGCTCACGGCGGGAGAAGCGATGACCCAGGAGCCCTTGTTAGAAAAGGTCCACATTTTTTTGCCACTGGCGGCGTTGATTGCGTAGAAATTAGAATCGCGACATCCGAAGTAAACGATGCCGTCAGCGACCGCTGCGGAGGATTGAATGCCTTGCTGGTTGTGAGTGTCCGGGTCTTCACCCGTTTTGAAGCGCCACTTTTCATTGCCGGTGGCGGCGTCGAGGGCATAGAAGTAGCTGTCCCAGCTGCCAACGAAGAGAGTGCCGTTCACAAGGGCTGGAGATGAGTGAACGACGTCGCCCGTTTTGAATTTCCACTTCAGTGAGCCCGTGCCCGAGTCGAGCGCGTAGATGTTGTTGTCGCCGGAGCCGAAATAGACGATGCCGTCGGCGACGACCGGTGAAGAGAGAAAAAAGTCGAAGGGATCGGGCATCGTTTCTGCGGCGGGTTCTGCGCCATGAAGATGCTTTGCGGCGAAGCGGCGTTCACCTTCAGTTTTGAATTTCCATTTTAGTTTGCCGGACGCGGCGTCGAGGCAATAGAAATTGCTGTCGTAGCTTTCGAAAAAGACGGAGTCGTTCGAAACCGCGGCGGAGCCTTGAACGCGACTCTCGGTTTTAAATCTCCAATTCACGCTGCCCGTGGAGAGATCAAGGGCATAGAAATTGTGGTCGGCGCTGCCGATGTAGACGATACCGCCGCTGACGACGGGCGAGGAGAGTATGACGCCCTTTGTGCGGAACTTCCATTTTAGTTTATGAAATTCGGGTGCGCCTGACGCCGAGAAGACGCCGGTGTGGGCGGCGTTCGAACGGAACATAAGTTCCTGGCCGTGCGCTACATTTGAGAAACAACAAGACGCGAGAATTGTTGCAAGAGCACACAAACGGCTAAACGCGGACATTGAGGGATCCTCCGTTGCGGGGATAGACGCGCGCGAATTCGGTTGGTCTTGCAAACCGGGATATAAATCTCAAAAGTATAAGGCGCGAGATGCGCGTTATCGGGCTTCGACGCGCCAGGTGTCGCCGGCGCGGAGTAGTTTGGCGAGATCGCCGGGGCCGCGCTTGGCGAGGACGTCTTTGAGCTGATCGTGGACGACATCTTCGTAACGCGGGACCTCGTCCCAAGCACGGAGCACGCCGATGGGAGTAGGGAAGCCTTCGCGATGTTCCATGTGCGAGAGGAGAAAAGCGTAGGACGGGCGCGGATGATGCGCGTCGTGGACGAGCAAATCGGACTCGGCGATGCCGTTGCCGAGTTGAACGACTTCGATGTCACCGTCGGATTTGCGACGGATGCCTTTGTCGCGATTCTTGCCGAAGATGAGCGGCTTGCCGTGTTCGAGCTGGACGATGTGTTCGCTGCGCGCATCTTTTTCCGTGAGAGAGAACCAGGCGCCATCGTTGAAGATATTGCAGTTCTGCAAGATTTCGATAAAGGCTGAGCCTTTATGCGCGGCGGCTTGCTTTAATGTGTCCTTAAGGTGGCCCTGAAAGACGTCGACGCTACGTGCGACGAAAGTGGCTTCCGCGCCGATGGCGAGCGAAATCGGATTGAACGGCCGATCGAGGGAGCCGTACGGAGTGGATTTGGTTTTTTTGTTCAGCTCGGAAGTCGGCGAATACTGGCCCTTGGTCAAGCCATAGATGCGATTGTTGAAGAGAAGAACTTTGAGGCCCACGTTGCGGCGAAGCATGTGAATTGTGTGATTGCCACCGATGGAAAGGGCGTCACCGTCACCGGTTGCGACCCAAACTTCGAGATCGGGGCGAATCACTTTCAAGCCGGTGGCGACCGCAGGCGCGCGGCCGTGAATCGTGTGGAAACCAAATGTGTTCATGTAATACGGAAAACGCGAAGAGCAGCCGATTCCCGAGATGACGACGAAATTTTCGCGCTTAATGCCGAGTTCCGGAAAGACAGATTGCACCGCGGAAAGAATGGCGTAGTCGCCGCAGCCGGGGCACCAGCGGACTTCCTGGTCAGTTTGAAAATCTTTTTTTGTGAGGACTGGCAAAGTTGCCGTGGTCATTTAATTCTCCAAAATTGCCCTTACGCACCAGATAATGCTTAGGTTGAGATCCTTCGCGCATCTTCGTGGATGCGCTCAGGATGACAACTTTTGCTACACGTCCAGGAGCTCTTCGATTTTTTGTTCGAGCTCGGACTGTTTGAACGGGCGGCCTTGAATCTTGTTGAGGCCGATGGCGTTCACGAGAAATTTGGCGCGCAGAACCCAGCTGAGCTGGCCCATGTTGAGTTCGGGCACGAGAACTTTTTTGTAGCGCTTCAGAATTTCGCCGACGTTGGACGGCAGCGGATTCAGGTGGCGCAGATGGAGATGGCCGATGCGTTTGCGGCCGTCGAGCCCTTCACGCTGGGCTTTGACTGCTGCGGTGATGGCGCCGTGGGTGGAACCCCACGCGACGATCAGCAGGTCGCCATCCGGATCGCCTTCGGGTTCGGCCAGAGGGATATCCTGCGCGACGGCTTCGACTTTTGCGGCGCGGATACGGACCATCTTTTCGTGATTGAGCGGTTCGTAGTTGATGTTGCCGGTGACGTCCTGCTTTTCGAGGCCGCCGATGCGGTGCTCGAGCCCGGGAGTTCCGGGGATCGCCCAGGGCCGTGCGAGCGTTTCCGGATTGCGGCGATAAGGTTTGAAATCGACGGGATTCGTTTCGAATTTTACCGGGATGTCGGGAAGTTCACTGAGTTCTGGAATGCGCCAGGGCTCGGCGCCGTTCGCGAGGTAGCCGTCCGAAAGAATGATGACAGGCACCATATATTTTACGGCGATGCGGCAGGCTTCCATTGCGGCCCAAAAGCAGTCGCTCGGAGTCGCCGGCGCGACGATCGGAATAGGAGCTTCGGAGTTACGGCCGAAGAGCGCTTGCAGCAAGTCCGCTTGTTCGGTTTTTGTCGGAAGACCGGTGGACGGGCCGCCGCGCTGGATGTCACACACAACCAAAGGAATTTCGACGGCGACGGCGAGGCCCATCGCTTCGGTCTTGAGCGCCATGCCCGGACCGGAAGTCGTTGTGACTGCTAGCGCGCCGGCGTAGGCAGCGCCGATGGCGCTGGTGATGGCTGCGATTTCGTCTTCGGCCTGGAAGGTGATGACGCCAAAGTCTTTGTATTGGGAAAGCTCGTGAAGAATGTCCGATGCCGGCGTAATCGGGTAGCTGCCCTGAAACAGGCGCAGGCCGGATTTTTGCGAGGCTGCGACAAGGCCCAGCGCAAGGGCCTGATTACCGCTCATGCTGCGATAGAGGCCGGGCGCGAGTTTGGCGGGAGGAATTTCGTAACTGATCTGAAACGCCTCGGTGGCTTCGCAGTAGGCGTAGCCGGCTTTCATCGCCAGTTTGTTGGCTTCAACGAGGAGCGGAGTCTTCGCGAACTTGGATTCGATCCAACGAACCGTCGATTCCATCGAGCGGTTGTACAGCCAGTAGCACATACCCAGGGCGAAGAAATTCTTGCTGCGCCCGATGGATTTCGCATCCATGCCGAGATGATCGAGAGCCACCTTCGTCAGGCGCTCGAGTTCGACGGAGAAGAGGCGGTATTTATCGAGCGAATGATCTTCGAGTGGATTCGAAGTCATTTGTGCTTTGCGGAGGTCGTTTTCGGCAAAGGCGTCCGAATTGACGATCAGGATTCCGTTCGCTTTCAGATCCGCGACGTTCGTCTTGAGCGCGGCCGGGTTCATGGCGATGAGGACGTCCACGGCGTCGCCCGGCGTAAAAATCTCATTCGACGAGAAATGCAGCTGGTAGCCGCTGACGCCGGGGAGGGTTCCCGCAGGGGCGCGGATTTCGGCCGGGAAATCGGGGAACGTGGCGATGTCGTTGCCGTAGAGCGCGACGGTATTGGTGAACTGGCTGCCGGTGACCTGCATGCCATCGCCGGAGTCTCCGGCGAAGCGGATTACGGCGCGGTCAATTACTTCGCGCTTGGTTTTCGGCAGCGGGATATCACTGGTAGTAGCCATTCCGGTATGAAACTCCCCCAAACGAAAAGGATAACACAAGGAAACGGCTAGGGATGCGGCGTGCGGTCCACGACAACAGCCAGAATTTCAATGAGAAGAATAAAGAAAAGTCGTGGAGAGGCGAGTCAGTGCGCAGCTTCGGCGGCGGCTTTGAGAAAGCGGTCGCGGAAACCGACGAGGACGCCGAGGATGGCGCTGGAAAAAGCGATACCACCGATTAGCATACCGCGGGCGAAGTTGTACGAAAGGAAGGGAGCGCCACCGTGTAGATTGGGGTTCTGCGCCGCATTCTGCTGCATCGCGGCGTACATAGTGTGCAGAAACGTGGGGCTTGCCAGAGAGAGCATGGCGTTGACTAAAAGGATCCCCTGAAGGGCGATAACTATGTCTAAGGCGCGAGGTTTCAAACGGATGAGACCGATTGCCATCAGCCCACAAATCAGTGAAAAAGCCGTCAAGGCGATTTTGCCGCCCGGACCGGAAAGGGTGAATCCAAAGAGGAACACCGGCGTAGCGACTTTTTGGGGTATCAACAAGAAGAGCGGAGAAACCACTGCAGAGAAGAGCAGGAATCCAGCGACGATTAGGAGTGGCACTGGGCAAGAAGGCTTTTTGGGAGCGACCGGAATCGGCGCTAGCGCTGACGCAACAGGTACGGGAAAGCCGGAGGCGTCGACGGCCCACTGCACGGGAGCCCCAGGAACCATAGCGGAGGGCGCTCGAAATGCCGCCGCCACACGAGGGCGGTTGAAGAGAATCAGCCACCATACGGCGACCCCGAAGGGAATTCCGTAAAAGACAAGCATGAAGAACTTCATGGCGACCAGAACATTGGCGTCCTGCGGGTTGCTCGTCGCGTGCGGCATGAAGTTCATGACAAAGAAGACGGCAATGCAGGTCACCACCGAGAAAAATGCCATGATGCCCGCCCAGATGAGAAGAGCGATGCGCGCCCAATTTTTTCTACGCAGAACATTAATCGCGATGATCAACTCGCCCACACAGATCGCAAAAAGAACCGCGTAAACGCCGATCACCATCGCTCGCGTTTCCGGCGGCATCGAGGACTTGCCGGGCTGATTGGGGAGACTTGGCATCACCAGAAGAACGAGCGTGACCAAACCGCAGGCCAAAACGCCGAAAGACGCGAAGATAATGGCGACGACACCCGCAGCTGTAACCGCAGGAAGGGACTCACGCTGGGGAAGCATGAAGGATGTATATCACTAGCGAAGGTTGCGGAAAACAGGCTAGGAGGACGGGTGACGCGAATTCTGAACTGCGTCGAAGAACCTGCGGCGGTAATAAACAAGGCCGCCGATGAGGAGGGCGGTCGGAATGGCAGTCGTTGTGGCGGAAACCCATTGAGGAAAGTGCATACGGTTTAGAACGGGGTAGGCCTCGCGCAGATCGAGGATCTTCAAACAAAGGAGCGCATAGGTTTGGTAGTTGGAGCTGAGTTGTGAGGCGAGAAGGCTGACGAGCCAGAAAAGATGAAGCGCGATCGTGCCGTCGTAACTCCAGCGCTGGAGTTTGAGCAGGCCGACTCCGCAGACGGCGAATAATAGGATGTTGGCGAGCCAAATCAATTTGCTCGGTCCCGGCGAAAAGATGTGCAGGAAGAGCATGGCGGGGATTTTGCCGACGATGAGGGACCAGGAGACGGCGCTGAGTGAGGAAGAAATAATCATCAGCCACGCCAGAAGTGCAATTGGCGGCGGGCAGGGCGACTTTTTCGGAGCATCCTCCGGTTTGGCGCGACTCGGACTGGAGAATTGCGCTGCGACCGATTTTCGCGAAAAGACGACTAGCCACCATACAGCGAGCGCAAAGATTAGAAGGTAAACGATGCCAACGCGGAGCAGATCGCTTTTCTGAGGGATTTCGACGCCAAGTCCCAAAGACAAGGTGCCGAAACTCACGATGAATAAAGCGAGTGCGGAGAAGGCGCAGAAACAGCCGACGAGCACGGAAAGAACTAGCGCCGCAACACGCGCCCAATTTGTCGACCGGAAAAGTCCCACGCCTACGACGATGCCGGGAACTCCGGCGGCGGAAAATACGCAAAGAGCCCCGAACAGGTAGCTGTGCGGAAATTCAGATGAATCGTTGGAGCGAGCGGCGAGGGCAAGCGAAGCCCAGAAAATAATATGGGCGACGCTGAGAAATACGATGGAGGCCGCGGCGACGCGAACGGAAAGAGAGAGTTTCGGCATCGGAGAAAATGTACAGCAAGTGCCAACCGGGATTTAAGAAACACAGAGAAGAAAAATAGAAAAAAGGAGGTTGACACTTCGCTTTCTTTTCGCCTACAGTGGCTGTGGAAAAGTAGACAGGCGGCCGTCTCAGAAGGCGACCGCTACCACGACTTGCAGAAGGCAAGTCACCGGAGGCACCCATGGCCCTGACGAAACGGCAAAAAGAAGTGTTGGATTACCTGATTTCGTTTGAGACGAAACACGGGTATTCGCCCAGCTTCGAAGAGATCGGCAAGGGCCTGAAGTTGACTTCGCTGGCGACTGTGCACAAGCACATCACGACGTTGGAGAAGAAGGGTTTTATCCGTCGCGGCTACAACCAAAGCCGCTCAATCGAGATTTTGCAATTGCCGAAGCCGGTGAAAGATCAGGTGCTGGACCGCAGGGTCCAGGAATTGCCATTGGTGGGCCGCATAGCGGCCGGGCGGCCGCTTGAGGCGGTGGAAGAGCGCGAAACGCTTTCGCTCGGCGATTTTGCGCGAGGCGGAAATTCATTCGTGCTACAGGTGAAAGGCACCTCCATGATTGAGGACCACATCATGGACGGCGATTTTGTCGTGTGCGAGCAGACGCAGGTGGCGAACGCTGGGGATATCGTCGTCGCTCTGGTCGGTGGAGAAGATGCGACGCTTAAGCGCTTTTACCGCGAAGGCGCGGGGAAGATCCGGTTGCAACCGGCAAACTCGGAGATGGGTCCGATAATGGTGAATGCGTCAGACGTCAAGATTCAAGGACGGGTGATCGGAGTTCTGCGGAAGTATTAGACGCAACCTTATTCGGCACGATTGTCTGAAACCTCGTTGTCCCGCCATACATCGAAAATCCAGTAAGATGGTTGCCCGCGCTTCTCTGTGCGTGCAGGCCGATCGAGCTTGCCGACGCGACATACGCGCTTGGAAGGAATCCCCTTGTTGGAAAAACGTGAATCGATCGTGATAGTGGAGCCGAACACGAGTCAGGCCGGTGCGCTCGCCGAACTGCTCAATTCTTCCGGGTATCAGGCGAGGATTGCCGATTCGCAAGCAGAGGGATTCCGGCTGGTGCAAGCGTCGCAGGTGGATCTGTTTCTGCTTCGCGCAGACCTAATGGACCTGCAGTGTTGCAACGCACTCGCGGAGATCAAAGGGTCGGCGGCGACTGCTCACACGAAAGTTCTGTTGTTGCTGACCGGTGGACCGGCGGAGCGTGCACGGGGATTGGATCTGGGCGCGGACGACGTGATGACCGTGCCGTGGGATGCGACGGAGCTGCTCGCGCGGGTTCGGACTTTGCTGCGGATGAAACACGCTGCGGAGTCGCTGGCGCGGCAGGCGCAGATCGCCGATCAGGGACGAGAAATGGCGCAGACGGCGCTACAAGCGGTGGCCGTGACGGAAAAAATGACGCGCGATGCGTTTTCTCTGGAGCGAGCGTTGAAGATAGGGGTGAGCGCGCTGTTCGCGATTGCCCTCGCGATTGCCGGAATTTTTGTGCTGTTCTCGCGGAAGGCGGAAAAAGAAAATACGCTCGCGCATATGGTGATCGCGCAGCTTCAGCGTGGGTTGCAAACACAGGACCAGTTGATGGCGGAGACGAAGAAGGCGCGTGAAGAGCTGGCGAAGAGCGATTTGCAAGCGCAAAAAGAAAATTTGCAGCAAAAGTCGGACGAGTTGAAGCAAAAGATGTCGTCGGCGAATGGCGACACCAGCGCATTACAGAAAGAGCTTGAGGAAACGAACAACCGGTTGTTACGCGTGCGGAGCGATTCCGAAGCGGCCGAGGGTGTGATTCATACGTACGCCCCAAGTGTTTGCTTGCTCCACGTCTCGGTTGCTTTTCGCGACAAGAACAGCGGACGCATGTTGCGTTACGGAGGAATTACTCCAGCGGGTGAGCCACTGAAAGACGGCGATGGAAACATTGTCTATTCGCTCGAAGGACGTGCGCCGGAGGTCCGGCAGGACTTTTTTGGAACGGGATTCATCGTCGGTGACGGGAAGATTTTGACGAACCATCACGTTGCGCAGCCCTGGTGGAAAAACGACGAGATGGACGAAGCCCTCAAACAAGGATTGCAGCCGGAAATCGCGGAGATGGCGGCGTATTTTCCGGAGGAAACGGCTGGCGTTCCCACGCAGGTGACGCAGATTTCGAGCGACGCGGATTTAGCGCTTCTGCACGGCGACTTAAGCGGGCTAAAGCGAGCGACGCTGCGGCTGGACAGTCGCAAGGAAGCCGCGATCAGCGGGCAATCGCTGATTTCGCTGGGCTACGCAACGGGAATCAGCGCGATTTTGGCGCGAGCGGGTGATGAAACCGTCGATCAAATTTTGAAAGTGAGCGGCGGCGACCCGAAGTTGGTGATGAACGAACTGGCGAAGCGGAAGCTTATTCGGCCGTTGGTAACGCAAGGGCACATAGGTGACGTGCTGACGGACAAGATTGTCTACGACGCGCAGACCACCTCGGGCGGATCCGGCGGCCCGCTGATGAATAAAGACGGCCGCGTAATCGGAGTGACGTTCGCCATAGTCCGCGGGTTTGGCGGCTCAAATTTTGGCGTGCCCATTCGATTTGCCGAGCCATTGTTGAAGCATTAACAGACAAACATACGGCATAATCGTCAGTATGGCGGCACGAAACAACTTTTCGACAATTCGCAGCGAAGTCCGGCTGTTTCGATCGGTCGCACTGTTCTTACTTCTGGTTGCGCTGCTTGCGAGCCCTTCCCTAACGAGCGCGTACTCCGTGCTCTCCCACCAGGCGATTATTGATTCGGCTTGGGAAGACGGGTTGAAACCGGCCTTGTTGGCAAAATTTCCCAACGCGACTCCCGAAGAATTGAGTGCGGCCCAGGCTTATGCGTACGGCGGCGCGATTATTCAAGACCTCGGCTACTATCCATACGGCAGCCATTTCTTCAGCGATTTGACGCATTACGTGCGTAGCGGCGATTTCATCCTGGCGCTCCTGCACGACGCCAACGATATTTATGAATACGGTTTCGCGTTGGGCGCGATGGCGCACTACGCGGCGGACAATAACGGTCATCGTATCGGGACGAACCGCGCAGTGCCGCTGCTCTATCCGCATTTGAAGAAAAAGTACGGGGACAGCGTGACGTATGAACAGGACAAACTGGCGCACACAAAAACTGAGTTTGGCTTCGACGTGCTTGAGGTGGCGCGAGAACGATTTGCGCCGGACAGCTATCACGATTTTATCGGTTTTGAAGTCGCGCAGGGACTGCTCGAAAAAGCCTTCCAGGAGACATACGGTTTGGATTTGAAATCGGTGCTGCTCGATGAAGAAAAGGCTCTCAATTCCTACCGGCACGCCGTCAGCAAGCTATTGCCCACAGCTACGCGCATCGCATGGCACTTGAAGAAAGACGAAATCAAAGACGATTTGCCCGGAATAACCAAGCGCAAGTTTCTCTACAATTTGAAACGCTCGAATTTCGAAAAAGAATGGGGCAGGGATTACAAAAGACCAAGCCCGGGTGAACGGTTTTTGGCATTCCTCTATTTGCTGCTCCCGAAGTGGGGACCGCTAAAAGTGCTGCAGTTCCGGACTCCGACGCCCGAAACCGAGCGATTTTTTGAGGCCAGTTTTAACGAAACGCTCGACCGCTACAAGGAATTCCTGGGCGACCAGCGCGAGGGCAAGCTTAGCCTGCCGAACGATAATTTCGACGTCGGCGCCGACACTGGACCGGGGCAATACAAATTGAACGACGGCGCGCACGCCGAATTGGTCGACCGTCTGGCGGACCAGAAGTTTGCCAACGTTACCCCAGCCCTTCGCAGCGAATTGGAACATTTTTTTTCGGATCCGAGTCTGCCGTATGTGAACAAGAAGGACCGTAAGGCTCAGGCGAGGCTGCAGGCGGCGGTTGAGCAGTTGAAGGCATTAAAGCTGCCGGAAACCGTTGCAGGCGCGAACTGAGAATCAGGGCTTCGACCGCCTCGCGGGCACACTATCCAAATCCTCGTTTTGATTCATCGAAAAAACTGCTGTAGTGCTGCGTTGCTGACGTGAAAGAATGTTCGGTTGCAGACGGAGGCGAGTCCACCCAGGTATGGCCAAGGCCCGCAAAATCGACAAACTGCTCGCCGCAAACCGCAGCGAAATTGCTATTCGCATTTTTCGTGCGGCGAACGAGCTGGGATTGCGGACGGTTGCGGTCTATTCGAATGAAGACCGACTCGCCCTGCATCGCTTTAAGGCGGATGAAGCGTATTTAATCGGCAAGGGCAAGGGGCCCGTTGAAGCTTATCTGGATATCACCGGAATTGTTGCCGTCGCAAAATCCAAAGGCGTCGACGCGATTCACCCGGGCTATGGATTTTTGTCGGAGAATGCAGCATTTGCGCGCGCGTGCGAAAAAGCAGGAATAACGTTCATCGGTCCAACCCCGGAATTGCTGGAAATGCTCGGCGACAAGACTGCGGCGCGGCGCCTGGCAACCTCTGCCGGCGTTCCGGTGCTGCCCGGCACAGAAAAAGCGGTCAAGTCCGCCGACGAAGCGAAAAAAATCGCGAAGGAAATCGGTTATCCGGTCATCGTAAAAGCAGCAATGGGTGGCGGCGGCCGTGGCATGCGTGTCGTGCATGATGAATCGGAACTCGAAGTGCGAATCGAAGAGGCGCAAGGCGAAGCAAAGTCCGCATTTGGTGACGCGTCGGTCTTTTTGGAGAAATTTTTGCCGCGAGCGCGCCACATCGAAGTGCAAATTCTCGCCGACCAGCACGGGAACCTACTGCACTTGTACGAGCGGGATTGTTCCGTGCAGCGGCGACACCAGAAAGTGGTGGAGCTCGCGCCGGCGACAAATTTGCCGTCGAGTATTCGCGACGAACTTTGCGCCGCCGCAGTCGAACTGGCGCGGAAGGCGAAGTATCGCAATGCAGGTACGGTCGAGTTTCTGTACGACGTCGATGCTCAAAAGTGGTATTTCATTGAAGTGAACCCACGCATTCAGGTGGAGCACACCGTCACGGAAATGGTCACGGGAATTGATCTGGTGCGCGCGCAGATATTGGTGGCGCAAGGCCACAACCTTCACGAAGAAGCCATGGCGCTGCCAAGACAGGAAAAGATTCCGTTGTATGGCGCCGCGCTACAGTGCCGCGTTACGACCGAAGATCCGGAGAAAAATTTCGCGCCAGATTACGGAAAACTCACGACGTATCGTTCCCCGGCAGGATTTGGAATTCGCCTGGACGGCGGCACGGCATACGCGGGGGCATCCCTGGCTCCTTATTACGATTCGCTACTTGTGAAAGTGACGGCGTGGGGCACGACTTTGCCCGAGGCGTGCCAGAGGATGGATCGCGCGCTGCGCGAATTTCGAATCCGGGGCGTGAAGACGAACATTCCGTTCGTCGAAAACGTGGTGAACCATCCCAAGTTTCGGAGCGGGGAAGTGACGACGGGATTCCTGGAGCAGCATCCGGAACTCTTCCGCTTTCCGAAACGCGGCGACCGGGCCACGAAACTGCTCTCCTATCTGGGCGATGTGATTCTGAACGGCAATCCCGAAGTGAAAGGGAAAAAAGCGCCGGAAGTTGTTGAACCGGCGAGGCTGCCTTCGGTTCCCGGCATAGAGCCGCCGAAGGGATCGCGACATTTGTTGAAAAGACTCGGACCGAAGAAGTTCGCCGAGTGGGCGAAAAAAGAGAAGCGCTTGTTGCTAACAGATACGACGCTGCGCGACGCGCACCAGTCCCTCATGGCGACGCGAGTGCGAACGTACGATTTGCTGGCGACAGCGTCGGCGATCTCGCAGCGGCTTCCAAATCTCTTTAGCCTGGAGATGTGGGGCGGCGCGACGTTCGACACTTCACTGAGATTTTTGCATGAAGATCCGTGGCAACGGTTACGCGCGCTTCGTGAGCGGGTGCCGAACATCTGTTTCCAGATGCTGCTGCGCGGCGCAAACGCGGTTGGTTATGCGTCATACCCTGACAACGTGATTCGCGAATTTGTTAGGGAATCGTACGCGCAGGGAATGGATATTTTCCGCGTTTTCGATTCCCTCAATTCGATCGAGAACATGCGCGTTTCGCTCGATGCCGTGCTGGAAGCCGGCGGCGTCTGCGAAGGAGCGATCTGCTACACCGGCGATATTTTTGACAAATCGCGACCGAAATATTCGCTGAAGTATTACATCGCTCTCGCTAAGCAACTCGAAAAGATCGGCGTCCACTTCCTCGCAATCAAAGACATGGCGGGACTATGCCGCCCGTTCGCTGCCTATGAACTTGTAAAACGCCTAAAGGAAGAAGTCGGGCTTCCGATTCATTTTCATACACACGATACGAGCGGAATTAACGCCGCGTCCGTACTGAAAGCGAGTGAGGCCGGCGTAGACATTGCGGATGGTGCCATCGCTTCGATGAGCGGCGGCACAAGCCAGCCGAATTTGAATTCCATTGTCGCCGCCCTCGCGAACACGCCTCGCGATACAGGACTCGACCTCCCTACGCTCAACGAGTGTTCCGACTACTGGGAGACGGTGCGCACTTACTACGCGCCATTTGATTCAGGCCCGAAATCCGGTTCAGCGCGGTTGTACGAGCACGAAATTCCCGGCGGGCAGTACACGAACTTGCGTGAGCAAGCCGGCGCGCTCGGCCTTGGGCACCGCTGGCACGAAGTTGAGCAGACGTTCGCCGAGGTGAATCAACTGTTCGGCGACATTGTGAAAGTCACGCCATCGAGCAAAGTCGTTGGCGATATGACGCTGTTCCTCATGGCGAAAGAAATGAAGCCGGCAGACGTGCTGAAGCTCGATGAACATCACGACGTCTCATTCCCCAATTCCGTCGTGGAAATGTTTTCCGGCGTGCTTGGCGTACCACCGGACGGTTGGCCGCGCAAATTGCAGAAAATTATTTTGCGAGGCGAGTCGCCTGTTAAGGGCCGTCCAAGCGAGAATTTGGCACCAGTCGATTTTGCGGCCGAAAAGGAATCGCTCGAAAAGAAGACCGGCCACGCCGTTTCGAATGAAGACTTGCTGAGTTACTTGCTCTATCCCGAAGTCTTTTCGAAATTCGACAAATTCCGCCAAACCTATTCCGACGTGAGCGTGCTGCCAACGCTGGCGTTCTTCTACGGCCTGAAATCCGGCGAAGAAGTCACCATTGAGATCGAAGCGGGCAAGACACTCATTCTCAAATTCCTCACCGTCAGCGAGCCGCATCCGGACGGCACACGCACGCTTTATTTCGAACTCAACGGACAGCCGCGCGAAGTGAACGTCCGCGACAAAGCGCTCCGCGTTATCGAACGCGCCCATCCCAAAGCCGATCCCGCTGAAGCCGGACAAGTCGGTGCCCCCACGGCCGGAGTCGTCACCGGAATTGCCGTTCAAACAAACCAGTCGGTCGAACGCGGTGCTAAACTAATGACGCTCGAAGCGATGAAAATGCAATCGAACATCTATGCGCCGCTTGCGGGTCGCATCGTGAAGTTGCTCGTTGCTCCCGGGCAAAGCGTGGAAGCCAAAGACCTGCTGGTGACGATCGCGCCGTGAGCGCCGGACAACTTCGCAAACACGATCAAATTGCGTCCCGTTACCTGCGCAACTCCCGCGGTGTCGTCGTGTATCTTCCTCCCGGCTACGACCAACAACCCGGCCGGTATTTTCCTGTGCTGTACCTCCACGACGGACAAAATTTGTTTGATGGTCGTACGTCCTATGTACCTGGCATGGACTGGCACGTCGGCGACTCGGCGGATGCGTCCATCACCAGCGGCCGCGCCGAGCCGATGATTATCGTGGGCATTTACAACACTGGGAAAACGCGCGTTAGCGAATACACGCCGACCAAAGTTCCTAAACTTGGCGGCGGTCGTGCCGATCGTTACGGAAAATTCCTGCTCAACGAATTGATGCCGTTCATTCAGGAGACATACCGAATCGAACGCGGCTCCGGTCGCACCGGCATTGGAGGTTCATCGCTCGGCGGCCTGGTAAGTCTTTATCTTGGCCTTCGTATGCCGGAAATATTTGGAAAAATCGCCGCGCTATCGCCGTCGGTGTGGTGGAATCATCGCGTCATCCTTCGTTTCGCGCAGGCCAGCATGCCGGAACCGCGCCCGCGTATCTGGCTCGACATCGGCACTCGCGAAGGACCTCGCATCGTCGACGACGTAGAAATGCTTCGCGACGCGTTGATGCAAAAAGGCTGGCGCCTCGGCGAGAATCTGCATTACCAGCGAGTGGAAGGCGCCGAGCACAACGAAGCCGCGTGGGCGCAGCGTGTCCGCCCATTCCTTGAGTTTCTGTTTCCTGCCGGCTGATTGCAGCGTATACTGCGCGCCCCGAAGAATTTGCATCAAACGTAGTGCGGGTGCCCGGTGGAGAAGAACCCAATGGCTGAGCGGCCCCTCGCGATTCTTTGTGTAAGCTCATACGAAAAAGGCCAGGAGTTTCTGCGCACGTGCAAGCGCATCGGCTGCCGCGTGCTTCTGCTCACCGTGGAAAAGCTGCGCAATGGCGATTGGCCGCGCGAAGCGATTGACGAAATGTTCTTCATGCCGGAAGACCTCCCGCTTTCCGGTTTGATCAATGCGGTCAGCTTCACGGCCCGAAATCAGAAAATCGACCGCATCGTCGCACTGGATGAGTTCGACATGGAAAACGTCTCGGCTCTGCGCGAACACTTGCGCATTCCCGGCATGGGCCTCACCACCGTCCGCTATTTTCGCGACAAACTCGCCATGCGCGCGAAAGCGAAGGAAGAAGGCGTGCTTGTGCCCGAGTTTGTCCACGTCCTTAACTACGAGGAACTCCGCGAATTCATGGCTCGCGTTCCATCTCCATGGCTATTAAAACCGCGCTCGCAAGCGTCCGGCATCGGGATGAAGAAAATTCACGCGCCGGACGACCTGTGGCCGTGGCTCGATCGTCTTGGGGACGATCAGTCGTCCTATCTATTGGAACAATTCATTCCGGGCAGCGTCTTTCATGTGGACAGCGTCGTCAGCGAGCGCCACGTATTGTTCGCCGAAGCGCATGCCTATGGCGCGCCGCCCCTCGACGTTTCACACGGTGGAGGCGTCTTCACGACGCGCACACTTCCTCGCGACGCCGCAGAGACGCTGCAATTAAAGGAGCTCAATCGAAAATTAATGCAGGTGCTCGGTCTGGTTCGCGGCGTGACTCATGCGGAATTTTTGAAGGCTCACGGGACCGGAAAACTCTATTTTCTAGAGATCGCGGCACGCGTAGGCGGCGCGTATATTTCGGACGTGATCGAAACCGCGACCGGCGTCAATCTTTGGCGCGAATGGGCCAAGCTCGAGGTCGGCGCGGGCAAGACAGCGTATGAGTTGCCGCCGCCGGGACAAAATTATGCAGGCGTGATTTTGTCGCTCGCGCGGCAAGAACACCCCGACACATGGTCCTACAACGACCCCGAAATTAGTTATCGCGTGAAGAAGTATCATCACGCCGGATTCATCTTGAAATCGCCTCATGAAGAGCGCATTCGCGAGCTTCTCGACTCCTATGCGAAACGCTTCACGCTCGACTTTCTCGCAACTCAGCCAGTTCCCGACAAACCCACTTCTTAACAGCCTCTTATCGGATGCCACGATACAGTCCTATACCTGTCCCAATGGATAGTTACTTTCACGCACGCAACACTGATACCTTGTTTGATGTACGAGCCGCGCAGGTCTACATTCTTGGATACCCCGGCAGCGAAGCGAATCCGCATGGGGCCACTAGTCCCTGAGGAGAAGTCCGATGTGGGGTAATCAAAAGAAACCGGAAACGCCGCAAGTCGCGCCACCGGAGCCGAAAAACTTTTCAACGAATCAGCCGCCGAAGCCCGCTCCGGCGACTTGGGAGGGAACGAACGCTATGAGCACAGATGCAATGCGACCACTGGGTGCGACGGCGGACCGTGCAACCGCACGGCTCGGACCGAGCCTCCATATTAAAGGTGAGATCTCCGGTAACGAAGATCTGTTGATCGATGGATCCGTCGAAGGACTGATTCAACTCGATGAGCGGAAGCTTACCGTTGGCGCCACCGCAAAGTTAACCGCCGACATCATTGCCCGCGAGGTAGTGGTATACGGCAGCGTGAAGGGCAACCTTCGCGCGAAGGATCGGATTGAAATCAAGAAAGACGGCTCGGTGAACGGCGATCTGACCACGGCTCGCATCAGCATCGAAGACGGCGCTTATTTCAAGGGTTCGATCGAAATCGACAAGAGCGCCGAAAAGGAATCGCACGGCAGTGCGTTTTCGAAACCGTCGTCGCAGCCTGCTGCAACGGCCGGCCCCAAGACGATCTAGTTTCGGTTTTCTATACCAAGACTTTTCCTCGGCGCGGACTTCCAGTCCGCGCCGTTTTCATTTCATTACTTAGCAGCTACCCAGCTTATATATTTCATAACTTGACAATTCACGAATTGGGAGTATTGTGATGCCGTCGTGAGGCATCGTGGGGGCTCCCAATGGGACGTTTGGAATGCCAGGCGCGGCGAGCCAGCCGCTTGCGCCCCGTCCCGGTCAGTTGGCTCGCGGTCTCGCTCGTATTGTTTGCGGGCTGCGGAGGCAGTGGCCAATCCTTCGTGCAGCCGCCGCCTGCGCCAGATTTTTCTTTTTCGTTTTCCTCAACATCGGTCACCGTCGCGCAGGGAAGCACCAGTAACGCCGCTACTGTCAGCGTTACGCCAAAAAACGGTTTTTCCGGGCAAGTCCAGGTTTCAATGACTGGCCTGCCTGCCGGCGTTACCGCAAATCCCGCGAGCCCTTTCACTGTCAGCGTTGGCACGGATATTTCGCTGTTGTTTAGTGCCAGCGGCAGCGCCACGCCCGCTTCGCTCAACCTGACGGCGACCGCCACTAGCGGCAATCTGACTCATACTTCATCTTTAGGGCTCACCGTACAAAGCAGCGCAGTACCTACCCTATCCCGCAGCAACTATGTTCGGACAGACTCCGTGGCCGCGCTCGATGCACCCCCCGGGGAACCGCATCACCGGCATTTGGCCCTCGACTCCGTCCGTCAGCGTCTCTTTATAGCGAATCGCGCCAGAAATCTCGTCGAGGTAATTTCGGTTCCCGACGGTCTTAAAATTGCCGAAATTGCCGCACCTGGCGCCACAAGCGCCGATCTCTCCATCGACGGGAAAACGGTGTGGATTGGTTCCGCCGTGCAAGCCATTTACGAACTGGATGCCGCGGCTCTACAGACTCGAGCAATTCACGGCGTGGCGTCGCTCGCGCCTTTGCCCGCTGCACCGTTCGAACGGCCCGAAGAAGTTCTCGCCACGTCGACTGGCAAAGCGTTTGTCCGCATGCGGCAAGCCGCCACCACGGAGTCATTACTTGCGTTTTGGGATCCTTCGACGAATTCGGTGACTAATCTCACGCCACTCGCCCCACAACTTTTTCAAAATGGCCTCGGCGTGATGGCGAAATCCGCCGACGGCAGTCGCTTGCTTGTCGCGGCTGTCGACTCGAGCGGTGAACTAGCGTTGTTCGACGCGGGCGGCTCCCTCATCGCTGGACCAATGACGGTCGGCGGGGGAAGCATTTCCTATGCCGCAGCGAACTCCAACGCAACGCGATACGCACTAATTTTCATTACGCCGGGCGACACGCAAGTTCTGCTCTTCGACGGCGCTCTCAATCCGATCGGAACATATTCTGCAGCAACACCAACTGGAATCGCCTTTTCTGCAGATGGCAGCAGTGTGTACGTCAATGAGCAATTTGGCGGCGGATTCGTCGTTTCACAGTTGGATGGAAACAACCTGCATTTTGTAACCCGGTTTGCGGATGTCTCCGCCGCCACTGTGCCGAGCCGGCTGGAAGCCACCGATTCCTCGAAGCTCTTGTACGGGCTCGCGAATCGCGGGATCAGCTTCATTGATGCCGCTGTACCCGCGTTGTTGTCGCAGTCCGCGCCGAGCTTCTCGGGCGCCCCCGTCGCGCAGCCCTCTACCGGCCCGAATTCCGGTGGCACGGTCACGGTCGTTACCGGCGCAAATTTCGAAAGCGGCGCAGCAATTCAGTTCGGCACGCAAACGGCAACTGTCCAAAGCACCGGCACAACACAAATCCAGGCCGCGTCTCCCGCAAACGCCACCAGCGGCGCGGTAAACGTCAGCGCATTTTTCCAGGATGGCTGGACTACGTTCGCGCCGGACGCCTTTTCCTACGGGCCGCAAATCCTGAAAGTTTTGCCAAACACTGGCAACAAAAACGGCAACGACAAAATTCAAATCTACGGTTATGGATTTGGCACTGACTCCAGCAAGCTCACTGTGAAAATCGGTGGTGCCTCCACAACCGTTCAGTCCATCGACCAAATCCCCGCGATCGCCTCTTCGTTGGCACTCGACTCGACATTCCCATTTCCGCTCGAACGTTTGACCCTTCTCACTTCACCCGGCACGGGTGTCGCCGACATTTCCGTCGCATCACCCTCCGGTTCCGTCACAATTAAAAACGGATTCTCCTACCTGCAGACTCAGCAGGTCTTCACCAAAGCTGGCTTTTACAAATTTCTTCAATACGATTCAAAGCGTCAGCGCGTCTATCTCAGCGGCATCGATCATGTGGACGTTTTCGATCTCGCTTCCAGCCAATTTCTCGCGCCAATTCAACCCCCCGGAGGTCCGCCTCCCAACGCCGGCCTTCGCGGACTTGCGCTGACGCCGGACAATTCGCACTTGGTCGTCGCCGATTTTGGCGCACAGAGCATCTACCTCATTAACCCGGATACATCGTCTGGCAGCGCATCGTTCGTCGGCGGGATTCCCGGCTACGTCAACTCTGGCCCGTCGCGAGTCGCAGCCACCAGCGCGCAAACTGTCTTTGTCGGCATGAGCGTCGAAGGCGGCACACAATCCGGTTGCAGCGCGTGCCTCGCGCAAATGGATGTCAGTGCCTTCCCCCCGACAATTGCCCCCGCCACCCAGCCCGAAATTTCTTTCCTCACGGGCTCCCCGCTTTTGCAAGCTGACGCTTCCGGCAATCACGTCTATCTGACTTTTGCGTCGGCGCCCGGTGGCCCCATTGCCTTGTGGAACGCCGCGTCGCCCGCACAATTTCAAACTGTTACCGCGAATGCCTCCACCATCGACATTGCAGTCTCACAAGACGGCAACGCTTTCGCGGTGCGTGAGCCTTCGCGGTTTTCTATCCGAGGTACCGACCTGAACGTTTTCGGCGCAAACGCCGTGAGCGAACTGGAGCGCATCCCCACGCGAACAGAAGTCCCCGGCGCGGCCATGCATGCTTCTGGCGCGCTTCTCTATGTCCCGTTCTTGGCCGGTCCGGCTCCAATGCTTCCGCCCGCGGCAAACCTCACCGGCGGAGTCGATATTCTCGACGCGCGCACTGGAACACTCCGCCGTCGCATCTTCCTGCCTGAGCCGTTCGCCATGCTTTCGACTGATACCGACGGCCAACACGGGAGTTTTCTCACGATTGACGAAAACGGCCAGCGTCTCTTTGCCCTCACTTCTTCCGGCCTCTCCGTGTTGCAACTCGCCAACGTCCCGCTCGGAGTCGGCTCGTTACTTCCAGCGAACGGACCAGTTGCTGGTGGCACCAGTGTTACGCTTCGTGGCAGTGGCTTTCAATCTGGCGCAACGCTCACTCTGGGTGGAAAAGCTGTGTCCGTCGCTTTCAAAGACATGAACACGCTAACCTTCACAACCCCCAGCCTCGCAGCCGGCGCGCAGCAACTCGTCGTCACCAATCCCAACGGTGAATCGGTCTCTCTCGACGCCGCCTTCATCGCCAATTAACGCCGCTTCTCCCCTCTCAATAAAGTTGGCTCGCCTCTAACCTTCCCGTAAAATACGTCATCCAAGAAGTGCCGGCCACACACCGCCGTGGCGCACATTTTCCGAATAAGGACAGCCATCGTGCAGACAAGAAAACTAGGCAACTCCGATTTGCAAATTACACCTGTTGGGTACGGCGCGTGGGCAGTCGGCGGCGCCGGCTGGGAATTTTCGTGGGGCGCGCAGGACGATGCCGACTCGATCGCCGCGATTCACCGAGCGCTCGAACTCGGGGTCAATTGGATCGACACCGCCGCCGTCTACGGCCTCGGCCATTCTGAAGAAGTCGTCGCTCGCGCGCTAAAGGAA
>WNFS01000924.1_pt1 | contig 22538 bp, 16 predicted proteins | sample 5400141 | NCBI WGS metagenome assembly WNFS01 (sample SAMN13153358, study PRJNA577476) | soil metagenome | isolation source: 60 cm saprolite under Madrone tree | place: USA:California | collected 2016-06-14
GTTCGGACTGGCCCCGGCCATTCGCGCTGCACGCCTAGATTTGAATGATGCTCTGCGCGAAGGAGAGAGCCGGACTTCGTCCGGGAAACGAGGCCGCACGCGTTATCTATTGGTGATTTCGGAAGTAGCACTGGCTATGGTGCTTTTGGTGGGGTCCGGCTTGATGATCAACAGCTTGCTTCGCATGCTGCTCCCCTCTCCGGGTTTTGACGCGGCAAACGTGCTGACCATGGCTGTGAATCTCCCGGCGACCGAAGTGAAATACGTGGAGAAAACTCCCGGCAAAGACATGGATAGAGTATCCGCGAAGGTGACCGCCTTTCACCGGCAATTGCTCGAAAGAGCCGCGGCGATGCCAGGAGTCGAGTCGGTAGGAATGATCAGCATCATCCCCCCGCTGGGAGCGGGAATGAGGACTTTCTCTATCCTGGGGCATCCTGCTCCTTCACCGGGGGATAGGCCCGTGGGATTTTTCAACGAAGTCAGCCCCAGCTACTTTCGCACCATGAAGATTCCGCTCATGAAAGGCCGCTACTTCGATGAGCGCGACACGGAGAGCGCCCCATGGGCCGTGGTCATTAGCGAGACACTGGCAAACCGCTATTTCCCGAAGGAAGATCCGATTGGGCAGCAGATCCTCCTTCGTTACGAGCCTCAGCGAGTGGACGAAGATAGGCCACGCCAGATCGTAGGCGTTGCGGGCGAAGTCAAGCAGATCGGCGTGGGCGGACTTCACCCATTGCTCTACGAATCTTTTCTTCAGCAGCCGAACGTGTTCCGGGGCGGCAGCGAATTCTTCCAGCTTATGGGAAGCCTGGTAATCCGGACCACCTCAGACGTGCGCGCCCATGAGGCAGATATCACAACGTCGGTGAAGCAAATTGTGAAAGAGATGGACCCGGATCAGCCCGTTACTGACGTCGGTACGATGGAGGATGTGCTAGGGAAATCCCTGAAGGATTATAAAAACTACGTCGTCGTGCTTGGGTTTTTGGCCGGCATAGCCGTGGTTTTGGCAGCGATCGGCGTTTATGGCGTCCTTTCCTGCTTCGTCAACCAGCGCACAAAGGAATTGGGCATCCGTTTCGCTCTCGGAGCGCAGCGCGGTGATGTGCTCGTGCTGGTCGCCAAGCTGGGACTGACACTTGCTGGGGCCGGCGTAGCCGTTGGCGTTGCGCTAGCGCTCGGACTCAATCGGTTCATTAAGGAGCACTTCTGGCTTTTTCACGTGAAGCCAACCGATCCCGCGACCTATGCCGCCGTCGGATTCTTGCTGGTGAGCATCTCCGTGCTCGCGTGTTATCTCCCTGCTCGTCGCGCCACAAAGGTGGATCCCATGACAGCGCTCCGGCACGAGTAACTCCTCGGTGCCGTACATTCGGTGCGTCAAGGTGTGTTTCGAACGTGAGTCGCCAGCCATGCTCGCATGGTCTCCAGATATTCAGGATCGATCTCGCCGCTTGTTTCACCCTTGGTCAGCCGCATTCCATGATCATCGTTTGGAAACTCTCGAATCGTGAAGTCGTGTTGACCGTCTTCCGCGAGAACTCGGCGCAGGATGCTAACGCTCACCTCTACCGGTATTAGCTGGTCTTTGTCCCCGAACAAAAACAGCGCCGGCACTCGCAACGCGCGCAGCGCCGGAACTGGATCGTAGCTCATCTCCTGGCGGAACCAAATGGCGCTCCGGCCTTCAGCCTTACGGAGTTCGGAAGGTGTTTTGAGCAACCCGAACGAATCGTCCTGCTGCGCTCTTGCCTGGCTGTACCACGGTTTCGTGCGTGCTTGCTCTAGCTCGGTCTTTAGGTTCTCATATCCCGCGCCGCTCGAGAGGTAATTCCAAATGTCCCTGCGAACGCTGCTCGCTCCCTGAACATCGTGCTCAGACATGCCTCGCGCACGCAACTCGTTCGCGTAATAAACGATCATCTGTTCACCGGGGGAAACTCCAGGCCCGGACACAGCGATGACAAAGGACACGTCCGGCGAACGCGAAGCCGCCAGCGGCCCCAGCCACCCTCCCTGGCTCAGTCCCCACACTCCTATGCGTTTCGCATCGATCTCCTTGCGTGACTTCAAATACTCGATCCCCGCTAGCCCGTCGTCCGAAAGCTCCATGAATGGGACTGCCCGAAAATCTCCGCTCGATTCTCCGACCCCGCGCTTGTCGTAAGCCAGCGCCGCGACGCCCTGCGCTGCAAACCACCGCGCCGTAAACCGATCCCTGCTCTGCGCTCCCGAGCCATGGAAGAGAACGACGGCGGAGTGCCGCCCGGACCCTTCAGGAAGCACAAGCGTCCCGGCGAGTGTTACCTTACCGCCGACAAAATGCACCGCCTGTTCGCGAGCGCCGCGCCCATCCGGCAGCCCATCCACCGACGTTGATGCGCTCTGCGTGCAACCCACAAGGACAAGAACAACGAAAAGAACAAACCCGCCTTGCCATCCGAGGTTCCCGGCCGCTGGCAGAGTTCGAGCGATTCGAGGACCTAGGCGCTGTTTGAAAATAGCGGGCTGCATACATATAGGACTCGCGAAACGGCCGCTCGTTTCTCGAATAGCGCCTGAATACGCGGACACCCCCGGGCCCACAAATGTTCCAAACCCCGGCGGCGTCGCTTGAAGGCACCATTTGTCGCATAATCGGTCGCGCAAATCGGACAGGCGCGAAACCGCTGATGCTTCCAAAACTCGAAGCTTTCTCCCCCACTTGGACCGAGTACGAGCTTCTCGACACCGGCTCGGGCCGCAAGCTCGAGCGTTTCGGTTCTGTCACTCTCGTTCGTCCCGAACCACAATCCGCTTGGTCGCCGTCACTATCTGAAAAGTCATGGAACTCCGCCGACGGCAGTTTTGTTCAGTTTCCGCGCTCAAAGAACGGCGAATGGAAATTCGCGAAACGCGTTCCGCCGCGCTGGCTCATGCGCCGCAAAAATCTTTCTTTCTGGGTCGAGCCCACGCCTTCCGGCCACCTCGGCGTTTTTCCCGATCAAGCGGGTCACTGGGATTGGCTCGCCTCGCTCGTCGAATCCGCCACCACTCCTCTGAAAGTTTTATCCCTCTTCGGCTACACCGGCCTCGCCACTCTCGCGTGCGCCGCGGCCGGAGCCCACGTCACTCATGTCGAGGCCTCGCCGAAAGCCATCAAGTGGGCGCGCGAAAATCAATCGCTCTCGCACCTCGCGGACCGGCCCATCCGCTGGCTCGTCGACGACGCGCCATCTTTTGTCGCACGCGAAGTACGCCGCGGGCGCACCTATGACGGCCTCATCCTCGACCCGCCTCGTTTCGGTCGCGGCCCCAAAGGCGAGCTCTGGCAAGTCGAAGAATCCTTGTCCGTATTGCTGCTCGAATGCCGCAAGCTCCTCTCTTCCTCTCCTCTCTTCGTCCTCCTGAACACCTACACAACCGTTCTCACCCGCGGCCAAACCACAAACGAAGCCGCGCAACTCCATTCGCGTTTGCAGGAAATGCTTCGGGACTACGCCGCAACGCTCACGTCCGGCGAATTAGTCCTCACCGACTCCGCCGACCGCCGAATTTCCAATTCCGTCTTCGCGCGCGCCCGCATCCGCGCGCAGTAAAATCCATTGCGCCGAATTCCTAGATTCCGTCTCACCCAGAAGAAAATCCCGCAACCAACGCTTGCGGCCAATGCGCAAGCGCATTAAGGTACTCGCGGACAAAATCTCAGCTCTCATGAGGAAGCAAACATGACTCGTCTTCGAGCCCGACTCGTCATCGCCGCGTCTTTACTACTTACTGTTTGCGACGCACACGAAGCCTATGCGCAAGAAACTTCCGCGCCGCAAACCACTCGAACCAAGCAATCCGCCGAAACGCGTCTCGCCGCCGCCGCAAAACCAAAAGCCTCCGCTCCAGCGCAAGACGTCATCAACACGCTCTCTGCCACGCACCGCTTCGAACAAACCGCTATCTCTCCCGACGGCAAAAACGTCGCCTGGGTCGAAGACATCATCACAAAACGCGGCGTCTCCACCGGCGACACAGTGATTTACGTCGCGGATCTCGCAAGTAAAAATCCGCCCAAGCGCATCAGCGCTGCTGTCGCCGACGCCATCCACCGAGAAGGCAGTGTCGCCTGGTCTCCCGACAGCAAAAAACTCGCCTTCCTTTGCGATGCCGCAAAACCCGGCCAGCTTCAACTGTATGTGATGGATGTCGCGAGCCCCGCGGGCTCTGCGCGAAAACTCACGCAAGTAAAAGGATTCCTCTCCACTCCCGCCTGGTCGCCCGACGGCAAAACCATCGCCCTCCTCTTCACCGAAAACGCCACTCGCGCCGCAGGCCCGCTCGTCGCCGAAACTCCCGAAACCGGGGAAATCAAGGACTCCTTCTTCGAGCAACGCCTCGCTCTCGTCGACCTCGCCACCGGCAAGCTCGACCAGATCTCCCCCGCCGACACCTACATCTACGAATACGACTGGTCGCCCGACGGCCTCCGCTTCGCCGTCACCGCCGCCCTCGGCAATGGCGACAACAACTGGTACATCGCCGAGCTCTACACTCTCGATGCCGCCACCGGCCTCATGAAATCCATCTACAAGCCCCCGCTGCAAATCGCCAATCCCGCATGGTCGCCGGACGGCCAGCGCATTGCCTTCATCGGCGGCCTCATGAGCGACGAGCCCAGCGTCGGCGGAGACGTCTTCACCATCTCTGGGACCGGCGGCGAAGCCACCAATCTAAGTCCCGAAATGAAAGCTTCCGCCAGCTGGCTCGCGTGGACTCCCGACGCAAAAATTATTTTCGGCGAATATCTCGAAGGCGATTCCGGCCTGGCCACCATCAATCCCGCTGACGGCAGCAAAGCCGAACTCTTCCGCGACGCAGGGCAAATAAGCGCAGGCGCCTGGGGCATCAATCTCTCCCTCTCTCGCGACGCAAAAAATTCCGCCGTGATTCGCAGCTCTTTCAGCGCCCCACCGGAAGTTTGGGCCGGCCCCACCGCCAATTGGACACAAATCACGCAACGCAACAAAAACGTCAAGCCCGGCTGGGGCGAAGCCAAAAGCATCCGGTGGAAAAACGGCGGCTTCGAAGTCCAGGGCTGGCTTCTCTATCCCCGCGATTTCGATCCCACCAAAAAATATCCCTTGGTTGTCCGCGTTCATGGCGGCCCCGGACTTGGTGTCCTCTCCGAATGGCCCAGTTCGTCTGATTACTATTCCCCTCTCGCAGGTGCCGGTTATTTTCTGTTGCAACCCAACCCCCGCGGCAGCTTCGGCCAAGGCGAAGCCTTCACCCGCGCCAACGTCAAGGATTTCGGCTACGGCGACTTCGCCGACATCATGGCCGGCGTCGACGAAGCCATCAAAGTCGCGCCCATCGATCCCAATCGCCTCGGCATCTGCGGCTGGAGCTACGGCGGCTACATGACCATGTGGGCCGTCACGCAAAGCGACCGCTTCAAAGCCGCCATGGCCGGCGCCGGCCTCTCCAACTGGCAAAGCTACTACGGCGAAAATCTCATCGACCAGTGGATGATTCCCTTCTTCGGCAAATCCGTCTACGAAGATCCTGACGTCTATGCGAAAAGCTCGCCCATAAATTTCATCACAAAAGCCAAAACGCCAACGCTCATTCTCGTAGGCGACAGCGATGGCGAAGTCCCCGCGCCGCAATCCTACGAATTTTGGCACGCCCTCAAAACGCTGGGCGTCGAAACCCAATTCGTAGTCTATGAACACGAAGGCCACATGTTCTCAAGCCCCAAACACCGCCGCGACGTAGTCGAACGCACCCTGGCTTGGTTCGACGCGCATTTGAAATGAACGCAGGCCTGTCGAGGCACAACCCGATTTTTCAGGCCTCGCCCGGCTCCAACTTTCGCCACCGCCTCGGTTCCTCGCCAATCCTTCAAACGACCGCTCAGATGGGGCATAATCGCACTCCATTTCCTTCCTGAGGAGGGGCCTTGCTATGAAGAAACTAATCGTCGGCGTTTTCCTTGTTGCTGCGTTCGGCTGTGCGGTGATCCTGTCCGCGCTTCGCGCCCAACAAGGCGCACTCACTCCTGCGCAACATGAAACGCATCGCCTCTACGTGGCGGTTCCCGGCATTCGCAACGACCTGCAATACGGCGGAGTAGGCATTCTGGTCTACGACATGGATGCCGCCTACAAATGGATCGAGCGCATTCCGACTTGGGACGTTCCACCCGGCCAGCCTGCCGAGAATGTAAAAGGCATCGCTGCCAGCGCGAAAACCGGCAAACTCTACGTCAGCACTATCAAGCGCGTCGCTTGTTTCGATCTCATCACCGAAAAGAAAGTTTGGGAGAAGGCCTTCGATGGCGGCGCCGATCGCCTGGCGATCTCCCCGGACGGCGAACTCCTCTACATCCCCTCGTTGGAAGGCCCCGATTGGCTCGTCGTAAATGCCCGCACCGGTGACGTTATCGCAAAAATCACCCTTGGCTCTGGCGCGCACAACACCATTTATGGTCCCGACGGCTCCCGCGTCTATCTCGCAGGCCTGCGGTCGCCCTTTCTTGCCGTGGTGGACGCTAAAACACACTCGGTTGTCAGCAAAATCGGACCGTTCAGCAATTCCATTCGCCCGTTCACCATCAATGGCAGCCAGACTCTTAGCTTTGTCAACGTCAACGATTTGCTCGGTTTTGAGGTGGGAGACAATAAAACGGGGAAAACGTTGTACCGCGTCGAAGTGTCGGGTTTTCAAAAAGGTCCAACGAAGCGGCATGGTTGCCCGAGCCACGGCATCGCTCTTACTCCCGACGAAAAGGAACTGTGGCTCGCCGACAGCGCAAACACCAGCATTCACGTCTTCGACGCCACTGTGATGCCTCCGAAACAAAAAGTGAGTATCAAGCTGCGCGATCAGCCAGGATGGATTACCTTCAGCATTGACGGACGGTTCGCTTTCCCTTCCACGGGGGAAGTCATCGACACCAGCGCCAAACGCATCGTCGCCGCTCTCGAAGATGAAACGGGACACCCTGTCCAGAGCGAAAAGTTATTGGAAGTCGATTTCGCGGATGGCAAACCAGTTCGCGCCGGAGATCAGTTCGGAATTGGCCGGAAACAATGATCACGCGACGCAGCGCACTCCGGCCTGGTTCGACGCACACCTCGGCCGAACTGTGCGGAAAGGAGTCTTTCTATCGGTTCATCGTGGTAAATTCATTGGATTGAGGACGGCGGGAGCGCGGATGCGCGAAGCTAGAGGTCCAAATCGGATATTCCGGATTATTCTGGAGGGCGTGTGATGAAGAGATCGCTTCTCTTAATTTTAATAGCCAGTTTGTTCTGGCTGGCGATCTCGCCCGCGCGACGGCTTCCGGCGAAGCAGGCCTCCGAAGCAAACCAGTATGCGCTTTCGAACGGCGCGGCGATCCAGCTATCCGCCGATTGGACATCGCGCCCACAAAGAAACGTGCCTCCTCCCGCTTCGCTCGCTTCGTCTGCGCCGGCGCTCAAGTTTTACGATTTTCAGGTCTTCCAGAACATACCCGACCATTCGCAAGTGGAATTCGCGCTTTCGAACAATCCCTTTCTCGGCCGCGATGCCTACTGGCTTGACGCCGAAATGCACCGTCCACCTTCGAGTGGCGAGGGGATGGTTTCGTATCTGTTCTATTTCTTCTTTCCCCCACCGCGTCCCTGCCTCGATGGCGCCTCGTTGCAGTACGACAAAGCCTCCAGCGAGTCTCGGAGTAATTCCGATGGGGCAACGCAGGCCAGCGTCAAAATCAGTTTCGATTGCCAGTACGCGCCCACGCTTTCCGACTTCTATTCGTTCTTCGTTTCAGAGAGCGTGACCTTTCGGCGTGAAAACGGTTCGGACCATCGCGAGGGCGCGCTGCGAGATCTCTATCTCTTGCCTATGGATCAGGAAGAGTTCAACGGCTTGACCTTCTATGTTTTCGAGGCGCAAGGGCGCCGGGAAATCAGCTTGGCCGCAACTAATCGTTTCAATCTGCCCGACTCGCTACAGGGCGCGCAGCCGGATTTTCTGTGGGCGATTGGCGCCCCCTTGCCGCTTCCGTTCGCCCTTGACGCGACGCGCAAGAACGTCCCGCTCGTGAATGTGGTTTATGCTGGCGTCGCGGTCGGCGCCAATAAGAAAGCGGATTTCTTGCGCATCCTGCGCACGGTTCAAATGCCGCAGCCTTAAACGCCCACCGGCACATGGCAATGCCCCGTCCTCTACGCGCTCTCTTTGCGATTCACGCAGCGGTCGGCCGGCGGCGCACAGGCCCGGCGATGAAGTTAATCGGTGCCGCAAAACATATTCCGGCTTATGATGTGCCAGAAACCTGGTCGCCGGCCACCAGTTCATTCGACTCCCATGATATTCAAGCATCGATTTCCATTCGTCTTAGTCGCCTTCTCGCTTGGGGTTCACTTCTTCGCGAGCTTCGAAGCTGGGGCACAAGCAAAGCTGGCCGCCAAGAATCGCCCGAAAATTTCCACGGATCAGTTCACTCTGCTCAGGGAAAACGAGCAGTATTCTCTTTCCTTCCGTTCGCCAGAAGGAACTCAATCCATTCCTATTGCAACGGAGTGGCTGGCGCCGCCCGAAGAGCTTGCCGGAGAGGAGGGCCAGCCTTTCTCCTCCATTCTCTACTCCAAGCGTGTGACTTCCTTTCCCATCGGCAACGGCGAAATTGCCTTGCATTTCTCTTCTTTTGACATGATGACCGAGGGCTCCATGATGGGCGCTGGTGGCCGTGACGTCTTTTTGATTCTTAATCCCGCCGAGACCTCGCTGCGTCCGGGCCTTATTAATCTCGGCCTTACCAAAGAACGCGCTCGTGACGGCGGATGTTTCCATGCGCTCATGACTCACTTCCTTATCGCCGACGCCAATGACGACGGAAATCTCGACATCGGCATCGTCAAGGAAGAGATCGATTGCCCCGACGAAGAAGACGGATCGAACCGGCCTTCGTACGCGCAGCATGCCCTGCATTGGTATCTTTTCACCCCAGAAGGGTGGCAAAAGGAAGAAGGCAGTAGCTGGACCGACGACTACGTGGAGCTACCCTTAGTCGAAATCTCCGTCAGCCCGGTCGATTTCGTTGGAGCGGTACTGTGGGGAACCTACGATTCGTCCAAATGGATGTCTCCGCCAACTTACACTCCGGCGTATCGCAAGAAGCTCGTCGAGGAAGAGAGGCACAAATCCCCGGCGAGTCATGCCGGATCCACCGGGGGCAGGCCCAAGTCTAAGCCCCCTGTCCCGGAACAACCGATATTGAAGCCTGACCAGCAACCTCAGTAAGCGCGTACCGTTTCAAGTCCGTGCAATTCGGCCGACACAGTTTTGGTTGTTGCACCTGAGTCGTTCCTCACAAAGTTGTTGTAACCGGCCAACCGTTCTATGCGTCCCACTCTCTAAAAGCGGGTGTTGGCCGACCTATCGTTACTGCGGAAAGCTGTCTCGTTGGCCGGTTGCCGGATTTACTCTTTCCAGTTCTCGACAGGGAGCTTACAATCTCTCCTGTCCCCGGCATCGGCCCAATGAGCGGCAAACAATGATTCGCTTCCTGAAAAATCTCATCCCTCTTGGCGCCAACGCGAGCGAGTCCGGGGCTCTCGGCAGCCTCGAATTCGAATTAATGGAAGTTCTCTGGTCTCGCGGCGAATCCAGCGTCCGAGATGTAGTCCCGAAGCTAAACCGTCCGCTCGCCTACACGACCGTAATGACCACGCTCGATCGCCTCTTCAAGAAAGGTCTTTTAGACCGCCACAAATCCGATCGCGCCTTTGTCTATTCGCCGCAGCTTTCCCGCGACGAGTGGGAACGCAGACGCGCCGGCAACCTAGTTGCTGGTTTCTTGTCGGGCCCCAATCCTTCCCGCGAACTTTTGCTTTCTTGCTTGCTGGATGTTGTCGGCGAACACGACGCCAGTCTTCTCGATGAGCTCGAAAAGAGGATCCGCAGCCGCCGCAAAGAACTCGCCCGGCGGGGACAGCCATGATTCTCCCCTATCTATTTCGGCTGTTTTGTCTCTGCTTCGCCTCCTTTTTTGTGCTGAACGTTGCCGTTACCTCGCTTGTGCGCGTCACGTCCAAGTCCGCGATACGCTTCGCGGAATCAAGCACGCCCCGCGTCGCCACCGGTTTTCTTCTTGCCTTGCGTCTGCTTCCGTTTGCGCTGGCCACTCTCTTCGTCTTTGGCTTCTGCGTCCCGAGTTATCTCTGGCTAGAGCCCGCGGCCACCGCCGAACGTGTCGGCTTGCTCTCTGCTATTCTCGGTCTTCTCGGCGTTGCAACTTGGTCCGTCTCCATCGCACGGACCGCTTACTCACTTGCCGTCTCCCTGCGCCACAATAGGCTTTGCCGCCTCGCTGGCCAGGAGATCCGCATTCCAGGTGAAACTTCCTCGCTGGTGGTCGTCGAACACGAGGCTCCTCTTCTCGCCCTGTTGGGCTTGCTTCGTCCGCGTCTGCTGATCTCTCGAGGCGTTCTCTCGAAGCTTTCTCCTGACGAACTCGATGCCGCCTTGCGCCACGAGCACGCCCACCGCACTTCACGCGACAACGCCAAGCGCCTCCTCATTCTTCTCGCCCCAGATGTATTTCCGTTCGTGCGCCCATTCGGAACTCTGGAACGCACTTGGTCAAAATTCGCCGAGTGGGCCGCCGACGATCAAGCCGCTGCGGGAGACTCGAGCCGTGCGGCTTCTCTTGCCGCTGCGCTGGTGCACGTCGCCCGCATGGGTTCAGCCCCGCGCTTGCCATTTCTCTACACGTCTCTGCTGGCCTGTGACCGCGATCTCTCGGCCCGCGTCGATCGCTTGCTCCAAGCTCCGGTGACGCGTCCCCACATTCGGCCAGCTCAGCATCCGTTGCGCGCTGCCGGTCTTCTGCTTGTCGGCGGACTTCCAGCGTTCCTCCTTGCACCTTCCATCCTGTCCTCTGTTCACGAACTCCTCGAACTTCTCCTCCATTAATTTATCTTCGGATTCGCCGCCGCCCACCGCTGAATTTTCCTGCTCCTCGAAGCTCTGCGAGTGAGTGTAGGGCCTGCCTTCTGAGGTTGATCGCTCTCCGCTCGCAACACGCGTTCTACGACCTGTGGTAGTAGTCGCCCCCCTCGACTAACCTATCGACGACCATGCAATCCCCATTCCAGCCAGGGAATTTGCGGCTCCTTCCGAACGTCCTCATTTTCTCCATCCTGTTCTTGTCGCTACTATTCGTGCCTGCTGAATCGCTCGCGCAAAATCCTCGCGGGGCTCTGCGCGGCACCGTCGAAGATGCCAGCGGCGCCGCTGTTCCCTCGGCAAAAATCGTGGTCCATGCCGCCGATTCTTCTCTCCATCGAGAAGCCACCTCAGACAATCGTGGAGAATTTCGCATCGAGGATCTTCTTCCCGGAACGTACCACGTCGTCGTGAACGCCAAAGGATTTGCAGAGGCTAGTTCCGATGTAAACGTGGTGGTCAGTTCGGTCCGTGAAGTGAGCGTTAAACTGAAGTTGCAGTCCCTGCAGCAGCAGACCGTAATCCTCGACAATTTTGGGCCTCCCACCATTACTACCCAGCCCATCGATGCTTCCAGTGCCGTGCACCAAACGATCATCTCCTCCGAGGACCTCGACACAATTCCTCTCGCCGCGCGTAGCTTCGCCAATATCGCATACTTGGCGCCGGGCACCGAGCCCGTCGAACCCTCAGACCCCACGAAAGCTCGCATTACGGCGGTCTCCACCGGAGGCAGTTCCGGCCTAAACAACGAAGTTTCCGTCGACGGCGCGGACAATTCCGATGACTGGATTGGCGGCTTCCTGCAAAATTTCTCTCCTGAATCCATTCAAGAGTTTGCCGTTCGAACCGCCCAGGAGGATGCCGACAGCGGGCGCACGACCGCCGGTTCCGTCGTCATCAGCACAAAGTCCGGAACAAACCAATGGCATGGAGACGAAGCTTTCTACGAGCGTGCCGCCTCCCTTAACGCTCGCTTCCCGATCGAAAATCCTGCTCCCCATCCCAAGCAGCCTTTCTCTCGCCAGAATTACGTGGGCACACTCGGCGGACCCATCGTCAAAGAGAAATTCTTCATTTTCTCCTCATTCGAATACGTCCACGAAAACGCCAGCATCGCTTATAGTCCGGAAAGCCAGTCCCAATTCGATTCGCTGGCCCAGCTTGCTTCGCAAGGATTGCTCACTGTCGGCCCCACCACGGTCACTTCGATTCCAGTTCCTACGAGCGTGGTCATCCCGTTCCGCGACTACCTCGGCTTGATTCGCTTCGACTGGGCCCCATCCATCTCCTCGCATTGGTTCCTCCGCACTGCGGCCGACAGCTACACCACTCATAACGCGTTGATTCAACAAGCCGCGCTCCCCTCTACGGGAGCCACGGCGCACAACAACTATCTGAATCTGGCGCTAAGCAATCAACACACCTTCGGCCCCACCTGGATTGGAACGTTTGTCTTCGGCGCAAGCCTCCTCCACCTTACGCAGACCCGCAATTCCGATTTTGGCTTCGCTCTCGCATTTCCTTTCAGCTCCACCTCTGCCACCACTTCGGGATTCGAAACGTTCGGTGACAATCAATTTGTCACCGCGATCACCGCGTTTCCCGTTCTCCGCAATCAGGAAAAATATCAATTGCGCTACGACGTAGCGCACGTGGCCGGCACGCACACACTCCGATTCGGAATTAATCTTATTCAGGAGCCCGTATTGAGCGGCGCTCTCACCGCCAACGCCGAAACTCTTGTCGCTTTTGTCCTCAACCCGAGCGACTACGCCGCCGACCCGCAACAATTTTCTACCGATCTCACTGCGTGCTCGGCCATACCCTCAGCAAACGTCACGCCTGGAACGTCATGCACCGCCACTCCGGCAGGCGACGGCAGCTTCTCGCAAAGCGTTCAGCGCCTCGGTCTCTACGCCGAAGATTCCTGGCGCGTCGCGCGAAATCTCACCGTTAACTACGGCCTTCGCTACGACACGACATTTGGTTTGTTCATCGCGTCCGGCCACGATCAGAGTTCGAATCCTGCGCTCGCCGGAAACGGCATCGTCACCGGAATTCCGCACGACTATCGCAAAGCATTCGCTCCGCGGCTCGGAGTCGCATACGGCCTCGGTGCAACGGGAAACACTGTTCTTCGCGGCGGCGTCGGACTCTACTACAACGATCTTGCGCAGAACGGATGGGTGGAAGCTTTCAACGCGGTGAACAATTTTAATATTCAGAATGCTTCGGGGCCGCCGTCGCTGATTGATCCGAATTACCACACGCCGTACGCGTTGCACGCAACGGCGGGGATCGAGCATGCGTTCAACGCCAACTGGATTTTAAGCGCGGACTGGGCTCTGGAAACCGGGATGCACGGTTACCGGCGGTACGATTATGCGAGCGGGATTTCAGTGTTTCGCAGCGACAATCGCTCCAGCTACAAAGCGCTTTCGCTTCGTTTGCAAGGAAACGTAGAGAAACGGCTGAGTCTTGTCGCGAACTACACACTTGCTTCGGCGAAAACATGGGGCTGCGTCTTGGGCGAGCTCTTCGATTACGTCAACGGCGTTTGCGATACTGCAAACCCGTTTGGTCCAGGCGACTACGGACCATCGGGAGAAGATGTTCGCCACCGCGCGGTGCTGGCGGGAACTTTTCACGCGCCCGGCGGCTTCGAGCTCACCACTCTAGTTCAGGCGGAGAGTGCGCGGCCTTTTGTCATCACCACCGCGGATAACAGCGCGCGCATTTCTGTGAACGGCGCGCCCACTTCGCTCGACGAATTTCGCGGAACGCCGTACATTCAGGCTGACCTGCGCGTGAGCCGTCCGTTCAGATTTCACGAGAACCGGAACGTTTCGCCGTTCATCGAATTCTTCAATCTCTTCAATCGCAACAATCCGGGCGCGAACTTTGTGACCAACGTTGCGGCGTTGCCGGTTCCGGCGGCGCAAGCGGCCTCCGGCAACGTAACGGATATTTGCACGAATGCGGCGTGCACTACCACGACGCCTATCATGCGGCTGAGCCAACTGGCGATTCCCGCCGGTGGGCTTGGCGATTTCTTTGGCCCCGGCACGACCGTCGGCATTCCCTTTGCCGCTCAAGTCGGTGTGCGCTTCACTTTCTAAAACCTGCAAAGAGCTGGCAGCTTCGAAGCTAGAGATTACTAAAACTGGCAGCCACAAAACCAACTACGCGGCAGCGACGGACGCTTACAACGATTCGCGATGGCGAAGGCCGTGGATGCGCAGTTCGATCAAGTCATCGATGCTCGGATCCTTGTAGCCGCGGGCGCGGACTTCTTTTACGAAATTGGCGTCGACGCCATGGATGCGCATAGCGACCAGTTGATCGGGCGAAATTTTCGGGTAGCCGGCTTCTTTCATGCTTTTTACAAATTCGGGGCTTACGCCGTGGATGCGGAACGCTACCAGGTCGTTCGTGGAAATATCTTTTGCAACCAGTTGCTGGATTTGTTCGGTGAACTCCGGACTGACTCCATGAATGCGGAACGCGACGAGCTGCTCGACGGGAAGATTGCGGCCTAGCAATGAGCTCATGGACTTGACGAATTCGGGGCTGGCGCCGTGTATGCGCATGGCTAGGAGATCTTCCGCGGAAACATCCTGGGAAACCGAGGCGTGGACTTCCTTGACGAAATCCGGTGAGACGCCGTGAATGCGGAAAGCGACAAGCTGGTCGACATCGAAGCGCTTGCCGAGAAGTGCGTCGATTGTTTTGGTGTCGTCCGGGTTCACGCCGTGGATGCGCATGGCGACCAGGTTATCGGCCGAGGGCTTCACCGGAAGAACGTCAATCATGCCGCGTGTAAATTCGGGTGAGACGCCATGGATGCGGAAGGCAACGAGATCATCGGCAGATGGTTTGGATGGCAGGAGTTGCTCGATCGCGCGCGCGAATTCGGGTGAGACGCCGTGAATGCGGAAGGCCATGAGCTGATCAGGGTCTTGCGCGCGATAGCCGGCGTCGGCCATGTCCTTGACGAATTGTCGGGAAACGTCGTGCATAGTGAAGCCGAAAAGCTGCTCATTCGAGAGGCCCGAGTAGCCGAGGGCTTTCATGCCCTGGACGTAATCGTTGCTCGATGCGAACGTGAATTTGCCGTGGCCTTCACCTCCGCTGAAGCGGCCTTCAAAGCTGATGGTTCCGGCATCGCGGCGCATCTCGAACTGGACTTGGGAGTCCTTCGCGGTGGCAAGGCTCGCGTCGAGGCCGGCGAAGTCGGAGAGTTTGTGGCTGTCGCCCCAGCGGCTGTGATGTCCCCAACTGGAGCGCTCGAGTTCGAGTTGGACGCATGGGCCCTCGGACGTGGCGGTCAATCTGGCTGACCACTCGCCCTGGATGGGGCCGTCGGCGGCGCTTCGCGAGACGCGCGTGGTCAGAATTCCGGTCATCAGGATAGCCGCTGCCAGCCACAACGTGAATTTACGCATGGATTTCACCTCCACACCTGTGAAGACGTGCGAGCGGGGCTTTTGTTCCATGGGATCTCGGTCTTTGTAGCCTGTGGCTTGGGAAAGCTGGAGGGAGAAAGCCAGGATTGGCTGTCCCACTGAGGGCCTACCAGACCTTGGCTAGGTGATCGAGGCTTGCGAGATAGTCGGCGTCCTCGATTCTGCTTTCGACGCCAAACTCCTCTGCCCGACGGGAAGCCCGGCAAGCCCAGCGGCTTTAGCTAAAGAGGCCTCGCCTTTTTTGTATCTCTCGACGGCCGGCAGGATTCTGCCGCGCGTAACCAGTTCACCCACAGCTTTGGACAGGTCCTTCTGGAAGACCTGCAGTGCATAGATGGCCAGATTAAAGCCGGGCCTGACGCCAAAGGTGAAAGACGGCTGTCCTAAAACTGCTCGTCGGTACAGATGACAGTCCACTTTGCGGGGGGTAGCGTGGCAAATGGGGCTCCAACTGTAACCTATAGATTCTTGGAAAACATTATGCGTTTCCTTCTGAACGTATTGCTTGTGACGGCGTCGCTCATGGCCATGCCGCTGGTCAAATCAGCGCAACAACCAGTGGTCCAAGAACCGGCAGTGCAACAACCAGCAGCCCAAGAACCGGCCGCGCAGCAACCGGCCGCGCAAGAACCGGCAACGCAACGACCTGCAGCGCAACAACCAGCGACAGAGAGCCAGGTTGTGGACAAGATTGTGACCCGCGAACAAGAGGAAATGCGATTGATCCGGCAATTCTCTCCCTTGGTGGAAACGTATGTCCAAAATTTCCGCGAAAATAAGCATCTGGGCGCGGTGCCGGATGGCGACAAGTATCTTCTCGGCCGGGCCGATTTTTCGCGCGGCATTGAGGTCGTCTCTCTGAACGACAAGCAAAGCAAGAACAAGAACTTTTTCGGATCCATGGGAAATCTCTTCGCTTTCGGAAAGCAGTATGTGCCGGCCGGCTTCTTGCAGATGGTCTTCATTGACAGCGACGGGTTCAACCAAGGGAACTACAAATTCACCTACGTCCGCCGTGAATTCCTGGGCGAGGTGCGTTGCCTCGTCTTTGACCTGACGCCGTTGCCCAAGACCGGCAAAGGACGGTTCGTTGGACGGATTTGGGTAGAGGATCAGGATTATTCCATCGTGCGTTTCAACGGGAGCTTCGGCCCCGCGTCCTTAACCAGCTACTACTTCAGTTTCGACAGCTGGCGGATGAATGCCGGAAAAAAACAATGGCTTCCGGCCCTCATCTACAGCCAGCAAGGCGATTTTCAGGACGCACAGACGAAGAGCATGGCGTTCAAGCCATTCAAGGCGCAGACACGACTTTGGGGCTATTCCCCTGTCGGCGCTGGGGAAGGGCAAGAGCTGACCAAGGTGCTGGTGGAAGCACCGGTGAAGGATCAGGGCGAGAAAGCCGACGACTATTCGCCTCTCCTGGCCGAGCGTTCCTGGGCCCGCCAGGCCGAAGACAACGTCATGGACAGCATGGAGCGGCTAGGGTTGATGGCGCCGTACGGGGAAGTGGATAAGGTGGTGGAGACGGTGGTCAACAATCTCGAGGTCACCAATGACCTCGACATCCAGCCGGAGGTGCGCTGCCGCGTGGTGATGACTTCAACGCTTGAGTCTTTCACGATCGGGCACACCATCGTGCTGAGCCGCGGACTGATTGACGTGCTTCCCGACGAGGGCAGCCTCGCGGCGATCGTCGCGCACGAGCTCGGTCACGTCTTGCTGGGGCATCACATGGACACGCAGTTCGGGTTCCTCAATCACTTGCGGTTTGACGAGAAGGAAACCTTCAGCCACTTTGGCTTTGGCCGTACACATGAAGAAGAGCAGGCGGCGAACCAGAAGGGAGCCGAACTGCTGAGCAAATCGCCGTACAAGGATCAGACCGGGACCACTCGGCTCTTCCTCCAAGCGTTGAAGGACCGGTCTAAGGATATTCCCAATCTGATCAGCCCTCATCTGGGCGACCGGGTCTCGACAAATTTGGCCATCGCCGCCGAGTCCTCCGCGCAGGCCCCTGCTGAAAAGCCGGCGGCGAACGTCATTGCTGCGCTGCCGCTCGGCGGTCGCGTCAAGATCGAACCGTGGAGTGGCCGCTTGCAGATGCTCAAGTCCAAACCGGTCGGCGGGGTGGCTGCGTATGAGAAAATACCGTTCGAGATCACGCCGTTTGTACTTTTTCTCACTCGCCAAGGGGACTCTTCCTCGACGGAAGTTGTTGGCACGGCGTCTGCCAAACCAGAGGCAAATACAAGACCGTAATCGGGACTGAGTCCTAGGCGATCTATTTCCCTCTCTGTGAGATGTTCACCAAGCAAGTGCTTCTGCCTTTTCCTGCGCGAAACCACCTTGATTCAGGCACGCCGCGCGGGAACCAGCTCTACTATCCACATCCCGTTGGCCCCGGTGACGATCTGGCTTACCGCAGCCATCTGATTGTCAATTAGCTCGCATGAACTCGGCTAGGCGGGTGCTGCGGCATCGTGCGGGCAGGCAGGAGCACGCTGAAGGCTCGCCGTGACTCAGATTTTTGATGCTGGTAATGAAAACGTTGCATTTGCGGTGAGTCATTCCGCGGTGCAGGATGTGGCCACGACCGGTGTCGATGTGGGAGTTTTGTCTCATTGACGTGGGCGGCGGAGGTGCGTTTTGGACTACGTTCAGCCAATGGAGCTTTTGAACGATGCGGTAAAGGCAGCATCGAGGAAGGTTTCCCTTTCCGTTCGGGATCTTTTGATTCGAGGATTTCTGGCGGGTGGACTGCTGGCGTATGCCACGTCGCTCGTGTTCACAGTGCTTTCGCAGAATGTGGCGCCGATTGTAGGGGCGATTCTATTTCCGGTGGGATTTGTAATTTTGGTTTTGCTGGGGCTGGAACTGGCGACGGGGAATTTTGCGCTTCTGCCTTTGGGCTGGGCGGCTGGCGAAGTCTCTTTGGGCAAAATGGCGCGGAATTTGGGCTGGGTTTATTTGGGGAACCTGGCGGGGAGTTTATTTTACGGCGTGCTGTTCTATTTGGCGGTGACGAATTGCGGCAGTACCGGGAGCGGGCCAATTGGCGAATTGATGAAAGCGGCGGCGCAGAAAAAGACACTCGGATACATGGCCCTGGGGCTCAGCGGTTGGGAGTCAGCGTTCGTCAAAGGATTCTTGTGCAACTGGATGGTGACGCTGGCTGCGGTTTTGGCGATGGCTTCGCGGTCGACGATTGGGAAAGTGGTGGTGATGTGGCTGCCGATCATGACCTTTTTTGCGCACGGGTATGAGCATTCGATCGTGAACATGTTCTTGATTCCGACGGGGAAGTTGTTTGGCGCGCCGGTTTCGCTGGGGCAGTGGTGGATTTGGAATCAGATTCCGGTGACCTTGGGCAATTTTGTTTCAGGAGCTGTGCTTACAGGGCTCGCGCTTTACGTGACGAACATGCCCAAGAAAGCGGCGATGCCCCGGATTCCCTTGGAGAGGGCGGAGGCTGCGCAGATGGCGGTGGGAGCGGAGGCCGGGGGCGACTAGGAGTCTGCACGAGCTTTTGCGAAATTCTTGTAAAATAGGAATGGATGGACGGTCATGACACAAAATTCTGAAAACGAGGCTGTCGCGACTGCACAAAAGGAATCGACGCAGATAATCCGAGCGGGCAATGCGGTGGAGGGTTATAAGGCGTCGATGGGTGGGGATGGACTGCGCATTCTTGAGCACTTGCCGCAGATCATCGGGCGAGGCGCGGAGGCACTGACGCCAGCGGAAAAGGAATTGTTGAAGTGGGTGGGAGTTTTCTACCGCAGGCCAACGCCGGGCAAGTTCATGATGCGTGTTCGCATGCCGAACGGTTTTGTGAGAAGCGAGCAACTGCGCGCCATCGCTGAGCTTTCGAGGCGAATTGGGAATGGCGTGCTGGACATCACGACGCGGCAGCAAATTGAGCTGCGCGGATTTACGCTGGATAGCATTCCGGAGATTTGGGAAAAGCTGGCGGGTGTGGACCTGCGGTCGCTGCAGACAGGGATTGATAACGTTCGAAACATAAATGGCTGCGCGCTGGCAGGTTTGACGCCTCACGAGTTGTTTGATGCCTCTCCCGTGGTGCAGGAATTGGATCGGGTTATCGTCGGAGGTAGGGGCAATCCGGAGTTCACGAACTTGCCGCGCAAGTTCAACATCACAGTGACCGGTTGCATGGACAACTGCACGCATAACGAATCGCAGGATATAGCGCTGATTCCCGCAAAGAAGGGTGGGCGGGCGGGTTTTAACGTGCTCGTCGGCGGAAAGATGGGCTCCGGAGGATTTACTGTCGCTTCGCCGCTCAATGTATTTGTCGAGACTTTCCAGGCGACGCGAGTTGTCCTGGAGTTGATCAAGATTCACCGCGATCATAGCCCGCGGGAGGCACGGTCAAAATGCCGGTTCGCCTTTCTGATTGAACAATGGGGCATCCGGAGATTGCGTGCGGAGCTTACAGGGCGTTTGGGGCATGAGCTGGCCTTTCAGGGAAGAGACATGCGGGGTTCGAGTCATGCCGACCACATCGGACGGAGCTCGCAAAAACAGGCGGGGCTGGCGGCCGTGGGACTTTGCGTGCCGACCGGGAGAGTTACGCCTGAGCAACTGGATGAGCTGGCGCGTCTCGCTGAAGTGTATGGCAGCGGCGAGATTCGGCTGACGACGGGACAGAATGCCATTATTCCCAGTGTGCCTGCCGAGCGGGTGAGGAAGCTTTACGGTGAGCCATTGCTTAGACAATTCTCACCCCGGCCTGCTCCTTTTGTGCGCGGACTCGTTGCTTGCGTGGGTACGGATTATTGCAATCTCGCTCTGATCGAGACCAAGAGCCGTGCGGTCGCGCTTTCCGAAGCTCTGCATGAAAAGATGGGTGCAGGAGTGAAGCCACTGACGATTCATTGGTCCGGATGCCCGGCTGGTTGCGGGAACCATGAAGCAGCGGACATCGGCTTTCGCGGGTTCAAGACAAAAATTGGCGGAAAGATCGTGGATGCAGTAGCGGTCTACGTCGGCGGCAGGACGGGGCCTTATGCGGTTGCGGGCAAGGAAATTTTGGCGACTGTGCCGTGTGACGAAGCGTTTCCTGAAGCGATAGCAAACGTCATCCAGTCGTACCAGGTTGAAAACGAAGACCAGCGGCAGGGGAGCGCAAGTGATCCGCTTTTCACGGCGGCCGCAACAGCGGGATTGGCCACATGGCGGAGTTCTGGTTCGTGTGCGCCTTCGCTCGGGGCAGGTTGAAAATAATTCGCGTTTGGTGTCTCGCCAAATTCCATAACCCATGTGGATGCCGCTTGAGGAAGCACTAGGCCGTTCGCCGGGTGCGGCAAGGGTCTAGCACTCCGAATCGTGCGGCGTCCGAGGTATAGTTAACGGGCGGAGAGCTCGGAATGGCTGGCACAAATTTTCAAGGATTGACGGTGCTGACGCTGGAGAGCCGGCGGGGGCAGGAGATGAGCCGGTTGATTGAGACGTATGGCGGCAAGGCGGTTCATGCGGCGGCGATGCGGGAGGTACCGCTATCTTCGAATGTGGATGCGTTGAAATTTGTTGACGCGCTTTTCTGCGGGAAATTCGATGTGGTGGTGTTTCTAACGGGTGTGGGAGCGCGCGCGCTTTCGAAAGTAGTGGAGGGTGTGCATCCAACTGAGAAGTTTTTCGAGGCGTTGAGAAAGGTTTCTGTCGTGGCGCGAGGGCCGAAGCCGGTGGCTGTGCTGCGCGAGTGGAAAGTGCCGATAGCAATTGCCGCGCCGGAGCCAAATACGTGGCGCGAAGTGCTCCAGGCGATTGACGATAACAAACTGGATTTGCGCGGCAAACGCGTCGCGGTTCAAGAATATGGCGTTTCCAACCCGGAACTTCTGGAAGGTTTGCGGGAGAGAGGCGCGCAGGTAACACCTGTGCCGGTGTACCAGTGGGATTTGCCCGAGGATACTGCTCCGCTGCGAGCGGCGGTGGAGGAAGTGATCGCGCGACGGATCGACGTGGCGCTGTTTACGACCAGCGTGCAGGTCCATCATCTTTTCCAGATGGCGGAAGATGGCCGATCTTGAGGCTACGCACCCCAAGATGGGATTTCTGGTGAAGGAAGCGGCGGAACGCGCTGAGGAACTACGTCAGAGGATCCAATCGCGTTCGAAGTGATTTAGCGCAAAACTGAATTCGTGTGTAAAGGGCGAATTGTCGCGCCGAAGGCAGTGGCGGGGGCCGAGCGGTTCAATCGTGAAGGCCGAAGCGGGTCTGGAACTCGCGCCGGCCAAGTTTGGTGATAGTCAGGGCGCGGCTGTCGAGATCCTGGATCAGCCAGCCTCGCTTCAGGGCGATCTTCAGCAGGGCCGCAGCGACCGCGCCGCCAACATGCGGCCGCCGCTCGCTCCAGTCAACACAGGCGTAGGCGAAGCGACGGCGTAGCGTGCGAGTCGCTTCGACGTCAATTCCAAGAGCTTCGAACGATTTAGCACCGAGTGGTGTCAGGTCGTAGGCGTTATCGTCGCCTGAACTAGCCGACAGGCAGCCCATTGACTTGAAGCGGTCATGCAGCGAGACGCCCAGGCTGCCTGCGATGTGATCGTAGCAAGTCCGCGCGGCGCGCAGGCGATTCGGGGTGTTGGGCACGAATACTTCGCGGGAGCCGCCGGCGAGGACGCTCAAGGCTTCAAGAGCGGCGGCCACGTTGGCACCTTCCAAACTGTAGTAGCGATGTTTTCCCTGGGCGAGCACTTTTACCAGGCGCTGCGTCTGGAGCCGGTGGAGGTGGACGCTGGCGGTGGACGGGGTCACGTCGGCGAGCATCGCAAGCTCGGTGCTCGTTCGTGCGCGGCCGTCCACCAGAGAGTAGAGCATGCGGGCGCGGGCGGGTTCTCCGATGGCGGCGGCGATTTTCGAGACGGCAGCGTCGGCTTGGTCTTCGGCATGTAGGGGGACATTCATAGGACATCCATAGTTTGATGATAGACGAAGCGTCCCCGTCGCGCAACCGGCATACTTCCGGGCATGGAGCCAACGAAGCCTCGAACAGGACATGCAACTGAGGCTCGGAGCAAGTACATCGGCCGGCGCGAAGTCATCCGAGCAATGGCGGCGACGGTT